>Ga0302243_1000142_pt1 | contig 81919 bp, 93 predicted proteins | sample AAG_UR_Met_MG_FD_193514 | JGI IMG/M metagenome (GOLD analysis project Ga0302243, IMG submission 193514) | Enriched activated sludge microbial communities from anaerobic digester in WTTP, New Holstein, Wisconsin, United States - AAG_UR_Met | ecosystem: Engineered > Bioreactor > Anaerobic >... | reverse complement strand
GGGCAGCTGAGGCCCTATGAATCAGCCATGTGAAAGAGCAAAAAACACAGTTTAAGCCATCCGCACACTCGTTTGACCCGATAATAAAGGACAAACGAGAAAAAGAAGTCAGATTTTCAACACCCTGTTAGGAGAAGCAAACGCTCTGCCATCCCCGGGGGAGCAGCCCGGACGTCTTCAAGTGCCCGATTGTAAAGACTATTATCGATATGGGTCGCGGGCATGCTTTTGCGCCGCGGCGACGCCTTGTCGCCGGGATGCCCGGCAGACCGGCGCGCCGCCCCGGGTATCCCGATGAAAATGCCCGTTTTACATGAGCTTCCGGATGGCGACCCATATGTCACGCCTCCGTGACGGGAATGTCGCCGGAGGATGTCGTGAAGAGATAGGCGGCCCTGCGCGGGGCCGGGCTTCGGGCGCCGGGATGGAGCGGCAAAAAATGCGGGCCCCGGGCCTCAGACGGGGCGGATGCAGTCGGGGGCGTCGTGGGAGGCATTGTTGACGGCGGGGCTCACGCCGTAGGCGTCCATCTCGTCCGAGGGAAATGGTCCGAGCAGCGACCGGAGCCGTTCGAGGTCGGTCTCGGAAGGGTCAAGCCAGGCGTCCTCTACGCATTCGTGAAGGATAACGGGCATCCGGTCGTGGATGGGTCGCACAAGGTCGTTCGCGCCGGTCGTGATGATGGTGCAGGTGCGGATTTCTCTGCCGTCGGGGCCGTGCCAGGACTCGTAGAGACCGGCGAACCCAAAGGGTTTTTTCGACTTCAGAAAGATATAGACGGGCTCCTTGCGCCTTCCCGCAGGGCGCCATTCGAAAAACCCGTCAGCCGCGACAAGACAACGACGCCTGGCAAAGGCGTTGCGGAAGCCGGGCTTCTCGGCCAGCGTCTCCGCCCGGGCATTGATCATTCGGCTGCCGATGGCGGGGTCTCGCGCCCATGAGGGGATGAGGCCCCAGCGCAGGGGCTCGAGTCTCTTCTGCCCGTCGCGGACGATACAGAGGACATCCTGCCCCGGCGCGATGTTGAACCGGGGGCGAAGATCCGGAGGCACCGAAACGTGAAACCGTTCGGCGATGACCGCAAAGGGGCTGACGAGTGTAAATCGGCCGCACATGGGTGCACTCCCCCGCGTAACAAGGAACCCGCCAGTCATCAGGCTCATGGCAGGCCCAGCGGGACGCATACGAAGTAAGGAAGCTACGAGGCTCAGAAGAGCGGAACCGATCGCGGATTCATTATTTATCTTGTCCGCTCTTCCTCACTTCTGCTCTTCCGCTCTTCGCATCCATCAGCGCCCGGTCGTCCTCTGTCCCGGCTCAGAGCAAGACCGGATTCGTTATCGATTACCCGTCCATCAGGTTGAGCATCTGCCACTCATGCATCATGCATCGGTCCTGCACGAAGAGAATCCCGCTTTCTTCGGCCAGCCTGCGGGCCTCCTCGTTCCGGATTCCCTGCTGGAGCCAGACGGCAAGGATGTCCCCCCTTTCCTTTTTCCTGCCCGCGGCCTGGACGACTGGCTCCAGCGCCTCCTCGGACCGGCGGAATACCAGCACGACGTCGATCCGCTTCGGGACCGACTGCAGATCGGGATAGCTCCTGCGTTTCATGATGACGTCCCCGCCGGGGTTGACGGGGATGATGTCATAGCCCTTACGGGCCAGGAACTCCGACACCCAGTGGGCCGTCTTGCCGGGATCTTTCGACATCCCGAAAACGGCGATGCTGCGGGTTTTCTCCAGGATGTCCCGTATCCTCTCTGCCGTGACCATGCGGAAGCTCCCGTCAGGACGTTTCACCCAGTCTAGCACAAACCGCCGGGTCGGCCCATCCCGTCAATCCACCCTCGCGTGCGTCCAGCGGCCGCCATGGAACCGCAGGGACATCAGGATGGAGTAACCGATCATGGAGACGACCATGGCGACCCATACGCCTGTGGGTCCATAGCCCAGGGCAACGGCCAGCAGGTACGCAAGCGGAAGCCGGATGCCCCACATGCAGGCCACGATGATCCACATGGTCGCCCTCGTGTCGCCCGCCCCGCTGACCGCCCCGGAGAGAATGGTGCCCACGGCGAGAAACGGCTCCGACACCATCATGATCCGGAGATAATTGGCCGTCTCGGCAAGGACCTCCGGGGTACGGGCCAGGATCGAGGCGAACCGCTCGGCCCAAATGAAGACGGGCAGGGCCAGAACGCTCAGCAGGACCATCCCGGCCCCTGCCGTCTTCCAGCCGAGGGCCTCGGCCCTCCGCGGGTTGCCCCCCCCCAGGTTCTGCCCGGCAAGCACCGATGCAGCCATGTTGAGGGCGAACGCGGGCAGGTAGATGATGGCCTCGATCCGAAGCCCGTTGGTCAGCGCGGCCAGGGCCGTGACGGTGCCTTCGCCGAGCCGCGACAGGATGCTGTAGAGCACGATGGTGCCCGCCTGCCAGGCGACCTGCAGAAACGCCGACGGCCAGCCGATGTCCACGATCCTCGCGATGGTCGGGATGTTTACCCGCCATGGCCCGGCGAATACGCGCCTCCAGCGTCTCGAGGCCAGGAGGGCCAGGCTGATGAGCATCCCCACCGCGAAAGACGATGCCGTAGAACAGGCGATGCCCCGGTACCCCATCGCCGGGAAGGGCGGGATGCCGAAGGCGAGCGCGAAGTCTCCCGTGATGTTGACCAAACTGACGAAGAACATCGTCAGCAGGGGCTTCCTGACGTCCCCGGCGGCGCGGAACACGGCGTTGACGATGATGAGAAAATAGTTGGGTCCCAGGGCGAATGCGAAGATCCGCAGGAAATCCTCCGCGACGGCCTGGATCGGCCCCGGCATGCCGGCCAGCGCTACGATCCGCCCGCAGCAAAGGATCGTGACGGCGGTGATGCCGACGGCCACCGCGGCGCCGAAGATCAGCGACTGCCGCCCGATCTCGGCGGCGCGACCAATGTCGGAGGCTCCCACGGCCCTCGACACCATGGCGCTGGTCCCGATACCGATGGCGTTCGCGACGATGACGACGATGAAGAAGAGCTGGGTGACGAATCCGATGGCCGCCTGGATGTCGGCACCGATGCAGCCCGCCACGTAGAGATCGGCCAGGCCCACGAGGAAATTGAAGACCATGATGAGGAAGGTGGGCCAGGAAAGGTGCCAGATGTTTTTCCAGAGGCTGCCCTGCGTCAGCTCCGGTGGACGATGCCCGCCGATGGGATCCTCTCCGTATGGTTGTTTGCCCGTATCCGTCACAAGACGGGTCTTGCATCAGAATAGCCGTGCGCCCCGGGATCCTTCAACGAAAAATCCCCCTGCATCCCTCCCTGCCGGGAGGGACGCAGGGGGGGATTTTCCCGTGTTCCTCACGCCCTCGCTCTCGCTCCTTGTCCCTAGTAGCGGAACAGGGCCGCCACCGGCTCCCGGTCGGGCATCCGGTCGCGCTCGATGGCGTAGACCTTGCCGCCGGCCCCCAGGGTATGGATCGCCGCAAAATCGATGAGATCCTCGTCGCCCTCCCTGCCCCCGTTGTGAAGGACGGCCTTGCCCGTCCGGGAGTCGAAAGTGCCCCACTTTTCCCGGCCCACCTCCACGAAGAGGTACCCGATCCGCCCGTGATGGGCGGCGGGCACGATTTCCTCGAGGTTGTTCGAGGCAAGGCCCGTCCCGATGGACTGAAGGTAGCGGACGCGGGCCTCCTCCTGCTCCCTGCGGAACCGGGGTTCCACGACGGGCAGGGCCAGGGCGTGGAGCTCCTCGGCGCTTGCCTGGTCCGGGTTGCCGATGATCGCCGTCTCCGCAAGGCCGGCATAGGTGTTGACCTCCCGGTACAGGGAAAAGACGTACTCCACACCGGCGAAGATCAACGGATCGCGCTCGTCCTTCAGGATCGCCCGGAGGCTCTTGTCGATCTGCTGGAGGTAGCGCAGGACGTTTTCCTTCGTGTACATTTCGTCTGTCCAGGCCGTCGAACCCCGGGGACCCGTTCCCCCCGACGAGGAGGAGCGGGAACGCAGGCGCTTTCCTGCGGGATCGACCTTGAGCGCCTCATCGATGTCCCGGGGCAGCCCCTCGGGCCGGGTCTCCTTCACCCCGTAGCGCGAGCACACCAGCAGCCGCACGTCCTTCTGGCTCAGGGCCAGCACGTAGAAACGGCCTTCCGTGTTGAACAGGGGAAGCAGGGGCTTGACGTTGAACCGTTCGGCCAGGACGACCGACGGGAGGAACTCCACGGGAAGCCGGTAGGTCCGGAAAAAGTCGGGGCACAGGAAGAGGGCCAGGCCGTTTGACTGCTGCCGCCAGAAGGGGCTGTTTTTCACGAGCGCCTGGACGGGTTCGAGGAATTTCTCCGCCTCGATCGCGCGGCGCCCGCCTCGCAGGAGCCCTTCTTCCGCTTCCTTGAGCAGGTTCTTCAGCCGGATGGCATTCTGCTGCACTTCCGCGCCGGCCCTGTGCGTGGGCATGTAGATGCTCAGGCTCGGCGTCCGCCCTTTCTCGATGAGAAGTTTCAGTTCGTCTTTGGAAAGCTCGTTCATAAACCCTCCATCAACCCGTGTATTGGATGTCCGCCGCCTGCCGGCATGCCGCGGGGTCATGGACCCGCCCGCACGGCAAGGGCGGCATCGGTGCGGTCCGTGATGATCCCGTCGATCCGGTCGTCATCCAGGAGCCGTTTCATCCGGTTTACATCGTTGACGGTCCAGGCGGCGATTCTCTTTCCCGCCGCTCTCATGCGATCCAGGAATACGCCGCCCGCCAGGCTCTCGGCGGGGAAAAGCCATTCCGTCTCCCCCCGGAGGATCTCCTCCGTGAGGGCCGCCGCGTCGTTGAAAATGAGGCCGGTCCGCACCCCGGCGCGGCACTGACGGATCCTCTCGATGGAGCCGGCATGGAAGGAGCTGACGATAAAGTCCTCCGTGCGCAGCGCTCCGGTGACGAGGCGGACGATCTCCTGCTCGTACCCTTCCTCCTTGAGCTCGATATCCAGCCCGATCCGGCCGCGTGACAGATGGAGAGCCTCCTCGAGCCCGGGGACGTGGAACCCCGTCGACCGGGCGAGGGCCCTGATGTCCGGCAGATCCAGGTGGCCGATGGGTTTGCCCGAGATGTCCGGGTCGTGGTGGATGACGTGCCGGCCGTCCCGCGTGCGCCTCACGTCGAACTCGATCATGTCCGCACCCAGGTCGATAGCTCTCCGGAAGGCCTCCAGGGTATTCTCGCGGGCCGGGCCGACGGCCCCCCGGTGGGCGATGATGAGCTTGTTCCTGCCCTGCAATGCGAAAGCCTTTCCCCGGGTCCGTTGACCATCCCGGAGGGGAGGCGCCAATGGACAGAAGGGAAGAGGGTATGAAGGTGAGAACGTCGGAGAAGCGGCGAGGTTTCGCACGGCACCCGGCAAACCCAACCTTCTTGCCCTCTCACCCTCGCACCTTCTCGCTCGGCGCGGGACGCGCCGTCGGCCTCCGGCCGCCTAGCCGCGGATCATGACCAGCATCATCTTGAATGGTCCTATGGCCTTGATCGAGTGGGGCTCGCCTGCCGGCATGATGATCATCTCCCCCTGTTTCAGCACATGCGACTTCCCGGAGATGACGATATCCGCCTGACCGTCCAGAAGGCACACGAGCGCGTCGAAGGGCGCCGTGTGCTCGCTGAGGCCCTGCCCTTCGTCGAAGGCGAAGAGGGTCACCGTGCCCGTCTTCTTCTGAATGACGGCGCGGCTCACAACCGAGCCGGCCTGGTATTCCACCAGTCCGGTCATGTCGAGGGCTTTCGCAACGAGGGATTCCTTTTTCTCCTGGATCGTCGTGACCATGGGGCAGGCTCCTTTCGGCGAGGCGGAAGAGTCGTTCGACAGCCCAATCCGAGAAAGGGCGTCTCATGCGTTTGCGGCATCGTGCCGGTTCTGAAAAAGGCGGATCGCCGCAGACGGAGAGGCGCCGCCGGCGGAGACTACTTGCGCCAATAGTTGTTGGCGGCGGCGATCGTCTGGAAATTGATGGCAACGATCTGCGATGCCGCCATGAGGGCGTTGGCATCTTCCGAATAGATGGGACGAAGTTTTTTCAGCACCTCCGGGTTCGGCTGCGTGTACTTGACGCCGCGCCGGCTCAACGTAATTGCAAGCTCAAACCCGGCCTGAGGGGTGTCCGTGATGAGTGTCGTGAGCCATGTGTCAGCCATTGCGTGAACCTCCCGTTGAAATGTAAGTGGTGTTCCATCCTAGTTTTCGCAGCCGGCCGAATCGGGGCCGGCCTCTCCAGAGCGCCGAACAACTGGCATCCATCTCTTAAACCCCTCGACCGGCAAGGCTCTGCAGCAACCCGAAAACATCCGGATGCACAGGCCCCGCAAGGTCCGGGAAAGGGCCGAGAGGGAATCGGGACGGAAGCCGCCCGCGGTGCGACCGGGCGGGAGCGGCCCGACGAATGCAGAATACCAGCCTCCCGCGCGGGATGTCAAGCTTGCGCGCCCTGCCGGAGGGGCAGTTCGATGATGTCCGCACCGGCGCGCGCACGGGATGTCCCGAGGTAGCGGAGACTGTCCACGAGCTTGCGGAACGTGAACGGCTTCTCCAGGTACCCGTCCGCGTTGGGAGTCCATCTCCGGTGAGCGGGAATCCGCCCCCGGCCCGCCAGAACGATCACGATCAGCTCTCCCGGCGGCGCGGCCCGGAACAGGCGGCCGAGGATGGAGTGGCCCGCCATCCCCGAGAGGTCTTCATCGAGCAGGGCGAGAAGGGGCCTCGGCGGGCGCTTCGGATCCGGCAGCTCCCCGCGCCGCTTCAGGAACGCAAGGGCCTCGCAGCCGCTTCGCACCCGGTGGATCTCGTTGGCGGGCAGATTCTTCCTGAGAACCTCGAACGTCGCCTCGGTCCTTGCCCGATCGAAATCGCCCAACAGGATGTCCGCCGGCCTGCCGCGCACGGGCCTTTCCCCGGCGGACGACGGCGCATGGCACCGGCTCCGGCCGGCATCGACATCGACGAGAAGGACATGGGCCGCCATCGGTTCCATCCTTCCTGCCTGATCCGCCCGTCACGTCTTCCGCGCATCCCGCCCGCCTCATCGGTAGACGATCCTCCCGCCTTCCGCGCGGGCCAGCGGGTGCAGCCTGTGGAGATCGGCTTTCCGGGGGCCCAGGATGTGCCGCACCGACACGCCGCGGACCGTCAGGGCATCGGCGATGAGCCAGCGGTGGCAGCGCCAGGGAACCGCCTCGGCGCACAGGATCGCCGTCGTACCTTCGCGGGCGGCCTCGATCAGGCGCCCCAGGGCCGCCTGGAATCCGTCGGTCAGCATGTAGTCCGCATAGCCGCGAAACCCCCCGCTGGTGAGCCCCCGGTTGGGCGAATCCGTCCGGGGCTTCCGCCAGCCGCCGAGTTCCTTTACGTGCCTGTACCCGATGCCGGCCGCTTCGAGGGCCCCCGGGAGAGAATCGATGCCGAACTGCGGATGAAGGCGCGAACGGGGGACCGTGCGAACATCGATGACGCACCGGATCCCGTGCGCCCGGAGCAGCTCCAGGAACTCCTCCAGGCTGCGCGTCGAGTGGCCGATCGTGTAGATGACATCCTTTCCCATCGCGGGAGCCGTTCCGGCAAGGTCTTTCCGCAACGGGGTCTCCCCCGGCCCGCGGGTTCACGGGACGGGGGGCCTCCATCGCGCATCACGAACGGGCGGCTGCCCGCCTCAGGACTTCACAGCCCGGGCGACCTCCCGGCCGAGGCCGGCGCAGGCCTCGAGGTCGGCCGGTTTGGGCTGCCACTTGGCCCTCACGCCGGGGCAGACGACGGGGATCTTGCAGCGCTGCAGGTGCTCCTCGATGATCTTTACCGACTCGCCGCTCCAGCCGTAGGACCCGAAGGCCGCGCCGATCTTGTTCTGGAACCGCAGCCCCCGCAGGTCCTCGAGGATGGGCGAGATCGTCGGGAGCACCCCCTGGTTGACCGTGCAGGAGCCGAGGATGACGGCCTTTGCCTTGAAGATCTCCGTGATGACGTCGTTGCGGTCCGTGACGGCCATGTGGAAGATCTTGTAGGGGACGCCCTCGGCGGCCAGACCGTCGCCTACGGCCTCGGCCATCCTCCGCGTGGCCTCCCACATGGTGTCGTAGAGGATCACGGCGGTCCTCTCGGGCGTCTGCGCCGCCCACTGCTTGTACTTCGTGACGATCTGCAGGGGGTCCCTGCGCCAGATAACGCCGTGGCTGGGCGCGATCATGTCCACGGGCACGCCGAGGCCGACGACCTCGTCGATTTTCTTCGAGACGAGCGGGCTGAAGGGCGTGAGGATGTTGGCGTAGTACTTCAGGGCTTCCTCATAGAGTTCCTCCTGGTCCACCTCGTCGTTGAAGCGGAAGGCCGTGGCGTAGTGCTGGCCGAAGGCGTCGTTGGGCATGAGCAGGTTTTTGCCCGTCAGGTAGGCGAACATGCTGTCGGGCCAGTGAAGCATCGTCGCCTCGATGAAGACCAGTTCGTTCTTCCCGATGGGAATGCGGTCGCCCGTCTTGACGGCCCGGAACTTCCAGGGCCGGTGGTAGTGCCCCTCGATGCTCTCCATGCCCCGCTTGGACACGACGAGCTCGGCGTTGGGCGCATACTGCAGGATGAGCGGAAGTCCCCCCGAGTGGTCGGGCTCGGCATGGTTGGCGACGATGATGTCGATCTTCGCCGGGTCGATGACGGCCTTGATGTTCTCGAGCCACTCCTTTTTGAAGGGGGACCAGACCGTGTCGACAAGAACGGTTTTCTCGTCCCGGATGAGGTAGGAATTGTAGGTGGAACCCCGGTGAGTCGAGAGCTCGTGACCGTGAAACTTCCTGAGGCCCCAGTCGACGATGCCGACCCAGTAGACGTCCTTCATCAGTTCCGTAACCATTCAAAAACCTCCTGATTCTGAAGAGTTTTCTGTTTCCCGGATGATTCATTGTACCCGTTGCGGGCCCCAAAGGGAAGGGATAAAGCGCAGGGCAGTCCCGCGGCGCGGCTATGCCAATAAAATCACTTGACATCCCGTCCCGGCTGTATTAGCTTGGTTTCCGTCCTGGCGGCGACAGAAAGCGAACCGGCAGGGTGAAGTAAAAGTTAGGGGACAGGCAGTTTGAGGTTTGAGGTCGTTTACCACCACACTCGCACGGGTCTGGTGGTTTTTTACTTTCTGCCAAAGCTGACATCCGACTTTTACGGGAAAATCTGAGAAAGGAGGATGGAAGCGATGTCGGAAGGTACCGTGAAGTGGTTCAACGAGCAGAAAGGCTTCGGGTTCATTCAGATGGACGACGGCGGTGACATCTTCGTTCACTACAGCGCCATTCAGACCCGGGGCTTCCGTACCCTGCGCGAAGGCCAGCGCGTGAGCTTTGAAGTCACGGAAGGACAGAAAGGCCCCGCCGCGGCGAACGTGCAGGTGCTGTAAACCCGGATTCATCAATCCCTGAAGGGCACCTCGGTGCGAATCGAGGTGCCCTTCTTTTCTTTTTCCCCGTGGGGCGGGGACCCCGTCCCGAAGAGACAGGCTGCATGAGAAAAGACACCATCCGCAACATCGCCATCATCGCCCACGTCGACCACGGCAAGACGACGCTCGTGGATGCCATGCTCCGGCAGAGCGGGATCTTCCGCTCCAACCGGGAGGTCGTGGAGCGGGTCATGGACTCGATGGACCTCGAGCGGGAGCGCGGCATCACGATCATGGCGAAGAACACGGCCGTCTGGTACGGTTCAACCAAGATCAACATCATGGACACGCCTGGCCATGCCGACTTCGGCGGCGAGGTGGAGCGGAGCCTCAACCTGGTCGACGGCGCCATCCTCCTGGTCGATGCCAGCGAGGGGCCCCTGCCCCAGACCCGTTTTGTGCTGAAAAAGGCCCTGGGGAAGTCGCTTCCCGTGATCCTCGTCATCAACAAGATCGACCGGGGCGACGCCCGCATCGAGGCGGTCCTCGGCGAGGTCTACGACCTCTTCATCGATCTCGATGCCGGCGAGGAGCAGATCGAGTTCCCCGTCCTGTACACGAACGCCAAGAAGGGCGTGGCCCACGTCAAGCCGGGCGACGACTCCACGGACCTGCGGCCGCTCTTCGAGACGATTCTTGCCCGGATCCCCGGGCCCGAGGGCGACGATGCCGGCGTGCCGCAGTTTCTCGTGACGAACCTCGACTACGATTCCTACGTGGGCCAGATCGGCATCGGCCGCATGATGAGCGGAAGCCTCGAAATGAACCGGCCCTACACCCTCTGCGGCCAGGACCGCCATGTTCCGGGGGTTCGTTTCTCCGCCCTGTACTCCTTTCACGGGCTGAGCAAGAAGCAGACCGACCGGGTCGAGGCGGGTGATATCGCCGCCGTGGCCGGCGTGGAGGAGATCAGCATCGGGGATACGATCACGGACCTCGAGAACCCGCAGCCCCTGCCGCGCATCCGCGTCGACGAGCCGACGGTCTCCATGGTCTTCTACGTGAACAACGGTCCCTTCGCGGGCCGCGAGGGGAAGTACCTCACCTCGCGCCACCTCAAGGACCGCCTCGAGCGGGAGGCCCTGCGCAACATCGCCATCCGGGTGAACTCCGTTTCCGGACGGACGGACGCCTTCGAGGTGTGCGGCCGCGGCGAGCTGCAGATGGCCGTCCTCATCGAGACCCTGCGCCGGGAGGGCCACGAGTTCATGGTCTCCCGCCCCACGGCGCTCACGAAGCGGGAAAACGGCAAGCTCCTCGAGCCCGTGGAGAGGGTGTTCCTGGATGTTCCGGAGGAGTTCACCGGGGTCGTGACGGAAAAGATCTCGTCGCGCAAGGGGCGGATGATGAACCTCGTCAACCACGGCAGCGGCCGCGCCTACCTCGAGTTCCTGGTCCCCGCCCGGGGGCTCATCGGTTTCAGAAGCCACTTCCTGACCGACACGAAGGGCTCGGGCGTCATGAACACGCTCTTCGAGGGCTACGACGCATGGGCCGGCCCCATCCCCCAGCGGGCCAGCGGAACGCTGGTCGCGGACCGCGTGGGCCGGGTGACAGCCTATGCGAGCCTGGGCATGGCCGACCGGGGCGAGCTCTTCGTCGAGGTCGGCACCGAGGTCTACGGCGGCATGGTCGTCGGGGAGCGCAACCGCACGGGGGATCTCGACGTGAACATCGTCAAGGAAAAAAAGCTCTCCAACGTCCGCAGCTCCACGGCCGAGGCGACGGTCAACCTGCGGCCGCCGCGGCGTCTGTCGCTCGATCAGTCCATCGAGTTCATCGCCGAGGACGAACTCGTCGAGGTGACGCCGGAGAGCATCCGCCTGCGCAAGATGGAGCTCGATGCCGGCAAGCGCCTCTCCCTCAAGCGCAGGGAAGGACGCATGGCCGAATCGGATTCCTAATCAGAAGGGAAGAGGGTTTGAGAACACCCGGTCAGGAACCGGACAACTTTGAAAGGTCAGTCACAGCGCATGTTCATCTCCATCATCGGCACGCCGCAGTCCGGGAAAACGACGCTCTTCAACGCCCTGAAGGGCTCAGCCGGCAACGGGAACGGCAGTCCCTCCGTCCGCATCGAGGTACCCGACGGGCGGATCGACGCTCTGGCGAAGATCTTCACCCCCCGCAAGACGACCTACTCGCGCCTCGACGTGGCCGACACGGCGGCCATCCGCGAGGGCGAGCTCAAAGCCGAGACGCTCGATGCCAAGTCCCTCCAGCAAATCCGGCAGAGCGACGCCGTGCTGCTGGTGCTCCGGCACTTCGACAACGGACACGCGGCCGACCCCGCCGGCGACTTCCGGCGCATCCAGGGGGAGTTCATCCTGGCCGACATGGTTCAGACCGAAGGGCGTCTCGAGCGGCTGCGCAAACAGAACGCCCTCAAGCCCCAGCCGGCCCTGCAGCAGGAACAGGCCCTGCTCGAACAGTGCCTCGCCCATCTCGAGGCGGGCTCCCCCCTGGCGACCCTGGCCCTGTCCAGCGAGGGCGACAAGAAGATCCGCGGGTTCCTGTTCCTCTCGCGCAAGCCCATGATGGCCGTCGTCAGCTGCGTTGAGGAACAGATCTCCGAGGTGGAGACGATCGCCTCGCAGCTCCGGGAACGCCTCCCGAGACATATCCCCGTGGTGGCCGCCTGCGGGCAGCTCGAGGCGGAACTGGCCGCCATGGCGCCCGAAGAGCAATCCGCCTTCATGGCCGGGTATGGCATCTCCGAGTCGCTGCGCGGCCGGATCATCCGGCTCGCCTACGACACGCTGGGGCTCATCTCCTTCCTGACGGTGGGGGAGGACGAGTGCCGGGCCTGGCCCATCCGCAGGGGCATGAGCGCCCAGGAGGCGGCCGCGACGATCCACACGGAGCTTGCCCGGACGTTTATCCGGGCGGAAACCGTCTCCTACGATGACTTCATGCGCCTGGGCGGTTTTGCGGGATGCAAGAAGGCGGGCCTGTGGCGCCTGGAAGGGAAAAGCTACATCGTGCAGGACGGGGACATCCTGTCGATCCGGGCAGGCGGTTGAGGCGGCAGGGCGCGGCCGCGGTCCGCCCGCCGGCGCCTGCCGCGGACATCAACGGGACTCGAGGATCGCGTCGATCCTGTCTTTGCCGAATTGCGCGGCAGCCTGGCCGATCACCGGCTGCATGGCGCTCCTCCAGGCCGCCTTGTCGATGTTGCGCTCCACCTTCATCCCCTTCTCGGCGAGCTCGGCAACCTGCTTCTCCTCCATATCCCTCCCCAGCTTGCGCTGGTACAGGGCGACCTCCCGGGCCGTCTTGCGCAGCATCTCCTGGTCCTGCGCGGGCATGGTCTGCCACTTCTTCAGGCTCACGATGAGGACGGCCGGGGAATAGACGTGCTGGGTGAGGGACAGGTATTGCTGGACCTCGTTGATCCTTGCCGCATGGATCACGGCGACCGGGTTCTCCTGTCCGTCGATGACCTTCTGCTGAAGGGCCATGTACACCTCCCCCCACGCCATGGGCACGGGGTTTGCGCCCACCGCCTGCCAGGCCGCCATGTGCACCTTGTTCTCCATCGTGCGGATCTTCAGGCCTCTGGCGTCGTCAGGGCCCCTGACCGCCCGCCGGGAGTTGGTCAGGTTGCGGAACCCGTTCTCCCAGAACGCGAGGGCCTTGAACTGGGCCTTTTCCAGATCGTCCAGGAGCTGCTGCCCGACGGGGCCGTCCAGCACCCCGTCGACGTGCCCGTAATCATGGAACAGGAACGGGATGTCCAGGATCCCGATGGACGGGTTGAACCCGCCGATCGGTCCCGTCGAGCCGACATAGATGTCGATCGTCCCCTGCTGCGCCGATTCGAGCAGCTCCCGCTCGCCCTTGCCGAGCTGGCCGTCGGGATACACGGTGACCTGGATGCGTCCGTTGCTCCGTTCCTTGACGAGATCCGCAAACCTCGCGGCCGCCTGGTTGTACGTATGACCCATGGGGGTCAGCGAGGCCAGCTTCAGCTGGGCCCTGAATTCCCCCTTGCCGGCCTTCTCCGCGCCTCCCGTGCACGCGCCCAGGCCCAGCAGCACAAGGCAGGCAAGACCAACGATGCCGATGCGTTTCGTCATGGCAGTCACCCCGTCGATCACGATGTGGCATGGTACAACGTTGCGGACCGAATACAACATCTTTATCCTCCCCTTCACCGCCTCGCTTTTCGCGAGGCGCTTCCGGTCAAAAGATCCGCCGGGAGGCCTACGGCTGCCGCCCGCCCGTCTCCTGGAGAGCCAGGGTCCTCGATTCGGCAGGCCCGACGATCGCCCCGTCGATTTCCAGGTCGACCTTGAGGCGTTTCACGGCGGCCAGGGCCGCCTTCCGGTCCGCGTAAGGGCCGGCCAGGACGTGATACCGGTTGCCCTTCTGCACCACCCGGGCCGGAATCTGGGGCCCCTGGTGGTTGAGAACGGCGGCCATCCTCTTCGCGTTGTCTTCGCCGATGGTCTCGTCGGCGCGGACATACCAGGCCCCCGCCTTCATCGGCGGGACGAGGGGCTGGCCGTTCAGTCGGGCAGGCCGCGGAAGATCCTCGGCGGCGACGATCATGGCCTCGAGCCCTCCGCCGCCTTCCAGGACCGGGACGGGGATGCCCCGCGCCTGCGTGACGGTCTCCTCCACGCGTTTCCAGTCCAGGCGCCGCGTCTCCCTCCGTTCCATGTCCCTTAGCCGGGCATAGAGCTTCTTCTTCACATCCGCGGCGTCCAGCTCCTCCTGCGGGGCGTGAGCCTCCAGGTAGAGCATGCCTCCCGCGCGCCCGACAAGGTAGGGCTGATTCACGATGTGAACGGGCGTCTTGACCGGCACGGCCCGGTACAGCTTCTCCACGTCTTCCGGGTAGAGCCGGATGCAGCCGTTGGTCGCCCGCATGCCGATGCTGAAAGGCTTGTTGGTCCCGTGGATCACGTAACTCGGCCGGCTCAGGTACAGCGCATACTCGCCCAGGGGGTTGTCCGGGCCCGGCGGCACCTCTGACGGCAGCGGGTCGCCCCTCTGCGCATGGTCCCTGCGGATCGAGGCGGGCACGTACCAGGTCGGCCGGACGGCCTTTCGCTCGATCCACATCCCGCCCATGGGTGTCGAACGGCCTTCCTCCCCGATCCCGACGGGATAGGTGACGACCGGCCGGTTCCTGCCTGTGAAGTGAAACAGCCTCATGGCCGCCAGATTGATGACGATGCCCTGCCGTGGAGCGTCGGGAAGGATGAACATCCGCGGCAGCAGGACGCGGCTGCCGGCGGGGGGTGCCCAGACATCCGCCCCCGGGTTGGCCTCTTTCACGGCGTCGTGGCCGAGGCCGAAGTGCCGCGCGATGTCCGGCAGCGAATCCCCTTCCCGGACACGGACCGCGGCCAGCCGGCCGATGAGCTGCTCGCTTGCCGGCGCGGCTGCGGCGGGCTGCTCGACCCGTTTCTCCACCGGGCCCTCCGCGGGGCGAAGGAGCCGCATCTTCGGGGGAGCGGCGCAGGCCTGGAGGACCAGGGCGAGGGCGGCGAGGGCCGCAAGAAACGTCCAGTTCGTTGCACGGGCAGACATAAAACCTGTCTTCGATTCCTTTCTTGTCCGGGGCGGCATCCGCCTGCCGTCGGATCACGCCGTCCTGGAGCGACCCGGACAGCCGGTCACTCCTTTTCCACCGTAAAGCGCCACTTGCAGAAATTTTCCGGCGGGTGCGGGTCGGGCGGCGCATAGAGGCATTCCACGCGGATCCGCTCGTCGATGACGCGGGCGAAGTTGGCAAACTCCCCCCGGTGCATCTCCTTGCAGGAGAACTCCGGCAGGCCCCGGGCGACACGTGCGACCTGGGGCGCGCAGCGGGGCACGGTGAGGATGACCTCGTCCGGATGCTCCTCGATCTCGTAGCCGATGATGATCGTCCAGGGAAAATAGCGAAGGGCCTGCACGAAGCCCGAAAGCCCCTTCCCGATCCCAAAGCGCTTCACGAAATCGCGGGCCGCGAGCTCGGCGGCCTTGTGCCAGACGCGCTCGTTGATGCCCTCGGCGGCCGCCTGGTCGAACCGTTCCTGCACGAAGAGAAACCAGAACCCGTCGATGACGCGGTAGTGCCAGAGCAAGAACTCCACGTAGGAGCGCAGCTCGGCGGGGCCCATCCGGTCGAGTAGCTTCACGTCCATCCCGTTTCACCTCAACTTCCCGGCCTGCTCCTGCAGGGCGATGTCCTCCGGGTCTGTCGCCTCGATGACGATGCCGTGGGGGACCGGCACGCCCTGCCGGTCGACGTGGATGAAGCTGATGAACCCGTCGAGGAGAAACTCCTCGTCGCGGTTTCCCAGCACCTTCACGTAGGCGACAAGGCGCGTCCTTCCGGCCAGGACGACCTTGCTCTCGAACCGCACTACGTGTCCGTTTGCAATGGGTTTCTTGAACAGCATGCCGTGAATGTTGAGGCATACGATGTTTTCCGGGTGCGTGATGCCCGCCACGGCGATGAACCCCGACTCGACGAACCACATGGCGGTCTTGCCCGCAAAGAGGGTGCCGTGGTGGTTCAGGTCCTCGCTCTTCACGAGCCTGCAGATGCTATGCGTGCGCAGTTTCATGGTCTCACTCCCTGGTTTTCAGCTTGCCGCAGAAAGCGAGGCTGCGGCTTCGCTGCAGGTCCCCCGGGGTCACGAAGTCCGCCGCCGCCTCGAAGAGCGCGTCCATCGCCGCCGCGCGGGGCAGCGGCCCCTCCCCCGGCAGGGTCCGGGCCCTGAAGAGGGCCCCGGAGAACCGCACGAGGGACGGTTCCAGCCCCGACAATTCAAGATCGATCCGGGCCGCGCGGGGCGGGCGCTTTTGCACATCATCCAGATAGTCCCGGATGGCTTCGTCCACGGCGGAGGCATCGGCCGGGCGGGACATGCCCGCCAGCGCGGGCAGGTCGACGACCCCTTCCGCGGGCGCCCCGCCCCGGCTGTCGATCAATGCCGCGAGGGTGCTGCCGCGCCGGATGCCGTGCATCTTGCCGACGTCCGCAGCCCGGCCTCCCGGGGCCCGCTCCGGGACGTCGAGCGATCCCGGGAGGCCTTCCCGGTAACACCGGCAGACGAACTCGGAACAGATCATGGGCTCCCGCCCCGTGCGGACGAGCTGCAGGAGAAATTCCGCCGCCGCGTCGAGCGTCACGCGCAGGAACCGCCCGAGAGCCGACGAGCCCGCCAGGCTCCGGGTGATGCACAAAAAAGCCAGCAGCAGGATCTGCTCGAAGGCGTACCGCTCGCCGCGCTCCAGGTAGCAGGCCGCCCGTTCCAGCACGGGCTCGAGTGTCGCCGGCGGGGCCTTGAGCCTCCGCGATTCGACCCACTCGGCGTGTTCGGTGCTCTTCGGCAGCTCCCGGCGCACGACCCCTTCTCGGATGGCCTCACCGACGGTGCGGCCCATCTCCCCGTGACGGCCGAGGAAGACCGCCGAATGGCTCACCTGCGAGCGGTCGATGAACCGGATGGCGTCGCTCACCAGGCCCACGCCGCGGTACAGCAGGATGTCGCCGGGCATCAGCTTTGCGGGCGGGATGGCTCTCTTCATCCGTGGTTCCTTCCCCTCCCCCCGCTTCTCCGGCCGCACAGGGCCGCACCCGCGCGAGGGGACGGCCGGGTGACATCCTATCAATTTTGCGCGAGGAGGACAATGCCGATCACCATGAGCGCCGCGGCCGCCACCCGCCTCCCGCCCTGCCCCTCGCCGAGAAGCCCCGTGCCCATGGCCACCGCGATGAGCACGCTCACTTCCCGGGCCGGGGCCACGTAGCTGACGGGGGTGAACGCCATCGCCGTCAGCACGAGGATGTAGGACAGCGGGGTGAGCAGGGCGACCCAGACGACCTCCTTCCTGGAACAGCTCCAGAGGGCGCGGATCTCGTCCCGGCGCGTGAGCGCATAGGGGGTCAGGATCAGGGTGCGTCCCAGGTTGGAGCAGTAGTCCACCAGGACGGGCGGAAGCAGCAGCGCGCTGACGGAGACCTTGTCCCAGACCGTGTAGCCGGCGATGAGCGCCCCCGTCGCGAGCCCGAAAGCGACGGATCGGCCGGCGCGGTCCCGCCCCAGACCCCGGAGCCCGCCGGATATGACGAACACCCCCGTGACGACGAGCGCCGCCCCCGCCAGGGCCGGCAGGGTAGGTCGCTCGCCCAGGATCACGATGGCGGCGGCCGTCGCCAGCGCCGGACCGGAGCCCCTCGCCACGGGGTAGACGACGGAGAGATCCCCGTGCGCGTAGCCCCGCTGGAGCAGCAGGAAATAGACGAGGTGAAGGACGGCGCTCCCCGCAAGAAACAGCGATTCGATGCCTCCAACGTGGGGCCTCTGCCAGAGGCAGACCCCTATCGCCACGGGGAGGTAGAAGACGGCGGAGAGGGCGGCAAAGAGCCAGACGAAGACGGCGCCGCCCCCCGCGCGCTTGGCAAAAAAGTTCCACGAGGCGTGGACAAAGGCGGCCACCAGGACCAGGGCCAGGGCGAAGCCGTTCATCTTCCCATCCGATCGTGTTCAAGGCGTCATCCGCGCGGCCGGCGCTGGTTCTCGATAACCCGGCCGGAGGCCCGCGTCAATGCTTTTTCGGGAGAATCTCCCTCGCGGCTTGGCAGCGGCGCTGCGTTGTGCTAGAACGCGTAGGACGGCGCAGGTCAGGTGGAGGCCTTTTGAAACCGAAACACGGAATCCCCCCGGGGCTGTGGAACGACTGGCGCTGGCAGTTCGGGCATCGGGTGCGCACGGCCGACGAGCTGGCCGGGAGGCTTGCGTTGCGCCGCAGGGAACGCCGGGAACTGCTGGACGCGGCCCGCGGCAGCCGCACCGCGGTAACCCCGTACTACCTCTCGCTCATGGACGCGGGTGACCCTCGCGACCCCATCCGCCTGCAGTGCGTCCCCGACATCCGGGAAACCAGGTCCCCGGGCGGCGCCGAGGATCCGCTGGAGGAGCAGGCCCACAGCCCCGTCCCGGGCCTCATCCACCGGTTCCGGGACCGGTGCCTCGTCATCGCCACGAACCGCTGCGCCGTCTACTGCCGGCACTGCAACAGAAGACGGCTCTGGCGCGGGCGTGAGGTCTTCCTCGCGGCGGACGAGCTGGAGACCGTCGCCGGGTACATCGAGCGCCGCCCCGCCCTCCGCGAGGTGATCCTCTCGGGGGGCGACCCGCTGACGCTCTCCGACGGACGGCTGAAGGGCATCCTCGCCCGGCTGCGCGCCATCGGACACGTGGAAGTCCTTCGAGTCGGAAGCCGGATGCCCGTCGTCCTGCCCATGCGGATCACGGAGCGGCTCTGCGGCATTCTCCGCGCCCACAGGCCGCTGTGGTTCCTCACCCAGTTCAATCACCCCCGGGAAATCACCCCCGAGGCGGCCGCAGCCTGTGAACGGCTCCTCAGGGCGGGCATCCCCGTCCTGAACCAGTCCGTGCTGCTCAAGGGGGTCAACGACGACTACCGGACGCTGCGCGAGCTCCTCTACGGCCTCGAGCGGATCTCGGTGAAGCCCTACTACCTCTTCCATTGCGAGGATGTGAAGGGCGGGGCCCACTTCCGGGTGGACGTTCATGACGGGATGCGGCTGATGGAAAAACTCTGGAAGACCGCCTCGGGTCTCTGCCTGCCCCGCTACGTGGCCGACATGCCGGGCACGAAAGGGAAAGTCCCCCTGCAGCCCGTCTCTTTTCTTTGATCCGGGAGGGCTTCTCCCGGTGCCGGACCCGACTGCCGGGATCCCGTCTTCGCGCGAAATCTTTTGACAATAAACGGAAAATGGTTTAGACAGGTACGTTTTTCAGAGACCGGCAGCCCCCGGGGGAGAACCGACATGTACAACGCGAGCGACCTGAGAAAGAACTTGAGGATCATGCTCGACGACGAGCCCTACATCGTCGTCGACTTCCAGTTCGTCAAGCCCGGCAAGGGACAGTCTCTCTACCGCTGCAGACTCCGCAACATGCTCTCCGGTAATCAGATGGACCGCACCTTCCGGGAGGTGGACACTTTCCAACCCGCCGACACGCAGGAAAAGAACATGCAGTACCTCTACCGGGAAGGCGATGCCTTCCACTTCATGGACAACGAGAGCTTCGAGCAGATCGCCCTGACGGGGGAGCAGATCGGGGAGGCGAAGAATTTTCTCATCGAGAACATGGAGTGCAAGGTCCTGCTGTTCCGCGACCGCCCCATCGACATCACCCTGCCCAATTTCGTCGACGTGATCGTGACGGAAGCGCCCCCCTGGATCAAGGGCGACACAGTCTCGGGCAACTACAAGCCGGTCATCGTCGAGACGGGATACAAGGTCAGCGTGCCTCCTTTCATCGAGCAGGGCCAGAAGATCCGGATCGACACACGGACGGGCGAATACCTGACCCGCGTCAAGGAATAAGCGGAAGCCCCGCGCCATGAGTGCCGATCGGAAGCTGGAGGCCCGGCGCCGGGCCCTCGAAACGCGCGCAGACATCCTTCACGCGACGCGAGCCTTCTTTTTGTCCCGGGATTACCTCGAGGTCGAGACCCCTTGCCGCATCCCCGCCCCCCTTCCCGAATCCCACATCGACGCGGTCCCGTCGGGGACGTGGTGGCTCCAGCCGTCTCCGGAGCTGTGCATGAAGCGGATGCTTGCCGCGGGCTTTCGGCGCATCTTCCAGGTCTCCAAGTGCTGGCGGGGCGGTGAGCGCGGCACCCGGCACCTGCCGGAGTTCACCCTGCTGGAGTGGTACCGCGCCGGCTGCGACTATCGCGGGCTCATGCCGGAATGCGAGGAGCTCTTCCAATACGTTTCCGAAGCCCTCGGGATCGGGAGCAGGATGCGCTTCCAGGGCCGCGCCATCGACCTCGCGACGCCGTGGGAACGGCTGACCGTGGACCAGGCCTTTGAGCGTTACGCGTCGGTTTCCCTGAAGAGAGCCCTGAAGGAGGACCGTTTCGAAGAGATCCTGGCCCTGGAGATCGAGCCCCGCCTCGGCGATCCGACGCCTACCCTGCTTCACGATTACCCCCTTGCCTTCGGTTCGCTTGCCAGGCGCAGCAGGACCCACCCCGAGCTGGCGGAGCGCTTCGAGATCTACATCGGGGGACTGGAGCTGGCCAACGGATTCTCAGAGCTCACCGATGCGGAGGAACAGCGGCGGCGTTTCGAAAGGGAAAACGAGATTCGCGCCAGCAGGGGACGGCCGTCCTGGCCCATGCCCGGGAAGTTCCTGGAGGCAATCCCCCGGATGCCCGAATCGGCCGGCATCGCCCTGGGGGTGGACCGGATGGTGATGCTCTTCGCCGATGCCGCCTCCATCGATGACGTCGTCGCCTTCGCGCCTGAGGAGCTGTAAGCCAGCCCTTTCGACCGCCCGCTTGCTTTTCCGCCTTAAATCGTTTATAAGGGAAAAAAACTCGGTATTGGTCTAGGGTTCGGAAGCATCGCGTCTTCCGGAGGAAACCGGGATGGTCGGGCCGCCATCCGATCGTAAGGATCGGGTGGCGGTTTTTTTATGGGACGAAAGATCGGAAACAAAGGAGGTCCGTGATGGGATTTTTCGACAAGGTGTTGGGCAAGCCGGCAGGAGGAAGCTCCCCGGTGGATCGGGGGGATTTCCGGGCGCACGAAGCACCGCAGAAGGGGTTCAGCATGGCCGTGCCGCAGGACTGGATCGTGGCAGAGGACCCCGACGGGCTTGAAACGCACCCGAAGGAGTGCGCGCGGGTTGCCGACCCGGCATCAAGCCGGGCGATCAGCAGCCCCGGGGCCAGGGTGACCATCTCCGACGTCGCCGAACCCCGACAGAACGTGGTCAAGGAAACCATCCGGACCCGGTCGACGGCCATGACCGGCCACCGCATGGTGAGGCACATCGCCGGAGACGTCAAAAACGCCGATTTCGGGATCGTCTACGAGTACCAGTACGGCCCCCCCGAGTCCCCGATCCGGGCCCTGGGGATCGTTGCCCAGAAGAAAAACAGGCTCTTCACCGTATCCGCCTCCGGCTCGGCGCAGGATTTCGAGAAAAACCGCGGCATCCTCGAAGCCATCATCACGAGCTTCAAGCTGCACTGAGGCGTCCGCCTGTTTTACTTCCACATTTCATGGAACCGGATTTAACGTTTCGTTAAAAGATACCCCTCGCCCGCACGGGGCCGGCAGGATTGGCGAAGGCCGTCCTTGTCATAATATTGCACACAATTACGCGGAGTTGGAATTTATTTGTCTGGCGGCCCGTTTTCTGGCACGCTCCTTTCAATACTCAATGGCAACACTCCGCAATCGATAAAATGAAAACATAAAGAAACTCTGGAGGGGACATCATGAAAAAGACGCTTTCGACACTGATCCTGGCGGGTATCATCACGCTGATCACGGGGACCTTCTGCTTTGCCGAATACGCCGCAGCGGGCGTGGAGAACTTTCCCTACTTCCACCTCGGGTGCCTGATCGTCGGCGGTATGATCATCGTCTCCCTGAAGCAGAAGTACGAGAAGATCTATCTCGGCGAAGCCGCAGGCAGCTTCGCGATGTACGCGATCCTGGTGGCCCTGTTCACGGCCCCGGTGGCGGAAGGTCTGAAGAACCTGCTCGGCTAGGATTCCCTGAGGGACACGGAGGCAACGCCCCTCACCACAGACCTGACAGCCCGACGAAACAGCCTGACGAATTCGGAAGGGGAACCAGCGAAGAGGCCGCCCGGTATGCCGGGCGGCCCCTTCGCTTTCCTTTCGCCCTCAGCCTTGTACCGGCTTTTCGACGGTCCACACCGTCCCCGTCCTGGAGTCCTTCAGGACGACTCCCTTTGCCGCAAGCCCGTCACGGATCTCGTCGGCCCGTTTCCAATCCTTTTCCTTGCGCGCCCGGAGTCGCTCCCCGATCAGGGCCTCGATCTCGTCGATCTGCAGCCCCCTTTTCTGCGCCTCTCTGATCCGATCCTTCTCGAAATAGACATTGGGATCCTCCGTCAGGATCCCCAGCACGCCGCCCGTCTCGCGGAGCACGCGCTCGGCCTCGCCAAGGACGAAGAGGGCCGGGGGGGACGCCTCCGGTCCGCCGGTCACCAGGGCGTTCACCTGCCGGACGACCTCGAAGAGGTACCCCAGAGCCCGGGCCGTATTGAAGTCGTCGTCCATGGCCTCCCGGAAGCGCTCCGGCAGGTCCCGGACCCGCGCCAGGAGCTCTCTCTCCTTTTCCGGCAGCGGAGCCTCTCCGACGGCGGGCGCCGTGCCGGCGGGGACGAGATCGCGGATCTTCTTGAGGGCCTCGTAGAGACGGTTCATCGCGAAGCGGGCCTCGTTCAGGGCCTCCTCGGAGAAATCCAGGGGGCTGCGGTAGTGCCCCTGCAGGACGAAGAACCGGACGACCTCGGGGTGGTGAATCTTCAGGATGTCCCGGATGGTGATGAAGTTCCCCAGCGACTTGGACATCTTCTCGTGGTTCACCTTGATGAAGCCGTTGTGGAGCCAGTACTTCGCGAAGGGTTTGCCCGAGGCGCCCTCGGACTGGGCGATCTCGTTTTCGTGGTGCGGAAAGATCAGGTCCTCCCCGCCCCCGTGGATATCAAAGGTCTCGCCGAGGAAGTGGGTGCTCATGACGGAGCATTCAATGTGCCACCCCGGCCGTCCCTTCCCCCAGGGGCTGTCCCACCAGGGCTCCCCTTCCTTGCTCGCCTTCCAGAGGGCGAAATCGAGGGGGTCCTTCTTTTTCTCGCCCGGAGCGATGCGGGCCCCCGACATCATCTCGTCGAGATTGCGGCCCGAAAGTTTGCCGTAGCCCCGGAAGTTCTTCACGGAGAAATACACGTCGCCACCGGGCACGGCGTAGGCCAGCCCGTTGCCGATCAGTCTGTCGATCAGGCCGATCATGCCCGGGATGTGCTCCGTGGCCCGGGGTGTCACGTCGGGCGGCTCGACGCCGAGCTGCCCCATGTCGCGGTCGTGCTCGGCGATGTAGCGTTCGGAGATCTTCCGAAACTCCACCCCCTCCCGGTTGGCCCTCGCGATGATCTTGTCGTCGACGTCGGTGAAATTCTTGACGTAGTTGACCCTGTACCCGCGGTAGCGCAGATAGCGGGTGATGACGTCGAAGTTGATGGCCGAGCGCGCATGGCCGATGTGGCAGGTGTCGTAGACCGTGACTCCGCAGGCGTAGATCCCCACCTCGCCGTCCTTTATGGGAACGAAATCCTCCTTCCGGCGAGTCAGGGTGTTGTAGAGACGAAGCGCCATGGCCTGCCCTCCCGTGCAGAATAGGGATCGATGGTGGCTGCGCGGCTTGCCGCGAAAGGCTACGGAAAGAGGGCGATCATGCCCAGACCCGTGTCTTCGCGCAGGCCGCACATGAGGTTCATGTTCTGGACCGCCTGGCCCGAGGCCCCCTTCACGAGGTTGTCGATGGCCGACAGGATGATGACCCGGTTCGTCCGCTCGTCGACGGCGAGCCCTATGTGGCAGAAATTGGTCCCCTTCACGGAGGATACGTTCGGGTAGCTCCCCCTGTCCAGGACCCGGATGAAGGGCTCGCTGCCGTAGACGTTTCTATATAAGTCAATCAGCTCGGCCGTGGAAAGCGTTTTTTTCAGGCTCGCGTAGACGGTGCTGAGGATGCCTCGGTTGAGCGGCAGCAGGTGCGGCGTGAAGGAGATCTTCACCTCCCGGCCCGCCAGCGCGCTCAGCTCCTGCTCGATCTCGGGGGTGTGCCGGTGCCCGTTGACCTTGTAGGCCTTGAACCCTTCGTCGACCTCGCAGAACAGCGAGCCGATGACGGGGTCCCGGCCCGCGCCGCTCACCCCCGATTTGGAGTCGACGATGATGGTGGACGTGTCGACGACCCCCTCCCGCAGGGCGGGCGCCAGCGCCAGGATGGCGCTCGTCACGTAGCAACCGGGGTTGGCCACGAGATCCGCCTTCTTCACCTGCTCCCGGTACAGCTCCGGCAGGCCGTACACGGCCCGCGTCATGAGCTCCGGGGCCGTGTGCTCGTGGTACCACGCCGCGAAGACGCCGAGATCCCGAAGCCGGAAATCGGCCGAGAGGTCGATCACCTTCTTCCCGGCGGCGACGAAGGCCGGCGCGACGGCCATGGCCTCCCCGTGGGGCGTGGCCATGAAGATCACGTCGGCGGCCCCAGCCAGTTCCTCGGGAGAGGCGTCGATGAAGCGGATGTCCGTGAGACCCTCGAACAGGGGATAGGTGTTCGAGAGGGGCTGTCCTTTGAACTTGCGCGACGTCAGCCCCGTGACCTCCACTCCGGGGTGCCGAAGCAGAATCCGCATCAGCTCGAGACCCGTGTAGCCGCTGCCGCCGTAGATTCCGACCCGAATCATGTTCCCCTCCCTTCACATAAAAAAGGGGGTTCCGAGAACCCCCCTTTCGCCGTTTCGCTTAGCGCTTCGAGAACTGGAACCGTTTCCGGGCTCCGGGCTGGCCGTATTTCTTGCGCTCCTTCATGCGAGAGTCCCGCGTCAGGAATCCCGCTTTTTTCAGGATCGGCCGAAGCTCCGCGTCGAACTCGCAGAGGGCCTTGGAGATCCCGTGCTTGACCGCGTCGGCCTGTCCGGCGATCCCGCCGCCGTCAACATTGACGTAGAAGTCGAACCTGCCGACCTGGCTGGTGATCTCCAGGGGCTGCCGGATGATCTTCTTGAGGACGTCCCGGGTGAAGTAATCGTCGAAATTCCGATTATTGATGGTGAATGCGCCGGAGCCTTCCTTCATCCAGACCCGGGCGATCGCCGTCTTCCTTTTCCCCGTTGCATAAATCCGCTTGTCGGTCATAGCTGATGCTCCATCTCCGGTCGATCTTACAGTTCAAGCAGGTGGGGCTTCTGGGCTTCGTGGGGGTGCTTGCCCCCGGCGTAGATCTTGAGCTTGCGCAGCTGCCGCCGGCCCAGTGAATTCTTGGGAAGCATGCCCTGCACCGCGCGGCGGATCAGCTCTTCGGGCTTCTTGGCCAGCAGCTTGCCGGCGGGCCATTCCTTGATTCCGCCCGGGTAGCCCGAATGGTGATAGTAGATCTTGTCGGCGAGCTTCTTGCCCGTCAGCGCAATCTTCTCGGCATTGATGACCACCACGAAATCCCCCGTGTCGGCATGGGGCGTGAAAACGGCCTTGTGCTTCCCGCGGAGGCGGTGAGCGATCTCCCGGGCGAGTCTTCCCAGAACCTTCCCCTGCGCATCGACGAGAAACCAGTCGCGGTCGACGGCGTCCTTCTTGGCCATAAACGTACTCATGGGCACACCATTCCGCTGAAATTCGAAGAAGTGAGAATAGGCGACTCGGCGCGTTTTGTCAAGGAAAAAAGAGGATACGGGGGCTTGACAAATGAACGGGGTCGCGGAATGACGGGATTCCTTCTTCCCCCAATGAATCCGACCGGTTCCGCCTTCCCCTGCTGACCCGGCTCGCTGTTTACCGGGCCACCGCGCAGCGGCTAGAAGCCCATCGTCTGCCTCGAAGCCGAGAATCCCCCGACTCGCCCGAGACCGGTCAGGGAGAAGAAGACCATGAACTGCCGGTCGTCCACGAGGTCCGAGTAGCTCACCTGGACGCTCCAGCACTGGCGGCGGTATTCCACGCCGACGGTCTTCTCCAGCGTCGCATTGCTGAACTCATCCCGCCGGAACCCTGCAAACACGTCGAGGGCGTCCGTGACCCGGAGCTTTCCCGTGAGGCCGACGGATTCGATGGAATCCCTCGCGTACCGGTAGACGAGGGACAGGCTGTCACCCCGGCCGTCACTCAGGGCGATGTCCTGGTTGATCTGCGCCCAGGCCGTCGTGTTGACGTCGTAGGCCGCCCGCGTCATGAACGACAGGTACCGGTAGGGGTTGATGTCCATCTCCAGGTCGACGGGCCGGAACGGTTTCGTCGGGTCCGCCGGGAGCAAATTGGGCGTTGTGGTCGGAAGCGCGAGCGTGGGCTGGGTGACGTAGATCGCGGGGGTCGAGACGTTGTAGGTCTGGCTCAGCTTCAGCCGCAGGATCTCCCGGTAGCTCACGCTACCCTTCTCGTCGCGGAGCCGGGAGATCAGGGTGTTCGTCAGCGCGTAGGTGAGGCTGTTCTCGTTGTCCACGGAGGCGCTGACGCCTCCCACCGCCGTGGTTGCGACGGGCAGGACGAAATCGGGCCGCACGCTCGGCCCGGCGGAGGGGATGTAGCTATAGGTGAGCTCGGGCTTGACGGTGTGACGGACCTTCTCCACCCCTCCCCAGCCCACATCCAGGATCCGGAAGACCTCGGTGGAGGCGTTCAGCCCCAGCGTGTACACGGAGCGGCTGGCCGAGTCGCCCGCTGCGGCGGGGCCGGTGCTCTCCGTGTCCCACAGGGTCCCGCGGAAACCCGCCACCGGCGTGATCTGCAGGTATTCGCCGACGGTCCACGGCAGGGAGAGCTTCGGGTACACGTCGAGCACATCGCCCCTCTCCCCGAGGGTCCTGTAATAGTTGCCGTAGAGGCCGGTGAACTCCCAGTTAAGGCGGGTCCCGAAGAGGGGCTGCTTGAACCCGGTCAGCGTGATCTCGGGATAGCGCTGCAGGGTCTCGTCGTTGGAGGGGCTCGTCAGGTTGTCCGTGTACTGCCCCAGGGCCGTCAGGTTGAAGGACTGCCACTCCTTGACAAGTCTGGCCGTGGAATCATAGCTCGTGAGTTGTTCGTTGGCCAGGAAGGAAACTCGCTCGAACTTGCGGTTCAGGCTGCCCGCGTAGTGATCGCGGTAGTAATTGTGCGAGTCGAAATCCCGGAAGTAGTAGATGTCGGACACCTTCTTGAGGTCCGACCGGAAGTAGAACCCGGGGCTGAACGTCGTTTCGTGGTTCCAGTACCACGACCAGCGATCCTGCTTCTCCGTCCAGTTCCGGGGAATTCCCCCGGGGGTGTCCGACCCGGTCCACCGGTCTTTCAGGAAATCCCCGTAGAAGAGGCCGTGGGTCGTTGTGCCGGGCTGGTAGCGGAACTCGAGACCTTCCTTCACCCCCCGCTTGTCCATGTAGCGCGTGTACAGCGTGGCGTCAGTGTTCTCCGAGATGGCCCAGTAGAACGGAATCTCCGTGTCGAAGCCCAGCTTGTCCTGCGAATAGCCAAGGGAGGGGAAGAGAAACCCGGACTGGCGCGTCGTCTTCGCGGGGAATATCAGCCAGGGAAACCACGCCACCGGCGTGTTGCGGACCTGGAACGTGCCGTTCTTCAGGGTGCCGTAGCCGTCCACGGTGACATCCACCTCCCGTGCGGCAAAGCGCCAGTCGGCCACGGGGCCGTCGCAGGTCGTGGCCGTCCCGTCCTTGATCCGGTAGGAGGCCTCGCCCGACTTTTCGATTTCGCTTCCCGTGATGAAGAGATGATTGCGGACGAAGAACATGCGCCCGTCCCGGGCGATACCGGTCTTCGAGTCGAGATTGAGTTCGATGACATCGCCCTCGAGGGTGTCCCCGTTGCTCTGCAGCAACGCATGGCCGCGCGCCCAGGCATCGCCCGTCGTGCGGTTCATCGTAACGGTATCGGCCTTCAGGAAGCCGCCCGCAAAGGTGATGACCACATCGCCCTCGGCGCGGTAGACGTCCGAGTCTTGGTCGTAGTCGAGGCGCTCGGCCTCGATCCGGACGGGACCCTTACCCGCCTGGCGGAGGTCGAGGCTCGGCTGCGCCCAGGCCCAAACGGGCGGAAGAAGCAGAAGCAGGACAACGAGACAAGCCGATCGGCACCGACTCGCAATGCCCCTGTTGTTCCGGTCAGCGGTCATGTCTCGACGAGCCCGGGTCCTTTCGACGGGATCATGAGCGGACGCACCGCCCCCACAAGGTAGAGGGATCCCGCGACACATACGAGATCGCTCCGGCCGGCCCCCTGCAGGGCTGCCCGCATTGCCTGCCGGGGGTCGTCCACGATCTCCACGTTCCGGTTCCACCGTCGGGCCTCCCCGGCCAGGATACGGGGCGCCAAGGCCCTGTCCTCCGGCGGGCGGGTCAGAATGACCCGGTGGGCCCGCGGGACCAGCCGGCGCAGCATTCCCTTCCAGTTCTTGTCGGCGAGCACCCCCAGCACCAGGATGAGCCTGCGATACCCGATCCCGCCCAGGGCCTTCGCAAGCGCCGCCGCACCCGCCGGGTTGTGGGCGCCGTCCAGGAGGACGGCGGGGCGCATCCCCACCATTTCCATGCGCCCCTCCCAGCGCACTCCCGAGAGGCCCTCGCGGACGGCCTCGTCGCCGATGAGGAAGCCTCTCTCGCGCAGGACCCCGAGCGCCCCCAGGACACAGGCGGCGTTTTCCCTCTGGTGGCCGCCCCGCAGGGACAGCGAGAGCTCCCGGACCGCAAGCCCGGGAGCCGTGCAGTCCAGCGCGCCGTCCGGCCTCGACCGAACTCGGATCTCCCGGCCCACTCTCAGCAGGCGGGCCCGCCTTCGCCTGCAGGTTGTTTCCAGGACTTCGAGCACGACGGCCTGGCGGGCGGCCGTCACGCAGGCGCGGCCGGTCTTGATGATCCCCGCCTTTTCCCGGGCGATGTCAGCGAGGCGCGGGCCGAGGTGCTCGGTGTGGTCCATCGCGACGTTCGAGATGACGCTCAGCTCGGGGCGGACGACATTGGTGGCGTCCAGGCGTCCCCCCATGCCGACCTCGAGAATCGCCACATCCACGGGGCTTGCCGCAAAGTGGAGGAAGGCGAGCGCCGTGGAAAATTCGAAGTACGTCACTTCCTCTTGCGCCGCCCCCCGTACCTGCCGGATCAGCGCCTTCAGATCCTCTCCGGGGATCGGTACGCCGCCCAGGCGGATGCGCTCCCGGAAATCGACGAGGTGAGGCGAGGTATAGAGGCCCGTGCGGTACCCCGCCGCCTGCAGGACGCAGGCCAGGCTCGAGGCGATGGAGCCCTTGCCGTTGGTGCCCCCCACGAGAATGCTGCGAAAACGATCCTGCGGACTACCCAGGCGCTTAAGCAGCCTTCGGACGGGCCCCAGGCCCGGCCGGATGCCCGCGCTCTTCAGACTGTCGAGATAGTTCAGCGGTTCCTCAATCATGAAGGCACAAGCAGCAGGGACTCGCGAAGAAGAACCAAGGCGCCAGGTCCAGGCAGCAGGGCCCACGCAGCCAGGGCACCTCTTGAAGGTGATTTTTTCTTCACCCTGTTGCCGGGTCCTCTCTCCCCTCGTTGCCCGTTGCCGGTTGCCTGCACCCCGTTCAGCGAGCGAAGGGTATCACAGCCCCGCCGCCCCGGGCAACCTCTTTATGACGCGCAGGCCCGGGGAAAACAAAAAGGCCACGGGATAGGCATCTCCCATGGCCCCGGTCCTTGTATCGGGCAAGCCTCCCCATATCGGGGGTGAAGCGAGGAAGTTAAGAAGAGCGGAAGCTCGGGGGAAAAGCAAGACTCTCTGTTCTCTTTATCTGCTCTTCCTCAGTTCTGCTCTTCCGATGCTCACAGCGTTGAATGCCGAAAACGAAGACATGGCAAGCAACGTGGGTGCCCCGCCGCCGTCGGATGACCTAATCAGGGATGACCTTGAAGACCTCGTCCCCCGGCCTGCAACGGTCCGACACCTTCACCCCGATGTAGTCCCCCGCGACGGCCTTTTGGACCTTCGCGTTGTTGACCTCCATCGACTCGACGAGGTTCTCGAAACTCGTCGTGTGGCCGACGTACTTGAGCGTGTCCCCCACTTTCACTTCGCCTGCGGTGATCTTGATTGCCGCGACGCTGGGTTTTGCGAAGAACTTGACGATTTCGCCGATCTTTTCCTCCGCCATAACGATGAGCCTCCTTTCTTCCGGGTACCTTCGAGCGATGTGTATAATGTTTCCCGATGGAAATCAAGGGCAAAGGAGGGCGACCAGGTCCAACGAAAAAGGCAGGGGCTCTCACCCCTGCCTTGACTGTCCTCTGCAGCCCGGAGCCTCATTCTTCTTGCTTCGGGGCCGATTTTTCGCCCTTTTCTCCCTTTGCGGCCTTCGACTTGCCCTCCTTCTTCGCCTTGGGCGCCTTCGACGCCGCCTTGGCCTTGGGCTCTTTCCCGGCCTTCGGTGCCGCCTTGGGCTTGCCCTCCTTCTTGGCCGTCTTTTCCTTCTTGCCCTTCTTCTCGGCGGGCTTCCCCAGCAGCTCGACAATGGCCAGGGGTGAGCTGTCGCCGACCCGGAACCCCGTCTTGACGATGCGCGTGTATCCGCCCTGGCGGTCGGCGAACCGGGCGCCGAGCTCGTCGAAGAGCTTCTTCAGGACGTCCTTGTCCCGGAGGACCGCCGCGGCCTGCCGGCGGGCGTGCAGGCTGCCTTTTTTGGCCAGCGTGATCATCTTCTCGGCCACCCGCCTGAGTTCCTTGGCCTTGGCGTCGGTGGTCTCGATCTTCTCGTACCTCAGAAACGACGTCACCATATTGCGAAGCATGGCCGTCCGATGGCTCGCGGTCCTGCCAAGCTTTCTTCCGCCTACCCCGTGTCGCATGAACAAAATCCTTTCCGATCGTTATTGTCAGTCGGCGCTGGCGGCCTCATCCCTTCCCTTGGGCGGCCAGTCGATCTTCATCCCGAGCGAAAGACCCATCTCGGAGAGGATCTCCTTGATCTCGTTGAGGGACTTGCGGCCGAAGTTGCGGGTCTTGAGCATCTCCGCCTCCGTCTTCTGCACGAGCTCGCCGATGATGTGGATGCCCGCGTTTTTCAGGCAGTTGGCGGACCGCACGGAGAGTTCGAGCTCGTCGACGCTCTTCAGGAGGTTCTCGCTGAGCTTCGCGCTCTGCCCGGTCTCCTCCTGGACCTCCTCCTCTTCCGTCTCCTCGAAGTTGATGAAGATGTCGAGCTGGTCTTTCAGGATCTTCGCCGCAAAGGCGACGGCATCCTCGGGCTGCACGCTGCCGTCGGTCCAGACCTCCAGGACGAGCTTGTCAAAATCGGTGATCTGGCCCACGCGGGCGTGGCTGACGGTGTAGCTCGCCTTCTTGATGGGCGAGAAGATGGCGTCGATGTTGATGGTGCCCTCGGGCTGCTCGGGGTCGCGCTCGCGCTTGGCCATCACGTAGCCCTTGCCCATCTTCACGACCATCTCGGCCTTCATCTTGCCTCCCGTCGTGAGGGTGGCGATGTGGTGGTCGGGGTTGAGGACCTCCACGTGGGCGTCGGTGACGATGTCGCCCGCCTTGACGGGGCCCGCCGCGGCGGCATCGATCTTGATCGTACGGGGAACGTCGCCGTGAAGCTTCAGGCGGACGCCCTTGAGGTTCAGGATGATGTCCGTCACGTCCTCCTTCACGCCGGGAATCGAGGAAAATTCGTGAAGAACCTTGTCGAACCGCACGGACACGATGGCCGCCCCCTGGATGGAGGACAGCAGCACGCGCCTCAGGGAGTTCCCGAGCGTGATGCCGTAGCCTCTCTCGAGGGGCTGGACGGTGAATTCCGCGTAGGACGCGCTGTGGGTCTTTTCGTCGATCTCGATCCGTTTCGGCCGGATCAGGCTGCGCCAGTTTCTCTGCATAATCAATCGTCCCTCTGGCTATCAGGTTTGCAAACCGCCTGGTGTGGGGATGAATCGCCCGGAGCACCGCCCCGGGCGGCTTCTGACAGGTTACTTGGAATAAAGCTCGACCACCAGCTGTTCCTGCACGGGCATGGTGATGTCCTCGCGCGTCGGAATGCTCTTGACGACGCCCTTGAAATGATCCTTGTCCAGCTCCAGCCACGCCGGAATGCCCCGGCGGGCCACCGTTTCGAGGGCGTCGAGGATGGGGAGGACCTTCCGGCTCCTCTCCCGCAGCTCGATGACGTCGTCCTTCCGCACCGTGTACGAGGGGATGTTGACCTTCCTACCGTTGACGAAGAAGTGGCCGTGGCGGACGAGTTGCCGGGCCTCGTTGCGGGAGGGGGCAAACCCCAGCCTGAACACCACGTTGTCGAGCCTGCGCTCCAAGAGCATCAGGAGGTTCGTGCCGGTGATGCCCCTCATGCGGTCGGCCCGCTCGAAGTATCCCCGGAACTGCTTCTCGAGCAGCCCGTACATCCTCTTCAGGCGCTGCTTCTCGCGAAGCTGAACACCGTAGTCGGAGTGTTTCTTCCTCGCCTGCCCGTGCTCGCCGGGCGCATAGCCCCGCCGCTCGAACGCGCATTTCTCGGTGTAGCAGCGGTCGCCCTTGAAAAACAGCTTCAGGCCTTCACGGCGGCAAAGCCTGCATTCGGAGCCTCTGTATCGTGCCAAGTTCTTCCTCCCTGTGGGTCGATGAGTCGTTCGTCTCGGATACTACACGCGTCTTCGCTTCGGCGGACGGCAGCCGTTGTGGGGAATCGGGGTCACGTCGCGGATGAGGCTGATCGTCAGCCCTGCGGCCTGCAGCGCCCTGAGCGCCGACTCGCGCCCCGAGCCGGGCCCCTTCACGTAGACCCGGATGGATCGGAGACCCTGTTCCTTCGCCTTCTTCACGGCGCTCTCGGCGGCCATCTGGGCCGCAAAGGGGGTGCCCTTCCGGGACCCCTTGAATCCCGACATCCCGGAGGACGCCCAGGAAATGACGTTCCCCGTCAGGTCGGTGATGGTGACGATGGTGTTGTTGAACGTCGACTGGATATGGGCGATCCCCTCGGGGACGTTCTTTTTCTCACGCTTCTTCCCGGACTTTCTCCTCGGACTGGCCATGGTTCCTCCCGCTGTCGGATGTCGTCGTTACTTCTTCTTGCCGGCAATGGCCCTGCGGGGGCCCTTGCGCGTGCGGGCGTTGGTGTGCGTGCGCTGACCGCGGAGGGGCAGGCCCTTGCGGTGCCGCAGGCCCCGGTACGTCCCGATATCCATGAGCCGCTTGATCGACATGGAGACGTCCCGGCGCAGGTCGCCCTCCACCCTGTGGTCCTTGTCGATGATGCTGCGGATGGCCGTCACCTCCGCATCGGTGATGACGTCCGTCTTGGTCTCGTAGGGTATGCCCGCCTCGCGGAGGATCTCCCTCGCCTTGGACCGGCCGATCCCGTAAATGTAGGTCAGGGCGATCTCCATGCGCTTGTTCTTCGGTAGGTCAACGCCTGCAATTCTTGCCACTGCTCGGGCCTCCTCGAATAGTTGTGTGTTATCCCTGGCGCTGCTTGTGCTTCGGGTTTTCGCAGATCACCCGTACGACGCCGTGGCGCTTGATGATCTTGCACTTGTCGCACATTTTCTTCACGGAAGGTCTTACTTTCACGACGAAACCCCCTTTTCTCCACCGGCCCGCGGCCGTCCCGCCCTACTTCGACCGGTAGGTGATCCGCCCGCGCGTCAGGTCGTAGGGCGACAGTTCCACCGTCACCTTGTCCCCGGGGAGGATCTTGATGAAGTGCATCCGCATTTTTCCCGAGATGTGGGCCAGCACGCGGTGCCCGTTCTCCAGTTCCACCCGGAACATGGCGTTCGGCAGCGTCTCGACGACCGTTCCCTGCACCTCGATGGGTTCTTCCTTTGCCATATACTCCCCGCGCTCAGCCGATCCGGCTCAAGATGACCGGCCCGTTTTCCGTGATGGCCACGGAGTGCTCGAAATGGGCCGACAGCTTGCCGTCGGCCGTCACCACCGTCCACCCGTCACGGAGGACGTCCACCCGGTAGGTGCCTTCGTTGACCATGGGCTCGATGGCAAAGACCATCCCGGTCTTCAGTTCGATGCCGCGGCCGCTGGTCCCGTAGTTGGGGACCTGCGGGTCCTCGTGGAGGCTCCTGCCGATGCCGTGGCCCACGAGGTCCCGGACCACCGAGAAGCCCGCGGCCTCCGCGTGTCCCTGGATGGCGGCCGAGATGTCGCCGATGCGGTTGCCCGCCCGGGCCTCCGCAATACCCCTGTAAAGAGCCTCCTCCGTAACGGCGAGCAGCCTCTTGGCCGCGGGGGTGATTTGTCCCACGGGCACCGTCACCGCCGCGTCCCCGTAATAGCCGCCGTGGAGAATGCCGAAATCCAGGCTGATGATATCGCCTTCCTTCAACTCCCGCTCCGAGGGCATCCCGTGCACCACCTCGCTGTTGACCGAGGTGCACAGGGAGTACGGGTAGCCCCGGTATCCCTTGAAGGCCGGGCGGGCGCCCTTTTTCAGGGCCATCTCCTCGCTCAGCCGGTCCAGTTCTATCGTTTTGACCCCCGGCTTGATCTTCTTTCTGAGCTCCTCCAGGATCGCGGCGACAAGGGCGTTGCTCTTTTTCATCTTTTCAATCTCCCGGCGAGATTTCAAGATGATCATGACCCGCCTCCTTACCTCCGCTTGGCCAGACGCCCCTTCTTGAGGAACCCTTCGTACTGCCGCGCCAGCAGGTGCGTCTCGATCTGCCCCGCCGTGTCGAGTGCCACGCCGACGACGATCAGCAGCGCCGTCCCGCCGAAGTAAAAGGGAACGTTGAAGTAGACCATCAGAATGCTCGGCAGCACGCAGACCGCCGAGACGTAGATGGCCCCACTGAAGGTCAGCCGGCTCAGCACGTGGTCGATGTACTCCGCCGTCTTCTTGCCCGGCCGGATCCCGGGGACGAACCCACCGTGCTTCTTCATGTTCTCCGCCACGTCCGCCGGGTTGAACACGACGGCCGTGTAGAAGAAGCAGAAGAACACGATGAACCCGACATAGATCAGCTCGTAGAGGACCGCTCCCGGCACGAGCAGGTCCGAGACGGCCTTCATCCACGGGTGGGGGATGAACTGGGCCAGGGTGGCCGGGAACATGATGATCGACGACGCGAAGATGGGCGGGATGACGCCCGACGTGTTAATCTTGAGGGGCAGGTGCGTCGTCTGCCCCCCGTACATCTTCCGTCCGACGATCCTCTTGGCGTACTGCACAGGGATCCGTCGCTGTCCCGTCTCCATGAAGACGATGGCACCGACGACGGCAATCATGAATAGGGCCAGGAAGATCACCGCGAGAATGCCCATTTCCCCCGTCGACATGAGCCGGAAGGTGTTGAAGACGCCCTCGGGACCCCGGCAGACAATTCCCGCGAAAATGATCAGCGAAATCCCGTTCCCGATCCCCCGCTCCGTGATCTGCTCACCCAGCCACATGATGAAGGCCGTGCCGGCCGTGAGCGTGATGACCGTCATGAGGCGGAAGCCCCAGCCCGGGGTGATCACGATGGAGGCTCCCGTCGGTCCCGCCATGTTCTCGAGGCCCACGGCGATGCCGAAACCCTGGATGAGGGACAGCAGCACCGTCCCGTAGCGCGTGTACTGGGTGATCTTGCGACGCCCCGCCTCACCCTCCTTCGAAAGCCGCTCCAGGTGCGGGACTGCGATCGTGAGCAGCTGCAGGATGATGGAGGCGCTGATGTAGGGCATGATCCCCAGCGCGAAGACCGACAGGTTCGACAGCGCGCCGCCGGCAAACAGGTCGAAGAGCCCCAGCAGGGAGCCCCTGGCCTGGTCGAAGAACGCGGCGAGCGCCGCCGTGTCGATTCCCGGCGTGGGCACGTGGGCCCCGATCCGGTATACGGCCAGAAGCAGGAACGTGAAGGCGATGCGCTTCTGGAGCTCGGGAATTTTCGGGATGTTTTTCAGTCCGCCGATCAAATCCGATGACCCCTTATCCGATGACCTCGACCTTGCCGCCGACCGCCTCGACCTTCTCCCTCGCAGCCTCGCTGACGGCGTTCACCCTCACGGTGAGGGCCTTCTCGATCGTCCCCTTGGCGAGAAGCTTGATCCCGTCGCCCGTCCTCCGGATCACCCCGCCCGCAAGCAGGGCCGCCGCGTCGACGGGGGCGTCCCCGGAGAACCGGTTGAGCTGGCCCAGGTTGACGATGACGATCTCCTTGCGGAAGACGTTCTTGAACCCCTTCTTGGGGAGGCGCCGGGAAAGCGGCATCTGGCCACCCTCGTACCCCGGGCGCGAATTGTGGCCCGAACGGGCCTTGAGGCCCTTGTGCCCCTTGGTGGAGGTCCCGCCGTGGCCGGAACCGTCGCCGCGGCCGATCCGCTTTCTCTTCTTCCTCGAACCCTCGGGGGGTCTCAGTTCGCTCAGGTTCATTGCGCTCACCCGCTGATTTCTTCCACGGCCACAAGATGGCTCACCTTGCCGACCATGCCCCGGACCTCGGGGGTATCCTGGAGCGTGACGCTCCGGTTCATCCGCACGAGCCCCATGCCGCGCAGCACCCTGCGCTGCTTCTCGGGCCGCCCGATGGAACTCTTCACCAGTGTGATCTTCAGCTTTTTTTCCACGGTTGCATCCTCGGACTCATCAATTAAATGTCGGCAACGTCCCTGCCCCTGAGCGCCGCAATCTGATCGGCGGACCGGAGCCTGCGCAAGCCGTTGAGGGTCGCCTTCACGAGGTTGTGGGGGTTGTGGGAGCCCAGGCACTTGGTCAGCACGTTCTGCACGCCGGCCACTTCCAGCACCGCTCGGACGGCGCCGCCCGCAATGAGGCCCGTCCCCTCCGAGGCGGGCTTCAGCATGACCCGTCCCGCGCCGTATTCCCCGAGGATCTCGTGGGGAATCGTCCGGTTGCCGATGGAGACCTTCGCCATGCTCTTGCGGGCCTTTTCCATGCCCTTGCGGATGGCTTCGGGCACCTCGTTGGCCTTCCCGAGCCCGGCGCCGACGGATCCCTTGCCGTCGCCGACGACCACGATGGCGCTGAATCGAAACCGCCGGCCGCCCTTGACGACCTTGGCCGTGCGGTTGATCGCCACGACGCGGTCCAGGATTTCCGTCTCTTCCACCATGAATTCCTTTCTTTCTCGGCTGTCCCTGTCCAACGGTCACTCCCTCTTCAAGCGTAATCGGTTGCTAGAACTTCAGGCCCGCTGCCCGTGCCCCCTCGGCCAGGGCCTTCACCCGGCCGTGATAGAGGAATGCGCCCCGGTCGTACACCGCCGACTCGACCCGGAGAGCCGCAAGCTTCTTCGCCATGAGCCTGCCCACCTCGGCGGCCGCGGCCGTCTTCTTCATCTTCGCGATCGTCTCGGCGATCTCCTTGCTGCGCGTCGAGGCCTCGGCCAGCGTCCGGCCGGCCTCGTCGTCGACGGCCTGCACGTAGATGTGCCGGGCGCTGCGGAACACGGCGAGCCGCGGACGCGCGGCCGTTCCCGCCACCTTGCCCCGGACACGCTTCTTTCGCTTGTCTCGCACCTTCTGGATCTTCTTGGCTGACGATAACAATGTTCTGCCCTCTTCGTATGATGGGGTTGTTCGTCCGGTTGCCTTACGCGCCCGCGGACTTGCCGACCTTGCGCCGCACGACTTCGCCCGCATAGCGGATCCCCTTGCCCTTATAGGGCTCGGGCCTCCGCTTGGCGCGGATCTCGGCGGCGACCCGGCCCACGAGTTCCTTGTCGATCCCGGAAACGGTGAGGCTCGTCTGTTTCTCGATTTTCACCGCGATCCCCTCCGGGATCTCGTAGGCCAGGGGCACGGAGTAGCCCACGAACAGCTTGAGCGTCGTGCCCTCCATCTCGGCACGGAAGCCGACGCCGGAGATCTCGAGACCCTTTGTGAAGCCGGCGCTCACCCCCGTGACCATGTTGGCCACGAGCGTCCGCGTCAGCCCGTGCAGGGCGCCGGCCCTGCGCCCGTCGTGGGTGGTCTTCACGGTGAGGGTCCTGCCCTCCTGCGCGATTTCGATGTCCCGGGGCAGCGCCCGCGAGAGGGCCCCCTTGGGGCCGGTCACCTTGATCTCCCCGCCGGCGACGCTGACCGTCACCTTGTCCGGCAGGGCGATGACTTTTTTCCCGATTCGTGACATGGGTGTCTCTCCTGACTTGCGCTTACCAGACGTTGCAGAGAATCTCGCCGCCCACGTTCTGCTGCCGCGCTTCCTTGTCCGTCATGATCCCCCGGGACGTCGAGACGATGGCCACGCCGAAGCCGTTGTACACCCGGGGGATCTTCTTGCTCGAGACGTAGATCCGGCGGCCCGGCTTGCTCACCCGCTGCAGGTCCTGGATGATGCGGCCCCGGGTGTCTGTGTACTTCAGGTAGATCTTGAGGACGTCCTTCTTGCTGGCGTCCTTCTTGACGTCGAACCCGCTGATGTAGCCGGTCCGCTTGAGAACCTTGACAATCTCCAGGTTCACCCTCGAGAGCCGGGCGTTCACGCTCCGGAACTTCATGCGGTTGGCGTTCCGGACCCTCGTCAGCATATCCGCGATCGGATCGGTCATACCCATAAATCCTTGCTCCTCCCCGTCTACCAGCTCGACTTGATCACGCCGGGGATCTCGCCCCACGAGGCGTACTTGCGCAGGCAGATGCGGCACATGTTGAACTTGCGGTAGTACGCCCGGGGCCTCCCGCAGATCGGGCAGCGGTTGTACTCCCGGACGGAAAACTTCTTCTTCCGCTTCGCTTTTGCGATCAGGGACTTCTTAGCCAAGTTGATCCTCCGTCTGGTGCCCTAGTTCCGGAAGGGCATTCCCATGAGTTTCAGCAGATGTCGGGCCTCCTCGTCGGTTCTCGCCGTCGTGACGATGACCACGTTCATGCCCTTGACCTTGTCGATCTTGTCATAGTCGATCTCGGGAAAGATGAACTGTTCCTTGATCCCCATGGCGAAATTGCCGCGGCCGTCGAAGGAGCTGGGCGGGATGCCCCGGAAGTCGCGGATCCGGGGAATCGCCACGTTCACCAGCCGGTCGAAGAACTCGTACATGCGCTCCTTGCGAAGGGTCACCATGCAGCCCACGGACATGCCCTTGCGCAGCTTGAAGGTGGCGATCGACTTTCGGGCCTTCGTGATGACGGGCTTCTGGCCTGTCAGGGCCCCGATCTCCGCCGATGCGCTCTCGAGGATCTTGACGTTCTGGATCGCCTCGCCCAGGCCCATGTTCACGATGATCTTCTCCAGCCGGGGCACCTGCATCGTGTTGCGGTACCCGAACTGCTTCATCATGGCCGGGACGACTTCGCTCTTGTAGTGGTCTTTGAGTCTTGCCATGGTTCCTATCCCCGGTTCACTGATCGAGCTGCTCGTTGCACTTTCGGCAGAAGCGCACTTTCTTGCCGTCCTCGAGGGTCCTGTAGCCGACGCGGACGCCCGTGTCGCACTTCGCGCACAGGGGGGCGACGTTGGACGCGCTCAGCGGGGCCTCCTTCTCCATGATGCCGCCCTTGCTCTTCTGGTCGGGACGCTGGTGGCGCTTGATCAGGTTGAGCTTCTCGATCACGACCTTGTCGCCGTCGGCCAGGATCTTCGTGATCTTGCCGGTCTTTCCTTTTTCCCTGCCGGCGATAACCTTTACCGTGTCACCTTTTTTCAGTCGGTTCGTCTGCATGCCTTTTCCCGTCCCCTGCGGCTCACAGCACTTCCGGAGCCAGCGAGATGATCTTCATGAACTGCTTGGCGCGAAGCTCCCGCGCCACGGGCCCGAAGATGCGCGTCCCCACGGGCTCCATCTGGTTGTTGATGAGCACCGCCGAGTTGTCGTCGAACTTGAGGTATGTCCCGTCGCTCCGCCGGACCTCTTTCTTCGTCCGGACGACGACGGCCCTCATGACGTCGCCTTTCTTCACCTTAGCGTTGGGGATCGCCTCCTTGACGGACACCACGATCACATCCCCCACGGTGGCGGTTCGCTTCCGCGACCCGCCCAGCACGCCGATGCAGGACACCTTTTTTGCGCCCGAGTTATCCGCGGCATTCAAAATGGTACGCATCTGAATCATATCGACACCCCGTTCAACTGCCTGTTTCCGATCCCGGGCTACTTCGCCTTTTCCAGGATTTCACGCACTCTCCAGCGCTTGTCCCGGCTCAGGGGGCGGGACTCCACGATCAGCACCGTGTCTCCCACGCCGCACTCGTTGCGCTCGTCGTGGGCCTTGTACTTCCGGTGCCGGCGCACGTACTTCCGGAAACCCGTGTGCTTGACGAGCCGCTCGGTTTTCACGACGACGGTCTTGTCCATCTTGTCGCTGACGACGACCCCTTTGATGGTCCGCTTGTTTCCCCTCTGGTCCATACCTATTTCTGCAGCTCCTTCTGCTTCATGACGGTCTTGATGCGGGCAATGTCCTTGCGGACGTTCCTCAACGCCGCGGGGGAATCGAGCTGCCCCGTGGTGTGCCGGATTTTGAGCTTGAAGAGCTCGTCGGCGAGATCCCGCTCCTTCAGCCGGAGTTCCTCGACACTCAGGTCCCTGATTTCCTTAATCTTCATCGAAGATATCCCTCGTCAAGAATTTCGTCGGAATGGACAGCTTGTTGGCCGCCAGGCGGAAGGCCTCGCGGGCCACCTCCGGGGTCACACCCTCCATCTCGTACATGACCGTCCCGGGCCTCACCGTCGCGATCCACCCTTCCGGGGCGCCCTTGCCCTTTCCCATGCGGGTCTCGGCGGGCTTTTTCGTGAAGGACTTGTGGGGAAAAATCCGGATCCAGATCTTCCCGCCGCGCTTGATGTGGCGCGTCATGGCGACACGGGCGCTCTCGATCTGCTGCGCCGTGACGCGGCCCGGAGCCAGAGCCTGCAGCCCGAACTGGCCGAAGGACACCTCGTTTCCCTTGGTGGCCTTGCCGCCCAGCCTGCCCTTCTGGATCTTCCTGAACTTGATGCGTTTCGGACTTAACATCGTCTGTGTCTCCTGATAACCGGTTCCGGCCTACTAGGCGCTGGCCTGCTTCCTGTCGGGCAGCACGTCCCCGTGATAGATGAGCACCTTGACCCCGATGGCCCCGTAGGTCGTCCGCGCCTCGGCAAATCCGTAGTCGATGTCGGCCCGCAGGGTATGCAGGGGCACCTTGCCCTCGCGGTACCACTCCATCCGGGACATTTCGGCGCCGCCGAGGCGGCCCGAGCAGGTGATCCGGATCCCCTTGGCGCCGAACTTCAGGGCCGAGGTCACGCTCTTCTTCATGGCCCGCCGGAAGGCGATGCGGCGCTCGAGCTGCAGCGCCACGTTCTCGGCCACGAGCTGGGCGTCGATCTCGGGCTTGCGGACCTCCATGATGTTGATGATCGTCTCGCCGCCGGTCATCCCGTCCAGGTCCTTCTTGAGTTTCTCGATCTCGGAGCCCTTCTTGCCGATGACGATGCCGGGGCGGGCGGCATGGATGTTCACCTTCGCCTTGTCGGCGGCCCGCTCGATCTCGATCTTCGAGATGCCCGCGTGGTAGAATTTCTTCTTCAGGAACTTGCGGAGCTTGATGTCCTGATGGACGAGGGTGCCGTAGTTCTTCTCGGCAAACCACTTCGAGCTCCAGCCCTTGTTGATCCCCAGCCTCAATCCGATCGGGTTTACCTTCTGACCCAAGATCCCATCCTCCTTGCGTCTTACTGCTCGTCGAGAACGACGGTGATGTGGCTCATCCGGCGCTTGATGGGCGCCACGCGCCCCATGGTCTTCGCCCTGTGGCGCTTCAGGGCCGGTCCCTGGTCCACGAAGATCTCCTTGACGAAGAGGATCTTCTCGTCGATGTTCGGGTTCTGCGTCGCGTTGGCCAGGGCGCTCTTGAGCACCTTCTTCACGAGCCCGGCGGCCCGCTTGCGCGAGAAGGCCAGGATCCGGTCCGCCTCCTCGACCTTCAGGCCCCGGACCAGATCGACGACGAGCCGCGCCTTCTGCGGCGATATCCTCACGAACCGTGCAACTGCTCTTGCTTCCATGACGTCCTGTCTCCGGTTTTGCCGTTTCCCCGTGCGCGGCGACTACTTGCGCACCTTGGTCTTTCGGTCGCCTGCGTGGCTGAAGAATGTCCGCGTCGGCGCGAACTCCCCGAGCTTGTGGCCCACCATGTTCTCCGTGACGAACACGGGGATGAACTTCTTGCCGTTGTGCACGGCAAAGGTGTGCCCGATCAGCTCCGGCGTGATCGTGGAGCGGCGAGACCAGGTCTTGATGACCCCCCGATCCCCGGCCGCCTCGGCCCTGCGGACCTTCTCGGCCAGCTTCGTCTCGATGTACGGGCCTTTCTTGATTGAGCGTGCCACTATTTCTTGCCCCTCTTCTTGATGATGTATTTATCGGTCGTCTTGTTCCTGCGCGTCTTGTAGCCCTTCGTCGGCACGCCCCAGGGAGTGCAGGGGTGACGGCCGCCGGAGGTCTTGCCCTCGCCGCCTCCCATGGGGTGGTCGATGGGGTTCATGGCGACCCCGCGGACCCGGGGCGTCCGGCCCAGCCAGCGGGTCCGTCCCGCCTTGCCGAGGCTGATGCCCTCGTGGGTGGCATTGCCCACCTGGCCGATCGTGGCCTTGCACTCGATGTGGACCTTCCGGACCTCGCCGGAGGGGAGCCGCACCTGGGCGTAGTCTCCCTCCTTGGCCATGAGCTGCGCGTAGGTGCCGGCGGAGCGGACCATCTGGGCCCCCTTGCCGGGCCGCAGCTCGATATTGTGGACGAGCGACCCCAGGGGGATGTGGCGCAGCGGCATGGCATTGCCGGGCTTGATGTCGGCCGAGGCGCTCGCGATGACCGGATCGCCCACCTTCAGCTCCGCCGGGGCGACGATGTAGCGCTTCTCGCCGTCGGCGTAGCTGACGAGCGCGATGCGCGCCGAGCGGTTCGGGTCGTATTCGATGGTCTTCACCTTCGCCGGGATGTCCGTCTTCTCGCGGCGGAAGTCCACCACGCGGTACTTGCGCTTGTGCCCGCCGCCGCGGTGGCGGCTCGTCATGCGGCCGGCGTTGTTCCGGCCGCCCGTCTTCCGGACCGGGCGGGTCAGGCTCTTCTCGGGCTCCGAGGCCGTGATCTCCTCGAAGGTCGAGCAGGTCTGGTACCGCCGGGCCGGCGTCGTGGGCTTCATGGTTTTGATCGCCATGGGTCGTTGTCCTTATCCTAGACTTTGTCGAATATCTCGATGGAGCTGCCGGGCGCCACGGTGACGATGGCCTTCTTCCAGTCACGCTTCTTGCCCATGAGCCGCCCGTAGCGCTTCTGCTTCCCCAGGATGTTCTGGGTCCGCACGCCGAGGACCTTCACCTTGAAGAGCTTCTCCACGGCCTTCTCGATCTCGATCTTGTTGGCCCGCGGATCCACCTCGAAGATGTACTGGTTGCCTTCCCGCAGGAGGGTCGTCTTTTCGGTCACGAGCGGCCGTCGGATGATCTGATGGAGTTCCATTACGCCAGCGCCCCCTCTATCTTTTGGATCGAAGGCTCCAAGAGCACGAGGCTGTCGTACTTCAGCAGGTCGTACACGTTGATGCCCTCGCATCGCATCATTTTCACGTCGGGAAGGTTCCGGGAGGACTTCTCGAGCGTCTCGTCGGAGCGATCGATCACGACGAGCGTCTTCTTGAGCCCGAAGCGGTCGAGGACCTCCTTGAACGCCTTGGTCTTCGCCTCGGCCAGAGGGAAGTCCTTGAGCACTAGGAGCTTCTCCTCCCTGACCTTCATGCTCAGCGCCGAGATGAGGGCCAGCCTGCGCACCTTCTTGGGCACCGTGAAGGCGTACGTCCTCGGCGTGGGCCCGAAGATCGTTCCGCCGCCCCTCCAGAGGGGGGAGCGGATCGTGCCCACGCGGGCCCGGCCGGTGCCCTTCTGGCGCCAGGGCTTCTTGCCGCCGCCGCTGATCTCGCTGCGCTCCTTGGTGTCGTGGGTGCCCTGCCGCTTCGCGGCCATCTGCATCCGGACCACCTCGTAGAGGACGTCCCGGTTGACCTCGGCCCCGAAGACGGCGTCGCTGAGCGACACTTCGGCCACCTTGTTCTTCTCGATATCGTATACGCTCACCACCGGCATGGCTCGTTCACTCCAGTCGCTTCTCAGCTCTTTTTGACGGCGTTCTTGATGACGACGATCCCGTTCTTGCTTCCCGGGACGGCGCCCTTGACGAGGATGACGTTCAACTCGGGGCGCACCCCCATGACGAGGAGGTTCTGCACCGTCTTGCGCTCGTCGCCCATGTGGCCCGGCATCCGCTGCCCCTTGAAGACCCTCGAGGGCGCCGCGCTGGCGCCGATGGACCCCGGGGCCCGGTGAAACATAGAGCCGTGAGAGCCCCGGCCGCCGCGGAAGCCGTGCCGCTTCACGCTGCCTGCAAACCCTCGTCCCTTGCTCGTCCCGGTGACGTCGACGTAATCCCCCACCTCGAACATGGACGCCGTCAGCTCCTGGCCCAGCTCGAGCTCGGCGGCCGCCTGCGTCTTGAACTCGCGCAGGACCCGGAAGAACCCCCGGTCCGCCTTGGCGAAGTGGCCCTGCAGGGGCTTCGTCACGTTCGCCTGCCGCTTGCGGTCGAACCCGAGCTGGATGGCGTTGTAGCCGTCGGACTCCTCGGTTTTCTTCTGGATCACGTAACAGGGGCCCGCCTCGATCACTGTGACGGGCACCGAGGCTCCGTCGGCGGCGAAGATCTGGGTCATCCCCAACTTTCTGCCTATCAATCCCTTTTCCATAGCATCCACTTCCGCGCTGGCTGTGCGTGAGGGAACGAAAAAGGAGATGGACCGGGGAACAGGCCGCCCATCTCCATGTCGTCACGCGTTACAACTTGATTTCCACGTCGACCCCGGCGGAGAGGTCCAGCTTCATCAAGGCGTCCACCGTGGCCTGCGTGGGATCAATGATGTCGATGAGCCGCTTGTGGGTCCTCACCTCGAACTGCTCCCGGGACTTCTTGTCCACGTGCGGCGAGCGGTTCACGCAGAACTTGTTGATCATCGTGGGAAGCGGGATGGGGCCCGCGACGCGGGCGCCGGTGCGCTTCGCCGTGTCCACGATGTCTTCGGCGGACCGGTCCAGCAGCTTGTAGTCGTACGCCTTCAGGCGGATTCGAATCTTCTGATCGGCCATGATTCGTTCCTAACCCCCCGCTTACTCGATGATCTCGCTGATGACGCCGGCGCCGACGGTCTTGCCGCCCTCGCGGATGGCGAACCGCAGCTGCAGCTCCAGGGCGATGGGCGTGATGAGACTGACTTCCATCTCCACGTTGTCGCCGGGCATGACCATCTCGACGCCCGCGGGAAGGGTCGCCACGCCCGTCACGTCCGTGGTGCGGAAGTAGAACTGAGGCCGGTAGCCGGAGAAGAACGGCGTGTGGCGGCCGCCCTCTTCCTTCGTCAGGACGTAGACCTGGGCCTTGAACTTCGTGTGGGGCGTGATCGAGCCGGGCTTGGCCACGACCTGGCCGCGCTCCACTTCCTCGCGCTTCGTGCCGCGCAGCAGCACGCCGATGTCGTCGCCGGCGCGCCCTTCTTCGAGGGTCTTGCGGAACATCTCGACGCCCGTGCAGACCGTTTTGAAGGTGGGCCGGATGCCGATGATCTCCACTTCGTCGCCCGTGCGGATGACCCCGCGGTCCACGCGGCCCGTCACGACGGTGCCGCGACCGGAGATGCTGAAGACGTCGCCGACGGGCATCAGGAACGGCTTGTCGAGGTCGCGCTGCGGCTCGGGGATGTAGCTGTCGACGGCGTCCATGAGCTCGAAGATGCACTTGGCGTCGGGCGAGCTGGGGTCGTCGGCCTCCAGGGCCTTCAGGGCGGAGCCGCGGATGATGGGTGTCTTGTCGCCGGGGAAGGCATACTTCGTAAGCAGCTCCCTGAGCTCGAGCTCGACGAGGTCGAGCAGTTCGGGGTCGTCGACGAGGTCGACCTTGTTCATGAAGACGAGCATGTAGGGAACCTGCACCTGGCGGGCCAGCAGGATGTGCTCACGGGTCTGGGGCATGGGGCCTTCGGAGGCGGCGACGACGAGGATGGCTCCGTCCATGTGGGCGGCGCCCGAGATCATGTTTTTGATGTAGTCGGAGTGACCCGGGCAGTCGACGTGCGCGTAGTGGCGCTTCGCCGTCTCGTACTCCACGTGGGAGATGTTGATGGTCACGCCGCGCTCTTTTTCCTCCGGCGCGTTGTCGATCATATCAAAGGACATGAACTGGGCCAGTCCCTTCGTAGAGAGATGCTTCGTGATCGCGGCAGTCAACGTGGTCTTGCCGTGATCCACGTGCCCGATGGTCCCGATATTGACGTGCGGCTTCGTCCTTTCGAATTTTTTCTTCGCCATCTCCAGTTACCTCCTTACCTTCCGTATGATGATCGATGTTGATTGACTTGGCCCTGTGCCTCAGTTCATTTTCTTCCCGATGATCTCCCGGGCCCGGTCCTCCGACACGGCGGCGTAGGTCAAAAACTGCATCGTGTGCGTGGCCCGCCCCTGGGTCTTGGAGCGCAGGTCCGTGGCGTAGCCGAACATCTCGGCCAGCGGGACCTCGGCCTGGATCGCCTCGGAGCCCGGCCGGCTCTCGATGGAGACGATCTTGCCGCGCCGCGTGGTCAGGTTCCCGATCACGTCCCCCAGGTACTCCTTCGGGACGACGACCTCGACGGACATGACGGGCTCCAGCAGAACCGGGTGGGCCCGCCTGGCCCCGCTCTTGAATCCCATGGAGGCGGCGATCTTGAATGCCAGCTCCGACGAGTCCACCTCGTGGCTGGAGCCGTCCACGACGGCCACCTTGACATCCACGACGGGGTAGCCGGCCAGCACCCCCTCCTCCATCGCCTCGACGATTCCCTTTTCGACGGCCGGGATATACTCCCGCGGCACCGCGCCGCCGACCACCCGGCTCTCGAAGGCCAGGCCTTTGCCCGGCTCGTTGGGCGCCATCTCGAGCCATACGTGGCCGAAGTGCCCGCGGCCGCCGGACTGGCGGACGAACCGTCCTTCCGCGCGGACGGCCTTGCGGATCGTTTCCCTGTAGGCCACCCGGGGCTTCCCGATGGTCGCCCCCAGCCCGAATTCCCGAGAGAGGCGGTCCACGATGATCTCCAGGTGGAGCTCGCCCATTCCCGAAATCAGCGTCTGCCCCGTCTCCCGGTCCACCCGGACCCGGAAGGAGGGGTCCTCCTTCTGGATCTTATCCAGGGCGAGGCCCATCTTCTCCTCGTCGGCCCTCGTCCTCGGCTCGATGGCGATCGCGATGACCGGCTCGGGAAAGCTCAGGGTCTCCAGGACGATCGGGTGATCCGGGTCGCAGAGTGTATCGCCCGTCGCCGTCGACGAGAGGCCCACGGCGGCCACGATGTCGCCCGTCCGGGCTTTCCGGATGTCCTCGCGCTTGTTGGCGTGCATCTTGAGGATGCGGCCGATGCGCTCTCGTTTTTTCTTTGTCGCGTTGAAGACGGTTGAACCCGCGTCGAGCACCCCCGAGTAGACCCGAAAGTAGGTTAGCTGTCCGACGTAGGGGTCCGTGACTATTTTGAAAGCGAGCGCAGCGAAAGGCTCGTCGTCGCTTGCCGCCCGCCGGGTCTCGGTGTCCTTCTTCCCCTTCCCGGTCACCGGCGGCATATCCGCAGGCGAGGGAAGGAAATCGACGACCGCATCCAGGAGCGGCTGGATCCCTTTGTTCTTGAAGGCGGCCCCACAGCAGACCGGGATAACCTTCATGGCGAGGGTCTGCCTCCGGAGCGCGGCCGTGATCTCCCCGCGGGAGAACGCGGCGCCTTCCAGGTATTTCTTCATGATCGCATCATCGACGTCCGCGAGAGACTCGATGAGCCTCTCCCGTGCCGCACGGGCCTCGTCCCGGATGGCGGCCGGGATGTCCCCGGCGCGAACCGCCGCCCCGGGGGTGTCGGCGTCGTACAGCATCGCCTGCATGCCGATCAGGTCGACGACCCCCCGGAATGCGTCCTCGGCGCCGACGGGAATCTGGACGGGCAAGGCGTTCGCGCCCAGCCGCCCGCGGATCATCTCGACGGTCCTCGCGAAGTCGGCCCCCACACGGTCCATCTTGTTGACGAAGGCGATGCGGGGCACACGGTAGCGGTCGGCCTGCCGCCAGACCGCCTCGGACTGGGGTTCGACCCCTTCGACGGCCGTGAACAGCGCCACGGCCCCGTCGAGGATCCGGAGCGATCGCTCCACCTCGATCGTGAAGTCCACGTGGCCCGGCGTGTCGATGAGGTTGACGCGGCAGTTGCGCCAGGAGCATGTCGTGGCGGCGGAGGCGATCGTGATCCCCCGCTCCTGTTCCTGCTCCATGAAGTCCATGACGGCCGTGCCGTCGTGGACCTCTCCCATCCTGTAGGAGATGCCCGTGTAGAAGAGGATGCGTTCGGTCACGGTCGTCTTGCCCGCATCGATGTGAGCCATAATGCCGATGTTGCGGACATTCTCCAGTGCGGTCTGCCGTGCCACGAAGAAACACCCTGGTTTTGTAAAAGAGCTCTAGAACCGGTAATGGGCGAAGGCCTTGTTGGCCTCGGCCATCTTGTGGACGTCCTCGCGCTTCTTCACGGAGGCGCCGCGGTTTTGGGCTGCGTCCATGAGCTCGCCGGCGAGCTTTTCCCGCATCGTCTTTTCCGCGCGGGACATGGAGTTGCCGATGATCCACCGGAAGGCCAGGGCCTGCCTGCGGCCGGGGGCCACCTCCGTGGGGACCTGGTAGGTGGCGCCGCCGACGCGGCGGGAGCGCACCTCGATGATCGGCTTGACGTTGTCGATGGCCTTCTCGAAGACGGCCAGGGGCTGATCCTTGGCCCGCTTTTCGATGATGTCGAAGGCGCCGTAGAGAATGCTCTCGGCGGTGCTCTTCTTGCCCTTCTTCATGAGGCTGTTGACGAACTTCGCCACGAGCGCGCTGCCGTGCTTGGCGTCGGGCGTGACCTGTCGTTTCTGGATTTCTCGTCGTCTTGGCATGCTGGATTCCCCGGTCAGCTCGGCTTCTTGGCGCCGTACTTCGAACGGCCCTGCTTGCGGTCCTGGACGCCGACGGCATCCAGGGTACCCCGGACGATGTGGTAGCGGACGCCGGGAAGGTCCTTCACGCGGCCGCCCCGGACGAGCACGACCGAGTGCTCCTGGAGGTTGTGGCCGATGCCCGGGATGTAGGCGGACACTTCGTAGCCGCTCGTCAAGCGTACCCGGGCCACCTTCCGAAGCGCCGAGTTGGGCTTCTTGGGCGTCGTCGTGTAGACGCGGACGCATACGCCGCGGCGCTGCGGGCAGGACACCAGGGCGGGGGCCTGCGTCTTCTTCCGGATCTGCTGCCTTCCTTTCCGCACTAACTGGTTGATCGTCGGCATGAAATTCCTTCTATCCCTTTCTGTCCACAATGAAGGGGCTCGCGAAAGCTTGAATTTCTATCAATTCATCACCTCTATGTCAAGCGTTTTCTGTGCCGTTTTCTCACTCTCCTCTCCGGCACTCTCGACCACCATGCCGAGCTTCTTGTAGAGGGGGAGCCCCGAGCCGGCCGGGATGAGGCGGCCCATGATGACATTCTCTTTGATTCCGCGGAGATAGTCGGTCTTCCCGGCCAGGGCCGCCTCGGTGAGCACCCGCGTCGTTTCCTGGAAGGAGGCCGCCGAGATGAAGCTCTGCGTCGACAGGGAGGCCTTCGTAATGCCCAGCAGGATCGGCTCGCCGACGGCGGGACGGCCGCCGCGCTCGATGACCCGGTCGTTCTCCTCCTGGAAGCGGCCCTTCTCGACCTGCTCGTCGGCCAGGAAGTTCGTGTCCCCGGGGTCGGCGATCCTTACCCGGCGGAGCATCTGACGGACGATGATCTCGATGTGCTTGTCGTTGATCTTGACGCCCTGCAGGCGGTAGACCTCCTGGACCTCGTCCACGAGGTAGCGCGCCAGCTCCTTCTCGCCCTTGATCATCAGCAGGTCGTGGGGGTTCGAGGCCCCGTCCATGAGGGCCTCGCCGGCGCTGACCCGGTCGCCCTCCTGGACCGTGATGTGCTTGCCCTTGTTGATGAGGTACTCCTTCTTGTCGCCCACCTCGGGGGTCACGATCACGCGGCGGCGGCCCTTGACGTCCTTGCCGAAGGACACCACCCCGTCGATCTCGGAGATGACCGCGAACTCCTTCGGTTTTCTCGCCTCGAAGAGCTCGGCCACGCGGGGCAGGCCGCCCGTGATGTCCTTGGTCTTCGTCGTCTCGCGGGGAATCTTGGCGATGATGTCGCCCGCCTCGACCCGGTCGCCCTCGTTGACACCGATGTTGACGCCCACCGACAGAAGATAGCGGGCCGTGCTGCCCGTCGACGGCACCCTGGCCGTCTTGCCCTCCTTGTCCTTGATGGAGATGCGGGGCCGGAGTTCGGCGTCGGCAAATTCGATGATGACCTTGCGCGACAGGCCCGTCACCTCGTCAACCTGCTCCTGCACGGTCCTGCCCTCGATGACGTCGCCGTACTTCACCGTCCCGGACACCTCGGCGAGGATCGGGATGGAGAAGGGGTCCCACTCGGCGATCAGGTCTCCGCGTCCGACCTTCGCGTTTTCGCCGACCTTGATGCGCGCCCCGTAGGGAACGGGGTACTTGCCGCGGTTGCGTCCCTCCTCGTCGAGGACGTGGATCTCTCCGTTGCGGTTCATGACGACGAGATCCTTGCCGCGTTTGACCCAGCTGAGGTTGACGAAGCGCAGTGTCCCGTCGTGACGGGCCTCCAGGGTCGAGTGTTCCTCGAACTTGGCCGTGCCGCCGATGTGGAAGGTCCGCATCGTGAGCTGGGTGCCGGGTTCGCCGATGGACTGGGCCGCGATGATCCCCACGGCCTCGCCGATGTTGACCAGGTGCCCGTGCGCGAGGTCGCGGCCGTAGCACTTGGCGCACACGCCGAACTTGGACTTGCAGGTGAGCACGGAGCGGATCTGGACGCGCTCGATGCCGGCGTCGTCGAGGCGCTTGGCCAGCGTCTCGTCGATCTCCTCGTTGGCCCGGACGAGCACCTCCCCCGTGAAGGGGTCCACGATGTCGTCGAGGGCCACGCGTCCCAGGACACGCTCGCCGGCCGTCTCGATGATCTCGCCGCCCTCCACCAGGGCCTGGACGAAGATCCCGTCGAGGGTCCGGCAGTCATCCTCGCTAATCGTGCAGTCCTGGGCCACGTCGACCAGGCGGCGCGTCAGGTAGCCCGAGTTGGCCGTCTTGAGGGCCGTGTCGGCCAGGCCCTTGCGGGCGCCGTGTGTCGAGATGAAGTACTGCAGCACCGTGAGGCCCTCGCGGAAGTTGGCCGTGATGGGCGTTTCGATGATCTCGCCGGAGGGCTTGGCCATGAGGCCGCGCATGCCCGCCAGCTGACGGATCTGGGCGGCGCTGCCGCGGGCGCCCGAGTCGGCCATCATGTAGATGGGGTTGAAACTCTCGAGGCTGCGCTTCTTGCCGTCCGCGAGCTCGATCTCCTCGCTTCCGATGGAGGAGAGCATCTCGGCGGCGACCTTTTCCGTCGCCTGGGCCCAGATGTCGATCACCTTGTTGTATCGCTCGCCGTCGGTGATGAGGCCGTCCATGTACTGCTTCTGGACTTCCAGGACGTCCTTGTCGGCCTTGGACACGATGTCCTTCTTTCCCGCGGGGACCACCATGTTGTTGATCGCGATGGAGGCCCCGGAGATGGTCGCGTAGCGGAATCCCGTGTCCTTGAGGCGGTCGGCCAGGATGACGGTGGCCTTGTCGCCGCAGGAGCGGTAGCAGTAGTCGATGAGGTTGGCGACCTCCTTCTTGTTCATGACCCTATTGACGACCTCGAAGGGGATCTCCGACGGCACGATCTCGTAGAGCAGCACGCGGCCCACCGTCGTCTCCTCGAGGTGACCGTTCATGCGCACCTTCACCTTGGCCTGCAGGTCCACCTCGCCCGAGTCGAAGGCCTGGCGCACCTCCTCGGGGCCCGAGAAAACCATGCCCGTGCCCCGGCTGCCCAAACGGGCTCGGGTCAAGTAGTAGAGCCCGAGGACGATGTCCTGGGAGGGCACGATGATCGGCTTGCCGTGGGCCGGGGAGAGGATGTTGTTGGTCGACATCATGAGCACGCGGCTCTCGACCTGCGCCTCGATGGACAGGGGCACGTGGACTGCCATCTGGTCGCCGTCGAAGTCGGCGTTGAACGCCGTGCAGACCAGGGGGTGCAGCTGGACCGCCTTGCCTTCGATGAGCACGGGCTCGAAGGCCTGCATGCCCAGGCGGTGCAGGGTGGGGGCGCGGTTCAGGATCACGGGGTACTCGCGCACCACCTCGTCCAGGGCGTCCCAGACCTCAGGGGTCTCGCGCTCGACCATCTTCTTGGCGCTCTTGACCGTCGTGACGAAGCCCTTCTCCATAAGGCGGTTGTAGATGAAGGGTTTGAAGAGCTCCAGGGCCATCTTCTTCGGCAGACCGCACTGGTGGAGGCGCAGGTCGGGGCCGACGGTGATGACGGAGCGGCCCGAGTAGTCCACGCGCTTGCCCAGCAGGTTCTGGCGGAAGCGGCCCTGTTTGCCCTTGAGCATGTCCGAGAGCGAGCGCAGGGGGCGCTTGTTGGAGCCCGTGATGGCCCGGCCGCGGCGGCCGTTGTCGAAGAGCACGTCCACGGCCTCCTGGAGCATCCGCTTCTCGTTGCGGATGATGATTTCCGGGGCGTTCAGCTCCATGAGCCGCTTGAGGCGGTTGTTGCGGTTGATGACGCGCCGGTAGAGATCGTTGAGGTCCGAGGTGGCGAAGCGCCCGCCCTCCAGGGGCACCAGGGGGCGCAGGTCCGGCGGGATCACGGGGATCGTCGTGAGGATCATCCACTCGGGGCGGTTGCCCGACTTGCGCAGGGCCTCGACGACGCGCAGCCGCTTCGTGAGCTTCTTGCGCTTCGTGTCGGAGGTGGCCTCCTTGAGTTCGAGGCGCAGCTCCGTGTCGAGCTCGTCGAGGTTCATCTCCTCGAGAAGCGCGCGGGCCGCCTCGGCGCCGATGCCCGCCACGAAGCCGTCGGCCCCGTACTTCTCGCGGCACTCGACGTAGCGCTCCTCCGTGAGGAGCTCCTTCTTCTTGAGGGGCGTATCCTTCGGGTCCAGCACGATCCAGGACTCGAAGTAAAGGACCTTTTCGAGCTCCTTCAGGGAGAGGTCGATGACGTTTCCGATGCGGCTCGGCAGGCTCTTGAGGAACCAGATGTGCGCCACGGGGGCTGCCAGCGTGATGTGACCCATCCGCTCGCGGCGGACCTTGGACTGGATGACCTCGACGCCGCATTTCTCGCAGACCACACCGCGGTGCTTCATGCGCTTGTAGCGTCCGCAGAGACACTCGTAGTCCTTCACGGGCCCGAAGATCTTGGCGCAGAACAGGCCGTCGCGCTCGGGCTTGAAGGTCCGGTAGTTGATCGTCTCGGGCTTCTTCACCTCGCCGTGCGACCAGGAGGCGATCTTCTCCGGGGAGGCGATGGACATCTTGATGGCGTTGAACCGGATGGGATCCTTCGGCTTTTCGAAAAAGCTGAAAATGTCTTCCACGAGGGTACTCCTTGTATTCGCGGCTAGGGGCTAAGGGCTAACGGCTACCGGTCGGAGGGGAAAGAGCGGTCTCCCCTGCCTTTCGCCGTTCGCCTTTTGCCATTTGCCGTCTTATTCTTTCTCCACCAATTCCACGTCCAGGCAGAGGCTCTGGAGCTCCTTGACGAGCACGCTGAAGGACTCGGGCAGGCCGGGCTCGAGCGTGTGCTCGCCCTTGACGATGGCCTCGTAGATCCTCGTGCGGCCCGACACGTCGTCGGACTTCACCGTGAGGAACTCCTGCAGGGTGTGCGCAGCCCCGTACGCCTCCATGGCCCAGACTTCCATCTCGCCCAGCCGCTGGCCGCCGAACTGCGCCTTGCCGCCCAGGGGCTGCTGCGTGACGAGCGAATAGGGACCGATGGAGCGGGCGTGGATCTTGTTGTCGACCAGGTGATGGAGCTTGAGCATGTAGATCATGCCCACGGTCACCTGCTGCTCGAAGGGCTCGCCGGAGCGGCCGTCGAAGAGGACGGTCTGACCCTTCGCGGGCAGGTTGGCCTTGACGAGCATGTCGCGGATCTCCTCCTCCGTGGCCCCGTCGAAGACGGGCGTCGCCACGGAGATGCCCTTCTTGAGGCGCCTCACGAAGCCGCGGATCTCGTCCTCCGAGGCCCCGTCGATGAACCGGCCGAACTCGTCGGAGCCGTAGATGCGCTTCATCTCCCTCTTGAGGGCATCGAGAGCCGCGTTCTTCTCCGCGAGCACGTTGATCTTCTCGCCGATCTCCCTGGCGGCCCAGCCGAGGTGTGTCTCCAGGATCTGGCCCACGTTCATGCGGGAGGGGACGCCCAGGGGGTTGAGAATGATGTCCACGGGCGTGCCGTCCTCGAAGAAGGGCATGTCCTCGTCGGGCAGGATGCGCGAGAGCACGCCCTTGTTGCCGTGGCGGCCGGCCATCTTGTCGCCCACGGAGAGCTTGCGCTTGATGGCGACGTAGACCTTGACAAGCTTGATGACGCCCGGGGGCAGTTCGTCGCCGGCCTTCTGCTTCTCCACCTTTTCCTCGAAGTAGGCCTCGATAAGGTCCACCTTCCGCGCGAGATTCTCGAGCATACCCCGGAGGTTCTCCTCGAGAGTCTCGTCCTCGAGCGAAATGCCCTTCCAGAGGCTGAAGGGGATCTTCTCGAGCGCCTCGGCGGTGATCTCCTCGCCCTTCTTGAGGACCGTTTTCTTCTTCTTCGGATCGATGAGCTTCCCGGCGGAGATCTTCCCGACGAGCAGGTCGGCGAGCTTGCTCTTCACCGCCTCGGAGATGATCCGGATCTCGTCGTCGCGGTCCTGGTAGATCCGGTTGATCTCGTCCTCCTCGATCTGGACCGACCGGCGGTCCTTCTCGGCGCCCTTGCGGGTGAAGATCTTCGCGTCGATGACGATGCCCTCGACCCCGGGGGGAACCCGCAGGGAGGTGTCGCGCACGTCGCCCGCCTTCTCGCCGAAGATGGCCCGCAGGAGCTTCTCCTCGGGGGACAGCGTCGTCTCCCCCTTGGGCGTGATCTTGCCGACGAGGATGTCGCCGGGCTTGACGTAGACGCCCATCCGGACGATGCCGCTGTCGTCGAGATTGCGCAGGGCCTCCTCGCCGACGTTGGGGATGTCGCGGGTGATCTCCTCCTTGCCGAGTTTCGTGTCGCGGGCCATCGTCTCGAACTCCTCGATATGCACCGAGGTGTAGACGTCCTCCTTCACGATCCGTTCGCTCACCAGGATGGAATCCTCGTAGTTGTAACCGCCCCAGGACATGAAGGCGACCATGACGTTGCGTCCCAGGGCGAGCTCGCCATCCTGGGTCGCCGGGCCGTCGGCGATGATGTCGCCCGCCTCCACCCGGTCGCCCGTCACGACGACGGGCCTCTGGTTGAAGCAGGTGTCCTGGTTGGTCCGCTGGTACTTGGTCAGGTTGTAAATGTCCACGCCCGTGTCGAAGCCGTGCCGCTCGGCCTCGTCGCACTTGATGACGATGCGGGCGGCGTCGACGCCCTCCACCACGCCGGCGCGCCTGGCCGTCACGACGGCGCCGGAGTCCTTGGCCACGACCGGCTCCATTCCCGTACCGATGAGCGGCACCTCGGGCTGGAGAAGCGGGACGGCCTGGCGCTGCATGTTGGAGCCCATCAGCGCGCGGTTGGCGTCGTCGTGCTCCAGGAAGGGGATGAGCGCCGCGGCCACGGAGACGAGCTGGTTCGGGGAGACGTCCATGAGATCCACCTCCTCGGGCACGACGGTGACGAACTCGCCGCCGCGGCGGGCGTAGATCAGGGGCTCCGTGAAGCGGCCCTTGGCATCCAGGGCGGCGTCGGCCTGGGCGATGATGAACTTCTCCTCCTCGATGGCGGTGAGATACCGGATGTCGTTGAGGACGCGGCCGTTCTCCACGAGGCGGTAGGGCGTCTCGATGAAGCCGAATTCGTTGACCCGGGCATAGGTCGACAGCGACACGATGAGCCCGATGTTCGGCCCTTCCGGCGTCTCGACGGGGCAGATCCGCCCGTAGTGGCTGTTATGGACGTCGCGGACCTCGAAGCCCGCCCGTTCGCGCGTGAGGCCGCCGGGGCCCAGGGCCGAGAGCCGGCGCTTGTGCGTGATCTCGGAGAGCGGGTTGGTCTGGTCCATGAACTGGGAGAGCTGGCTCGAGCCGAAGAACTCGTTGACCACGGCCGAGACGGGCTTGGCGTTTACGAGGTCGTGGGGCATCATGGTCTCCACGTCCTGAAGGCTCATCTTCTCCTTGATGGCGCGCTCCATGCGGATCAGGCCGATGCGGTACTGGTTTTCGATAAGCTCGCCCACGGAGCGGATGCGGCGGTTGCCCAGGTGGTCGATGTCGTCGACGCTGCAGTCGCCCTCGCCAAGCTTGAGGTTGATGAGGTATTTGACGGCCTCGAGGATGTCCTCGTTGCGCAGGGTCGTCACGTCGGCGGGCACGTCGAGCCGCAACTTGTAGTTCATCTTCACGCGGCCCACGTCCGAGATGTCGTAGGTCTCGGGGTCGAAGAAGAGGCTCCTGAAGAACCGCCTGGCCGTCTCCGGCGTGGGCGGGTTCGAGGGCCGGAGCCGGCGGTAGATCTCGATGATGGCCTCCTCGCCCGACTCGATCTTGTCGATCAGCAGAGTCTCCATGACGGAGGCGTTCATGCGGTCCTCGTCGAGGTGGATCATGGAGAGCTCCTGGATGCCCCTGGCCTTGACGATTTCGAGGCGCTCCTCCGTGATCTCCTGGTTGCAGCGCAGGAGGACCTCGCCCGTGTCGGGATCGACGACGTTGCGGGAGAGCACCTTGCCCAGCAGAAAGTCCTCGCCCACCGGGATGCGCCTGATCTTGAGCTCGTCGAGGCGCTTGAGGACGAGCTTCGTGATCTTGCGGCCCTTTTTCACGACGACCTCGCCCCGGGGCTTCGTCTCGATGTCCTCGGGGGCCTTCTCGTTGGCCAGGAAGGGCCCCACGTCGAGCCAGAGCTTTCCGTCCTCGAAGGTGACCTTCTCGATCGCGTAGAAAGCGTTGAGGATGTCCTCCGTCGAGTACCCCATGGCCTTCAGCAGGATCGTGACGGGCATCTTGCGGCGCCGGTCGATGCGCACGTACAGGAGGTCCTTCACATCGAACTCGAAATCGAGCCAGGAGCCCCGGATGGGGATGATGCGGGCCGAGTAGATCAGCTTGCCGCTGGCATGCGTCTTCCCCTTGTCGTGATCGAAGAAGATGCCCGGCGAGCGGTGCAACTGGCTCACGATGACGCGCTCGGTTCCGTTGACGATGAAGGTGCCGTTTTCGGTCATGAGCGGGATCTCGCCGAAGTAGATCTCCTGCTCCTTGATGTCCCGGATGATCTTCTGCTCGCTCGTCCGGTCGGCGTCGAAGACGACAAGCCGCACCACGATCTTCAGGGGCGCCGCGTAGGTCAGGCCCTTCGCGATGCACTCCTTGACGTCGTAGCGGCTCTCGCCGATCTTGTAGCTGACGAATTCGAGGGAACACTTCCCACTGAAGTCGCTGATCGGGAAGATGCTCTTGAAGGCTCCCTGGAGCCCGAAGCCGTTCCGCTTCTCGGGCTGCGTGTCCTTCTGCAGGAACTTCTCGTAGGACTTCATCTGGATGTCGATCAGGTTCGGGACGTCGATGATCTTCTGAATCCGACCGAAATTTTTCCTGAATTCACGCATCATGTTCTTCGCTTCCTCAAAAAGATGGACCACCCCGTATGCGTCTCCGGGCTTCCCCCGGCCTGCTCCGCAGGCCGCACCGGGAAGCGGAGGTCTTCCGACCGGGCCGGAAGAGTCCTCCCCTCCCTGGACTCGTGGAAACCCGTAACGCCGCTACGGGGAGTCATGATTGGTTGCCCCAAGATCAACGTGCCTTACTTGATCTCGACAGTGGCGCCTACGGCCTCCAGCTTCTTCTTGATCTCGTCGGCTTCCGTCTTGGCAATGCCTTCCTTGACGGGCTTGGGCACACCTTCGACGAGGTCCTTCGCTTCCTTCAGGCCGAGGCCCGTGATGGCGCGGATTTCCTTGATGACCTGGATCTTCTCGGCGCCGAAGCTCGTGAGAACGACGTCAAACTCCGTCTTCTCCTCGGCCGCCGCGGCCGCCACGGGCGCGGCACCGCCAGCCACAGCCGCCACGGCCACCGGGGCCGCCGCCGACACGCCGAACTTCGCCTCCAGCTCCTTGACGAGCTCCGAGAGCTCGAGCACCGTCATTCCTTCGATATACTTGACAACGTCTTCCTTCGTAATCGCCATGTTTCTCCGTCCTTCCTTAATGGTTTTCTTTTTCTTTTTTCTGCCTGGTTGCCTCGAGGACCTGCACAAGGCCGCGCGGCACGGCGCTCAGCACCGTGACGAGCTGGGTCGGGACCGCCATGAGGGTCCCCAAAAGCTTGGCCAGAAGCACCTCCCGGCTGGGCAGCTCGGAGATGAGGTCCAGCTGCTGCCGGCTGACCATCCTGCCGTCCATCCAGGCGAACTGGATATCCAGCTCGGGGTTTTTCCTGGCAAAGTCGATGAGGACCTTGGTGGGGGGCGCCACGTCGCCACCGATCATGGACAGCGACAGGGGACCCTTGAGGTTGTCCTTCAGTCCCGCGAAGTCCGTCCCCTGGGCCGCGATGCCCAGGAGAGTGTTCTTCACGACCCGGAACTCGGTTCCCGTCTTGCGCAGTTCATTCCTCAAGGCAGTGATCTTCTCCACGTTCATGCCTCTGTACCCGGCAAGAACGGCGAGTTTGGCATCCTTGAGCTTCCCGTGAAGCTCCGCGACTGCCTGCTCCTTTTCCTTTCTGTCCAACCTAGAACCTCCTTTCCCACGGTCAATTGCCCTTCACGGTTTCAGGGGCCGGAAGGCTTCGAAAGTCGGAGCGATCTGCAGGGAGAAACATGACTGCCTGAACGAGGATTCATCCGGCGGGGGGTCCGCCGCTTCCTTTTCATCCCGTCGTCGCCGGGGGCGGCTCGGGGATCCCGTCTCGGCAGGCCGGCCCGAGGGCCGATTAAACTCCCTGTACCTGCTGTCTCCGACTCTTCGTTTGCGCGTTATGGCATGACGGCCGGCGCTACTTCATCATGTTCCGGATATCAAGGGGGTCGACCCTGACGCCCGGACCCATGGTGGTGGATAGGGATATGCTCTTGAGATAGGTTCCTTTGCTCGATGCCGGTTTCAGCTTGATGATCGTTTCCAGCAGGGCCGTCACGTTATCCAGAAGTTTCTCGGGGCCGAAGGAGGCCTTCCCGACGGGGGTGTGGACGATCCCGGCCTTCTCGACGCGGAACTCGACCTTGCCCGCCTTGAGCTCCCTCACCACCTTGCCCACGTCGAAGGTCACCGTGCCGACCTTCGGATTGGGCATGAGGCCGCGGGGTCCCAGGACCTTGCCCAGCTTGCCCACGGTGCCCATCATGTCCGGCGTGGCCACGACGCGGTCGAACTCGAGCCAGCCGCCCTTGATCTTCTCCACCAGGTCGTCGGAGCCCGCGAAATCGGCTCCAGCGTCGGTGGCTTCCTTTTCCTTTTCCCCCTTCGCGAACACGAGGACCCGCACGGTCTTGCCCAGGCCGTGGGGAAGCGCCACGCTGCCCCGGACCATCTGGTCCGCGTGCTTGGGATCGACGCCGAGCCGGATCGAGGCGTCCATCGTCTCGTCGAACTTGGCGCCGGCCGTGCCGACGACGATCTCCACGGCCTCCTTCAGGGGATACCGTTTCCCCGATTCGACCTTCTTTTTTGCCTCCGCGTATCTCTTGCCTCTGGCCATGGCCAAACCTCTCGTTATGGGGTGATCTCGATGCCCATCGACCGGGCGGTGCCCGCCACGGTCCGGATGGCCGCGTCGATGTCCACACAGTTGAGATCCTTGAACTTCAGCTCCGCGATGTCCCTGACCTGCTTGCCCGTGACCTTGCCCACGGTCTCCCGCTTCGGGTCGTTCGCCCCCTTGGCGATCTTCGCGGCCTGCTTGAGCAGGACCGAGACGGGGGGCGTCTTCGTTACGAAGGTGAAGGACCGGTCGGCGTACACGGTGATCACCACGGGGATGATCATGCCCTCCTGCTTGCCCGTCATGGCGTTGTAGGCCTTGCAGAACTCCATGATGTTCACGCCGTGCTGGCCGAGAGCCGGGCCGATCGGCGGGGAGGGCGTGGCCTTGCCCGCCTGGATCTGCAGCTTGATATTCGCGATTACCTTCTTTGCCATAGTGCAGTCACCTTGTGGTGTGATTTTCTGCCGTTACGCGGCGACCACCTGGATGAAATCCAGCTCCACCGGCGTCGAGCGCCCGAAGATGCTGACGATGACCCGGAGCTTGCCCTTCTCCGGCTTCACCTCGTCGACGATGCCGTCGAAGTTGGTGAAGGGGCCATCGATGATCTTGACGTGGTCGCCCACGTCGAAGGAGAATTTCGGCTTGGGCTTCAGCGTCCCCTCCTCGATGCGGGTACGGAGCGCCATGACGTCCTCGTCGGGGATCGGGGTCGGTTTCTCCTTGGTGCCGATGAAACCCGTCACCTTCGGGGTGTTTTTCACGATGTGCCAGGTGTCGTCGTTGAGCTCCATCTTCACGAGCACGTAGCCCGGGAAGAACTTGCGCTTCGAGGTCTTCTTCTCGCCGCCGACGAGCTCGACAATGTCCTCCTCGGGCACGAGGATGTCGGAGAAGAAGGCCTGCATGCCCGCCGCCTCGATCCGCTCCTGCAGCGAGACCTTCACCTTGTTCTCGAAGCCCGAATAGGTATGGACGACGTACCAGCGGAATGCCATGCCTTGCCTACCCCAGAACGAATCGGACGATCTTGACGAGCCCGAAATCCACGAGCCCCAGGACCATCGAGACGATGATCGTCAGCACGACGACCACCGAGGTGGAGGTGAGCGCCTGCCGGGGCGTGGGCCAGGTCACCTTCTTCAGCTCCGCCCGGGACTCCTTCAGGAACTGCCGAACGACATCCAGGATCTGCTTGATCTTGTCCAAACCCGTGTCCTGTGCAATAGGCTGAGGGGAAATGGCAGGCCAGGAGGGATTCGAACCCCCAGCATCCGGATTTGGAGTCCGGCGCTCTAGCCGTTAGAGCTACTGGCCTGTTCCCTTCTTCCTGCCGTTATTTGGTTTCCTTGTGCGGTGTGTGGGTCTTGCAGAACTTGCAGAACTTCTTCATCTCGAGGCGGTCCTGCATGGTTCGCTTGTTCTTCGTCGTCGTGTAGTTGCGGCGCTTGCATTCCGTGCAGGCCAGCGTAATGTTGTTTCGCATCCTGTCCACCCTGACTGAAATGGAGCCCACGACCAGGATTGAACTGGTGACCTCATCCTTACCAAGGATGTGCTCTACCGACTGAGCTACGTGGGCTGAAAACCGGTAACCCGGCACCCGGCGCCGTCCGAACGCTTCGACGGCTCCGGTCCGTTCTGCTGGAAAAGTTGGAGCGGGAAACGGGATTCGAACCCGCGACCCTCAGCTTGGAAGGCTGACGCTCTAGCCACTGAGCTACTCCCGCTCATCCCCGCCCGGGGCACCCGCGCGCATCCCGCCGGGGCGCGGCGGATGGGAACACATATGGTGGAGGGGGGAGGGTTCGAACCTCCGTAGGCTGCGCCGGCAGATTTACAGTCTGCTCCCTTTGACCGCTCGGGAACCCCTCCGGATTCAATGATCGCTGTGGCCGATATGGAGCTGGCGATGGGACTCGAACCCGCAACCGGCTGATTACAAATCAGCTGCTCTACCTGTTGAGCTACGCCAGCCATTTCATACAATCTTTCAAAGAATCCCGGCTCTTGCGGCGCAAAAAGGCACACGCCGGGCGTCGAAGCAATGAAGGTTAGTGTTAAAAGGGGGTTTTGTCAAGGTTTTTTTTACAACCGGCCAAAGGCAAAAGGTGAAGGGCTAAAGGTAAAAAAACGGTCAATTTCATCCTTCTTACCCTTAGCCCTTTGCCCGTTGCCTATTCTTCAGCAAACACGTCGGCCGCAAACAGATAGATCTCCGTCTCCGGATCGCGCCAGGCAGCGGGGGCAAGCCCCGCCTTGCGACAGGTCTCTTCCAGGAAGGTGTCCCGGTCCCACCGCCACTCGGTCGCCACCTGGGGCAGCAGGAGCCCCGCCCGTCCGCCCCTGCGGATGTAAAGACCGTGAACGCCGACCTCGATCTCGTCAGCGTCGACAACCCTGCGCAGGGGGGTGAGCACGGAGATTTCCACCCTGAGGTCCTGCAACTCGTCCTTCCGCAGCGGCGGAAACCGGGGATCCTGGAACGCCGAGGCGACGGCCATTTCCTCGACGGTTTTCGCCAGGGGCTTCCGGGGCTCGACAAACCCGATGCACCCTCTCAGCCTGCCCCGTTTCTTCAGGGAGACGAAGGCCCCCCGCTTCTCGTCCAGCAGTCCCTTCCCTGCCGGCCCCGGTCGTTTCTTCCCGTCCAGCTCCGCCTCGATGGATTCTCGGGCGATCCGGAGCAGCGCCCGTTTTTCCGCGCCGGAGAGTTTCCTGTCGGTGTCCGCGTCTTTCACTCGGCCCTCTTTCCCCCCGCGGCTTCCCGGTAAAACACCGCCGAAAGATATCCCACCACCTGGCGCCGATCCCCCGTCACGTCCCCTGAATTGGCATACTGAAGCACCCGTGCGCCGCGGGCACCCGCCTTTTCGGCAACGAGCATGGTCGCCACGACGGGTCCGCCTCCGCAGGCCTCGCAGGAGCCTTCCTCGAGTTCGCGCGCAAGCGCCCTGTAATCCCGTTTCCTCACGAGGTCGACGACAATCCCGTCGAGCCGCGTTGCCTGCTCATAGGAGTGGAAGTGGGAAAGGTCCGAGCTGCCCACGACAAGGATGTCTTTCCCTTTTGCCGCCCGGAAGACCGCTTCGGCGACGGATTCACAGGTCCGGACGTCCTGGGTCCCCATCACGATGGGGACAAAGGAGAAACTCCCGAGGGCCTCCTGCAGGAACGGCAGCTGAATCTCGACGGAATGCTCCGCCGCATGGGGCTTGCGGTCGGCGTTCATCACGGGGTCCGCCCCGAGGATCGCGCCCGCCAGTTCGGCGTCTATGGGGACCACTCCGAGCGGCGTTTCATACCCCCCGGAAGGCCAGACCGAGGCGCCGCCGAACAGGACGCGATGGCTCGGCCCGATCACCACGACGGCGTCATACCGCTGTCCCTCGACCAGGCGGTAGCCGTGCGCCGCGATCTGCCCGGAGTACCGGTACCCCGCGTGGGGGGAAACGAGGCCGACGATCCTCCCCCCGACGGGAGCAGGCGAGGCGTTCTCGAAATACCGGCGGATCTCGCGCCTGAGGACCCCGGGGTCGCCCGGGTACCAGGTGCCGGCAATGACGGATTTCCGGATGTCCTTTTCCATGGTGATCGCCGATCGGCAACGACCCCGGGCAGGAGCCCCCAGGGACCGGAGGTAAATTTCCGTTGTGCTTCCCTGCCGTTAGCGTTTTTCCCCGCATGTCATGCCTACCCCTTTGCGGGCGGCCCTGTCAAGAGGGGAAAGCGGCACAAGGGGGCCCGGGGCAAAAAAAGATTGACTCCGAAACCGGGGCTGTTTAAGAGTAATCGGTTCTGATGGAGGAACCCGTCGTCGACCGGCAGGCGTCTGCCCGGATGGGTCGGCAGGACGGGGCAGCCTGATGTCCCGTCTCCCCGCAGCCCCATCGCCCGGTGGGCTCGAACAGCAAACAGAGGAGGTAGACACATGGGTGTCAAGTGCGCAGTGAATGGCTTCGGCCGCGTCGGAAGGTATCTCGTCAGGGCCGCCCTCGGCTACAGTGACCTCGACATCGTCGCCGTCAACTCCAGGGCGAAGGCCCCGATCCTCGCCCATCTTCTCAAGTACGACTCCGTCCACGGCAAATTCCCGGCCGAGGTCTCCTGCACGGACAAGGCGCTCGTCGTCAACGGCCGGGAAATCCGGATCACCAATGTCACCGACAACTGCGCCCTGCTCCCCTGGAAGGAGATGGGCGTTGAGATCGTGCTGGAGTCGACGGGCGAGTTCCGAAAGAAGGCGGAGGTGGCCCCGCACATCGAGGCGGGCGCCAGAAAGGTCATCATCGCGGCCCCCGGCAAGGGCATCGACGGCACCTTCGTGATCGGCGTCAACGAGGAGACCTACGATCCCGCCAGGCATCACATCGTCTCCAACGCCTCGTGCACGACAAACTGCCTGGCCCCCGTGGCCAGGGTGCTCCACGAGTCCTTCGGCATCAAGCGGGGCTTCATGACGACCTGCCACGCCTACACGATGGATCAGCGGCTCCTCGACGGCTCCCACAAGGACCTTCGCCGGGCCCGGGCCGCCGGCCTGTCCATCGTCCCCACCACGACCGGGGCGGCCAAGACGGTGGGCGAGGTCATCCCCGCCCTGAAGGGCAGGATGGACGGCGTAGCCCTGCGGGTGCCCACGCCCAACGTGAGCTGCGTGGACTTCGTCGCCGAGCTGGGCCGGTCGGTCAGCGCGGGCGAGGTGAACGACGCTGTCAAGGCCGCGGCGGCGGGCAGGATGAAGGGCATCATCCAGTACTGCGAGGAAGAGCTCGTCTCCGTCGACTTCGTGAGCAGCCCCTACTCGGCCATCTTCGACGCGCCGCTCACCAACGTCCTCGACGGCAGCCTGGTGAAGGTCTTCGCCTGGTACGACAACGAAAGCGGGTTCGCCTGCCGGATGCTCGACCTGGCGCGGTATATGGCAAAACAGCAGGCGTAAGGCTCAGGACATAAGGCATAAGGGAAGGCAAGAAATCCTCTTCCTATACCCTAAGCCCTGAGCCATTTTTTGGCGGGGGAAATCGTGCGCAGGCCGCTGATCATCGGCAACTGGAAGATGAACAAGACCATCGGCGAGGCCGTCGGGTTCGCCCGCGCGCTCGCGGCCGGCCTGCCGCCCGTCACAGACCGGGACGCGGCCATTGCTCCCCCCTTCACGGCGCTTTACGCCCTCGCGCCGGAACTGCGGGAAACGGCGATCGCCCTCTGCGCCCAGGATGTGCACGGCGAGGACCGGGGGGCCTTCACCGGCGAGGTGTCGGCGCCCATGCTCCGCGACGTGGGGTGCCGCTACGGCCTCGCGGGACATTCGGAGCGCCGCCGCATCTTCGGGGAAACCGGCGACGACGTCAACCGCAAGGTGAAGGCCCTGCTCCGGGCCGGACTCACCCCCGTTCTCTGCGTCGGCGAAACTCTGGAGGAACGGGACGCGGAGCAGACCTACAACATCGTCCGCCGCCAGTTAAAAGAGGGATTGAATAATCTATCCGCCGATGATATAAGGCGCTCCATTGTCGCTTACGAGCCCGTGTGGGCCATCGGGACGGGACGGACGGCCGCCCCCGACCAGGCGCAGGACATCCACCATTTCATCCGGCAGTTCCTCGGGCTCATGGCCGGGCAGGAAGGGGCGGAGGAAATCCGCATCCTGTACGGGGGAAGCGTCAGTCCCGAAAACGCGGGGGCGCTCATGGCGCAGGAGGACATCGACGGGGTTCTGGTGGGAGGCGCAAGCCTCGACGTCGATTCCTTCCGGAAGATCATCCTGTATTGAGAGGGAAGAACGTTGCACATCCTTGTCAGCATCATCCACATTTCGGTTTGTATCCTGCTGGTCGTGATCGTGCTGCTCCAGCGAGGCAAGGGGGCCAGCATGGGGGCCGCCTTCGGCGGATCGAGCCAGACCCTGTTCGGAAGCTCCGGCCCCGGCACCCTGCTCGGCAAGATGACCACGGGCGTCGCCGTCGTGTTCATGCTGACTTCCCTGTGGCTTGCCTACTTCGCGGTGCACAAGGGAAGCTCCGTCATGCAGGGCGCCGCGCCGGCCCCGATCGAGCAGCCCGCTCCGGTGTCCCCTCCGGCTCCGGCGCCGGACAAGAACTAGCTCTGCGCTATTGACAAATGAGCCCGAACAGGCTAATAAATCCGTACCGATGCCGAAGTGGTGGAAATTGGTAGACACGCTATCTTGAGGGGGTAGTGGGGAGACCCGTCCGGGTTCAAGTCCCGGCTTCGGCACCAGAACATAAGGTGGGAAACCACTGAAATCAGGGAGTTAGAATTCCAGGTTCTAGCTCCCTTTCTTTTTGGGTCCCTTTTGGGTCCCCTTTCTCAAGTGTCTCATCCGATTTAGGGGGGTTGTATACCCTCTCCATGAAGGCGCTCCCTTCGTCCCTCTCGTAGTTCTTGATATACGAATAGTATTTCTCGTAGATCATCTGCAGCGTCTCGTGCCCCATCATTTTTTGCACCCATCCAGGATGTTCCCCTGCATCGAGCATCAGGGTGGCGAAGGTGTGACGGGTCTGGTAGAGCGACCGTGGTTCGAGTCCCGCTTTCTTCAGCGCAGGCTTCCATACGTGGAAATTCGTCGGCATGGGCTCCACGGGTTTTCCATACTGGTTTAAGAAGACGTACTCCGACTTCCCCATGGTTGCTTTCCGCTGATCCCGAATCGCTTCGACTACGGGCGGTAACATCCTGATGTCCCTGACCGACTTCCTGGTCTTGGGGCACCCTGTCTCTCCTTTGACGAGAGTTTCCCGAACCCTGATGATCCCCAACCTGAAGTCGATGTGCTTCCATTTCAAAGCGGCCATCTCCCCGAACCTCATACCCGTGAAGAAGGCGACAGTGAAGAAGTTGCGGTATCGCGGGCTGACGCTATCCAGGACCAGTCTCACCTCTTCCATGGATAGGGGATAGATATCAGGTTTGGTCACCTTGACATTCTTGATCCGGTCCATGGGGTTCTGCTCGATGTCACCATTGAGAAACGCCATTTTGAACACGGAGCGCATGGGCACCAGGACGTTGTTCTTGCGCTTGTGGGAGCACTCGAGCTCGCTGACGAACTTGCGGATGTCCATGTAGCCGATCTCCCCGATGGGAACGTTCCCGAAGCGGGGAAGGATGTACCGGTTCATGGAGTAGCGGTAATCCTCCAGGGTCGAGAGCTTGATTTCTTTGGAAACGATGTCGATCCATTTCTGGGCAAGCTCACCAAACAGCTGTCCCGCTTCCGGTTTTGGGCGCCGGTCCGGAATAGCACCATGAAGCATGAGTTCCCTGAGATAATCGTCCCGTAAGCGTCGAGCTTCGGTAATGGACTGAGAAAGAGCTCTTTTGACTTTTTTCCCGTTGATTTTTGCTATGAAGTGCCAGGTCACACCTCGCAGCACCATGTTGTGATTCTTGTTCCGTTTCCTTTCTTTGACCACCATCATACCCTCCATACCTTCTGCGGTTGGGCAGGTATTCGCGGTCTTTCCCTTTTGATTTCGGTTGGTCTGACCACCTCCTTCTTCTGCTTGATGGACTGCCGCTCCAGTTCCTCCACTGCATCAACTGGATAGAGAACTCGGGAGGACCCTGGTGCTTGGAAATACTTGAGCAGCCCTCGCTCTCGCCAGTTTTTCACCGTGCTGAGGGCTACCCTGAACCTATCAGCTACTTCCCGTTGGGTCAAATACTTGCTGTTATACCCTTGCTGTTCCTTTGCTTCCTCCATCGTAATGCACTCCCTTCCGGGAACGAGGGAGCAACATCATCGGGTTGATGATGAGGCAGGTCATCCTGCCTCACCATGGTTAACATCATCAAAAGACTTGTTCCCGATTGATATTATTTAGTTTTTATGATGAATCTCTTGTGTTGGAATTCAACCTGACGCTGTCGGGACATCCAGTCCCTCAGCCTTAGACGCCGTAGATGGCAACTAGGGCATAATGCACTGGCTCGTGGTCGTACTTGCCGTTCTTCCAACGACCCTGAGCGGCAATGGCTCGCCAGTGGGACCTCACCACGCTTTCATCAGCGTCGAACTTTTCCGCTGCCCAGGGTATGGCAGTCTCGGAATCCCAGCCGCCAATGACAATTAGATACCAAGCATCAACAACTGCGTGATAATCATGGGGATCTTTTACATAAAGCGGCGAACAGTTTCGAATTTCCATCTTTCTAACCCTCCAAATTCATTTGTTAGCGGGCTTCTGCCCAATGGCTAGTACCGGACAAAGCTTGACTAGCTGGAGATGGAGGGTTGCCAGAAGGCTGTTGGATGGTGGGCTGAGATTGCCCCGCTGATAGAAGCTGTGATGCTATAGGCTGCCACCTCGTCACCCCCATTCCCATCCCACGATGGTGGAATGGGGGTTTCGGCGGTAACATGGTCGATGGACGCCGTCCCGGTGAGACGACGAGTAAGTGGCTAAAAAGACGATGTATTATTATCTATAAAATCAAAATGTTATCGTGTGCCGAAACCCCTCTTGTTTAAACCAGCGCCCTATGGCCGTGATGGCCATCAGGCACCCTCACACCGGGCCTGAAACTGGCCCGCTTCGAACTCCCAGACCTGGAAGCGCCTTCCAGCTACACTCCGAACCTGTCTGGTCCAGCGACCGTTGGAGGCCTTCTCGATGAGCCCCTCCTGGGCAAGAGCATCCCTCAGGGCATTTTTCGTGAAGGGCAACTTCTGGCCTACGGCCTTGAAGTGGCTCGAGAGCGTTTCGAGCAGGATGTCGGGATAGACCTGAACCAGGTTTTCCGAATCCTTCGCAACGCCGACGACCTTTCCTCGGTCGGATGCACTCCCGCGCAAGCCTGAAATCGAGATCGTGCCAGCCGCAAGCTTCTGTCCCAGAATCCGGAACATGACACTCACGGAGCTTTCTGACTGCATCTCGCTGGCCTGCCGCTGCAGGTGCCTTCGGGCAACTTCCTCATACTCGACGGCCATCTGCGCCGATTTAACATCATCGATGACCCCTAGGCATACGAGGTAAGCCAGGAACAGTTCGAAACCGAGCCAGTTCAGGGCCCAGTTCGAAGCGATCCGGAGACCATTAGAAAGCCCAAGGGTCTCCGATGACAGCGCCTGAATCTTCTCGTCCACGAACTGGCGGCAATACTGCTTCCAGTCCGCTTTCGAGAGAACCATCTGGATCAAACCCGGCAGGAACATGGAGTAGACCGACCGGTTTTGCCAGCATCGGCTTCCAGCCTGCAGGTTCTTCTCGGGTTCCACCCTGAGCAGGATCGTCCGGCCCGTGATGGATTCCACGTCTGAGACGAAGTCCTCGCCCGTGGACAGCAGAAGCCCCCGGATATACCTTGGCTCCGAAATCCTGGCGTTTGACCGAAGTCTTGCCCGTCCATGGCCATCGGCGTGGTTTTGCAAAATGCGAGTAACCGCATGCAGCTCTGCCACTCGGGCCTTGTAGTCGTCCACGAAGTAGAGGTTGTCACGAAAAAACCAACCCTCAGCTTCGATGGCATTGGCCGTCGAAGACCATGACACGAAGCGGTCGTCAAAGTCGCCGAAGAAATTCATCGCAAGGATGCCCAGGAAGGTCTTGCCGCCACCCGATGAACCCTGCAGGTGCAGAGCGGCCTTGCCCTTTCCGAACAGGTCCTTTGTGACCGATGTGAAAGGGGCCAGGGCAATGTGCCCCATCAGGGGGTACATGACCTCGCGGCCTTTCAGGTTGAGGAAATCCTCCAGGAGATGCGTCCCGAGGCGAGACAGTATCGACGCATCCGGATGGAGTAACCCGATCCTTTGGGAGAAGCTCCCCTCGGATAGGTCCACTTCCATGGCCGGTTGGGCGATAATGCCGTTCGGGGTAATCAACATATTCCGGGAGAGATAACTTCCATCCTCCGTGAAACCGACCGATGTCGTAACCGACGTCTCCGGAATGGAAACACCTGAAAGCTCCTGGGTCGCAATCCTGAGGTCCTTCAGGGACCCGTACAGGATCGCTTCGGGACCAGCCGCTTCGAGGATCTTCCTCTTGAGCCGGCCCGACAGAAATTCCTCGGCCGACAGGGTGATAGGATGGCTTTCCCCCTCCCTGTGAAGGGTGAGATCGAGCATCCTGCCCTTGACATGGCCTTCATCCTTCCGCAGCTTCTGTGAATCAACGGTTAGATGAAAATTGGCCAGCCGGACCTTCTTTCCTGCCCAGAGCTTGAAGAGCCAGCCGTTCTCAACCACAAAATTGTGGCCGCTACCAGCAGTCTCCTCGTCATCGTGGTCGACGACATCGTCGGCATCACACTGGGTGCAATCTTCCGAAACTACTTGTTGCAGATTTTCTTCCATTCTTTTTCACCTCCTTTCTTTCGGGCTGCCGCCCTTATTTCCCCCGAGAGACAGTGCCTTGACCGTTGTCAGCAGTGTCAACGGTGTCAGCAGTGTTTCGGGAGAGAGAGGAATTTGATCCTGCCGATCCTAGGGCCGCTGACGTATGGGCCAAAGCAAAGACCGGTGAAGGATGCCTACTCTCACTTTTTAAATACTGGACAAAGCTCTGTCACTGGAGACAATAAAAAGGAGGGGCAACATCAGGAGGGGGGATAGCTCATTTGGTATGACTTTTTTATAACCTTATTATATAGGAAGGACACTGTCCGATTGCAGGGGTTTGATCATGACGGCGAAAACGTTCTACGAATGGATGAGTGAACACGCCAAGGACCTGACAAGTGTGAATCACTTTGCAGCCTTTCTGTTGCATTGTATTTTCAACGAATTACGTGCTCAAAATCCCGCAGCCCCCATTCCCCAAGGTAAGTACGTAGAACACCCCCTGCCGATGCCTCGGGAGGACTTTCCCTATTTCCCAGCCAACATCAATCACGCTGATGTTGTCTACGAGAGAGAACAAGACGCATTATCCGATTGGCTCCATGAGGGGAAAACCCCTGAGTCCTTCTGTTTGCATCAAAAGGAACGCCTCGCGCGGAAAACAGGTCTAGTAGTCCAGAAGATCCTTTCATGTGCCAACGACTTCAGCCACCACGTCGAGAAAATCAGCCAAGAAAATAAGATCCCCATTTCTTCCCTAATGGACATCCTTTTAGCTATGACGTTCGATATGAGGGAATATTCTCTGCCATCACATGCCTCCAATGACAAGGACAGAGATTCGGCTCTACAGGGTTACCCCAGCCTTGACATATTTCTGCCTAACATTCTTATTTCAGCCGATGTCCCTATAGGAGATAGGGATCGCAAAATACTTAGCGCGATAAAATCACTCTACGACCTGTTTCAGGAAGCCTTCTGGGTGCTTATGGTCTCCGGCATGACGGGTCTCATTAATTCCCTCATTTTTGCAAGAGACAAAAACCTCGACGACATAAAAAAGCATCTGATTGACGCGGCTTGCTTTATTTTAATGGAAGAGAGAGTACGCGACATCAGAACTTACGAGGATTTCTATTCATACGTGGTGGAGGAGATGGGGGTCTTCAAGCAAGTATTTCCGACCTATTCAAGACTCTGCATGAATTATATACAAAAAGCAGCACTTGCCAGGATACGACTCACGCAGACAACCAGCTCAATTTCCCTGGAACAGCATAAAGTGTCCTTGAAATCAGGTGCTGCCATTAAAGCGGCTGATGACCTACATGATCAGTACATTGATAAGATCTCATATGATAAAAATAGCCATGGATCTGGTTACGGGGCAGCAACATCTTACGCGCCATATTCGAGCGACGATTTTGTTGCCAAACCTTCCACAGAAAATGCCAGCATGGACATTCATAATGCTAACCGCTTAGACGCTGAATACTTCAGAAGAGAAACCGAAAGTTTTGAGTTCGAAATCCTCATGGAATCTGCGCAGCGCCTGCTATATAATCCATTGAGATCTTATAAATTGAAGGGAAAACCCGAAAATCTAATCAAATATATTCGTGCAATTATTGATAATCGTACCTTTGACCTCATCCATGAGAATTATGATTTCATCATCAAAGATATGTTTGGGAGGAGCCCTCGGACCCTCAGGAGAATTGAAAAGGAAGAATTTGATAAAAAGCTGACCGGTAACTCTGAACGGATGAAGCGGCGCGGACGAACTTTATCCGATGTCGACACACAACACAGGATAAGCGAAAGAGAGAATAGACGAGCACATAAACTGGCAGGGTATTGGAATAAAGAAGAACTAGTCGCTGAATTGAGAAAGCCAAGCAAAATCCGTGAGGCCAATAATAACGGAATTCCGCTGAAAATATATAGCCGCACGAAATTGCTGAAAAGGATCAATAATGCTGTTAACAAAGGGCTAATTAAACCCAAACAAGTGAGTAGATACTATTATTTTAAATATGAGGATTTCCTTAGGATCGCTCGTGCCATTGCGTAAATGATATTGAATAAAATGCCGTCATCATCTGTATCCAGAGCTGACTTCCCACTCATGCACCTGCCCTGCTCCTTTCCCTTATACCACCCTCGCTGATTCCCGCTTTTACAGCACTATCTGACAAAGCTCTGTCCAGTATTACTGGTCTGAGAGACTATCGTAATTCTGCCTTGGAAAGGGGGATAGAACAGTACCCGGCGCGATCGCTTCTCGACAAAATAATATTGGAAGGAGTGCAACATTACATGGGATTAGTCAAATATTTTTCGAATCAGGATTCGCGTGCTCATACTGCACCTCCTCAAAGTCCGCTTCACATCGCAGCGGATATCTTACGGAGAAAGGGGATGCAATCGGATGACATGCGGATTGCTCTCACGTCGTTAACTGTCATGAATTCCGCTTACCTGGGGAATGCACTATCCCTGGTGATTCATGATGGAACCGGCCGCAAGGCGGGCATCATCGACTTGGTCATGCAGATGGTTCCTCACAATCGGCTTCAAGTCATGGGGCACATAAATCAGGAGTTGATCTTCAGCAAAGATCAACCGCTTAAAGGGTGCTGCCTCATCGTGAATGATAACAAATCATTCAACAACGTGGTCGGTCATATGGATTCCCTGCTTGGTCGCGGATCAGCCACGATGAGGAATCCATACAAAACGAGATTCGGCAGTGGCACCGAGGACCTCAAAGCAGAAGGCCCTGTTTCCTGTATCGTCCTCGTCAAGAGCTTCAAGGATTGTTCGCTGACGCATCCTTATATCCTGAGAGTCAATGCACAAGGCGGTGCGAACAAATATTCGGAGCATCTGCCCGCCCTTTATGGTCATGCCCTACAAGATATCTTCGTCGTAGACGCAGCGATGTTCAAAAAGAACATGGAGCTATTGAAGCCTAGCAAAGTGCATGTTCCGTTTGCCGATGATTTGTCAAAGTTCCTCAACACCAACGGACATGTCGACCGGAACCCGTTTTATGAAGTTATTCATCGACTGTTGATCAGCACGACATTGATGAACAACATCAAAGCTCCGTCGAAGGCTCGTGCGATGGCCATGCTATATGACGTTGATGAAGCGGCCATGGCAAATTGGCTTTCTAGTAGAAGCAATGAGAATCATGAATATAAGTTACTCGAGAGCGCAAACGTAGCAACAAGTGGCCAGTCGATAGGGGACAGGCCGCTTACAGCAACGAAATACGATTACTACCTTCTCTGGGTCTTGCTTAATGGCATTATTGTATTCGATGCAAACGTCCTCACGAGTCGCCAGAACCGAATCTTCACGGCCATCAGAAATATCAATATTCAACGTGCAACGGGCAGGACATTTGCCGCGTTAGGGACGACCACCAACATACTTGTAGCCATAAACAGAAATCCTGACTCATGGACTGGGAGAGACAATATACTCAAAGAGGTTAACCAGGACGGGGGAGAGGAACTCTCCCTGGCTGATGTTGAAATTGACCTGAAGCATCTTATAGAGGGCGGCGTTATTGAAGGTCATCGGCCCGAGGGGAAAAGAGATCGTCATTATCACATCATGGTGACTCGCGTGAGCGACCCCGTGATGTTGCCTCATCCGTCAACGATCATGGACCCAGTATACAAGGGCCAGACTGTTGACGTCGTCAATCCGATAACTGGTATTGTAGAGATAATATGAAATTCAACATATTGAATATTATAGGGAGGTATATATGTCCTACAGTTGCTTACAAGTTACAGTTCAGCCAAATATTCCCGCTTTTCTGATCAAAGAGAAAGAGCTTGAACTGTTGAAGGAGTGCTTTTCTTGTGAAGAGGTGATTGATCGTGATGGATTGAAACACTATTACTTTTATTCAGAAGACTTTTCTGGAACGGAAGATGAAATTCAGGAAGCAATGATGAAAATCTTTCAAGAAGTTATCAAGAGGTCAAAGGGAAAGTTCAAACACATCTATCTTCAGGGTGCCACTTTTTGCACAAAGATGTAGCAAGATGCATTTGGTGGAATGGTTACTTTCATAAAGAAAAATTCCGTGAAACGCACTTCGACTTTAGAAATTATTATCGATTGGATGAAGCGAGTCTGTCTGAGTAATCTGTGAAAGGGGCAATCTCATCGGATTGCCCCTTTTTTCTTTCCCACCGCCCAGAAACAGTCCGACTCCTCCGATCTGTCTATGCAGCCAGAATAAATTATAAATATCTAACTTGGAGGAAAGCACCATGGAACAAAGTAACGACAACCAAATAGTTCAACTCAACCTCAGCCTGCCCAGGCATGACAGGGACATGCTCCGCAAAATAGCCGGGAAGCGCATGATGGAAGACCCCAGCAAGGTGGAGAGCGCAGCATCGGTAGGGGCGGAGATTATCCGAAAGTATCTCGACCAGAAAGGAACATACGAAAAGGAGAAGTAGGATATGAACAAACAATTATTAATCGAAAACAAACAGAAATTCATGGATCAGGCGATGGAGTTCTTCAATTGCCTCTTTGAGGCACCTTTACGCCAGGAAAGAGGGGAAATAGAAATACGAGTATTTCCGAATGGCTATGCCCAACAACATTTCTTCAAATCCGAAGAATCCGCGGGGGAAATGGCCTATATCCTTTGCAACGAGGGCATCGATGTATACTTCGGCGTAAATTCTCGAGTCGGCAGAGGGGGTGCGAAAGAGAACGTTCACTGGTTAAGCGCATTTCATGCCGAGATCGACTACGGCAAGCTGGGGCATAAAAAGGAATCCACGCATGAGACGCACAAGGATGCCCTTGCAGCAATCAGGGTATTCCCTATGGAACCATCCGTCATCGTCCATTCAGGCGGGGGTTACCATTGCTATTGGGTGCTGCTCAACCCGGTTAATGTGATGAAGGTCGGGCTCGACAATATTGAATCTGTCAACAAAGCCTTGAGTGCCTCATTGGGCGGGGATACAGCAACCGATATATCGCGGCTATTGAGGGTGCCTGGGACACTCAACCTGAAGATTCCCGATAAACCCCGTCCCGTCATGGTCGTATCGTACTCGGGGAAGAGATACCAGTATGAGGATTTCGTTCACTTGGTGAAGGACGATGGCCCAAAAGGAATAACGACGGGACCGACTTTTATGACAGACACAACGATATCTTGGGCAGCAGCTGTAAATCCCATAGAGGCCGATTCATTGCCTGTCTCCGAGAAGATAAAATCACTCATCAAGCAAGGGAACAGGGGTCAATACGTCTCGCGGAGTCATGCCGATTTCGCTGTCATCACAACTTTGGTCCATAAGGGCTTGTCCGACTCTGAGATCCGTAAGGTCTTTCTGCAGTATCCCATCGGCGAGAAGTACAGGCAGCATAAAGCCCCCGAACAGTACCTGAAACATTCGATCGACAAGGCAAAGAAACTGAGCAATTTGACGCCTGACGAGTTGACAGACCCCCTATTCATCTCGGAATCCATCAGCAAGACGGAGAGGGGATACCAGCTGGATGCGGTCAAGTTTGAGGAGTACATCATTAGAAAGTATAACATCAAGTATCTGGACAAGGAGACCATGTTCTTCCAGTACAACGGAAAGTGTTACACTCCCTTGACCGAGAATGCCCTGAACTTCATCTGTCAACGTGAGCTCGGCATCCATCGCATGCTTTTCCCAAACAACATGCTGAAGCAGCTCATTCATTTTGCAAAGGGTGACGCCCTCATGGACAGCGCAATTTCAAGTAGGGACCATATCAGCTACCTGACCCTTCAAAACGGTCTTTACAAGGTAGATACCGGGGAACTGCTGACTCATACGCCAAGCATCTTCACGACGAACCTTCTCCCCTACAATTACGACCCCGAGGCAATCTGTCCTCGCTTCATGCAGTTCCTCGACGAAGTATTCCTTGGGGACAAAGAAAAGATCCAGTTCATTCAGGAGGCAGTGGGGTATACGTTCCACAAGTCCATTCCCACCGCTGCAATGTTCTTCATGGTGGGTAGCGGCAGCAACGGGAAATCCGTTTTCATCAACACGATTTCAAGCCTCGTGGGTGAGGACAATTTCTGCAGCGTCAGCTTCAGCGACCTATCTGACGAGCGTTACATCCTGAAGCTATACCAGAAAATGATCAATATCTCCGGGGAGACACCGCATGCCAAGCGATTGAATACTGACATCATCAAGCAAGTCGTAGGAGGTGACTGGGTAACAGGACGAGAGCTCTACAAGGAACCCATGACATTCAGACCCTACGCCAAGCACTTCCTGGCCATGAACAAGGCGCCCATGATTGAGGACACCTCCCACGGCATGTGGAGAAGGATATGGATAGTGGATTTCCCCAGGCGATTCGAGGAGCATGAGATGGACAGGGAACTGGAGGACAAGCTGAGAAATGAGCTCTCCGGCATCTTCAACTGGGCACTTGAAGGTTACAGGAGACTAAAAGGCAGGAGATTCTCCTTCCCCGAAAGCGATGCAATGAAGATCTCCAAGAGTGAATACCGAAACGACATGGACAGCATCAGGGATTATGCGAGCAAGTATCTACACCGGTCGGATAACAGGGAGGACAGGCTCATTTTCAAGGACGTGTATGACTCGTATGTTGCCTTCTGTCAAAACGAGGGGAAGAAGGAAATCGAAGCAAAAAAGGATTTCGGAAAGAGACTTCAGGACATGCACTACAAGGTGACCGAATCGACGAGAGACGCCAACAAGAAGTGCGTATTTAATGTCCGGTGGGCCAAGGAATAGAATGATATCTGATTGAAGTAATCCGGGATGTTCTCCCTTTTCCCCAAAAGTGAAAAAGAAAATAATACCTGCTGGTGCTTGTTGCTTAGGAAAATTAGAAAAGGATTAGAAATTCGAGGGTTCAGTTAATGGGATAACCGGAATCATCATGTAGGGTTATAGGAAAGATTAACTGAATTAACTCATTTTCCAACAAAATAAAATACAAGTAAAAATAGATATAAATATAAGGAAGTAAATAAGGTTGAAATATCGGTTAATTTTCTAATCTTTGCTGGAAGCCGTTATTCTAATTCCGTTTATTACTTTTCACTCATGGGAATCAGTTAATCAATTTCTAATCCCCTTATTACCCAGGAGATTATAGTCATTTTGTTCCACCAGCAGGTGTATATATTTTTTCTTTCTTTTTGGGAAAGGAGGGGAAGTAGTCCTCACCTGCATGAGCTTTCTTAATCATCCATAAGCAATCAGCATATCTTCAATAGTCAGTCAGATAGTTTCTTCTTCCTCCGATCTGTATCTCCAGCCAGAACAAATATAATGAAGGGATAAGAACCAGGAATGGATCTTTCCAGAAACATTCCTGAGCCGATCTGTATCCGAAGGCAGAACAAATTATAAAGGCCAGGATCACATCTCAATCAGAAAGGAGGTGAGGACCTTGAAAAAGAGGATCTACAGCAGACCTGTCTCCGTGACCCTGTCAGAGGACATGTTCCAGCATATCCACGAGATCGCCGAGAAGGAAGAGGTGAGCATGTCCGAGGTCATCAGGGAGGCGATTCAGGAGAAGCTAGGCAAAGCAGCCAAAACAGACCAATGCAGTAAATAATTTATCATGGAGGTACATTGCAATGACAGCAAGAGAAAGAAAGGAAAAGAAGACGATTGTCTATTTGTCCAACAAGGACAACTTCAGACGATTCGTACTGGAGCTTCAAGAGTATATTAACACGCACATGAATAACGGGTGCGGCTACCGAGAGAATACGAACAGTTCATACGTTCACAAGCGCCATTTTATAAGATTCTGCAATATCAAGAAATTCGATTGGGAGGCGGTTAACGAGTTCTTCCAAGACGAGGACAACTATTGGTGCAGATGTGATTGTGATTATCTCAATAAGGTTAAAGTCGATGAGAAAGGAGACGTTGTACATGTGGAACAATGAAACAGCCATTTCAATCAAAAATACGGTAACGAAGCGTCCGGATATACAATCATTCGGACACATCATGAACATCATATATAAAGAGCTAAAAACAAGGAATCTGGAATACGCAGAAATACAGAATGCCAATGCACATGGTGACAAGCGCTTGGTTTTTGACATATTAACCGAAGAATTAAATAGCGGGAAGCAATATGTCGTTCATGTAGATTTCATCCAGCTAGCTCCAAACGTCGAGCAATTCCTGGATTGTGTTTATGGATCAGGTTCAACGTCTGACCTCAAGATTATCATTTTCGATGATAATCGCTTGGAGGGTGCCGAGTATGAGGTGTGGACTGAACTCTATTTTGTCACCCGCCTGATCAACAAGTGCAATGCCCTCAGCATCCCTTTTGATATGATTGGATATAATGATCCGCTTGATAAGAGCATGTTGACTCAATTTTCTCTAGATTTTCATCCCGAAGCAGTTGAATCATATCTGCAATCTGGCCCTCTTCCTACCAAGTGGGATATTCAAAGGACGGCATTTTGGTCACTATTTTATAATACGAACTGCCATATGATAGAGCAGTATGATCTGCACAGATTGCAGCCAGATCGTTCATTAGGATTTCGGATATCGGACGACTTGGATGTATTCGTGAAATGGGTAGAAGACGAAATATTCTTTGTCATTACCGACAGCAATAATTCTGAATTCATTCCATGGTTGTGGAAAAAAAGAGAGAAATACTTTGGAAAGGATTTTCCCGATCGAACCTTGTCGAATTATCGAGACGGTGTAAACTCCAGCATATGTCTTAAATATTGCAATATTCCGATTCACAAGTTGGAGAGTATGAGTTCTTCGGCACTTAAAACGCATGGCAGTTCTCTCTTTTATGAAGCATCTATTTTGCGAGACACTGTATACGGCGCATATAAGCAGTATAAAGGCGAGTCGGAACAGACGAAGGATATCTCTATTGAATAAGGCAGTCTCCCATGCTGCAACAGGAAAGACCACCATGTCGTTCTCATCTGCTGGGGTGGTCTTTCATCAAACTTAGTGGCACAAGATTAGCATATCAGGATGTTAAAATAATTAATTAGGGGTCAGGAAAATAACATGCTGGATCTTACAGATATCTTAAATGAATTCTTCGATGTTCTCGAAAGAGAGGCAAAGGTTCTTCAGTCACATTATGATCAATATGCAGTGGATATTTCCCGATTAAGGGAAGAATATTTTCATTATATGCTAATCAGGCACGTCCTGTCAGGCAAGATGATCCAGAGTATTAATAAAATCGAGCCTGAAAGATATTACGATGACGCGCACGAAAGATGCGATATTGTTCTCAATAATGACATATACATTGAAGTCAAAATGTGGCAGGAGGGTAGCGTATCAAGATTGGCCAATGATCTCAAGAAACTTTCAACATACATTAAAGACGAGAAAGCAATTAGATGTCTCCTTATAATCAGCATGTATCCTCTAAAATCATACAAGACTAGGAAGGCGGTAGAAGAGGATTATGCCGATACAATTGAAAAAATAAAAATAGATGGGATAAACATTCAACGGTCACTTCTAAAGATAAGCGATCCCAATTTCAAGGAAAAAGGCGAGCCACATTATTTGACATCCGCTTTGTTCATCCTGTCAGAAGTCTAAGGACAGGAGCCTGGTCTCGCATAATGAAAGTCCTCAGGGTCAACCAGTCTATAATTGTGAGGACACCGTCAACCTGGAGACCCTGATGGTCATGGCGTTCAACCTCAAGCTGAACGATACCCCGTTTCAGAGAATCCACAGCGTACATCTGCCGACTGTGCCGGAAATCCCGTACAAAGCAGACCTGGCGACGGTGGACAGGGTCAAGAACATGGGAGGGTGGTCGTGGTGGTAATAGCCGTGAGCCGTCTCTATGACTTAATACTTGTTGCTCCTAGCCCGACAACATTGGTATCTTAAGCACCAGATGAACTGAGGAGCTATTCAATTGAAAAGTGAACGAGGAAGAGTGAAAACTAATCTCGATAAGATTATTGCGAAGATCAATGCAAAAAAGAACGGCCACTGCCGCATAAATCATCTGCAAGGGTGGCGCGACTATCTCGAGGATGGAGATCTGGCATTCTCCCCTCAAGATCTGCACGAAGCATTAAAGGATACTATTTCTATCATCCCTTACCCAAAGCTGCTTTACCCTAGAAAGAAGAACTACTTCACTGCAATTAACCAAGATGCACGATTCAGACCCGAGGAAGCTCTCGAAAGATTCATAACGCTTTCCAATTCCAAGAATTATTGCAATCAATTCCCTTTGAGAATACCGAAGGAATACAGCGATATTTTTATTATGAATGATGATTCAAGGCATATCCTGGTCGAACTGAAATCATGGGAAAGCGATAACTCCCCTCTTTACGCCATTGTAGAAAGCATAAAAAACCTCTTTTTATATAGAACCATAAGGAGAGAGAACATACCATACCACCAAGATTTTAAATGTTTCAATGATGCAGACATAATTGTTCTCGCTCCAAGATCTTATTACCAGTATTACGATCTGATTGAGGAGATCGATGATTCAGTTGTGTATCACAATAGACACCTTGATGTATTGAGCAGGACTCTGAGCTACCTCGGCATCGAATTCGACACGAAGATTACATTTATGATGCTTAATCTAAAAAAAGAAGTTTTCCTTGAGCATTGCAAGAAATGCAAGAACTACAAGGAAAAAAATGGGAAAAAGATAACTTATATATTCGATGAAGATGCTCTTCCTGAATTGGCGAGAAATAAATGGGAACTGTTGGTTTCTTCAGACATGAGATGAGCCGATAAAGGGAGGTGCCGTGTCCTTAGATCTCGCAGTAATCACTAATAAGAAACTTTCCAAGGATCAGAGGAAAGCAGTCTCTGACTTTCTCAAGGAAAGCGGGTTCCGTAAAGACCGATACGGATACCATGCTGCTCAGGAAGACATCTCACTCGATCTGTTCATCGATTTGAAACCTGAAAAAAGCGACTTCTGGACTGACGAACCTCCCAAGGTGGTATGGTTTACCCCTCTGGCTGAAATAAACCTCGAATCCAGGCACACCAGAAAATCCCACGAAATGAGCTTTCGCACGGCAAAGAAGCTGGCCAAGATCATCGGAGGGGTAATCTACGATAACCAAGTAGGCGCCGTATACGATGCCAATGGCAGACCCTGTCATCCCTCAATTGCCGCCTGCAAATTCGAAAAGTATGGGGCCAGCATCAATCTATTCATGCGCAGCATAGGGATCCTTGAAACCATCGTGAAGAAGTGAGCCGGAATTAGAAGGTTATTCCATGCAGTTGATTATTCACCGCGGGGCACATCAGGTAGGGGGGAACTGCATAGAGATGACCTATATGGATTCCACAATGCTCCTGGACGCTGGACTCCCTCTGGATAGTGGATTTGATGACGATCCGGAAGATGCTCTGCCGCAGCCTCTGTTTGAAGAAATCAGACAAGGGATTAAGAAGATTGACGGTGTAGTAATCTCACACGCTCATCTGGACCATTATGGTCTAGCGAGAATGTTACCCCGAAATATCCCTCTTTATTGCGGTGCTGCCTCCGCAGAATTGATCGAAATCACCGCGAAAGTAAGATCTTTTCATTCGGAAGGTGTCGCTTTTCAATATTTCAGGGGCAAGGAACCCTTCACCATTGGGCCATTCTCGATAACTCCTTATCTCATGGATCATTCAGCGTTCGATTCGTATGCCTTCCAAGTCAGCGCTGGGGGCAAGAGTGTCTTCTATACAGGTGACTTTCGCGCCCACGGAAGGAAAGCAAAAGTTCAAGAGG
>Ga0302243_1000140_pt1 | contig 84437 bp, 97 predicted proteins | sample AAG_UR_Met_MG_FD_193514 | JGI IMG/M metagenome (GOLD analysis project Ga0302243, IMG submission 193514) | Enriched activated sludge microbial communities from anaerobic digester in WTTP, New Holstein, Wisconsin, United States - AAG_UR_Met | ecosystem: Engineered > Bioreactor > Anaerobic >... | reverse complement strand
CCCACGGGCCCGCCACCATTCAAATCCAGCCGATAGGAGGAGTTGTTCACACCCTCAGCGAACCGCGGAACCCCCGGGAGCTGTAGAACGACGGTGCGCTGTTATGATACACGAACACGTGGCCGTAGCGCCGGTCCGCGAACAGCGCTCCGCCCAAGGTCCGGATGTTCGCCGGCGTCCTGATCCAGCTGGACGTCTTGGTGTCGAAGCTTCCCAGCCTTTGAAGCTCCCGGTACTGCTCCTCCGTCAGCAGGTCCACCCCCATGGCCTCGGCCATGCTTAGGGCGTTTCCGGCGGGATGCACCCCCTTCCGTTCCCTGGTATCCTGTCCCTCCTGATCGTAGCAGACGTTCCGGCGTCCCTTGGGCGTCTCCTTCGAGCAATCAAAGAGGATGAAGGCGCCGGCCGACCGATCACAACCGACGACGTCCGGCTCCCCGCCGGTCCTCTCCATCTCGTGGAGCGACCACAGCTTGTCCGGACGGGCCTTCAGCCTGGCCTCGACCTTGACCCAGTCCAGGTCCTTATGTCGGCCCATGTTCTCCTGGAATCGCGTCCTCAGGACGGAGATGAGCGCCGCGCGCTGTTCCACCGACAGCATCCTACCGCTCTCCTTCGCCATGGTGTTTTATTTACCACTCCAGGCAGATAATCATTTCCCATGCTTTCCCTCCGGGCCGGGTCTTTCGAGCGTTCCCGTAACCCCAGGAGCCGAATGGTCAGTGCCCGGTCCAAGGCGGGCACCATTCTTTCCGTACCGGCGGCTCTTGAACAGTGGTAAATAAGTAGGGGAAGCGCGTTCCCGAACTCGGACATAACCCAAGGTGGTGACATCATAGACGGCATGATACTCGTAATCGCACCGTTCCTTCCCACGATAGTCCTCTTGGCCCTGGTCTTCATGGTCCTGAACAAGAGGAAGAAGAAGGAACTGGCAGCCAAGAAGTAGTTCTTTTTAGGCGCCTTTTTCCGTTTTAACAAGTTTTCCAGCCCGTGGGCTTTACCACGGCCATCCCCGTGAAAGGTTGACGATTCCTAAGTATCAGGGGAGTAAAAAAAGGTCATTAACAAGAACGCTGCTGCCGGTCCATGGACCAGCTGACCGTCGTCGGGCTTATGGCCGGATTCATCACGACACTGGGCTTCGTGCCCCAGGTGGTCAAGGGATACCGCAGCGGACGAATGGAGGACGTCTCGCTGTTCATGCCCATGGTGCTCATGCTGGGCATGGGCCTCTGGCTGGTCTACGGGATCTTCCTGGGCGACCTTCCGATCATCCTGTGGAACGCGGTGTCCATCGCCCTGAACGCGGCCATGGTCTTCCTGAAGCTCCGTTCCGACCTGCGAAGGAGGGCGGACCCCCCGGTCACTGGCTGAGCCTGGAGAACGGGCAGACCGAGATGCACCTTCCGCAGGCCTTCTCCGGCCTGCTGCCATCGCCGATCAGCTTGGCCTCGTACACCCCGCACTTGGCCCAGTCGATGACCAGGTCCCGGTCCTCCGGGTGGTGCTTGAACTCCGCACCCTTCAGCACCTTCATGGCACAGCGGTCGATGCAGGCGGTGCAATCGCCGCACTGGTTGTCGATCAGTCTGGCCTTGCGGGTCACCGGCATGTCCGTGAGCACCGCGCCCATGCGCTGCCTGGGGCCGTACTGCTCCGTGATCAAGAGCCCGTTCTTCCCGATCCAGCCCATGCCGGAGAGTGAGGCGATGGCCTTATGAGAGATCGGTCCCAGCAGCTTCTCCGGGACCACCCGCTGGGCGGGGTCGATGAACCTGGCCTGGTAACCCTCCGCTACCAACAAATGGACGATCTTCTCGCCCGCCTCCTTGAGCTTCTTGTTGCACATCTTGTAGGCCGAACGCATCTCCTCGCTGGGTTTGTCCAATGACGCCCTGGCCGCATCCTTGGGGATCTCCACGGCGAAGGTGACCGCATAGGGGAGCTCGAAGGTGGTGGCATCCCCAGCCAGCATTCCCTTCAATGGTGAAAGGTCAGCGAAGCCGACCAGTCCCGAGCCGGACTCCCGGGCGGCCGTTTCGATCTTCTGATAAAGGGGTTCCAAAGGTCCAGAGTTGGTCATAAAACATCGATGGGGGCAGCCCAATCATAAAGGTTGTCCCTGATGGAAGGGGAGGTCAGATGATTCTTCCATCAAGGTACGAGCGACCCTGGTCGGTCAGACGATATACGCGCCAGTTCTTGTTCTGCCGCCACACGGCCAGTTTGGCCTTCTCCAGGATGCTAAGGTGATAGGACAGCTTGGAATCCGTGAGGCCGGTCAGGTCCTTCAGCACGCAGGGGCAGAGCTCGCTCGCACCCAGCAGGTGCACGATCTGCAGGCGAACGGGGTCGGACAACGCCTGATGGAGGTCCGCCAGCTCCTTCAGCGCTCCCTTGTCCGGGATGCGCGAGAGAAGCCCTTCGCGCCCCCCGGCCTCCCGGAGGCCATCAGCCACTTCCCTGGGCAGGGAACCATTGCCCTCGTCAGACCTGCCGTTCGCATCGCCTGCCATCTTACCAGCTCACCGATACCGAAAAGGGCGGACCTCGATTATTTTACCTTCGGTGCCGTCACTCCAGGAGCAGCATCCCCACGGACACCAGGTCAAACCTGGTGACCTTCCCGTACTCCAGGTCCTTGCACGGTATGGTGCGCATCTCCCAACCGACCTTCCTGGCCGTGGCGAACACGTCGATCCCCGCCGCCTCCATGCTCGGTCGGACCAGGTCCATGTGCCGGCACTTCCTGCGCACGCTCTCGTCGACCACGCCCTCCGTCTCCTCGGCCACGCAATGATCGCAGTATATGCAGGGGTAGGCGCCGAACCCGAAGGCCTTGTAGAATCCGTCGTAGAACGCGGTCTTCTCCAGCATATGGACGGTCCGATTGACCCACAAGATCAGTTCCCGGTACCAGGGATGGAAGTCATCGGGAACATCCTCCGGCCGGGCACCCTCCTTACCTGGAACGCCATCGAAGCGCAGAAGAAGGGCATGATCGTACTCCGCCAGCATCCTCCTGGTCTCCTCCGGAGAGGGCGCGTAAGGGGGGCAGGACAGATGCTTGGCATAGCCCTTGCATCCATATCGGCACTTGAAGCGCACCCAGTCGGTCACCGTCACATCATGCGCGCTTAGCACTGCCGACCTGGCGCCATGGGAATCGGCCAGGGCGGCCAGGCGGGTAAGTTCTTCCCGGGGGCTCAGCATCGCCTCACCGCATGTGAATACGGCTCGGTACATGATTAATGATGCGGAAGCAGGTCCTGAACGATCAGAAGATGTCCAGCACCTGGACGTACCGGTACAGCAGGTAGATGACCAGGGCGTAACCGGCTATCCGGATGGCGAAGACCGCCATCTCCAGTTCCTCGAACAGCCCCAGCAGGACCATGAGGTGCGAGAGGCCGAAAAGGGCGAACACCACGGCCAGCATCAGAGGCAGGGTGTGCCTGCTCCTCCGGTATCCCAGGAGCCCGAGGGCTACTATGGCCAAGCATAGTAGGAGGTTCGCCAGGGTAACTAGGTCGACTGCCATGGTCGACTTAACGTATGATAACCCGGTTATAATAATTCTCCAGTACTTCCGTCACCGCTGCTGGTTCTGACATTTGGGGCACAGGACGGTGGTCCGGCCGCCGAGGCGGATGGCGACCAGCGCGGTCGAGCAACGGGGGCAGGGAGCTCCCTCCCTCCGGTCCCTCAGGAGGAAGCCTTCGGGAAGTCGGGAGAACTCGGTGCGCACCGATATGGATGTCTCCAGCACCCTCCGGACCCGCCTTGCCAGCTTTGACATATCTTTCCCGGAGAGGTCATCGCTCTTGAGGGCCGGATGCAACCTTTCCTGGAAAAGCGACTCGTCCGCGTACAGATTGCCGACGCCGGCGATGAACGACTGGTCCAGGAGCAGGGGCTTGAGGGAGCCTCTCCGACCGGACATCCTAGAGGCGAATAGCTGGTCCGATACGGTCAGAGCATCGGGCCCCAGGTTCCGCTCGGCCAGCAGGTCATCTACGCTATGGAAAATGCCGAACCGGCCGAAGCGTCGAGGATCGTTGAGGACCAAATTACCTTCATCCAGGCTTAAACGTAAACGTTCATGCGAAGACCTTTCCCCATCGTCCATGAGGTGCAGTGAGCCGCTCATGCCCAGGTGGATATACAGGTGGTCTTCCCCGATCATTATCAGCAGATGCTTTCCGTGTCGGCGTGCCCCGATGACCGTCTGCCCCAGGAACGCTTCCCGCATGGCCGTCTCGGAACCACATGCCAGCATCCTGCCGTCAAGGACCTCCAGGGAGATGACCCGCTTTCCCCTCAGGTGTTCATCCACGAACCTCCTGGCCATCTCCACCTCCGGCAGTTCGGGCATGAGGATAGTAACCACCGTCAGGTAGATAATGCGCTCGGAATGGTCACAAGTGTCCGCTCCCGTTTAGTAAAGTGCCCAGCCTAATCGGTTCCAAGGAACGAATGGAGTGTGATGCTTCAATGAGCGAGAGCGAGTGGGCCTGCGGCGACGGCAGGGATTGGAGAGCGATAAAGGGAATGAGCTGGCGCGTGGCTGTCAGCGCGGTGTCAGCACTGGGATGGTTCGGCTTCGTCATCGCCTGGCTGTTCTTCCTGGCGGACGGACACAGCATACTGCAGAACATCGCGGTGCTCATGTTGTCCGTGGTTGCCCTGGCGATAGTGAACGTCTCGGTGTGGCTGACCTTCGCCCAGAGCATGGGCGAGCTTAAGGACATCAGCTGCGATGGGGAAAGGCACGGCATGGCCAAGAGCGCCCTGGCGCTGATATGGGTGGTGGCCATAGGAGCCTGGCTATTCTGGTACGCCGGTGATTACACCATCTACCAGAACCTGGCGGTGTTTCTGCTGTCCATAGTGCCGGTGGCCGCCATCAGCATGCTTCTGAAATGAGCTACCACATCAGCGGCACGGGGGGTTCGGAGGCCGCCTTCTCCAGAACCTCCTTCAACTTTTCTTTGGTGGGGACACCCCCGAACAGGGTCAATTTCTCATTGATGAAGAGCGCTGGCGCTACGGCCGGACCGTATTTGGCGTACAGGGGCTGTATAGCCCCCACGAAGAAGTAGCTGAGGCTCATGCGGGCCTCGGTGGCCGAGACCAGGTCGATGTCCGCCTCGATCCCGCTCTCCTCTATGATCTGTTTGATTAGCTCTATGTAGCGCTTATCGTACACCGCCGTTTGCGGCTGGCAGCAGGAGGCCGAGAAGACGGTCAGCTTGAGCCTATTCCCCATACAGTGCCCTCCCCACCTTTCTCAGCATCTCCATCCCGTACACGTCAGTGTCGAACAGCGGGACCTCTTTGGAAGGGATGCCGTTGAAGCGCTCGGCGATCTCCTTCAGGTAACGGTCCTGGGTGGCCCTCCGCCTCTCCAGGAACCAGTTGCCCTTCAGCACCTCGGTGGGGATGACCTCGTTGATGATGAGCGATTTGACCTTGATCCCGAAGCCCCCCAGGTCCTCGATGGCCCTGGCCGTCTCCTCTATGGGAAGCTTCTCCGGCAGGAGCACCAGGTTGAAGGCGGAGATGCTCTCATCCGACAGACCGCGAACCGACTTGTCGTAACGCAATTTCTCGGCCTCCAGATCGGCCACCATGTTCTCGTCGTAGACGAAGCCGAGGACCTCGGAGAGCTCACGACGGTTCTTGATCTGGTTGGCGATGTAGCCGGACCAGTCGAAGGGCATGGACAGCTCCCTGAGGGTATGTCCGGTAGGTGCGGTATCGAAGACCACCTTGTCGTGCTCGGTGTCCTCGAAGTAACTGACGAACTGGTCGAAAGCGGCGATCTCCTCAGTGCAGGGGGTCGAGAGAAGCTCGGAGCCGAACATGGAGGAGAATCCTTCCATCATCCCCTCCAACCTGGTCTGGAACACGCCCATGGCCTTCTTGGGGTTGATGTTCAGGCCGCACAGGTTGCGCTCAATTCCGATCTTGGTGATGTCGGTAGCGCTGATCTCCTGGCCGTAGATGGCCGAGAGGCTGACCGTCGGATCGGTGGCCACGATCAGGGTCTTGTAGCCGTGGTCCGATAACCAGGTGGCGGTGGTGGCGGCCATGGTGGTCTTCCCTACCCCGCCCTTCCCTCCGAAGAAAAGGAACTTGCGCTTCTCAATTATCTCTCTCATGTCCTCTTGGGTCATTCGAATCGGGTTGAGAAGGGGTCGAGCCTAGATAATGTTATCGTTGATTCCATTGGTTTTCAAATCGAACGAAATATCGACAGATAACGATTATATAGGGCCGTCATCGCTCCATATGACAGGATTCTTATGACCGATGTTGACGACGAGACGAAGTTCAAGAAGCTCCGGCGGTTCAACCTGATAATGGGGTTCTTCCACTTCATTCAGGCCGCCATAATGCTGGCGATCGCGAACTACGATGTGCAGATGAGGTTCACCACCTCGTACATCGACGCCTCCGGCGGGTTCCCTCCGACCGGACCTGGTTCCGCTGAACTGTTCTTCAGCGTGCCATTGGGTCCGATGGTGGCCATTTTCCTGCTGATGTCGGCCATAGCCCACTTCTCGGTGTCCACCTTCGGTTACAAGTGGTACGTTGAGAACCTCAAGATGAACATGAACAAGGCCCGCTGGTTCGAGTACGCGGTCTCCTCCTCGTTCATGCTGGTGGTCATCGCCTGGCTGTGCGGCATGTTCGACTTCGTGTCCATAATGCTGCTGTTCTCCCTGAACGCCTGCATGAACCTGTTCGGTTACATGATGGAGGCGCACAACCAGAACACCAAGAAGACCGACTGGACGGCGTTCATCTTCGGCTGCTTCGCCGGCCTGATACCCTGGATCGCGCTCTTCATGTATTTCACCGGGGTGCGCGGCGGTTCCCCTCCAGGCTTCGTCTATGGCATCATGATCTCGATCGCGTTCTTCTTCAACGTGTTCGCCATAAACATGGTGCTCCAGTACAAGAAGGTCGGGAAGTGGAAGGACTACCTTTACGGGGAGAGGTTCTACATCATCCTGAGCCTGGTGGCCAAGACCGCCCTGGCCTGGCAGGTGTTCTCCGGGACCATGGTCAGCTAGACCAAAACCCCTTCCCTTTTCCTTATTTTTCCGCGATGTACCTCGATATCGGCGAATGCCGTACCAGCTTTCCGTCAAGGAGCACCGAGACCGCACCGTGACCTCCGCACACCAGGCACTTGCGTCCGTCCGTACGCGCGGATTCCTCCTGCTCGATCAAACGCAGCAGCGCCTTGCGTTCCTTGGAAGCTTTTACGCTGTCCACGTTCACCGAGGTCATCAGGTTCTTGGCCAGGGTGGCGAAGTCCTTGCGCTCCTCGGTCAGGCTGTCAAAGTTGATCAGGCTGTCCCCGGTGAAAAGTACCAGTTCGTCAGGCAGGAAATAGAACACCTGTCCGGTGGTATGGCCCCCGAAGCCCTCCAGCACCTCGCAGCGCATCCCGGCCAGGTCCAGGGTGGCCAATACCGGGAATTCCCCCCGGTCTCCCAGCCGGCGCGTCGGATAGACCTCCGGGTGCTCGACCACCGAGAACCCGGAGAAGAGGTTGATCAGTTTGGTGTACACCTCGGCCAGCACCGACCCCTCGCTTCCGGAACCATAGGCCCGATTGGACCGCCTGATCATCTCCAGGGTGTCCGGGTGCATGCGCACCATCGCGTCAATGAGCCCGGCGGAGCCGGAGTGATCGGCGTCGCCGTGGGTGATCAGGACGTTCCGCACCATGCCCACCCCGCCCCAGCCTTCCCTCTCCATCAGTATGTCCAGGTCGCGGAGGTAGATGCCGAACCCGGTGTCGACCATGCTGACATCGGCACCGTTCCGGAGAAGATAGCTGTTACCGCCGCAGGGCAGCTGGACGCAGAGCAGGTCCGCCTTGCCCAGGTTCAAATACTGGAGGTCGGCGTAGAACCCTTTCCCAGAGGTCTCCCGCAGACCCAGCCCCGAGCGCAGCACGTCCGAGAAGGCCTGCTTGGGGTCGCTGCCCAGGTTCATCAGTTCCTGGGCCACGTGGTTTATGTCCGATAATAATCTCAGCAGGAAGGCGTCCTCGGCCTCCCCGACCAGCGCACGCAGCTCCTGGGCGAATCGGATGTAGAAGACCGTATCGTCAAGGTGCTGGCCAGTAGTATCGTATTCCAAGATCTCCAGGGGATAGACGGACTTCAGTTCCTCCAGCAGCCGGTCCACCGCCCCCGCCTCCTCCACCGTCAACGACACCGTCAACCGTTCCGGGTGCTTGCCACGGTCGTCGAAGTCCAGGAAATCGATGTTGCACTTGGACGCCGTGGTATGGTTCAGGAAGTCAAAGAGCGCCCCGCTGCGGTTCGGCAGCACGACGTTGAACTTGAGGAAGCTGGGCACGTTCATCTTGCCTTGCAGGTAGCCAATGGCCTCCAGCTCGGAGCGCATTGCCTGATAGTCCTCCTCGCTGCATCTGGCCTCGAAGAAAACGGTGTACGGGTCGATGCGCTTATCATACTGGATGCGGTCGATGTTCCCTCCGTGCCGCTTGACGATCTCCGCCGCCCGGTGCAGCGCCCCGGGCTCGTCAGGCATCTTGGCCACGAAGTAGTGCCTCTGCATCATCGGGGAGGATGCCCCTGAAACCCTTATAATTTAGGTTCCCACCGGAGGCCGCGGATCACTTCATCTTAGCGGCCATGCTCACCGCCACCTTTAGCTGGTTCAGCATGCAAGGTTCTGCGTAGAACCCTTTCATGGTCCGCAGTTCTCCGTACATGTCCTCCGGGGACCGGCCGATGAGTTCCTTTACGGACCTGATGCCCAGCATATACAGCGGCAAGGCCACCTTCTCGCCGACCACCGGGATGGTCCGCAGCTCCTTTAGTACGGCCTCTCTATCGTCGTTCTCCATCGCCGTATGCATGGCAGCCTTGAGGATATAATCATTATCAAGGCGTCACGGACGGAGCTGGCTGGCCTTGCGGATTATTCCGCGCACGGATCCGCTGACCTGTCCCTCGTCCAGCATACCGATCAGCAGATAGCTGAAGGTGAAGGCGAAGTACGGGGCCAGATATATCCAGTCGAAAGGTATCACGACTATCAGTATGACCAGGGCGAAGTCGCTGAACGGCCGGTAGTGCAGGAAGTACTCGACCGCCCTGCCCAGGTCGCGCCCGTGGGCGAAACCGTCCGCCAGCTCATCCACCGCGCCAGCGATCAGGAACACCGCCAGGGGCAGGAACATGATGTCCACGCCCCAGATGAAGCCCGCCACTAGGAAGGTGACCAGGCCGACCAGTGTCCCGGTCAGGAAGCTCCAGTTGTCTATCTTCTTGGTCACCACCAGACTGATCAGCATGGCCAGATAGAAGGCGGTGGAGAATCCCCCGTCCAGGACCATGACCCCTCCCATGAGCAGGCCGGAAAGCACAGCCAGTAGCTTGGCTATCTTAATGGAGCCGATGTTCTCGTCATACGCCTGATCGATATATTTGATCGCCCCACCTAGGAAAGCGTATGAAGATACCAGAACAGCAATGCGGAGGGGAACTTCCCCTACTACGGCTAGTGTCTCGAGCGTATGGATACTCTCCCGATCGATGCCTGTCTTGCCTGGGCATCAGAGGGGTCTTGTTTAATAAGCGTTGCGCTAAAAAACCATGTCCGAACGCTTAGAAACGGCAAATGACGTTATTTTCCTTCGATAACGGGCCCTAGAACCGCCCATCCGCGTTCGGCATTGAACAATCGTCGATTTTCGTCCGCTATCTCAGAAAAAAAGTTAACGGCGTATAAGTTTGATTTTAGACAAATAATAAATTAACACTGATAATTGGGGTCTGGGACTCAAAAAGTACTTATATACTTCAAGAGTATCAAAATCCCCAGTCCCAGTGGGGATCGGAGGTGGTTTACCGATGGCAAAGAAACCGGAGAAGAAGGCGGAGCCCAAGAAGAAGAAGTAAGATCTTCTGATCTTCACCGATCTTTTACCATGCCAGGACCGTACGTCCTGGCGTCCTTTCCATTTGCTTTTTATTATTAAATAATGGTTCTGGCATCTCACTTCACATATGAAATGGCGCTCCCACATCTCCATCGGAGAGGCCATCGCCGAGGTGCTGGGCCTTCCACCGGGGGAACGCAAGTCCTTTCTGGACGGGATCGTGGAACCTGACCGTCACAAGGAGAGGGTGAGCGGTCCAGGATATTCTTATCGTGTGAGCCACCACCGGCCCAGCCGCCGGGTGGTCATGCTCCACGTATGGATGGCCAGGAGGTCCTTCCTCAGGAACAACAACTATCTGGGCTATCGCCATCTGGGCATGGCGCTGCACTACATCCAGGACAAGTCCACCTCCAAAGGGTTCCTGGGCATGTCCCACGACCGGCGGGAGGAGGCACTGGCCGAGCTCGAGGTGCCCTCCGAGGCGGTCAGGAAGGGGTTCACCAAATATCTCTCATCCCCGCAGTTCGTATCCAGGTCCCTGGAGCTGACCAAGCCCCGCAAGGACGTCCACCAGATCATGGTTCAGGCCTCCTTCCGCTCGGCGGCGGTGGCCGCGGCGGTCACCGACCTGAGGAGGCCGTCGGGACTGGATCAAAGGCTGCGCGCCCTGCATCGCAGCCACCTGCTGGTGCATGTCCCGGTCGCCATCGGTTCTCTGGCCATCGGCGCCTCGCTCTCTCTGGCCTGGTGGAACATGATACCCCTGGCCACGGCGGTTGTCGTCTGCCTGATCGTCCTGGTCAGGGACCGGCCCTATCGTCAACTGAACCAGGTCGCCGCGTGGCATGGGCTGAAGAGGCATTAAGGACCTGCAGCGCCTTTTTATCTGGCGATGTTCGAGATCGTCCCCGGCCACCAGAATCGATGGCGGACCTTGCGTGAGGGCGCAGGCAAGGGTCCGGTGGTCTACTGGATGAGCAGGGACCAGCGGCTGCAGGACAACTGGGCGCTGTACCACGCCTGGGCTCGGGCCCGGGAGGGCGGCCGCGCTCTAGGTATCGTATTCTGCCTGGTACCTGATTTTCTGGGGGCGGGTCCCCGTCAATACCGTTTCATGCTGGAAGGGTTGGCCGAGGTCAGGAGCGCGGCCGAGCGGCTAGGCATCCCCTTCTTCCTTCTGGAAGGCGATCCTTCCTCGGAAATCCCTCGGTTCCTGAGAGAATGGAAAGCATACCTGACGGTCACCGATCATGACCCATTGCGACAGAAGGCGTCATGGAGATCGGCGGCCATGGCCGGATGCGAATGCGGCTTCGAGGAGGTGGACGCCCATAACATCGTTCCCTGCTGGGCGGCCTCGCCGAAGCAGGAGTTCACCGCGGCCACCTTCCGCCCCAAGATCAGGCGCCATCTGCCGGATTGGCTGGAGCATCTGCCCCCCTTGCCATCAATAACAAAGGCTTGGCCAGGTGAGGTGGGCGCCAAAGGATGGGACAAGGTCTTGGTCAGGTACCCTGACGTGACCGACGACCAGTGGGATGGAGGGCTGGTCCAGGCAAGGCGGGCACTGGAAGGTTTCATACGAGAACGGCTACCCGGGTATGGCGAGAGGAGGAACGATCCCAACCTCGATTGGGTCTCCGGGCTCTCTCCCTACCTGCATTTCGGAACGATCTCCGCGCAGAGGGTTGCCCTGGCGGTAATGGCCGCCGAGGCGCCCCAGGAGGACAAAGATGCCTTCCTGGAGGAGCTCATCGTCCGCCGGGAGCTCTCGGACAACTTCTGCTTCTACAACCGCAAGTACGACTCGCCGGAGGGCTTCCCTTCCTGGGCCCGGGCGACCCTGCGGGACCACCAGGGGGACCGCCGCGAACATCTGTACCGGGAGGAAGAGCTGGAACGGGCGAGAACGCACGACCCCCTGTGGAATGCCGCCCAGGTACAGATGATCACCGAAGGCAAGATGCACGGCTGGCTGCGCATGTACTGGGCCAAGAAGGTGCTGGAGTGGACCGAGACCCCGGCGGACGCCCTGCGCATCGTGAACACGCTCAACGACCGCTACGAGATGGACGGGCGGGACCCGAACGGCTACGTCGGGGCGGCCTGGAGCATCGGAGGGGTTCACGACCGGGCTTGGACGGAGCGCAAGATATTCGGCAAGGTGCGCTACATGAACCTGAACGGGGCATATCGCAAGTTCGACGTGAACACGTTCGTCGATCGGTACGTCAATCCAGGTCGATGACCTTTCCTTTCTCCGGCAATACCGTCCGCATCGGGCACCGCTCGGCGAACGCCTCGGGCAGGGCGCAATGCACCGGGACCACCACCTCCGGCGATATCTTCTTGACCACGCGCCAGAGGTCCTCGACCGCCAAGTGACCAGAGCTGTGGAAGCCCTCTTCGAAGTCCAGCCCATCCTCGGCTTTGGAAAGGCCCCGGCAATCGAACCCCAGGAGATCGATCCAGTTCATCAGCTTCTGGAGGTTGTCGGTCTGCCGCAGGTCATAGGCCATGCTGTTGGAGTACACGTACGTCCCTCCCTTCCAGTCCAGGTCCAGCAGCTTGGTCATGTCCCAGAAGGAAAGGCACAGCATGTGCTCCTCCGGTTGCATAGCTACGTCGTCCGGGTCGGCTATCTGCCAGCCGTCCTCCTTAAGCTTCTCCACCTGGTCCCAGTCCTTGTCGGAGAGCGATCGGTACACCCACAGCGAGTCCTTGCGCACGTTCCCGTCCACCTTGGCGATGCTCTGCAGCAGAGCCACGTCCTTGTAGGTGACCACCATTCGCTTCCCGGTCCGCCGGGCGATATCGATGAAGGTGTCCAGGCGCTCGTAGTTCCTGGCCGAGAAGTCGGCTATGGTCAATCCGCTCCCTTCCTCCACCGCCGCCAGGCAGTTCTGGTGGACGATGTCCTCGGTGATCTCCCGCTCCGGCGCCGGGCGTCCGATCCTGGTCCCCTCGATGATCAGGACCTTCGGCTTTAGCTTCCCAGCATCCTCGGCGAAGCGGGCGGTGTCCTCTCCATGGGCCCCATGCATCCTGAGGTCACCCGAGTAGACCACCCAATCCCCATCTCCCCGCCGCAGAGCGAAGGCCGTGGCCCCGTATATGGAATGGTCCACCGGGAATCCCCGATACTCGATCCCGTTCAGCTCACCCGAGCCTTCGGCCACCTCGCACATGTCCCCCTTCTTCCAGCCCGGTTCGTCCTCCACCGCCTCGCCGGTCAGGACCCAGCGGCGTCCCCGGATGTCCTTTCCCTTGCCCTTCGAGGCCACCAGTACCCGAGGCTCTCCCTTCTTGGGCTCGCGGACCGTATGGTCGAAGATATCGGTGGACACGTCAGACCGGCCGATCTCGCTGGACGCCCGCAATATCGCGTAGGTCATGGGACTAGCGACGATCGGGACGTCCTCACGGAGGAACCCGGCATGACCAAAATGGTCCTGGTGGGCGTGCGATAGGAACAGCGCGTCGACCCTCACCGGGGACATGGCCGTCCGCGGCTGGTCCACGGGATAAAGGTCCGGACGGTAGCAGTCCAGGTGCGGAATCATTCCCAGTTTCAGGTAATCCCTCAGCCCCCTCCCCGTCCGGGGGTTCACGAACTCGGAGCAATAGAGGTTGTTGACATCGAACGGCTCCCCGAAGTCCAGGAAGGCGCCTCGGTCACCCAGGTCCACATGGACCTTGTTCCCCCCCACCACCCCCGCGCCCCCGTAAACGGTAATCCTCATTTTAACGACATAGCAACGTCTGGATGGAATTTATCTCTATGGCTAACTTTCTCGTCAACGCCTACGGAATCGGCTGAAAGCGAGACGGTCCGCCCAGTAACCAGAGAGACCCACGCGGGATTCATCGTGAACATCCGATGAAAGTGATCCATCCTCCCTCTCATCTCTCACGCGTCTTCCTTCACCCGCCTCGTATTTCTTCATGTAATAAGGGTCTGGCAGGTCGAACATCCTCAACCTTAGCGATCCAACCAACAAGAGCATCGCGACGATCAGGAACAACCCAAATAAGGACGGGTACGAAAAAAAGGTCCAGGTCAGGATCATTGATGAGAAGATCAGAATGATCAGGGCGATAGCCCATCTCTTCGGCATCGAGTTTAGATGAAATTCGTCATATAAAAAGAGGATTGCCTCGGGACGTTCAAAACGAATATATTGGGCTATCAAGTTTGACGTTGCATGGCAACCATGACCTTCGCCCAGAAGGTGCTATCGAAGGCCAGCGGAAAGGAAGCGTATCCAGGTGACATCGTGTCGGCCAAGATCGACCTGGCCATGTCCCACGAGAACGCTGCCCTGGTCCTGCGTTCCTTCAAGGAGATCGGGGCCAAGGAGGTCTGGGACCCGGAGAAGATCGTCCTGCTCTTCGATCACCGCATACCGGCGAACACCACCAAGGCCGCCGAAGGTCACCAGTCCGTTCGTAACTTCGTGAGGGCAGAGGGTCTGCCGAACTTCTATGACCTGCGCGAGGGCATATGCCATCAGGTGCTTCCTGAGAAAGGCCACGTGCTCCCGGGAATGCTGATCGTGGGAACCGATTCGCACACCACGACCTATGGGGCTTTGGGGGCGTTCTCCACTGGAATCGGCGCCACGGAGATGGCCGCAGTATGGGCCACCGGCGAACTATGGATGAAGGTCCCCCGGACCTTCCGTTTCAACCTCACCGGAAAACTGGATGAGCCGGTATCCGCCAAGGACGCCATCCTTCATCTCATCGGGAAGATGGGAGCGGACGGGTGCGATTATCGCTGCGCTGAGTTCGTAGGCCCAGTGGTCGACGCCATGTCCATATCTGGCAGGATGACCATGTGCAACATGAGCATGGAGATGGGCGCCAAGGCCGGGGTTACCTTCCCCGACGCCAAGACCAGGGACTATTTGAAAGGACGGACCTCAAGGGATTGGGAACCGGTCCTATCCGATAAGGACGCGGAAGTGGAGAAGATATTCGATATGGACCTCACTGGCCTCTCGCCGCAGGTGGCCTATCCCCATTCCGTGGACAACGTCAAACCCGTCGAGGAGATGTCCGGCATCCCGGTGGACCAGGCCGTGATCGGCTCGTGCACCAACGGTCGGGCCGAGGACCTTCTCGCCGCGGAGCGGATATTGCACGGTCGCCACGTGCCGGACGGCGTCCGGCTCATAGTCGTACCAGCCTCCCGCGAGGTGTACCTCTGGGCGGCGGACTCCGGGATACTGGCATCGCTGGTAAGATCGGGCGCTATAGTCACCAACCCTGGCTGCGGTCCTTGCCTGGGAGCGCACCAGGGTCTTCTTGCTCCTGGCGAGAGGTGCATCGCCACCACCAACCGCAACTTCCGCGGACGGATGGGTTCACCAGAATCAGAGGTCTATCTGGCTTCACCGGCCACGGTGGCCGCCTCTGCGCTTAAAGGACAGATCGCCGATCCGCGGGAGGTCAGGAAATGAAGGGCAAGGTCTGGAGGTACGGCGACCACGTCAACACCGACGTGATCATACCCGGGCGTTATCTGGACGATTATGACTTCAAGAACATGGCCAAGCATGCCATGGAGGATATCGATCCCAGATTCGCCAAGGACGTCGCCTACGGCGATATCATCGTGGCCGGGCGCAACTTCGGCTGCGGCTCCAGCCGGGAGCAGGCGCCCCTGGCTCTCAAGCACGCCGGCGTCGGCGCGGTGGTCGCCATCAGTTTCGCCCGCATCTTCTATAGGAACGCCATCAACATCGGGCTGCCCGTGATCGAATTCGACGCCACCGGGATGTTCGAGAAAGGGGACGTGGCGCTCATCAACATGGAAAAGGGAATAATAGTCAACGAGACCAGCGGGCGAACCGGAAAGTTCGAGCCTCTGCCCGCCTTCCTGTTGGAGATATTGAGGGAGGGCGGCTTGGTGCAGCACGCGGCCAAGAGGTTCCGCTAGGGCAAGGTATATTAAGGGGCAACGTTTGGGTGGGGACAAGGACTTTCCAGAACTTCCCCCCAAAACCCACAAAAAGGATGTCTGGCATGCCCCGTGCAGGTCGTGAAAAAATTTATAAGCCCCTCGCTAATATGGGGACACTCCCCCTTGTGGTGAATTCATGAAGTATACTAGATTTGAGAAGGCGCGCATAATCGGTGCCAGGGCACTGCAGATATCCCTAGGCGCGCCTGTGCTTCTCGAGATCCCCGAAGGGATGATAGATCCGATCACCATCTCTCAGTTGGAGTTCGACAAGGGAATTATCCCGATAACTGTAAAGCGCGACATATGAGGTTATTGAAATGAGCGACGAGTCCAAGACCGAGCTTCTCGTACCGGAGGACATATACCTGACCTCCGGCGTCCACATTGGCACCCAGCAGAAGAGTGCTGACATGAAGGATTTCATCTTCAAGGTCAGGACCGACGGCCTTTACGTCATGGACGTAAAGCAGACCGACGTCCGCATCAGGGCTGCTGCCAAGTTCCTATCCCGCTTCAAGGCCGACCGGATACTGGTGGTATCTGCCAGGCAGTACGGACAGAAGCCGGTCAGGGTGATGTCCAAGGCCATCGGGGCCATGTACTTCGAGGAGAGGCTTATACCCGGGTCCTTGACCAACCCGGTGCTCAACCGATTCATCGAGCCTGACGTCATCGTGGTCACCGACCCCGCCGCCGACCAGCAGGCCGTGGCGGAGGCGCTCAACGTGGGCATACCGATCGTAGCCCTCTGCGACGCCAACAACGAGACCAGGAACGTCGACCTGGTCATCCCGACCAACAACAAGGGAAGGCGTTCCTTGGCCTGCGTCTACTGGCTGCTTACCCGCGAGATCCTTAAGGAGCAGGGCAAGCTGACCCGGGACGAGGACTTCAAGCTGAGCATCGACGACTTCGAAGCCAGCCTTTAAACCCCAACCCTTTTAACCCCCTTTCTCTTATTTTCATACATGGTACGCCGGGCGGCGGTCGCCGGACAGTTCTATTCATCGTCGAAGAGCGCCTTGATCAAGGAGGTCGAGCGCTGTTTCACGTCGCCCCTAGGCCCCGGTAAAATACCTGAGGTGGTGAAGGAGGGGCCGAGAAGGATCGCTGGGGCGATCGTTCCGCACGCCGGGCTGGTGTTCTCTGGGCCGGTGGCCGCGCACGTGTACTGGGAGATAGCCTCCGACGGGATGCCGGAAACGGTGGTGCTGATAGGTCCGAACCATACTGGCTACGGCAAGGCGGTGTCGGCGAGCAGCGAGGATTTCGAGACGCCCTTGGGGGTGGTGAGGGCGGACCGGGACATCGTATCCCGTCTCAGGGGAGTAGTAGAGATCGACCGGGCCGCCCATCTCTATGAGCACAGCTTGGAGGTGCAGCTTCCCTTCCTGCAGTACCTCGATCCTGAGGTGAAGATGGTGCCCATCGTCATGGGGCGCCAGGACATCGTCATGGCCAGAGAGACTGCCAGGGTGCTGCGGGAGGCCTGCGCCGGGAAGGACGTGCTGTTCCTGGCCTCCTCCGACTTCTCCCATTATCTGCCCGCCGAGGTGGCCAGGGAGAGGGACGAGATGGTACTGGAGCGCATCCTACGTTCGGACGCGGAGGGCGTGGTCGAGGTCGTCGAGAAGAACGACATCAGCATGTGCGGGTACGGTCCAGTGGCCACCATGCTCATGGCCTGCGCAGGTGGCAAGGCCAGGCTACTTCATTACGGAAATTCCGGAGACGTTCGGCCGATGGGGGACGTGGTGGGATACGCCGCGGCGGTCGTGGAACGATGAACGTACCCTCGATGTTATAAATATATACGAAACGGCATATACGCATGAGCCCCCCAGAGGGGCCGTTCGAAGGGAGAGATTCACATGGACGGAACAAAGACGTGTCCTTACTGCGGGAAGTTGGCCAACGCCGACGCCCAGTTCTGTCAGGGCTGCGGGAGGAGCATCAGCTCCCCGCCCCAGTACTCTGAGCAACCGCCTCAGCAGTACCAGCAGCCGCCGCAGAACTATCAACAGCCACCTCAACAGTACAACCAGCCCCCCCAGCAGGGTGGATGGCAGCAGCCCGCCCCCGCCTACGGGGCGCCGGCCTATGGAGCGCCCGCGCAGCCTTACGGGCAGTCGTACGGCGGTGCCAAGGGCCAGATCGCCGGAGCGATCCAGAACCGTGGCATGACCGACGACATCATGAGCGGCATCTGGATATTGTGGCCGGTCCTGGCGATCGTCCTGGGCATAATCATCATGGTGGCGCTGACCATCATCATCGGCTGGGTCGGCCTCGCCATCGGTCTGGTCGTCACCCTGGTGCTCTACTGCATCCTGAACTACAAGCTGCTGAAACGGATGGACGAGCACCGCAAGCGCGAAATGGCGCTGCGCATGGCCATCATATCGTACCTTAAAGAGAAGGGGGCTGAGACCCAGAGGGCGCAGCTCATCGTCAACGAGATATCCGCCCTGGAGAGCATCAATCAGGAGGCGATGTATAAGGAGAAGGAGAGGACCCCGGTCCTGTGGACCATCCTTGGCCTGCTGCCAATACTCAACCTGATCGTGATGTACTTCCTGGCCGAGTTCCCGTTCGACCACGACAAGCGGTGGCACGCCTTCACCCAGTATACCCAGGCCGCCTGCCAGAAGCTGGGCATCAACATCATGACCCCCTCCTGGAGCACCATCAAGGAGAGGCCGAACGTGCTGCTCCTGATACTGACCCTGCTGTTCAGCATCGTGGTCTTCGTCTGGTACTACTTCATCATCAAGGACCTCAACGAGCACTTCCAGGCGCAGTGGCAGTTCGAGGACCAGCTGATGGCGCAGCTGCGGTGAAGAAAAGAGTAAAGGGTTTAGGAAAGAAACCTCTTCCCCGTTTTCTTATATTTTCCTCATGCGACCGAGCACTGGCTCGTAGACGAAGCCCTTGTCCAGCAGGGAATTGGCTATTGAATCCATCTCCTCGCGCTCGATGCCCTGAGACTTGGCCTTCTGCACCACCTCGTCCCAGGCCGCCCCTTTTCCGGAGTCCAGGCTCTCGATCATGGAGAGCACGAGCGCTTCTTTGTCCACATCATCCTGTTCCTCTTCCAGTTCGATCTCCTCCGGGGACGCGGCCTCGAGGGGCATCTCCGGCCCGGTCTGGTACTCCGGCAGCAGGAACTTCAGCGATTCGGACACCATGCCCTTGTAACGGGAGAGGTCCTCCTGGTGGTAGTGCTGCAGGCTGTGCACAGTGCCCTCGGCCAAAGGCCTGGAGAAGCCGATCTGCATGAGCTTCTCGACCGTCGGTTCGACAAGCTTCATGGCCTCTTCCATGGCCGATATGCGGTCCAGGGTGGCCTTGCACGTTTCCAGCACCCAGCCGTCACGGATGGGCGCCTCCACCTTCCCGACCCTCTCCGGCCGGATCGAAACGTACATCTTGCCCTCCTCGGGCGAGTAGGTCCGGAACTTCCCGACCACCGCGACGAAGCAGGGCGGCTGCAGCTTGGCCAAGGCCATGGCCGCCTCCGGCTGGTACTGCCCGGCGGTCATGTAGAACGTTCCCGTTGGATCGGTGATCTTGGCCCGCCACACCGGTTCGTTCTCGTTGCCCACGTTCTCGTTGTCGGTGAGCACGCCTACCACGAAGATGCGGTTGATCTTCGCCCCCAACGGGGAGATGAGGTAGGACGGGGTCTTCTCACCCTCCCCCTTCATCTCCAGGCTGGAGGAGTTGAACTCCGCGGCGAAGATTCTCCAAGCCACTTCCCTGGAGATCAATTGAATCCCTCCATCTCGGTAAGGAGCTTGGCGCCTTCCTCTCTCACGTCGACCTCCAGGAACCGGGCGTCCCTGGCGATGAGCATGGGCCCGAAGTCGTCCGAACGAACCATCCCCCGCACCTCCAGAGCGCGAGCGAACAACCGCTCCTCGGCCATCTCCTTGATCGCATCCGGGTTGCGCTCGTCGGTAGTTATTTTCACCGCCTCCTCTATGCTGATGTTCAGGAGCTGCTCGGTGAGCTCCTTGCCGAACACCACGCTCATGGACGAGGTACCATCGTCCAGTATGGCCTTGATGCGCAGGTCGTCAATCCCCTTGACCTTTCCGTGCACGCGGCAGGTGCTCTTCTGCAGCACCCGGCGGCAGTCGGGGCAGCGCATGACCAGGCCGCTTCCTTCGCGAACGTCGACCATGGTCCCGCGGACCACCACGTCCATGGCCCCTCCGGACAGCTCCACGTCCTCCAGGGTCCTGACCTTGGGGGAGCTGCTCGACAGATCTCCCAGGGTGCCTTTGGCCAGCACCTGGATCTCCGCCTTGTCTCCGAGGTTCAGCTTGGGCATGCCCTTCCAGCTCTTGACGTAGGCACCCACTATGCGCACCTCGTCGCCGTCCTTGAGCTCGGCATCCTTCCAGACGGTGATCTCCGCGCTCCCCGTGTCGTCGCTGAGTATCCCAGTCACAATGGTCTTCTTCTCCCCAGAGGCGGTGATCTCCCGCTTCTCCGGCTTGCTGACCTTGCCGGAGATGACCACGTAGTTCATCCCGTCGGACAGGTCGGCCACCTTGACCTCCATGGAACCTCCGCCGGAAGGTATGTCCGCCACGTCCAGGATCTCCTCGGACTCCTCGACCGAGGCCCGGTTCCCCAGGTTTAGCTGCGGGGTTCCCTTGTACTCCTTGGTATAGGCGTTCCTGATGAGCACGGTGGAGCCCTGCTTAAGCTGCACGCTCTCCGTCTCCCAGACCGTGTACGGCACCCGTCCGGACTCGTCGGCCATATATCCGTAGACGATGCTCTTATGCGCCCCGCCCACCTCTATGGTCTTGGGGTTCACCGTCAGCACCTTTACCAGCAGGTCCACGGACTGTTCGTCCCCGGTCAGCTCGGAAACGTTCTTTCGTCCCGAGGCATTTCCGACCGAGTCAGGGTTCCCGCCCATCTTTTTCAGTATGTCCCTCTTGGCCCATTCCAACGAGACCCGGTAGAGGTTGACGTACTTCTCCAGCTCTTCGGTTATCTTGTTCTTGTCCGCCTTTTCCCCGAGCACCCTGGCAAGTTCATCCACGTGGGGTGCGAGTTCTTCTCTGTCCATTTCATGCCTCCGTTCCTTAACTAATAAGGCAGCCCATTATGCCCGTTACGTTTAATAGCATTATTCACCGTGGATTGAAAATGAACCGCTGGAGAAGAAAAAACCTGAGGTGCCAGTAAAAAGGGAAGATGCCGGGAGCCGGTGAAAATGGCTCACTCGGTGAAGGTCTCGCCGCGCTCGTACTTCTCCTTCAGATGGGAGATCAATATGTCGCGGTTGTTGCGGAGGTGCGACTCGTACCAGGCGAGAACGACGTCCGCCAGCTTCTCGTGGAAACGGTCCATGTCGAACTTGGAGAGCGGAGAGTCGAAAACCACGAACTGCCCGAATATCCGCTTCCATCCGGCGTACTTGTAATAATGCTCGCCCTCGCAATAGTCGAAGACCATGCGCAGGTACGGCGTGGAATCGACCGCGTAGTACATGACCTTCAGGGAGTCGCCCATGCGCCCCTGGGTCTGGGTGCGGTCCACCAGTTGTACGCGGTTCACGGCCTCGAAATCATACTCGTTCTTGAAGCGCCACTTCAACGGGAACTCCTCGAACTGGGCGAACTCGCTGTACGTGGGTTCCATGTTCAACTGCACATTGATGCGGGAGAACCGGTTCAGCACGTTCCAGAAATCTCCGATTATGGCGCGGTTGATCGTGGTCTTCTGGAAGTTGATCTCTTCCTTGTCCTTGGAGATGGCATCGGTACGGGCCGAGAGCTCGGCATCCAGCTTGGCGAACCAATCCTCGTCCTTTGCCTTACCCACCTTCTTTTCTGGAACCATTGGAGTCTCCTCTGGCATAATTGCCATACAACCATAAAAAGATATCTCATTCCAATAATAACCCAGCATTAAGGCTGGGAAAGCACCTTCAAGATAAGCTTTTCTAATGGAAGGTCATAATCCGCCCGATGGACGTAGTTGGCGGCCTGACCTCATTCATCGAACAGGTTCAGGGCGACCCATTGGTCTATTCGGTGGTCTTTTTCATCTACATCATCGCCGCCACCCTCTTCCTGCCCGTTCCGGTGGAACTTCTGCTCTTCCTGAGCCCGGCCACCCCCTTCGTGTTCAAGGCCATACTGCTCGGGGTGGGCAAGGCCGTGGGCAGCATCATCGTCTTCTATATCGGCATGAACGTCGAGAAGCCGATAAACACCCTCACCCAGAAGTGGGGCTTCTTCCGCATGGTGGTGAACTTCAGCAAGTGGCTGGTGGACAAGCTCGGCTATCTCGGGCTGTACATCATCCTGAGCGTGCCGATCATGGTGGACACCGTTCCAGTCTATCTGTTCTCCATATTCCGGAAGGACCGCTGCGATCGCGATCTCCGTCTCTTCGCCCTGACCAACCTGGCCGCTGGGATAACCAGGGCGGGGATAGTGTACTTCGTGGTCACCGAGCTGGGATGGGACATCTTCTAGGGGCTTGGAAAGGTTTATATCCTTCAAGAAAATTTTGAGGTAATGGTCCCGAAGAACAAGATCCTCAAGATCCTCGACGAGTACGACAAGAACAAGCTCACCGTGGCCACCCTCTGTTCTCATTCCTCTCTGCAGATATTCAACGGGGCCAAGAAGGAAGGTTTCCGCACCCTCGGTCTCACGGTCAAGGACAACTTCCGCTACTATGACGCGTTCCCGCTCGGTCGGCCGGACGAGTTCATGAAACTGGACAGCTACGCTGATCTCTTGGACAATGTGGATGAGCTTCTCGCCCGCAACATCATCGTGGTCCCGCACGGCTCCTTCGTGGAGTACATGGGCACCGATAAGTTCGAGAAGATGCCCGTGCCGACTTTCGGTAACCGGAACGTTCTCCGATGGGAATCGCACCGGGACAAGATGAGGGAGTGGCTGGAGACGGCGGGCATCGCCATGCCCAGGGTCATCGAGGACCCCAAGACCATCGACCGGCCGGTGCTGGTCAAATACAACGGGGCCAAGGGCGGACGCGGCTTCTTCATCGCCAAGGACTACCCGGAGTTCAAGATGGGCCTGGACATGGAGCAGGAGTACACCATCCAAGAGTACATCCTGGGCACCAGGTATTACCTGCATTACTTCTATTCGCCGATCAAGAAGGACGGGTTCCGGGTGGGCGATGGTTCGCTAGAGCTGATGTCCATGGACCGCCGCGACGAGAGCAACATCGACGAACTCTATAAGCTGGGGGCGTCCGAGGAGCTTAAGAAGCTGGGGCTGTTCCCGACCTTCGTGGTCACTGGCAACGTGCCGGTGGTGATGAGGGAGAGCCTCCTGCCCAAGGTGTTCGACATGGGCGAGCAGGTGGTCAAGCGTTCCTACGAACTGTTCGGCGGCATGATCGGCCCGTTCTGCCTGGAGGGCATCGTCACCGACAAACTGGAGTTCAAGGTGTTCGAGATATCCTCGCGCATAGTGGCCGGTTCCAATCCTTTCATCTCCGGTTCGCCGTACTCCGACCTCACCGAGGAGAACATGAGCACCGGCCGTCGCATCTCCCGGGAGATAAAGAACGCGGTCAAGACCAACAGCTTGGACAAGGTCATCTCTTAAGCGATAAGAACAAGTAGGGCCGGGGCGTCCCCCCGGCCTTTTTTAAAAAATATTACCAACCGCGCTCCTGCATGCGCTGTTCCTTGGCCAGGGTGGAGATCTCGATGCCGTGCATGGCCTCCCCCAATCCCCTGGACACCTCGGCGATGACCTTCGGGTCGTCGTAGTGGGTCACCGCCTCGACTATGGCCTTGGCGCGTACCGCCGGGTCGGTGCTCTTGAATATGCCCGAGCCGACGAACACACCGTCGGAACCGAGCTGCATCATGAGCGCCGCGTCGGCCGGAGTTGCGACGCCCCCGGCGGCGAAGTTGATGACCGGCAGGCGCTGCATTCCCGCGACCTCCTTGACCAGGTAGAAGGGGGCCTCGATCTGCCGGGCGATGGCCGCCAGCTCAGCGTCGTCCTTCCCCTTCAGCTCGCGCACCTTGCCCATGATTATCCTCTGGTGCCTCACGGCCTCGATGATGTTGCCCGTTCCAGGCTCGCCCTTGGTCCGGACCATGGCTGCTCCCTCGTCGATACGTCTCAGCGCCTCTCCCAGGTCCTTCGCCCCGCAGACGAACGGCACGGTGAAGCCCTTCTTGACCACGTGCATGAACGGGTCGGCCGGGGTCAGCACCTCGGACTCGTCGATCATGTCCACGCCTAAGGATTCCAGCACCTGTGCCTCGACGAAGTGACCGATGCGGCACTTGGCCATGACCGGAATGGTGACCGCGTCCATGATCTCCAGCACCTTGACCGGGTCGGCCATCCTGGCCACCCCGCCCTGGGCCCGGATGTCCGCCGGGACCCTCTCCAGGGCCATGACGGCCACCGCGCCGGCCTCTTCCGCGATCCGGGCCTGCTCGGCGTTGGTGACGTCCATGACCACTCCGCCCTGCTGCATCTTGGCGAACCCGCGCTTCACCAGCTCGGTGCCGTGGCGCAGTTCGGATAGGTCCAACTTGAATGCCATTTAGCTCACCAAAACGGCTTACCTGCAGGGGTTTATTTATCATTTTTCCCAAATCGCCCCAGCTAAGTTGGCAAACGGCGCTTAGAAAAGCATATAGACATTGCGCTCGTTCAACGGCTCGATGTTCGCGAACAGGATGGAGAACGTCCTCGAGTCTGGCACGGTTAAGATAGCCAACCTGGTCAGCAAGCTAAAGGAGGAAGGGGCGGACATCATATCGTTCTCCATGGGGGAACCTGATTTCCATACCCCGGATAACATAAAGGAGGCCTGCGTCCGCGCCCTGGCCAACGATTTCACCTATTACACCCCATCGGCCGGGATCCCCGAGCTGAGGAAGGCCATCGCCGACAGGTGCCGGGGGTTGAACAAGATCCCCTGCGAGGCGTCCAACGTCCTGGTCACTCCGACCAAGCAGGCCATATTCATGACCATGCTGGCCATGGTCGACGACGGCGACGAGGTGATCGTCCCGGACATAGCCTGGGGGACGTTCGAGGCCTGCGCCCATCTGGCCGGCGGCAAGGTCCGCCACGCCAAGCTATCGGAGGAAAACAACTTCCGCATGACCCCGGAGGCGGTCGCGGAGAGGATCACCAAGAAGACCAAGCTGTTGGTGCTCAACTCCCCATCGAACCCCTGCGGTTCCGTCCTTACCAAGGAGGACGTGAAGGGCATAGCCGATCTGGCCAAGGACCACAACCTCTACGTCCTGGCGGACGAGATATATAACCAGCTGGTCTTCGAAGGGGAGCATACTTCCATCTCCTCGTTGGACGGCATGTTCGAGAGGACCATCACCGTGGATGGGTTCTCCAAGACCTACGCCATGACCGGCTGGAGGGCCGGTTGGGCGGTCGCCCCGAAGAACATCTTCAAGGAGCTCAACAAGCTCCAGACGCAGTCCATAACCTGTGTCACCTCCTTCGTGCAGCAGGCCTGCCTGGAGGCGCTACAGGGTCCTCAGGATTCAGTGGCGCTGATGAAGAAGGAGTTCAAGGCCCGGCGCGATCTGGTCCATTCGCTAATAAAGGACATACCCAGCCTGAACTGCCCGATGCCCAGCGGGGCGTTCTACATGATGCCCTCCTATGATTTCCAGATGAGCTCGGAGGACATGGCCGCCTACCTGCTGAAGGAGGCTCACGTGGCCGTCACCCCCGGGTCGGCCTTCGGACCGGCCGGCGAAGGACGCTTCCGTCTGTCCTACGCCGCCAGCCGAGAGAACATCAAGGAAGGCATGGCCAGGGTCAAGCAAGCCTTGGGAAAGCTGTGATCATTCCGGTGGCAGAAGGTTGGGGATGCCGTCCTCTATGAAGTAGATGGCACGGCATCCGGGGCAGACCAGCTGCCCCTCCACCACCTCCCCTGACACTTCCCTTTCCAACCGCAGTTCCAGTGGATGGTGCTTGCAGGCCGGGCAGGCCAGGATATCGAGGAGGTCCTTCTTCATCGCTCGTAGAAGCGTAAGCGCGGATATCAACCTTTCACCGTGTCTGGTCGCTAACTATTTATCTAGTCCTCCGTATCGAGCGGCCCGGAGAGATTCACATGCGCCGAATTGACCTCAGGAGCGACACCTTCACCCTGCCTTCCAAGGAGATGCTGGAGAGCATACCGTCCGCCGAACTGGGAGACGACGTGGAGGGAGAGGACCCCACGGTGAACCAGCTGCAGGACCTGGCCTCCGGCATGTTCGGGACCGAGGCCGCGCTGCTAGTGTCCAGCGGAACCATGGGCAACCTGGTGTCACTGATGGCCCACTGCCGCCGGGGGGACGAGGTCATCCTGGAGTCCGAGGCTCATATCTACTACTATGAGCTGGGGGGCATGTCCGCCATCGTCGGAGCCATACCCAATCTGATCAAGGGACGGCGGGGCAAGTTCACCGCTGAGCAGCTGGAGGCGGCCATACGCCATCCTGACCTGCACTACCCGAACACCCGCCTGGTGTGCATCGAGAACACCCACAACCGCGGGGGCGGCATCGTCTGGACCCCTAAGGAGGTCGAGGCGGTGGCCAAGGTGGCGCATGACCACGGGCTCAAGGTCCACTGCGATGGCGCCCGGATCTTCAACGCCGCGGTGGCGTTGGACGTGGACGTCAAGGACTACATGAGGCACCTGGACAGCCTGAGCTTCTGCCTATCCAAGGGATTGGCCTGCCCGGTCGGTTCCGTCGTCGTCGGCAACAAGGAGTTCATAGAGGAGGTCCGCCGCAACCGCAAGATGGTCGGAGGAGGCATGCGCCAGGCCGGCATCATCGCCGCACCTGGGTTGATCGGATTGCAGAAGATGGTCGGCCGGCTGAAGGAAGATCATCTTAACGCTCGCCGGCTGGCGGAAGGGTTGAACGAGATCCCGGGCATCAAGGTGGACATGGAGGCGGTGCAGACCAACATCGTTCTGGCCGACATCACCGGAACCGGATGGGACGTGGATTACTTCGTCAACCGGGCATGCAAGATCGGTGTCCAGGTGTTCGAGTTCGGTTCCACCAAGGCCCGTTTCGTCACCCATTACGGCATAGACGAGCAGGACGTGGATGATGCGCTAGCACGGCTGCGCCGGCTGTTGGAACGCTAGCCCATGGAAACCTATTTCATCTGCGGTTTTCTACCCTCTCAGGCCGCCGTTCCAACGACCGCTAGGTCTGCCGGGGCTAAGGCAGAGAAATCATATCGGGCGAATCGCATTCATAATGAGGGATCAATTTGAGCAGAAGGCTTTTCACGGTCGGTCCGGTGGAGGTTTTCCCGGACACGCTTAAATCCATGAACAGGGGAATGATGGTCCACCGGGGCAAGGACTACCAGGACCTGCAGCATGGCGTAGTGGAGAAGATACGCAAGGTGCTGGACATCGACAGCGAGGTCTACCTCGCGCCCGCTTCCGCCTCCGGTTTCCTGGAAGGCTGCGTGCGCTCTGCCGTCGATACCAAGATGGCCGGTCTTTCGAACGGTTCCTTCGGTGACCGCTGGCAGCTCATCGGCCAGGAGAACGGCAAACAGGTGCAGAAGATCAACGGGGAATGGGGCAAGGCGCTCCGGGCCTCGCACATCGCGGGAAAGCTGGAGAAGGACGTGGAAGCAGTTACCTTCGTCTCGAACGAATCGTCCACCGGCGTGCTGAACCCGGTGGGGGAGATAGTTGAGGAGATAAGGAAACAGGGCGATGCCCTGATCATGGTGGACGGGGTCACCTCCGTCGGGGCGGTGGACCTCAAGCTGCGCAAGCTGGACCTGGACGCCCTGGTGTTCGGAAGCCAGAAGGCTCTGGCGCTGCCTCCGGGCCTGGCCGTGGTGTGCGTTTCCTCCCGGCTCATGGAGAAGGCGGCCAAGGTCAAGAACCGCGGCTACTACCTGGACCTGATCCAATACAAAAAGCTGGCCGACAAGGACCTCCCGCTGACCACGCCGCCGGTGTCCCTGATGTACGGTCTCGATTATCAGCTGGACAAGATGCTCAAGGAGGGCGTTCAGCAGCGTTACGCCAGGCACCAGCGCATGGCCGACATGGTCCGGAGCTGGGCGTCCAAGCGCCTCGGCCTTTACGCGGAAGATGGTTTCCGCTCCAACACCATCAGCGTGATCAAGCTCAACGGCCTGGACTTCAAGGAGTTCGACAAGCGCCTAAGGCAAAAGGGATTTGAGGTCTCGCCCGGATACGGGAACGTAAAGGACGAGACGTTCAGGATCGGCCACATGGGCGATCTGACCGAGAAGGACATCCAGGACCTGCTCGACGTCATGGATGAGACATTGGAGGAGATGAAATGAAGCTCTTGGTAACCGACGAACTGTCCCAGGAAGGCCTGGAGATGCTGACCAAGGACTCCGGGGTCCAGGTCGACGTGAAGCCCAAGCTCCCGCACGAGGAGCTGCTCAGGATCATTGGCGAATACGACGGTCTCATCGTCCGCAGCGGCACCAAGGTCACCGCCGAGGTCATCGAGGCTGGCAAGAAGCTGCGCGTGGTAGGAAGGGCGGGCGTGGGCGTTGACAACGTTGACGTGGACGCCGCCACCCGCCGCGGCGTGCTGGTGATGAACACCCCTGCGGCGAACATCATCTCCGCGGCGGAGCACACCATGGCCATGATGTTGACGTTGGCCAGGAACATACCCCGCGCCGACGCTTCTGTTAAAGCGGGCAAGTGGGAGAGGAGCAAGTTCACCGGCGTGGAGCTGATGGGCAAGACCCTGGGCATCGTCGGCATAGGCCGCGTCGGCGGGGAGGTGGCCAAGAGGGCCAAGTCCTTCCAGATGAAGCTGGTAGGTTACGACCCGTACATCTCGCAGGAGCTGGCCGTGAAGCTCGGGGTCAGGATACTCCCGCTGGAGAAGGTGCTGGAGGAGGCGGACTTCATAACCATCCACACCCCGCTCACCCCGACCACCCACCACCTGTTGGGAAAGGAACAACTGGCCATGCTCAAGCCCTCCGCGCTCATCGTCAACTGCGCCCGCGGGGGCATCATCGACGAGGACGCCCTGTACGAGGCGCTCAAGGAGAGGACCATCGCCGGGGCCGCCCTGGACGTGTTCGAGGACGAGCCGCCCAAGGGCTCCAAGCTCCTGACCTTGGACAACCTGGTCGCCACACCGCACCTGGGCGCTTCCACGAAGGAGGCGCAGGAGAAGGTGTCCATCGAGATGGCCGAGCATGTCAAGATGTTCCTGGTGGACAACAAGATCACCAACGCGGTGAACGTGCCCATCAGCCGGGTCGACCCCAAGGTATCCCCGTTCATCGGGCTGGCCGAGAGGCTGGGCGCCTTCTGCGTCCAGCTGTCCGACGCCCCGGTCAAGAAGATCGAGGTGGAATGCCACGGCGAGATCGCCAACCTGGACACCCGCATGGTCACCGTTTCCGCTATCGTCGGAGTGCTGTCCATCGTGGTGGGGTCCAACACCAACATCATCAACGCCAGCAGCATCGCCAGGGAGAAGGGGATCCAGATCGTGGAGACCAAGGTGGACGAGAGCAGCCACTACACCAACATGCTGGTGCTGCGCATATCCTCCGATGGGCACAAGGCCGAGGTCCGGGGGACCGTATTCCCGTCCGACCAGTTCCGCATCATCGGGATAGACGAGTTCGACCTGGACATGCCGCTGGAGGGTGATTTCCTGCTCACCAAGCACCACGATATGCCCGGCATGATCGGCAAGATCGGGACGCTGCTCGGTAAAAGGGACATCAACATCGCCCGCATGGGTGTCGGCCGCGCGGACAAGGGCGGCGACGCCCTGATGCTGATATCCGTGGACCAGGAGGTCGGTAAGGCGGTGGTGGCGGAGTTCCGGGCGCTGCCGAACTTCCACGACGCCCGCTCCATCGTGTTGAGCCACATGCGCACCCGGGAGTACATGAACATCTGAGCCCGGAAAACGCCTTTCCTAACCCTTTCTCAATTTTTCCTCAACGCTGCGCACCTTGCGCTCCATGTCCATCGGTCGGTCGCGACGATCATCGATCTTGATGCTGGTGACGACCCGCTCGCTCATCCGCAGCACCTGGGAATGGCAGGCCATGATTGTGTCCATGACCTTTTCCGTATCCCCTTCGAGGACCGTTCCCATGGGCGTCAATTGGTGCTTGAGCCCGCTCTCCTCCACGATCCTAAGGCATTCCGCGACGAACGGGCTCAGGCTCACGCCCTTTCCTACCGGCACGATCGAGAATTCGGCGATCATTCCACTCACCGATATCTGTCTCCGTTCTACTGGGTCAAGTACTTTATCCTCATTGAAATATATATAATGTAATAATTATTAAATTCCGACAGGTGCGCCACGCATCAGGCGAGGATGGGGATGTTTAAAAAAGTATAAATAGCTAATAAGAAGTGAGAAAAGTTCAATTGCATACTGTCTCGCACTGTGCACTGAGGGATTTCTGAATGAAGAGCGTCAGCAAGGAAAAATCTCGATCTTTTCCGTTGGAAGGCAAGGGAGCCCGGAAGTCGGTTCCCTACGCCATCATGGAAGATGTGAACGCCAGCGGTTTGGATGGTTTGGGTGGCAAGGGGGCGAAGGGTGTGGAAGCTTCTTTTGAGATCTGTTTTGATGGAAAATGCACGACCTTGACCGTGGAGGACCTTACTCGGGCCATTAAGAACGGCATCGACCGGGAAGGACTTCCGGACGAGCAGGCCAGAAGAATGGCCCAGCACGTGATGAACTTCTTCGGCTACAGCGAGAGGATAATCGACAACATCCTAGAGCCCGAGGACCGGGACGCCTTCTATCAGCTGGAGGACACCGGCATACTGACCACCGAGCGCGAGGAGACCACCCTGTACGATGGGAGGGAGTGGCGCATCCATTACTGGCTCTTCCGCAAGGAGCGCATATTCCAGCTGATAAACACCGATGGCAGCGATGACAGCTGCGAGGTGGGCGCCTACGACTGCTACGCCGATCCCTCGGCCTGGCAGAGGTCCAATTAGTCCGAGACAAAGGGCTCACTTTCAATGGGCCCGGGGCAACAATTTTTATTAGCCCTCAGTTCTGACACGGCGTGGAGCTGTTCCCTTATCCTCCCCGCCCCAATCAGGACGACTTCGTGCGCTGCGTCGAGAGGACGACGCGCGAAGGCGGGCATCTGGTCCTGGAGAGCGGAACCGGCAGCGGCAAGACGGTCTGCGCATTGTCCGGCGCTCTGCAGACCGCCCTGGCCACCGGGAAGAAGGTGCTCTACCTCACCCGGACCAACTCGCAGGAGAAGCAGGTCATCCTGGAGCTCCGGAAGATAAACGAAAAGGCGCCGGTGTTCGGCGTCGCCCTGCAGGGACGGCAGGGCACCTGCCCCCTGGTCCGCCGGGACAAGGAACTGAGCGCCGGAACTCCCGAGGAGCTCTCCAAGATCTGCCGGGACAAGCGCCGAAAGGTGCTCGAGGACCGCCCAGGGGGATGCCGCTTCTTCAAGGGGCTGCAGGACCTGGACATGGAGCAGTTCATAGCTCACTGCAAGCGGACGATACCGACCGCCGAGGAGCTCATCGATCATTGCGACTCGTTGAACATCTGCCCCCACGAGGTGATGAAGGAGCTGGCCCGGGAGGCCCGGGTGGTGGCGGCGCCCTACGCTTACTTCTTCGTACCCTTCATCCGCAATTCTCTGCTGGACTGGATGGACTGTCCCATCGAGGACGTCCTGCTCATCGTGGACGAGGCGCACAACCTTCCCGATTACACCAGGGAGATCGAGAGCTTCCAGCTCTCCCGCTACATCCTGGAGGCGGTGCTCAAGGAGGTAGAGGAGTACGGGGACCCGGAGATCAGCAAAGGCGTCAGCCTAAACGACGTCCGGGCGGAGTGCTCCAAGTTGCTCGAGGAGGCCATACGGGATTACCTCATCGACGAGGACGGCCTGATCCCGCCATCGTTCCTGGAGGAGGGGCTGATGACCGCCTTCACCTGCACCTCCCGCTCCCTGCAGGCCATGGCCAAGCTGATCATGGAACAGGGGGAGATCATCCGGGAGTCACGTTTCGCCCAGGGGCGCCTGCCGCGCTCGTACACCTTCTCCCTGGGAACGTTCCTTTCATACTGGTCCACCCTGGACGAGGAATGCTTCGTCAAGCTGGTGGTGGGCGGCGATAACCCCTGTCTCAAGGCCTACTGCATCGATCCGGTGGTGACCACGTCGGCCTTGCTGAACTGCGGCGGCAGCGTGCACATGTCCGGAACGCTTGCCCCCTTGAACGAGTACCGCGACTCCATCGGGTTGCCGTACGGCACGGCCACGGTGACCTTCCCCTCTCCGTTCCCCAAGGAGAACCGTAGGGTGTTCTACGTGGAGGATGTCTCCACCAAGTACGAGGAGATGCAGTCCTCCCCGGAGATGGTGGAGGTCATGGAGGACCACGTGGTCCAGGTGTGCAACGGCGTCAAACGCAACACCGTGGTCTTCTTCCCTTCCTATTCGCTCATGGACCGCTTCCTGGATGATGGCGTATCCCGCAGGATATCCCGCAAGGTGTACCTGGAGGAGCGGGGCATGCCCCAGCTGGAGCTGATGGACGTGGTCACCCGCTTCAAGAGGCTGGAGGAGAACGGCCAGGTGCTATTCGCGGTCATGGGCGGGCGCATCAGCGAGGGGATCGACTTCCCGGAGGACGAGCTGGAACTGGCCATCGTGGTCGGGATACCTTATCCCCGGCCGACCGCCAAGCAACGGGCCCTGATGCACTATTACGAGCTGAAGTTCCGCAAGGGCTGGGACTACACGGTGAAGGGTCCGGCGATACGCAAGCTGCAGCAGTCCATCGGCCGCCTGATCCGGACGGAGAGGGATGTGGGGGCGGCCTTGGTGCTAGATCGCCGGATAACCCAGTTCTCCGACCGATTGGACCTGGTGGCCACGGAAAGGCCTCTGCAGGACATCCAGGCGTTCTTCCGGGAACGGGGAAGGTAGAAAGGTTCATAACCGACCGGGGGGATTCGCGCCTATGGACATCCCCCTGCTCATACTCGTGGGATTCTGGCTGGTTCTCCCATCAATGATCCCCAATTCCGCGGCCACCATCTTCGGCGGGGGTTTGCCGGTGGACCTCGGGCGGTCCTGGAAGGGAAAGAGGATACTGGGTGACGGGAAGACCTGGCGCGGTCTAATCGGCGGGATCAGCGCCGGCATATCCATCGGCATAATCCAGCTCTACATCGCCTTCCCCTTCGACCGGCTGGACTATTTCGGCTTCGGGGGTTTCCCGGAGAACCTGGGCGTGATCGTGGTGCTGGCCGTCGGTTCGCTACTGGGCGACATGATCGGCTCGTTCATCAAAAGACGGCTGGAGATCGGTCGCGGCGGCAAGGCCCCGGTCATGGACCAGTACGGCTTCCTGCTGACCTCGTTCCTGTTGGCCATAATATTCTTCCCGGACTGGTTCCTCGGCAACTTCTGGGACGGGGACGGATGGATCTCCCTGCTGGCGGTGCTGATCATCACCCCGATCATCCACCGCGGGGTGAACATCATTGGGTACAAGATGGGGCTCAAGAAGGTCCCCTGGTGATCACATGAGCGACGAACTGAAGAAGGCGTTGGAAGGGTGCGGCGCGATCCTTTACGGGGATTTCACCCTGGCCTCCGGCAAGAAGAGCAAGTACTACATAGACATCAAGCGGGCGACCACTGACCCGAAGGTCCTCGGCCTCATCGCCGACCAGATGGCCAGGCGGATCGAAGGTGACGGTTTTCAGCGCATCGCCGGGGTGGTCCTCGGCTCCGTTCCGCTGGCGGTGGCGCTCTCGCTTCGCACCGGCATACCGTTCGTCATGGTCCGCAAGGAGAAGAAGGACCACGGGACCGGTAAGCTCATCGAGGGCCAGCTGAACCCGGGGGAGAAGGTGCTGGTGGTGGAGGACGTCATCACCTCCGCCGGCTCGGCGGTATATGCCGTAGAGACGTTGCGGCAGGCCGGGGCGAACGTCGAAACGGTCATGTCCGTGGTGGACCGGGAGGAGGGCGGCCGGGACGCCCTGGGGAAACTGGACGTGGAGATGAGGGCGCTCATCACCGCCAGCAAGATACTGGGGAAATGAATGCCGCCCGAGGCCGACTGCCGGCGCTGCCGCTTGGGCGAGGGCCGGACCAACCTGGTCCTCTTCTGCGGCGATCCTAGTTCCAAGGTGGCCCTGGTGGGCGAGGCCCCCGGGGCCCAGGAGGACGCCCGGGGCGTTCCTTTCGTGGGTAGGGCCGGCAAGATATTGGACGGTCTGATGGCCGAGGTGGGGCTGGACCGCGGAAAGGTGATGATCACCAACACCGTGAAGTGCCGCCCGCCTGGCAACCGCCGTCCGAAGGGAGACGAGATGGCCGCCTGCCGCCCTTTCCTGCGCGAGGAGCTTCGAGGAAAGAAGTTCGTTCTGGCCCTGGGCCTCAGCGCCGCCGAGGACCTGCTCGGGAAGAAGATGGTGATGAAGGACGTCTGCAACAGGCCGGTGCGGGCGGACCTGGGCGATGGCGAGCTGACGATAATGGTGACCTATCATCCCTCGGCCTGCATATACCGTCCGGCGGCCAAGGACGTGCTCCGGGACGCACTGAGGATGGCGGCGTCCTACCTCTGACGGCGGAAGCGCTTCTTGAAAAGGAACTTCATGTTCTTCCAGCCGTCCTTCCAGCTGGACAACTTGACCTCGCCCACCCTCCTCCGGTAGGCGATGGGCACCTCCAAGCTCCTGACCTTGCGGAACGCCTCGATCTTGATCTCCTCGGACATCGGCATCCCGTCGTCGCTGAGCATCAGCTTGTCCAGGACGTCGCGGCGGAACACCCACATCCCGCTCTGGGAATCCTTGATCCGAACACCGAAGAAAAGGTTGGAGACGAAGGTCAGGGCGAAGTTGCCGAGCCGGTGCTTGGCGGTCATGGCGCCCTCCTCCAGCTTGGCGAAACGGTTGGTGGTGATGAACTCCAGGTCCTTCTCCATCAGCAGCTTGTGCAGCCCCGGGATCACCTCCGCCGGATATGTGCAGTCAGCATCCAAGGTGGCGATCACTTCTCCTTTGGACGTTTCGAACCCGGTCTTGTAGGCCCGTCCGTAACCGCGGCGCGGCTCGTCGATGACCACCGCGCCCTTCTCCATGGCGATCTCCCTGGTGCGGTCCTTGGAATTGGTGTCCACGACGAGTATCTCATAATCCCATCCATGCAGGGCCTGGTGGACGCTATCTATGACCTGGCCGATGGACTCCTCCTCGTTCATGGTGGGTATGATGACGCTCAGCTGCAAGTTCCCGCCTCCGGGGTATAACCTCGGCTTGGCTAATAATGCTTTCAGGTCTTGGTCGAAGGCTTCTCCCCGAAGAACTTGTAGCCGAAATATCCGAGCCAGGCGAAACCCAGCCGGACCATGGCCCAGAAGGTCATCCGCTGGCGGAACATCTTCAGCGGGTCGTAGCGCTCCCAGAGCACCCCATGCTTCAAGGTCAGCTGCTTTCTTCCCGCGCCGTTCCAGAACGCCTGGTGGCAGAAGCCGTAGAAAGTGCCTCGGGTGCGGTTGTAGATTATCGCTTTCGGATTGTGCACCAGGCTGAAGCCGGCGTTGGTGACCCGGAGATTGAAATCGATGTCCTCGGCCGTGACGAACCAGGGGTCCACTCCTCCTACCGTCTCGAAGACCTTTCGGCGGAAGGCAAGGTTGCATCCAGGCCAGGTGCAGTCGAATCCCTTGTTGTACAACTCTACGCGGTCCAACTTCTCCCAGGCGTTCAGGCCGATGTTGATGGACTTACCGGCCACCATGTCCACCCCCCGGTCCACGATGCACCGGCGGATCTCCTTCACCCAATTGGGGTTGGCGATGCAGTCCCCGTCGGTGAGGGCGATTATGTCCGCCTTGGCCTGCTTCAGGCCGTAGTTCAGGCTGTCCCCCCTGCTTCCACCTGCGACGTGAAGATGCACGAAGGGGTACTTCACCTCGTACTCCCGGACTATGTCCTGGGTGCGGTCGGTGCTGTATCCATCTACGATTATGATCTCGATCGGACCCTCCTGAACGACAAGAGAGTCCAGGGCGTCGGGGATATTGTCCTCCTCGTTCCTTACCTTGAGGACAATGGATACTAGCATCCGACCTCCATAAGTGTCGCATCTATAAAAATTCCCTGACTTCGACAGATATATGAGCATCGGGGGACAATCGCGCTGAGGTAGCTCATGACCGGAAGAAGATTGGCCCTCATAACCCCGATTCGGAATGAGAAGGACAATTTGGGTCATCTGAAGGAAACCGTGCTCCGCCAGGACATGCGGCCGGACCTGTGGGTCATCGTGGTCGGGAAGAGCGACGACGGAAGCCTGGAGGCGGCGAGGGAGACCTTCTCCGATTTGGACTGGGTACAGGTCCTGCCCCAGGAGAGCTACGCCCCCGGTCACGGACACAAGAACTTCGCCCGGGGGGTGAACGACGGCCTGAGGCGCATCCTGGAGCTAGAGGCCGGACGGCCTTACCAATACATTTCCAAGATCGACGCCACGGTGGACCTGGACCAGGATTACTTCCAGAGGCTCGCCGCCCGATTGGATTCCGATGAGGTGCTGGCGATCGTCTGTGGAAGGGAAGGGTTCACCGACGCCGCTGGAAAGGGGGTTCCCATACAGCCATCGGGGGACGAGATAATCGGTTTCAACGACAACCGGCTGTACCGACGAGATTTCCTGGTGGAGATGGGAGGATACCCCATCAGCATCTCCCCGGACACGGTTCTCCTGGTGAAGTCCATCAAATCCGGCCGGAGGCAGATGGTGGACCCGGGCACCAGCTACCGCGACCGGAGGCTGGGCTTCAGCAAGGAAGGCTCATGGAAGGGCTATTTCGAATGGGGGAGGGGCATGTACGGCCTGGATTACCATCCGCTGCTCTCACTGACCGTGGCCGTCTACTTCGGGGTGCGGTTCCGGCCTCACTATCAGGGACTGGCCCTGCCGCTGGGATACTTCAAGGCGTTCATTGACCGCGAGGGCAAGATAGACGACCCGGAGATCCGGAGGTACTTCCGGAAGGAACGCCTAGTCCTGGTGGCCCGCTCTTGGTTCGGCGGAAGGTAGTTCGGTCTCTCCTCGAACGATGTTTTGTCTGACATTATGTCGCACAAGCTACCCTCCTCCGCGTTCCAGTATGGACAGGGGGCCGATCGCCGGAGGTCCTTCGGAATCGACGGGAAAAAACCGATGCTCTCGGCGTTGCCATCCCCGCTCTGGACATATCAAATCCCGGAATAAATTATATATACGCAGCATAATATACATAATATGTCCGACAGCTGTCGGACTCGGGATGGGATGCGCTCGAGCGAAGGCGAGTTAGATAGAGCACCTTCGCACCCTCAGGTAGTGTGGCATGTACCTTAAGCAGATAGAAGTGGAGAACTTCAAGTCGTTCGGGAAGAAGCTGACCATACCTATGCTCAGCGGGTTCACTGCCGTCACCGGGCCCAATGGGTCGGGCAAGTCCAACATATCTGACGCTATCCTGTTTGTCCTGGGGCCGAAGAGCTCCAAGGCCATCCGGGCCGGGAAGCTCACCGACCTCATATTTAACGGCGGGAACGCCAAGTCCCCGGCCAATTACACCCGGGTCTCCCTGGTCTTCGACAACGCCGACCGCACCATCCCGCTCGACGAGGACATCGTGAAGCTGACCAGATACGTCAAGCTCTCCGATTCCGGCGAAGGTTACAATTCCTATTTCTACGTCAACGAACGCAAGTCCACCCTCTCCGAGTTCGATTACCTGTTGGCAAGCGCCCGCATCAGCGCGGACGGCTACAACCTGGTGCAGCAGGGTGACGTCACCCGGATCGTGGAGATGTCCACCCTGGAGCGCCGCCGGGTGCTGGACGAGATCTCCGGCATCGCCAAGTTCGACGAGGAGATCGTGAAGGCCGAGGTGGAGAAGACCTCCGCCCAGGACAACATCGACCGCATCGCCATCATCCTGGGGGAACTGGACAAGCAGATCCGCCAGCTGGAGCAGGAGCGGGGCGCCGCCCTCAAGTACCTGGAGATGAGGGACCGGCTCGCGCTCGCCAAAGCGCGTATGGCCCACAAACGAAAGGAAGGCACCGAGGCCGAGATAAAAGGGATCGGGGAGCAGATAGCCTCCTATTCCAAGGACATCGAGGCGCTGAAGGTCCGCCGCGGCGAGCTGGAGGCCCAGATACGCTCTATCGAGGACCTCTACCAGAAGAAGGAGGCCGAGCTCCAGGCCAAGGGCGGGGCGGAGTTCCAGGAGCTCAAGGAGAAGATGGACGGCCTACGGGTCGAAGTGGCCAGGGCCGCCGATCTTAAGGAACGCTCCTCGGACCAGATGTCCGAGGTCAAGGAGGAGCTCAAGACCCTTCAGGAGGAGCGGGAGGAGATCCAGAGGACCAAGCTGGCCCAGGAGTCCGCCCTCGCCGCCGCCGGGACCGAGCTAAAATCTCTTGAGGATAAGGTCAAGAAGCTGCAGAAGGACGAGGCCAAGCTGAAGGGCGAGCTGAGCTCCTATGACAGCGAACTCTCCGTTCTGGAGAAGAAGATCAAGGAGCAGGACCAGCACATCCGGGAGAGGGCCGAGGCGCTGCACGCCAAAGGCCTGGAGAAGGAGAGGCTGGAGCGTCTGGCCCAGGACCTCCTGGCCGAGATAGAAGGGCTGGGCCAGGATAAGGAGTCCGCCGAGTTCGAGGTCAAGGACCTGGACTGGCGGGTGAAGGAGCTGGGCAAGGAGGGCAAGGACTCCAGCGGCTCCATGAAGACCCTGCAGGAGCAGTTCCATTCCAAGAAGAACCGCGAATCCCAGCTGACCAAGATGGCCAATGAGCTGGAGCAGGCGGTGCGCAATCTCACCCGAGAGTACAACCACCTCAAGGCCGAGGAGGAGGCGGCGGTCAATGTCGCCCGGGGCTACAACCGGGCGGTGAAGGCATTGCTGGAAGCGAGGGACCGCGGGGAGATGAAGGGCATCCACGGGACCATCGCGGAATTGGCGGACGTCGACCCGAAGTACGAGGTCGCCCTGAACGTCGCCGCCGGGGGCCGCATGCAATCCATCGTCGTGGACGATGACCAGGTGGCCTCGGACGCCATCAACTACCTGAAGAGGAGCGACCTTGGACGGGCGACGTTCCTGCCGCTCAACAAGATGCTGGACGGCAGGCCGCGCGGCAAGGCGCTGCTGGCCGAGAAGGAGGCGGCGGGTTTCGCCATCGATCTTATCAGTTTCGACGAGAAGTACCGTTCGGCCTTCTGGTACGTGTTCGGCGACACGGTCGTCGTGGACACCCTGCAGGAAGCCCGAAGGCTGATGGGCGGAGTTCGCCTGGTTACCGTGGGCGGAGAGCTCATCGAGGCCTCCGGGGCCATGGTCGGCGGTACGGTCGAGGGAAGCAAGGTCCGCTTCGGCGCCGGAAAGGGCAAGGCGGACGAGATCGCCGAGGAACTGCGTAAGGCGACCGAGCAGGCGGACAAGGTATCCGCGGAGCTCATGGCCATCCGCCAGGAGATCACCGAGCTGGACACTAGGATCCGCGAGATCGGAGGGGCCGACCGCGGAAAGGGAATCGAGCTGGAAGGTTTGCAGAAGCAGCTGGCGGAGCAGAAGGCCAGGCTCAAGCGGGTCACCGATTCCGCCGCGGCAAAGCAGGCCGAGCGGGAGAAGGCCCTATCGCAAAGCGCGGAGCTTGGTCTGCAGATCACCAAGCAGGACGGGGATCTCATCAAGCTCAAGGCGGACCGGGAGAACAACTCCAAGCGCCTTCTGGAGATCGCCCCGGCCGAGCTGTCCCAGAAGCTCCGGGACGTCCAGTCGTCCGTCGTGCAGGCCTCCCAGGACCTTTCCGAGAAGCGCACCTCGCACGAGTCCATGAGGATGCAGGCCGCGGAGCGCGAGAGGCGCCTGGGCGAGATGTCCGCGACGGAAGGACAGCAGCGGGAGAAGCTCCGGCAGCTGGACGCCCAGGGCAAGGCCGCCGCGGAGAAGGAATCCAAGTTAAAGGTGGAATTGGCCGCCCTGAAGAAGATCGAGGACTCCATGGGCAAGGAGATCACTGCCCTCCGGGACGAGAAGGAGAAGCTGCTCGGCCAGAAGGGTCAGGCCCAGGCCGACCGCGAGAAGGTACTGGTCAAGCTGGAGACCTCTAACGACTTCCTGATCGGGCTAGGAACGAAGAAGACCCTGGCCGAGGAGAAGCTGAAGGAGATCATGCAGGAGATCGCCCAGCACAACCTGGTGGTCAGCTATCCACTGCCCCCGCTGGACGACATTCGCTCTGAGATAGTGCTATGCGAGAACGCCCTCAGCGGCATGGGCGCGGTGAACCTGCGCTCCATCGAGGATTACGATGAGAAGAAGGCCCGGCACGTCGAGCTGAGGGCCGAGACCAAGAGGCTGGAGGACCAGAGGGACCAGCTGGTCGCCCTAACCGACCAGCTGAACGAGAGGAAGAAGGTCAACCTGGTCAAGGTCTTCGACGCGGTCAACGCCAACTTCCGCCGGGTGTACGCGGAACTGTCCGGAGGCGGGGAGGCCGAACTGCTGCTGGAGAACCCGCAGGAACCGTTCCTGGGCGGGCTGGTAATAAAGGCGAGGCCGCGCAACGGCAAGGTGCTGAGGCTGGAGGCGCTGAGCGGAGGGGAGAAGTCCCTTACGGCATTGGCCTTCATCTTCGCCCTGCAGGAGTGGCAGCCGTCGCCCTTCTATCTGCTGGACGAGGTGGACATGTTCCTGGACGCGGTGAACGCCGAGATGGTGGCGAACCGGGTGAAGAAGAGCAGCGGCACCGCGCAGTTCGTGCAGATATCCCTGAGAAAGGTCACCCTGAACAAGGCCGACCATATTATTGGGGTGACAAAGCCGGCGGGGGGCATATCCAACGTCATATTCAAGCCGAACATCGGCGACTTCAGCGAGCTGGAGAAGGAGATGGGCCTGCCAGAGGAAAAGGCCAGGAGGGATGGGGAATGATCGAGTCTGCGAGCTTGGACAACGTGCTGGGGCATCTCATGTTCCATAAGGCATTGATCGACGAGGGACGAGGGGCGGAGAAGATCGACCGCTACCTGGGGCTGCTGCGCTCCGCCGAGGAGGAGAAGCAGATCGCTGGGCGCGAGCCTCTGGACCGCTCCCTGCAGCTGGTCTTCGAGCTGGTCCTTAGCAACGACCTGGACCCCTGGGACGTGGACCTCATGAAGTTCGCCAAGCTCTACGGGCAGAGGATGCACACCGAAGAGGTCGATTTCATAGTCGCCGGCAAGCTCATGCACATGGCCTGGAGCATCCTGCATATGCAGTCCCGGGAGGTGCTGTCCCTCAACGAGAGGAGGGAGGAGCTGTACTTCGGGGAATGGGATACGGAATCGTTCGACCAGTTCGTGGAGCATCCCCTTCCGGACATAGACCTGGAGGTCCCGGAGTGCGTCGAGCTCACCGAGGTCGTGCGGCACCGCTGCACCCGCCCCGTATCTCTGGTCGACCTTCTGGACGCCTTCGATACCGCTCAGCAGGAGGTGGAGATAGCTCTCAACCGCCAGAGGGTTCGCGAGCAATTGCTCAAGGCTCAGGAGAGGTTCGACGGCAAGTCCCACAGCGACGATCAGGAGAAGGATGTGGCGGAGACCTGGGCGCGCATCGAGCGCTGCGGCTCTGGCCCTATCGCCCTGGAGGACCTGTTCGAGGACGACAAGGAGGACAAGATCAAGGTCTTCGTCTCCCTGCTGTTCCTGGCCCGCAGCGGGAAGATATCCCTGTGGCAGGACGAGCTTCCCTACGGCCAGATATACCTGGAGATCAAGCTGCCCTGGGAGATCGCCCAGCTGGTGGACGGGACGCAGGCCGAGGCCATGGCCATCCAAGCTAAGATGGTGATGTGAGGTGGAGCGGGTGGTGGAGGCGGTGCTCTTCGCGGCTTCCCAGCCTTTGAGGGCCGCGGACATAGCGGACATCTGTGGCATCGGTCCAGAGGCGGTGCGCAAGGAGATCAGGCGCCTGGACAAGGAATATGAGGAGCGCGGCACGGCCTTCGAGATCGCCAAGATCGGCCAGAGGTACTCGCTCCAGCTGCGCAAGGAGTACAATCAGTACGCCATGCCCTTCGCCGACCTGGAGATGTCCCCGGAGGTGCTGAAGACCGCTTCCATCATCGCTTACAACCAGCCGATACTCCAGAGCGACCTGGTCAAGCTGCTGGGATCGGGCGTGTACGAGAGGGTGAGGGCGCTAAGGCAGATGGGGCTGGTGACCGGCAAGCATGTCGGGCAGTCGCTTCTGCTCAGCACCACCCGGGAGTTCTCCGAGAAGTTCGGACTGGGAACGAAGAAGGAAGAGATCAAGGAGTGGATGGAATCCAAGCAGAAGCAGCAGTAGGCAGGACCCCTCGCGGCTGGTCGCTCACCCGCATCCCCCCGACCATGTCCACCTATTGGCATCTCCGTCCCAACCCGATGTCCCTGGTCAGCCTGTCCCACGTGGACCTGCAGGAGGACCTGGTGAAGTGCGGATGGGAGCTCTCCAACGACGGCTGGCCGTCCGCGCTGAAGCTCTGAAACGGCCATCCCAGGCGAAAAAGTTTAAATGCAACCGTTCAATGCCTACGGGAGTGATAAAATGGTAATGCCCCTCGCGCTCATGGAGAAGACCCTGAACAAGAAGGTCTCCCTCCTGCTCAAGGACAACCGCGTCCTGGAAGGCAAGCTCACCGGTTACGACGAGTACATGAACATGGTGCTGGAAGAGACCGAGGAGCGTACCGCGGACCAGACCCGCCGCCTTGGCACGGTCATCCTGCGCGGTAACAACGTGGTCAGCATCGCCCCCCTGTAATTTTCATGAAAGCGCTGATCCTGGCCGGGGGCATGGGCACCCGGCTGAGACCTTTGACCTTCTCCACGCCCAAACCATTGCTTCCCCTTCTGGACCGCCCGATGGTCATGCACATCGTCGACTCCCTTCCCAAGGAGGTCGATACGGTCGTCCTGGCGGTCAGTTATATGAAGGATCAGCTGGAGTCCTTCTTCCGCGAGCACGACTGCGGCCGACGGGTGGTCCTGGTGAACGAGGACGAGCCTTTGGGCACCGGCGGGGCGATACGCAACGTGAGGCAGCATCTGGACGATACGTTCCTGTGCTTCAACGGGGACATCATCAGCTCGCTGGACCTGCGCGACCTGCTCGCTTTCCACCGAAGTCACGGGGGCATAGGGACGCTATCGCTCTGGCAGGTCCCGGACCCCTCGGCCTTCGGCGTGGTCGGTCTTGACGGCGACCGCATCATCGATTTCCAGGAGAAGCCCGCCCCCGGCACGGCCATCTCCGACCTGATAAACGCCGGCGTCTACGTGTTCCAGCCGGAGCTTCTGGACCACATCCCCTCCGGGGTGGTCTCCCTGGAAAGGCTGGTGTTCCCCAACATCCTGGACAGGGGATTGCACGGCTACCGTTTCCAGGGTTACTGGGTGGACTGCGGCACCCCGGAGAGCTACCTGCGGGCGCAGTCAGAGCTGCTAGAGCACGGTCGTTCGATGGACCGGGCTCGCAAGCAAGGGGCGAAGACGATCGGCCTTAATTATCTCGATAGGGCGGACCTCCGCGGATGCGTCATCGGTCCCCACGTCTGCGCCCTGGCCGGTTCCTCCGTCTCGGAAGGTTCCACGGTGGAGCGCTCGGTGCTCATGGAGGGCGCCACGATTGGCAAGGGCTGCAGGATCAAGGACAGCCTGATCGGTCCCGGGGCCAACGTCGCGGACGGAGAGTCGGTGCTAGGAAAGGTCCTGGCCTCCCTTCAACCGTCACCATGACCGCTTGCACTAGGTATATATCCCATCACACTTTTCTCCAAACAGCTTCGGGGTGAACGTCTGGCAGGAAGCAAAATGGATTCCCTGATCACGGTTATCAGTCGGAAGAGGTTCCGTACTGGCTGGACCGCCTTCATAATCGTGTTCTTCCTGTTCTTCGTCATACTTCCCACCGTCTACATCCTGAGCTACGCGTTCACCAACTGGGGGTCCATCGAGCAGTACGTGCTGGACGACCCGGACATGCTGGACCTCATCCTGAAATCCATCAGCGCCTCCTTCCAGATCGCCGGGATAGTGACGGTGATAGACATCCTGGTCGGACTGCCCATGGCCTGGATGCTGGTGCGCAAGGAGTTCCGTGGAAAAGCGCTGTTGGACACCCTGATCGACATGCCGCTGGCGGTGCCCACGGCCGCTCTCGGTTTTTCCAGCGCCATATTCTTCGCCATAACCCCGGAGACCCTGCAGGCCCCCTCGTTCGCCTTGAACGCGGTAAGCTCGCCTTTCCTTCTGATCATCCTGCTGCACGTGGTGTTCTCCTATCCGTACATGGTCCGCTCGCTATCGGCCATCCTTATCCAGATCGATCAGACCTACGAGACGGCCGGTAGGACCCTGGGGGCGAGCGCGCTGTCCGCCGCCAGGACCATCACCTTGCCCCTGTTCCGCGCCGGCCTGGTGACCGGTATAATCCTCTGCTTCGCCAGGAGCCTCAGTGAGACCGGAGGGACGATGATCGCCTTGGCGACCATGGCCAACTCCCAGGGGTTCCAGACCGGGCCGACCATCATCGGCATGTGGAAGCCCCTGGTGGAGGACAATTCCGATCTGGCGGCCCCGCTGGCCTTCGTAAGCATAATGCTGATATTGCTATCGCTGGTCCTGCTGGTGATAATCAAACTGGTCATCATGAAGGTGCACCTGCCCATAGGCCGCATATGGCCCCGCCCGGAGAAGCTGTTCTCCCGGGGCTGGTTCCCCAAGACCAAGGACGGTCTGGCCGTATTCTTCCTGGTGCTGTTCGTTCTCATTCCCTCGTTCTTCATCTTCACCTATGTGGGTTCCGTTGAGCCGACCTCTTTCGACTGGGGTCCTTTCATGGAGAGCCTGCTGTTCTCCTTCCTGGTGGCCGGTGTGGTGACGGTCATCGACATCGCGCTCGGGGTCCCCCTTGCTCTGTACATCGCCAAGAACCGGACCGGGAAGTTGTCCGAGGTGCTGGACGTTCTGGTCAACGTTCCGTTGATAGTACCCACCGCTGCCCTCGGCTATTCATTGGGCGTATTCTGGACCGGGCAGAACATCATCCCGACATACGATGTGCTGCTGATCATACTGGCCCACGTGGCCTTCACCTATCCCCTGGTCGTCCGTAACGTCGCCGGGGCGGTGGAGGAGGTGGACCCCGCCTTCGAGGAAACGGCACGCACGCTGGGCGCAAAACCGGTGCAGGCCTTCCGTCGTGTTCTCTATCCAATAATCAAGAGCTCCATACTGGCCGGGGCCATCATGGCCTTCACCCGCAGCCTCGGTGAGACCGGCGCCACACAGGCCGTGGTGGAAAGTGCCCAGACCGCCCCTGTGTATATCGTGAACCTGATCAAACTGCAGACCGCTTCTGGTTACTACACCGCCGGGTTGGCCTGCATCGTTCTGATAATCGTATCCTTCGTGTTCATGTTGGCGTTGCGCTACATAACCAACCGGAGGTCCCGCTGATGCCGGACGTGAAGCTGGTCGGGCTCAGGAAGTCCTATGGCGACATAAAGGCCGCTGACGGGCTGGACCTGGAGGTGAAGGACGGTGAGTACCTCTGCGTGCTGGGGCCGACCGGGGCCGGCAAGACCACCCTGCTGCGCATGATATCCGGTCTGCTGGCTCCGGACAAGGGCAAGATATTCTTCGACGGCAAGGATTACACCAGGACTGAGATCGAGGACCGCAAGGCCGCCCTGCTGTCGCAGACCTACGCGCTCTTCCCGCAGCTGACCGTGGAGGAGAACATCATGTTCGGCCTGGACATCCGGGGGTCGGACGAGAAGCTCAAGGAACAGGTGCTGATCAGCATGCTGGACCTGGTGCGCTTGTCGGGGCGTTCCGACGCCTATCCCCGGGAGCTCAGCGGGGGGATGCAGCAACGCACCGCCTTGGCCAGGGCCTTGGCCTCCGGAGCGGACCTCCTGCTTCTTGATGAACCGCTCCGGGCCTTGGACGCCCGATTGCGCATATCGCTGCGCACCGAGCTGCGCTCACTGGTAAAGACGCTCAAGATGACCGCCATCCACGTCACCCACGATCAGGACGAGGCGCTGGTCATGGCCGACCGGGTGGCGGTGATCCGGGACGGGCGGATATTGCAGATAGGGACGCCCAGGGAGGTCTGGGACGAACCGGCCACGCCCTTCGTGGCCAACTTCGTCGGCCAATCGAACTTCTTCACCGGGGAGGTGCTGCAGTCCAGTCCCTATACGCTGATCCGAACGCCGGAAGGGACCGTCCTCAAGGGACGCCCCTCCGAGCTCAGGCCCAGATCGATGGCCGTGCTCGGTGTGAAGATAGGCAACACGGACATATCGAAGGAAAGGAAGGGTTATCTGAAGGCCAAGGTGGAACGCATAATATTCGAGGGTCGCAACCTGCATGTGGACCTGATGATGGACAACGGGCAGAGGATATCCTCCAAGGTCCCGTCGTGGCGCAAGGGAAAGATCTCCCCCGGGGATGTCGTGGACATCTACTGGGAGGAGTCCAAGGGAACCGTGTTCCCCATGCCCCCGAACGGCCTGGAGAACGAATTGAAGGTGGAATGATGGTCGAGGTGAAGCTGGTGGGTCTGGGAAAGCGTTACGGTTCGGTCACCGCCGTGGACAAGGTCGACCTCACCGTCGCGGACAGGGAGTATGTGACAATACTCGGACCCTCCGGCTGCGGAAAGACCACCCTCATCCGCATGATAGCTGGGATCATCGAACCCTCGGATGGCAAGGTGTTCATCGACGGAAAGGACATGACCAGGGTGCCCATCGAGGACCGGGACATCGGTTACGTGTTCCAGAACATAGCGCTATTCCCGCATCTGACCGTGCAGGACAACGTGTCCTATGGGCCGCGGGCTCGGGACCTTCCCCCCGAGGACCAGGACCGGATATCCCGCCGGTTCCTGGAGATGGTCAAGCTCCTGGACAAGATGGGCATGTTCCCCGGCGAGCTGTGCGGGGGGGAGCAGCAGAAGGTATCGCTGGCCAGGGCGCTATCCTCCGGTTCCAAGCTTCTGCTGCTGGACGAGCCGCTCTCCGCCCTGGACTCCCGGGTGCGGGTGGACCTGCGCTACGAGCTGCGCCGCCTGGCCAAGGAGCTTGGGCTGACCACGATACACGTTACGCATGACCAGGAGGAGGCCCAGTCCGTTTCGGACCGCATCGTCCTGATGCGCGCCGGGACGGTGGTGGAAACCGGAACGCCAGAGGAGCTTTACACCCGCCCCAGGAAGATCTTCACCGCCAACTTCATCGGCGAAACGAACCTGCTGGAGGGCTGGGTGCTGGAGATCAGGGACGGCGTATCGGTGGTGGAGCTGAGGAACGGCGGCCGGGTCAAGGTCAACCAGTCCGACCACCCGGTGGGCGACGCGGTGGTGATATCCGTACGTCCGGAGTTCGTGTTCCTGGCCGACGAAGGGATGAGGGCCAGGATAACCGCTATAACCTACATGGGAACATATTGGAGGATCACGGCCAACACCGAGGACGAGGAGGAGGTGGGCTTCGACTCGACCACCTTGGACGAAAACCTTTTAACTATCGGAAAGGAAGTGTATCTAGCGGTGAATCCCAAAGCCGCGGTGCTCTATCCCAGACCGGAAGACGGAGTGCAAGAGGCGATCAAGCTTGAGTGACAGGACATCGTTGCTGGAATGGTTCTATTCGCGCCGAGAGTCAGTGGTATCCAGGGACATGCGCGGCCACGCCCAGGATGTGGGCGACACCATAATCGAGTTCAACCGGGCCATGAGCATGCTCTGCCGCGGGGAGAAGGAACAGGCCCTCGACGCCCTGAAGCGCTCCTTCCTGGCCGAGAAGGCCGCCGACGCCCGCGAGCAATCCCTATCCGAGGAGCTATCCAGGGGTGACCTGGAGGAGAAGAACCGGGAGGACCTGCTGCATCTGGTCCGCCGCATGGACTACGCGGCCGACTGGTGCAAGGAGGCCGGGATGAATTTGCAACTGGTGCTGGAGATAGGCATTCCGGTCCCCTTGGAGATTTGGAAGAAGTTCAACACCATGACCCTAGAGCTGGAGAAGATGGCCAAGGGGCTCAAGGTCTGCGTGGACAACCTGGGCGTGAACAACGACCTGGTGCTGCGCACCCGCAAGGACATCGAGGACTCCGAGCACGTCATGGACGACATGTACTTCATGATGAAGAAGGAGTTCTTCCTCTCCAACCTGGACGCCCGCGCCATATACCTGATGCGCGATCTGCTGCACGGGATAGAGAACTCCGCCGACAATTTCAAGGACTCCGCGGACATCATCCACATCTTGATCGTGGCCCAGCGGGACCGACCCAGGTGATGTGATGACCAAGCTTTTCGGCACCAACGGGGTACGCGGAGTGATCAACCAGGACATGAGCGCCGAACTGGCGCTGGATGTCGGACGCGCCATAGGCACCTTCATGCAGGGCAATGTGGCCATCGCCACCGATTCCCGCACCTCCGGCGACATGCTGCGGGCGCTGGTGTCCGGCGGCATGACCTCCGCTGGCTCGAACGTGGTGGACCTGGGCATGTTGCCCACGCCCGCCCTTCAATACTATGTTAAGAACTCCGGCGTGAAGGGAGGGGTGATGATAACCGCCTCCCACAACCCCCCGGAGTTCAACGGGATCAAGTGCGTGGACCACGACGGTACGGAGATGCCCAGGAAGAAGGAGGAGGTCATCGAACGGATATACGGTGACAGGGAGTTCGCCACGCCCACCTGGAAGGGCGTGGGGAAGATAACCCATCTGGACGGCGTCGGGGCCTCTTACGCCAACGCCATCCGCCGGGCGGTGGACCGCTTCAAGATCTCGGAGGCCAAGCTGAACGTGGTGCTGGATTGCGCCAATGGCGCCGGTGCGGTGACCTCTCCCGGCCTGCTCGATTCCCTCGGCGTACGGGCCATAACCCTCAACGGCAACCCTCAGGGCACGTTCCCCGGGCATCCCAGCGAGCCGACGCCCGATAACCTCCGGGACCTGGTGGCGGTGGTCAAGGCCACCGGCGCGGATTTAGGAATAGCTCACGACGGCGACGCCGACCGCACCATATTCGTGGACGACCAGGGCAATTACGTCTACGGAGACCAATCCCTTTCCGTGGTGGCGTCCCACTATGTCCAGGAGAACGAGGGCGGCATCGTGGTCACCCCGGTCAGCACCTCCTCCTGCCTGGAAGAGGTGGTCAAGAAGCACAACGGCCAGGTCATATACACCAAGGTGGGCGCTCCGATCGTCGCCCGGCGGATGATGGAGGTCAAGGCCGTCTTCGGCGGGGAGGAGAACGGGGGGCTGATCTTCCCGGAGCACCAGTACTGCCGCGACGCGGCCATGACCATGGCCAAGATGCTGGAGATAATCGCCAAGAAGGGCCCGCTCTCGGAACTGCTAAAGGAGATTCCCCGCTACTGCCTGGACAAGAGGAAGCTCTCCTGCCCGGAGGACAAGAAGGAATGGGTGCTGGAGCAGGTGGAGGCGTATTTCGCCGACCAGCGGACGGATGCGACGGACGGTATCAAGATCTTCTTCGACGGCGGCTGGAGCCTGGTGAGGCCCTCGGGAACGGAACCTATTTTCCGCATCTATTCGGAGGGTAAGGACGATATGACCGCCAAGCGCTGCGGCGACGAGTGCGAGAAGGTGGTCCGGCAGCTCCTAGAGGAGTGATCACAGGAACTGCTGGGCCAGGAATATTATCCCGAAGATGATGAAGACCAACCCGCTCCCGATGCGGATGTAGTCCTTGGGGACCTTCTCCCCTATCACTTTTCCAAGCGATACTTCCAATATCACGAGCCAGAGGAATCCCAGGGCCGCGCCGAGGAAGACCATCAGGGCCGCTCCCGATTCGGCGGACAGGGTGATCACCGAAAGCTGGGTTTTATCCCCAAGCTCCATGAGCGCCACGAACCCGAAGGCGGTGAGGAACCCGCCCCAGCGACCCTTTTCCTTCACCACCTCCTCTTCCTCGTCCTCCTTGCGGACCAGGGTGATTATCCCGAAAACAATGAAGACCACTCCGGCCGCCAGTCCGACCATCCAGGACGGCACGAACTGGAAGAGCACCTCGCCGATGACCACACCGATTGCGGTGACGGTCGCCAAGGCCAGGAAGGAGCCCAGAAAGACCGTCCGCTTGGGGTACTTCGACGATAGCGTTATCACGGCTATCATGGTCTTGTCGCCCAGTTCGGTCAGTGATATCAGAACGAAGGCGGAGATGAGCGGGGCGAGGTCCATCACTCACCCCGGCGGGTGTGGACTATGGCCACCACTTCCATGATCATGCGGGCGGCTAGCGCCGCGGTGGTTCCGGGGTCGTGGGAGGGCAGCACCTCCGAGATGTCGAAGCCGACCATGCGTCCCCCCAGCATATCGATGCAGCGCTTGACCTCGTAGCCGGTGAGGCCGAACGGCTCCGGGCGCGAGGTACCCGGGGCGAAACCGGGGTCGATACCATCCATGTCCAGGCTGAGGAGCACGCGCTCCCGGCGCATCATGTTCAAGACCTTCTTCCAGGAGTTGACCACTCCGGTCTCCTGGATCTGGTAGGCGTCCACGTAGTTCGGCATCTCCTGGCCGATCTCCCGCCTGGAGATGGAACGGACCCCGAAGGGCACCACGTTCTCAATGCCGACCACGTCCGCCACCTTGCGCATGGTGCAGGCGTGGTCGAACTTGCGGTCGCCCTGCATCTCGAAATCCAGATGGGCGTCGATGGAGACCACGCCAACTTCCTGGAAGGCCTTCACGAAGGGATAGGTGATGCTGCGCTCCCCGCCCATGATGATCGGGAACTTGCCGGCCTTGACTATCTTCGATGCTTCCCTCTCCACGGCCTTGAACATGTCCTCGCAGGAGGAGCCGCAATCCAGGTCGCCGGCGTCATGCACTTTGACCGTTGAAACGTCCAGGTCGTGCTCGAACAGGTAGGGGTCAAAAAGGCGGGACGCTTTACGGATGGCCGTCGGTGCCTTGCGCGTCCCGGAGCGGAAGCGGGTGGTGCCGTCGTATGGCACGCCCAGGATGACGAACTCCGCCTCCTCGAAGGTGGAATTGGCCAGGGCGAACGAGTCGCTTCGGGCCATGATTATCCGGCTGGATCACACCTTAGTGATCTTGCGGCGGTCCATGGCGATCATGTACATGATCTCCTCCCCCGCGGTGAGCTGACCCTTGTACTCCTCGGGTATGGGCAACTGGAACGTCTCGTAGTTGTCCAGGTCCATCAACTGAACCTCATCGCCAGAGATGGAGAGGATCTGGGCCTTGCGCTTGTCGATCATCGGGACCTGCACCTTGTGCTTGACCGGGTGAACGATCTGCCGCTTGCGGTTGTCAAAGATGCCTATGGCATCGATGTTGGATTTCGCTTCTCCGTGCTTCCCGGGCTTGGAGGTGGATATGCTGATGATCTTGCAGGGCTCCCCGTCGATAAGCATGTATCTGCCTTCCTTGAGCTCCCTGACTTCCTGTTGAGTCCACGACATAGCTACCAGTGGAGGGAATTGGCGTTGCGTTTATATAATTTCTTATCGCCGGTGGTTCTGGTAATATTTAGGGCGTTGACCCTGCCTCTGTTGCGGGCGGCCCTGCTGGCGCGGCTCCCTCTTCGGCGGATCGGGGTATTTCTCCTTAATTTCCGCCACCCGCTTCTCCATCTGCTCCTTCAGCTGATCGGCGATGAACTCGCCGCGGTAGGCGTCGACCTTGGCGGCTATGCTTATCTTTCCCCCCAGGCTTCTGGCCACCTTCCCCCGCTGCCAGTACGGCGAACGGTTCACCCAGGGGTGCTGGAATATCACGCCATGCTTAGGCGGCCGCTTCCCCGAGCGGAGGTGCAGGAACAGCGCCTTCTCCGCTCCCAGGAGCTGGACGGTCGAGGAGGGAAGTTTGGCCAGACGCTGTAGTCCGCCAGCCAAGGATATCAGCCTGGCGGCCAGGTTGGGATTGAGCAGCGCCGACAGGTTCGGCGCCACCCGGTCCATGCCCTCCAGGATGTAGGCGTCCAGGGCCTCCTTCCTCTTGTACAGCTCGTACAGGGTGCCGCCCAGACCGCGGATGACCTCCAGGTCCCGGTCCACCAGGTCGGTCCCCACCGACTCCAGCGAAACGCCCAGGTGGTCCATTATGACCTGGCGGTCCCCCATCTCGAACACCAGGCGGGCGTACTCCGCGTCGACCGCGAAATCCCCCAGCTCCGGGAAGTACACTCCGTACCACTCGTGCAGCCGTTCGCTCAGAAGATTGATCTCCTCGATCAGGTCGTCCGTTGCTCGTATGGCCTGGGCGATGGAGCGGTCCTCGCTGAGAGGTTCCCGCACCCGGATCTTACCGAGCTCGAGCATCACCTTCTGCATAAGGTCGGGCGTCAGGCCGTAGTTCTCCGGTCTGATGAACGAGGAATCGAAGACCATCGGTTTGCCTAGCGGTTTAAGGCGCGCGTCGGCCACCTTCATGCGCTTTACGGCAAGCTCCCTCTCCTCGGGGAGTATCTCGCCACGCTGCACGGCGGCCAGCTTTCTGGCCACCAGCTTAGGCTCCTTCTCGAACAGCTTGAACCTGCGGACCTCATCGCCCTCGCAGAGGAAAACCCCGAACCATTTGGTAACTAGTATCATCAGATCACTCCCTCAATATCCGCCGCACCTCGTCCTCCGGCAACGGTGCTCCCTTCCTAAGCAGTGCCAGATGGTACTGCAGTTCCGCGTGGGCCTCCAGTGTCTCCATCCGGTGGAAGGCGTCCTTGAGGTCCTTTCCGACAGCTATCGCTCCATGGCTTTCCAGAAGGAAGGCATCGGCCGACCCCACCTCCCGACCCAGGCTCTGGGCCAGATCGTCGGTGCCGGGCGTGGCGTAGGGTATCAGCGGAACCCGCCTGCCGAGCACCATCAGCCCCTCCGGGGTCAGGGCCGGATCGACCGGTATCCTGGCGCAGGCCAGCACGGTGCAGAAGCGGGGGTGCACATGCACCACCCCGTTCACGTCCGGCCTCCTGCGGTAAACGGCCAGATGGAAAGGTGTCTCCATCGACGGTCTTCCGCTGACCGCCTTCCCGGTGGCGATGTCCACGGTCACCAGCTCAGTGGGGTCCAGCATGCCTTTGCACGATCCCGAGGGGGTGATGACCATGATGTCCCCGACGCGAGCGCTGATGTTGCCGCCGGTCCCGCTGGTCAGTCCCTTCTCGTACAGCAACCTTCCGTAACGAACGACGTCCATGCTGGCCTGCTTCAAATCTTCGCCCCCTTCAGTCTTCTCGCGATATCCGCGGGTCTCAGGACCCCGCTCTCGGTGATTATGCCGGTGAGGTACTTCGCCGGGGTTACGTCGAAGCCGGGGTTGAGCGCCTTGCAGCCCTGCGGGGCTATGCGCACACCGTCCACCACGGTGACCTCCTCCTCCCCCCGGTACTCGATAGGTATGTCCTCCCCTCGCCTGATGCCCAGGTCGAAGGTGGACAGCGGGGCGGCGGTGTAGAACGGCACACCGAGCTCCTTGGCCAGCACCGCCTTCTCGAAAGTCCCGATCTTGTTGGCGAAATCGCCATTGGCGGCGATGCGGTCCGCCCCCACGATCACCATGTCCACGCCTTCCCTCAGGAAGTGACCGGAAGCGCCGTCGGGAATTATCGCGTGCGGGATGCCCTCGTTCAGCAGCTCGAACGCGGTGAGCTTCATGCCCTGCAGCCTAGGCCTGGTCTCGGACACATAGACGAAGATCTTCTTCCCGTTGCGCCAGGCCGCCCTTATCGGCGCCAGGGCCGTACCCCAGTCCACGGTGGCCAGGGCTCCGGCGTTGCAGTGCGTCATTATGCGGTCGCCGTCCTTGATGAGCCTCTCTCCATGCTCCCCGATCAGGCGGCAGCGTTCCACGATGGTCTCGGCGTACTCCTCGGCGGTATCCACCGGGTCCTCGCCCTCCCTTATCCTGGACAGCATGTGGTCCACCGCGAAGAAGAGGTCGAAGGCGGTCGGCCTCGTTCCCTTGAGCTCCTTGGCGGCCTTCTCCAGGTCCTCGCCGTTGTTGGCGGCCAGCATCATACCGTAGGCGGCCGCCACGCCGATGGCCGGGGCCCCACGTACGGTCATGTCCTTGATGGCCTCGGCCACCCGGTGATGGTCCCGGAAACCTAGGACCTCGACCCGGTGCGGGAGTATCCTTTGGTCCAACATTCTGACCGTGCCTTCCTCGCTCCAGACCGCCCTGATCTCGCTGACCTTGCCGTCGATCCTGATCTTCATCTTCTCTCATCCACGGGAGGGTTGGCAATCTAATTAAGTTATGCCGGAGGCGATAGTTCGTAACCTTACGATAGATTTAATTAGCGAGAGCAGTAATCAGATAGCCGGCGATACCTCTGCCCAGCAGGAACACCGATTTCGACGTTTATTCGACCACCACCGGACTGAGACAGATATCCAACCCGGTTCGCCAGAAGATTTTGAGCGAGCTGCAGAGGAGGGACCTCAGCCTTTCCGAGATCGCGGTTCTGACCAGCAAGGCGCAGAGCACTCTGTCGGTGCACCTGGACAAGATGGTGAAGGAAGGCCTCATCGGTTACCGTGACGACCCTGAGGACAACCGCCGCAAGATCTTCTACGTGATCTCCAGGCCGGTAGGGAGCTCGGTGGTCCCAAGGGAGGAGCTGAAGAAGGCGGTGTCGAACACCATCGGCAGGTCCATCGGCACTTCCAGTACTTTCCTGAAAGGAACCATCCGCTCCATAGTCATCGGCATGGAGGCCATCGGCTTCAACATGGACCCGGTGCTGAAGGACATCGGCCGGCAGATGGGCGCGGAGATATCGACGCGTATGAAGGCCAACGACGTGGAGGGACTGATCAGGGAGATCAAGGAGTTCTACGCCATGCACGAGCTCGGCGAGGTGGTCGTGTTCTCGTTGCACCCGGTCACCCTGATCATTCGTGACGAATATGACTGCTCCAAGGCCCCGGACGTAGGTAAGACCTTGTGTCTGCTGAACGAGGGGATACTGGAATCCATATTCGAAGAGCGGCTGCACATGCCCCTGCGGGTGGTGGAGAAGGATACTTTCGGAGCAGGATTCAACATGTGCAAGTACGTGATCGAGCCGTCCCTGTGAAGGGAGCGCTCAGCTTTACCTTTTCTTGATCACGTCATATCTCAACCAGATCAGTCCGTTCTCCATCTCCTCCACATGGCGGAGCTTCAGCTGGCAGGGCTTGGGCAGCTCGGACACGGCCGGGTTGATGAAATGGGCGCGGTCAGCGTTCCCGACGATGCAGGGGCTGAGGATGATACTGATCTCATCGATCAGCCCTTCCTTCAGCATGATGGCCGATAGCGTACCTCCGCTGTCGATGCGCAGGGTGCGCAACGTGTATCTGGATTGCAGCTCCTTCAAGGCTTTCTTGAGGTCGACGCGGTCCTTACCGGCGATGATGACGTCCACGCCTTCCTGCTTCAGGTATTCAAGATGCTCCTTGGGCGTGGTACGGGAGCACAATGACACTGGCGTCTTCCAGAAGGGCTGCTTCTTGATCGCGCTCCAGTTACGTACCCTTCCCCTGCTGTCCACGATGGCCATTACTGAGCGGGAGCAGCTCGGGAAGTTCTTGGCAACCTCGTAGGACCACTCCGGCACCTCGTCCGGGATCGGAGCGGCCAAAAAGGTGTCCGCCCCGGAAATTATCCCGTCTGGTTCATAGGTCTCCGCCAACTGGTAATGAGTGCCCATGTCGATATCGAAACCAGTGGCCCAGGCGTCCAGGCTGGTCTGGATGTGAAGGACGACTCTCATTTTTTCCATGGCATCTCAAATTGCGGGGAGGCAGATAATGCAAACGGTGAGCACGGCGAAAATGAGGTGGACAAGGCGGTCCCACCTTCGGTCTTTGCGCGGAGGCGAGGCGTCAGAAGAAAAGGTTCACGTCCGCGTCCTTGGCCTCCTCCAGGTACCTTCCGATCCCGCAGACCTCGTCGATCTCCTGGACCAGCTCACCGCTCTGGATGCCCATCAGTTCCATCGGAAGTCCACAGGCCAGGAACCGCACCCCGAACTCCTTGGCCTCCTTCATCATCTCCCGGACCGTGAGGACGTTCTTAGCCTTCATCCGGCCCTTCATCATCGATGTACCCAGGCCAAGCATCCTCATGTGCGATAATTGCAGATCATCCGCACCACGCGGCATCACCATATCGAACACCTTCTCCGCGGGCACCTTCTTATTCAGCCTGCGGTCGGGGTCCCTGATTATCCCCAGTCCCCAGAAGGTGAATAACATCACTACGTCCCAGCCCTCGACGGCCGCCCGGCTGGCGATAAGGAACGCCGCCACCGCCTTGTCCAGTTCTCCAGAGAAGACCACCAGGGTGAGCTTGGTCATGACCACCTCTACTTGAGCTTCCGAATGACTATCCGCCAGACACCGCCCTCATTGGTCACCGAGACCAGTTCCTGGCCCTGCTTCTCCATGTTCTCCGTGATCTCCGGGAGCGAGAGCGGGTAATCGCCGAACACCTCCAGGGTCTGGCCCGCCTGCATTCTCTTCAGGCGCTTGATGGTCTCGAACAGAGGGCGGGGGCAGATCAGCCCCATACAGTCCACCAGCTCGTCGGCCATGTCGCACCTACAGCGTCAGAACGCGTTCGCCGTTCTCGAGGACGAACGAATCCATCTCAGCCGAGCTCATTATCTCCACTCCTTTAATGAGCAGATCCGGTCCCATGTTCCTGGCCTGAAGAGCCTCCTTCTCCGCGATGACCCTGGCCCCTTCTCCGATTATGTCGTTGACCAGCTTCTCGGTCTGCGGCAGGCCGATCTCCTTCATGGTGTCCCCCTGGCCCTTGCGAGCGGCGTGAACCCCCTCGCCGCGCAGCAGCACGAATCCCTGGTTGCCGATGGACACCCAGCCCATTATGACGAAGAACCCGGCGTAGGCGTTCTCATGCCCGAAGGGGGCGTGCCCGACGTCCATTATCAGCTTGGCCATATCAGGAACCTCCGAAGCACACGACCTTGTCCGCCCGGCCCAACATCTCCGCGAAGCCGAAGATGGTGGTGAACTGGACGCCCTCGATCACCTTGGTGGACGAGTAGTCCTTCTTCCCGTCCTTCAGCTCCCCGCTGATGTATCCCCTGGCTATTGAGCATATCTCGCAGCTGTAGACCACCGCCCCCCGGTCGATGAGCTCCTTGAGCACCTTGCCCACCGGATAGAAGGTCTTCGGCCGCTGGGCGTTCATCTGGGCGTGCACCGAATCGCCATAAAGGAACATCTCCACGCGGTAGCCCTTGTCCAAAGCGCGGGAGACCAACCGGCACATATGGTCGGCGTACTGGTTGCCGAACGGCGGGGAGATTATCATCACTCCCAAGGTCTTCTGCCCGTTCACCATGTGATCACCCGGTCCGCTTTCTCCATAGCATCATCGATGAACGATCCTTCCAGGTCCTCGATGACCTCCAATCCATCCATAAGTTCCGATATGGGAATCCCCCTGGCCCTCAGGTCGCGGGATCCCACCACGACCTCCGCGCCAGAACGGATGGCGTCCTCCACACCTCCACCCAACAAGGGCGACTGTCCCTTCCTGGCGCAAAGAACCCCGTCTCCGAGCAGATATATGGAAACCTCCTTGCCCTGAGGACCTCTCAGGACCCCGAAGATCCTGGCCTTATCCTCCTCGGAGGTGGGCGTTCTCATCAACAGCATGCAAATACGCATGTTCTCAGCGACCCCCCATGAAGATATTATATGGGTTATGCGTATATAATACCGTTTCAAAGGCCGGGAACTAGCCATGGGATACTGCTAATTTTCCTTTTCCACATTTTCTGCGAAAGAGAAAATCAATAACACGAAGGAAAACGATTTACAAACCATGTCCTCCCGCAGCGTGAGCATCATAACATTAGGGGTCAGCCACCTGAAGCGGTCCGCCAGGTTCTACGAGGGGCTAGGGTTCGATAGGTCCGCGAAAAGCGATGACGACATCGTATGGTTTCACACTGGAGGAACCGTGCTGGGGCTCTATCCCTGGGAGGCCATGGCCGAGGATTCGGGGGTATCGCCGGAGGGTTCGGGATTCCGAGGGGTCACCCTGGCCATCAACCTTCAGAACGAGAAGATGGTGGACGAGTTCGTGGCCAACGCGAAGAAACTAGGTGCAAAGATCATCAGGCCGCCCGAGAAGGTGTTCTGGGGAGGTTACTCCTCCAAATTCCAGGATTTCGACGGTCATATTTGGGAGATCGCTCATAATCCGTTCACTCCGGTCGATGCCAATGGTAAGCTGAAGATGGATGGTTGACAAAGCACTATGGAGAAATGAAGTGGGCTCATCCGGATTTGAACCGGAGACCTCCTCCGTGTCAGGGAGACGTCATAACCGCTAGACCATGAGCCCTTGGAATTGGCCGTAAGTTGTTCTAATTGATATGCCTTTCGTAACGCAGGATAGGAAAACATATTGTCTGGTGCCCGGGTTACAAAAGCAAATTTTATTAGGGAACGTCCCTTGCATCTGCTGAGCTAAATGACGGAGATAATCCTCTTCACCAAACCGGACTGCCAAAAGTGCGAATACGTCAAGACCCACCTACCGGAAGGCGTCCAGCCACGGATCGTCAACACCACCGAGGCTGGTGGGCTGGCCGAGGCCGCCTATTACGAGCTGCTCAACAAGAACCTTCCCATACTCGTGGTCGATGACGAGGTGTTCGAGGGCTCCATCGTCATCATCAACAAGCTCAAGGAGCTGGCTTAGGCCAGTTGCACATGTACTGCCTGGGGATCGAGGGGACCGCCCACACGGTGGGCGTGGGGATCGTGGACGATAGAGGGAACGTGCTCGCCAACGAGCTGGAGATGTACCGTCCGGCCGAGGGCGGCATTCACCCTCGCGAGGCGGCCAATCACCACGCGGAACGTCTCGTTCCACTGGTCCGCCAGGCCATCGACAGATCGGGGCTCAAGTTCAAGGACATCGGCCTGGTCTGCTTTTCAAAAGGACCCGGACTGGGGCCTTGCCTGCGCACCGTGGCCACCGGCGCCCGCGCTCTTTCCTTGTCACTTAGCGTTCCCATCGTCGGGGTCAACCACTGCATCTCCCACCTGGAGATCGGCAGGATAAAGACCGAGGCCAAGGACCCTGTCCTGCTCTATGCCTCGGGGGGAAACACCCAGGTCATCGCCTTCGCCAACGGCCGCTACCGCATATTCGGTGAGACACTGGACATCGGGATCGGCAATATGCTCGATAAGCTAGGCCGAGAGATCGGTCTAGGTTATTACGCCGGCCCGAAGATCGAGAAGGCCGCCGCCCAGGGCACCAAGCTACTGGACCTGCCGTACTCCGTCAAAGGCATGGACATGGCCTTCTCTGGAATATTGACGGCCGCCGTAGCCCATCGTAACAAGGGCGAAACGATCGAGGACATCTGCTTCAGCGTTCAGGAGACCTGCTTCGCCATGCTCACCGAGGTGACGGAGCGAGCCATGGCCCACGTGGAGAAGGAGGAGGTGCTGCTGGGCGGAGGCGTCGTACAGAACAAACGCCTGCAGCACATGGTGCAGGAGATGGCCACGGCCCGCGGCGCCCGCATGTACGTGCCCGACCGGACGCTGTGCATGGACAACGGCGCGATGATCGCCTGGACCGGTCTGGTAATGCACGAGGCCGGGATAGAACATCCAATGGAAGCGACCACCGTGGACCAGCGCTTCCGCACCGACCAGGTAGAGGTCACTTGGCGCTGAGCCGGTTCATCTGTTTTGCGATGATGGCGTCGAGCGCCTGAAGGAAGTCGATGTCCTTGCCCAGTGGTATCGTCGCGCCGCTGGCGATGTTATGTCCACCCCCAACGCCCCCCACTGAAGCGGCGGCGTCCCTCATGGCGACGGATAGGTCCAGACCGTCCTTGTCCACGAGCTTCCGGGTCCCGCGGGAGGACACCTTGAACTCCTTGTCCATCCGGGTCAGGCAGATGGTGGCCTTGTCCTGGTCCCCGACCCACTGCATGACCAGGCCGCACAGTTCACTGGAAACTTCCTTGTGCGGTGACTCGAAGTGCTGGATGGCGGTCTCCTTCGAAAGGCCGCGCTCCGCCGTCCGCTTGGCGGCGTTCAGCAGCATCTCGTCATATTCCTTGACCAGCTCTTCGGCCCGTTCCTTGGCTTCCCTCACACCAAGAAGCATGGCCAGCCCTAAGGCCGTCTCTTCAACCCGTCCGCAGGCGTTGATGAGCCTGGTCAACTGATACGCGCGGGAGTTGTCCTGAGGGAAGAAGTAGTCCGGGGCAAGCTCGTCCTCCAGGCTTCCGAGCGAGCATCCCTGTTCCAGAAGTCGCAACGAGATGAGAGAGGAAAGCCTTCTCCTTCCGCTCTCGTCCAGGCCGTCCCAGGTGCTCTCCGCTCTCACGTTCGCTTCCTGCAAGAGCCTGGATATCCCCTGCGGGTCCCCGCTCACCCCTCTTATGAAGGGGTGGGTGGTCCTCATCAGTCCCTCGCCGACCGGTCCCGGCGGCAAGAGCGAGCCTTTCTTCTCCTGCACCAGGGTCCGCTTGCTGCCCTCGTTGTACAGGTGGGCGTTAACTCCGATCAGACCCTGCAGGTGCTGGCGGTCCCCCACCATCCCGGCGAAGGCCAGGGGCAGCAGGTCCCAGTTGTTCTCATCGACCGTCACCGCCAAAAGCATGGACAGCGTGCTGGCGCAGGCGTACCGTGCTCCATCCACCTTGAGGACGGAGGGATTGAGGTGCAGGACCTTCTCCGAATCCTTCTCCGGCCGGTGGTGGTCGAGCACGATGACCTTGACCCCCAATGATTCCAGGGCGGTCAGGCTGCTTGAGCCCATGTCGGCCACGATGAGCAGGTCGACCCCCTTGACCAGGCTGGCCTGTATCGTCGGAAGGTCGAAGCTCTTCAGGTTGGTGGTCTGCGCGCCTTTTCCGGCCCGGACCAGCATGGACGTTAGGACGCTGGCGGCACCGATGCCGTCGGCGTCGTTATGTGAAAAGACCCGCGCCTCGGTACATTCGCGCACCGCGGCCGCGGCTAAGGAAAATCGAAGTAAGAGGTTTTCCGGAAGGACGCTGGCGTCCATGTCCTACTCACTCGATGAGCAGCTCGGCGTTCTTCAGAGAGTAGTTCCAGTCGGCGGGCAGGACGTCCTTGTTCTTGTAGTACTTCACCAAGCGCCTGATCTTGGACTCCACGAGCTGGAGGCCGCGGCGGTTGGAAACATCCCCGCGATTGCCGTTCTGTATGTGCAGGTTCAGGTTGATGGCCTTCCTCATCAGGGCCATCAGGTCCTCGGGCAGCTTAGGGGAAAGGTTGTTCTCGTTCAGGATCTCCAGGACGGTCTTGCCGGTGGCCAGCCTGATGCTGGGCACGGCATGCTGGTCCCTCAGGACCATGCCGATCTTGGAGGTGGTCATGCCTTCCTTTCCAAGCTTGACCACCAATTCGACTACCTCTTCGTTAGACAGCGGGACCCACTCGGGGTTCTCGGTCAGCAGGGGCCTCCTGGAACGGGAAGAGCCCCTTCTCCTGGCGTGCATTCTTGCCATGTGAACATCATCCTATGTTGATATTGTAAATGATTTACTTCGTTGGTGGCGGCGAAGTGACCGTCTATTTCACTCCTACTATTTAACAGTTAGACCCTTCCCCAGCTTGTTCCGGACCGCCTCCCTGGCCCAGGTGATCTGCTCCCGGTACTCGCATTCCGGGAAGGCCAGGTTCTGCGGCAGCTCGTCCATGAGCTCCCAGCCCATCTCCCCCTCTCCCACCTCTTTTCCAAGAACGCCGGCGAAGATCACCACCGCCCCCATGGGCCGGCAGTCCAGGACCTCCAGCTCGAAGCCGCACTCCTCCCGGTACTCCCGTCTTATCCCGTCCAGGGGGGTCTCGAACTCCTCCAGCTTACCGCCGGGCATCTCCCATCCTCCGCGCTTGGGATTGTAGACCATGAGATAGCGGTCCCCCCGGAAACCAATGGCGTAGACGTTGGGCAGTTGCATCACCGCTTCATATCGAACGCCCCGGGAGAGGGACTAGGCATATTTATCCGCTTCCCGTATCCCCGCACATGGCCGGCGATGGGGATGCCGAGGTCGGGGAAGGTCTGGTCATCATGATGGTCGAGCCAGGCTGCCAGGAGTCCATAGACCTGCAGTGGGAGATGCGCCGGGAACTGGATGCTTTGTACGACGAGAAGACCATCGACCCGCCGCCGCTGGAGCAGTTCCGGCTTCCCCGGGCGGCGTTCCTCGTGGCCTGGCTGGACGGGATGCCGATCGGTTGCGGGGCCATGACCACTTTGGACGAAAGGACCGCGCACTTCAAGCGCGTGTTCGTACGCCCGGGGTTCCGAGGCCGCGGTCTTGGACGGCGGATAATGAACGCTTTGGAGCTGAAGGCCGCCCAGCTCGGTTATGCGGTGATCTTCCTGGAGACGGCCGACCAGCAGTTGGAAGCTATCGGCATGTACACGTCGTTGGGATACAGGCGGGTGCCCTGCGATGGCCGGGTTCCCTGTTCGGAGCAGAGCATCTGCTTCGAGAAGAACATATGATCATTGCCTCTGGACCACGATCATGGCGTGGTCCCTCTCGAAAGGCTCCAGGTCCGTGATCTCCAGTACCTTGAAGCCTTCCTTCCTCAGGTAGGCGGCGGCGTCCTGGAAGACGTCACGCGGCTCCCGGGTCACGTCCTCCGAACGGGCTTTCACGGCCAGCATTCCGGAGGGGGCCGAGAAGCGCTTCATGGCCTTGGCGAACATCCCGGCCTGGTTCTTCTGCGCCACGTCCTGGTAGACCACGTCGGCCCTCTCGACCAGGAAGGCCAGGTCGTCCGGCTTGGTCGCATCGCCTAGGATGGGCATCATGTTCGGCCGTTCCTCGCACACCCCGACCAGATCTCGGAACATGCGCGGCGATATCTCCACTGCGTACACCCGGCCCTGAGGAACGAGGTCCGAGACGTGGGAGGGGGTGGTGCCGCTCGAAGCGCCAAGATAGAGCACATGGGAGTCCGGTCTGAACGGGAATTTGGATCCGCCCTTGCGGATGAAGGCGCCCAACTTGCTGCGGTCCGGTGACCATTCACGGTACTCCTCGCCATCCTGGGAGAACAGACGTTCACCGTATACCCGCTTGCCAGGGGCGAGGTTCTTGGTCAGGACCATGTCCCCCGAGCGGAACACGCCCTGGAAGGGAGAACTCTCGATTCGTAGCTTGGCCTCGCCCATGTTCCTGCCATGACCGACAAAATATTAAGCGTTTCACCGTCATCATTTCCCCGTGGCGGGGACGGAGGAGGCCAAGCGCATACAGGAGCTCACTGAGCGCATCGCTCAGCTGGAGGAGGCCATCCGCCAGGTCTCCGTGCCATACTCGCAGCTGGCCGCCCAACTGGCCACGTTCCAGGACACCGTGGGGAAGTACTTCCGGCTGATGGACCTCTACCAGCGTTACGGTGTGGTCTCCGTCGACACCATAGTGCCGGAGGTCAAGGACCCCATATGCAAGGACATCCTGCGCATACTGCTGGACCGTCCCGGCCTGAACATCTCGCAGCTCACCGACGAGCTCAAGGGGCGACGGGGAAGCTCGTCCAGGCGCATCGTGCGGGAGAAGCTGAACGAGCTGGCGGAGAAGAAGCTGGTGGTGGAGGAGGCGGGCAGGAACGAGAGGTCGTACCGCCTCTCCGAGGACGTGGTGAAGAGGTGGTCACAGGTGCTCGGTCTGACCAAGTAGGGTGACCACTCATACGAAGGTGCATGATACCATGGGGAACTTGGAACAAGCAGATGATCGAAGCGCAGGGAATGATTCGGATCACAACCATGATAAGGTGAAAACATGAGCGACAACGATATGCCGGACCCGGAACAGTTGAGACAGATGTTCGCCGTGCTCTCCGAGCAGGTGCCCAAGCTCCTGGACAGCGTCACCAAGGTGCTGTACGGAGCGCAGGAGGGAACTAAGTTCGGAGAATCGGTCGCAGCGTTCTACAAGGCGCTGCGGGACGCGGGGATGAGCAACGAGCAGGCCTTCGAGCTGACCAAGGACTACATGTCCAATCTTAGCCTGGGGGGAATGCTCAAGAACATAGTCGGCGGAGCGGCCCGCAAGGACGACTGAGGGTATCGATGGTCAGAACACAAAAACAAAAGGAAGATGGCCAGGCGATCATTTACATCGCCGCGGCCGTTCCCGGGCTGCTGATCAGCCTGGGGCTGGCGTACCTGCGCATGCGCAAGCGGGCCAAGGTCGAGTCGCGCCATTTCCTGCAGGCCCTGCTGCGGGACGGAGTCCCCGTCCCGGAGGCCAGGGAGCTGGCGGACCTCTATGCCTCCAGCATCTCCCTGACCAAGATGATCAGGGAGATGGGCCCGTTCACTTCCTGAACAGGTATTCCGCGATGCCGTAGCCGGCGTCCTCGCCGTCGTCGATGCGCCACTTGGCCAAGGTCTCGAACATGATGGAGCCGCGGTCGTTCTCGCCCTTGAACTCCATGATGGCCTTCTTCTTGACCTCCCCCTTCACGCCGTACACGACGCCGTCCTTGTCGTACATGGCCATGAACAGGGTGTTCGGGCTGCCGTCCGCATCGTACTCGGTCACCATGTCCACCTTCACCAGGGGAAGGTTCTCCCCGTCCACGTACAGGAAGCCGGCGTCGATGTCGCCCTTGTCCATGTACAGCTTGGTGACGTTGAAGCCGAAGTCCTCGCTGACCTGGCAGGTGAGCCATACCCAGGCCCGGGGAGCGGTCCAATCGCGCTCGCCCCAGGAGTGGTCCCTCTCGCCCAGTCCCTTGACGTAGTACTCGCGGTCGTCGACCTTCAGGCTTCCGAGGACCTTGCCCATCTGCTCCAGGTGCTCGGAGGCCACGGATGCCGCCAGGGCTTCCTTGTCCGAGGTCACGCAGTCGCGGTAGTTGAACATGGGGTTCGTCCCTTCGAAGCGCAGGTCGAACTTGACCTTGGCCACGGTGTCCTCGCCCTTCTTGTGGGCCGGGAGCTCGCCGTCGAACGTCAGGTTCCAGACCTTCTCGTCCTCCACCTTGGTGAAGGTTAGGCCCTTGGCGCTCAACGTCGCTGCGTCGAACTCCAAGGCCTCCTTGGTCCCGACGAGGGTTCCGTCGGGCATCATGAAGAAGCAGAACAGCATCTTCTCGTTCTTGTTGGGTTTCAGGCCTAGGCGCATGAATCCGCAGATGTCGTTCCCGCGGTCATAGAAGCTGAAATAGAAACTTTCGTTCCAGTTCTTCTGTTCGCCCTGCTCGTGAATAATGTCGGTTTCCACTGGAATCATCCTTCCCTGATATAGATCAGGCCTTCGTTGCCGTCAAGGGTTATCCGCTGACCCGTTATGAAGATTTTCGTTGCTCCCTTCACCGCGGTGACCGCCGGAATGCCGTATTCCCTGGAGACCACAGCCCCGTGCGAGAGGATTCCGCCAGTCTCCGTGATCAGGCCGGCGATCTTCGAGAACACCGCCGTCCAGCCGGGATCGGTATTGGACGTTACCAGGATCTCCCCCTCCCTCACCTCGGGCAGCTGCTCGATGGAATCGACGACACGGACAGGTCCGGTGGCCACGCCCGGGCTCGCCGACGTTCCGGTGAGCTGGGTGGAGTTCTCCACCATCTTCACCGTGTCATCGAACTCCACCGCTCCCTTGAGGAACTTCGGCGGTAGCTCCCCGCGCCAATCCACGAACTCCTTGCGGCGTTCGGGTATCATGCCCAGGGCGTCCTTGCCCTCTCCCTTGCCCAGGGCGAAGATCTCTTCCTTGGAGAGGAAGAATATGTCCTCCTCCTTGGCGATCATTCCCTTCTCCAGGAAACGGCGGGCGAACTCCACGTATACCCGGCGCTGCCGGTAGAGGATGTGGTCCAGATAGTAACGTTGGTTCTCCCGGAACATCAGATAGGTCTGGGCGAAGCCCATGATCATCTTGAACATCCGGGCCCTGAGCCAGCCCCGTTTGATCTGGCGTATCTTGGCCAGGATCTCCTTCTCCACCTCCTCGCGTTCTTTGATCTTGCGTCTCTCCAGCTCCTCCAGGTCCACCGGCGGGGAGGATGCTAGGGAGCGAACGATGTCCGCCACCAGCCGGGGGTCCTCGCCCCAGCGGGGGAAGTACACCTCGCGGGTATGGGAACGGTGACCGTAGGCTTTGAGGAACGAATCGAACTCCTTGGAGTAGTTCGACATCTTCTGGTCGGACCGCATTTGGACCAGGACGTCGGAGGAACCTAGCCCCAGCACCTTGCTCAGCACGTATTCGTCCGCCCTGGCGGCGTTGGCCAAGCGGTTCAGGGCGATGTTGGTCTCGATGGTCTTGTTGCCCTTTAGACCGCTGATGACCCGGGAGTAGAGGACGCCCTTGTCATCCCCTATCCAATCCTGAAGCCAGCGCTTCATGATCATATTCATGCCGATGGAATGGCCGACCATGCCGTAACGGATCAGCCGGTAGTGCTTCACCAGCTGGTCCTCCATCTCCCAGATGACGTCCTCCAGCTTGTCGTCCGGTACCGCCGTCAGGTCCCTGACGTCGAACTCCTCCGCCCAGCCCATGAAACGTCTGGCCCACCGCTTATAGGCCTTGTCGGTGCGCAGGATGTTACCGTCCCAGTCCAGGATGGCCGTTCGGAGCATGGCCAGAACTCTCTTTCCGGTACGGAAGTCGGCGTTGACTATGCGCAGGTGGTCCCGCTCCGGGAAATAGTTCAACAGATCCTTGGTGCGGGAGAACTTGGGGTTGTACATCAGCATCCCTTCCAGCACCTCGGCGTTGAAGTATACGTGGCCTTTGTGCATCTTCAACAGCGGCTTGTTGGTCAGCTCCTTGTAGCCCATTATCGCGCTGCCCTCCCAGTTGACGTACTTGGTCAGCCATGGGCCGAGCATCGAGAAGAACAGCGGCGAGGTCACGTCCGCCCAGTATTCGTCCCCGTACCCGCGCGTCCAGAGCGTGAGGTCCCCGCCAATGGTGGTGATGGGCCGGGACTGCAGCAGATAGATCTTGTCGCCCTCCGCCGCCCACTCGATGTCCTGCGGCGAGCTCATATGCTGGTGCAGCTGGATCCCGAGCTTCGCCACCAGCTCCACCTTGCCCCTGGTCAGGGAAGGCCGGTTGCGTTCCGCTTCCGGCACCTCCACCACCTTCTCCCCCTCCGGGGAGAGGAAGATCGCCTGGGTCTTGCTGTTGATCCTGGAATCCTTGACCTCCCCACTGTCGGGATCGCAGACGAAGCGGTCCGGCGTGACCAGGCCGGAGGCTATGGACTCGCCCAGGCCCCAGCTGGATTCGATAATTACCTTGTCCTCCCCGGTGATGGGGTCGGAGGTGAACATGATCCCGGAGGAATCGGCGTTCACCATGCGCTGTACGACCACCGCCATGCCCGAGGCTAGATGATCGATCCCCTTGTCGTGGCGGTACTCTATCGCCCTATCGTTCCAATAGGAGGCCCAGCACTTTTTTACGCTCTCTGCCAGCTTCTCGCGGGAAACGTTCAGATAGGTGTCCTGCTGCCCGGCGAAGGAGGCCTCCTCAAGGTCCTCCGCGATCGCCGAGGAGCGCACCGCCCACAGCCCGGAAGCACCGTACGCCCCGGTCTCCTTGAGCAGGTGTTCTGTTAGCTGAGGGTCCATCTCCCCGGCCATCATCCAGTTCCGCACGCTTTCCGCGCAGCGGACCACCTTTACCGCATCCTTGTACTCCAGGTCCTTCAGGGCGCCCAAGATGCGCTGCCGCAGTCCGTTCCGGTCCAGGAACTGCTCGTAGGCCGAGGTGCTGACCACCCACCCCTCCGGCACCGGGAAACCCGCGGCCATCAGGTCCATCAGGTTGCGGGCCTTCCCGCCTATCTCTTCGATCTCTCCCTTCGCCGATAACGAGATGAATTGCTCTCCCAAACGATCCCTCTGCCACCTAGGGCGTGAAGGGAACGCCTTGTTCCGTATATACCGTTTCTATGGACCTCCACTGGCGCAATTATGAATAACCCCCCGTCAATATCCAGGGGGATGAGGGATACTTTACAATGGCTGGCCACATCGGTGGCTGGCGGCATCGACCAGGAGTGCGCCTTCAGCGAGAGGGCCGCCGAGGTGGGCATGGGAGCGGACGGAACCCCGACCTGCCGCATCGACAAGATCGCCGAGGACCTGCTGCTCCGCCTGATGGACGAGAGGAAGGTTCCCTTGAACGTCCTGAGCGAGGAGGCCGGGTTCGTGGACAGGGGGTTCGAGCGAACCCTGGTCATGGACCCGGTGGACGGCACCTACAACGCATTGATGGGGATCCCCTTCTACAGCGTGTCCCTGGCCGTATGCACCAGGAGCATGAACGACGCCACCCACGGCATCGTCCGGAACCTGGTCACCGGGGACCAGTTCTATGCGGAAAAGGGCAAGGGTGCGACCTGGAACGGACGCCCGATCCGCGTCCGCCGGTGCGACAAGGACAGTTCGGTGCTGTTCGTCTACCTCGGCAAGTTCTCCGCGGCCACCGCCAACGGGGTGCTGCGCAAGGCCCGCCGCACCCGTTCCATGGGCTGCTCGTCCCTGGAGATGTGCCTGGTGGCGGCGGGACTGGCGGACGGGTTCTATCTGCACTCGGAGGTGTACCAGAGGGCCTTGAGGGTGGTGGACATCGCCGCCAGCTCCCTCATCCTGCGAGAGGCGGGCGGGGAACTTTACGATCTAGACGGGAACGTCCTGGACATGAGCCTGGACCTGGAGGTCCGGGCCAACTGCCTGGCCGCTGGCGACCCGTCACTGCTGAGGTGGCTGCTATGAGATTCGGGATGAGCGTCAACATGAACATACCCGACGCCCCGCGCATGGCCAAGAGGACCTTGGAACTGCTCAAGGGGCACGAGGTGCTGCTGGAGACGGAGATGGCCGAGAGGTTCAAGACCAAGGGCCACCGCCTGGAGGACATGGACGTGGACATGATGGTGACCGTGGGGGGCGACGGGACCATCCTGAGGGCGCTGCAGCACAACAAAGCGCCGATCTTCGGGGTCAATGCCGGGGACCTCGGGTTCCTGACCGTGGCATCGGAGGAAGAACTGGAGGAGGGCATCGATAACGTTCTCCGCGGGAACTACGAGCTGGAGGAGCGCATCAAGCTGCAGACCACCGTGGGCGGAAAACGCATGCTGGACGCCATGAACGAGGCGGTGCTGCATACCGCCCACGTGGCCAAGATCCGCCACTTCCAGGTGTTCGTGGACGGGGAGATGGCCATGAACGTGAGGGCCGACGGAATCGTGGTAGCGACACCGACCGGTTCCACCTGTTACGCCATGAGCCTGGGCGCGCCGCTGATCGATCCGCGGGTGGAAGCTCTGGTCATTGCTCCCATGGCCCCGTTCAAGTTCTCCGCCCGGCCGGTGGTGGTGCCGGCCTCCAGCCGCATCACCGTGCAGGTCGTACGTCCGAAGGAGTGCGTGGTGGTCATCGACGGCCAGCAGGAGCTGCTCATGGCCGGGAACGAGACCGTGGAGTTCAAGGCCGCCCCGGACCGGGCGCGTTTCGTCAGCTTCGGCAAGGGCTTCTACGCCCGGACTAGGGAGAAGCTGATGGGGACCTTATGCTGAAGGTAAAGGCCATCGACCGCAGCCTCCTGGAGATGATAAACGAGGCCGCGCGTGATTCGCTGCCGAACGAGTTCGTGGCCATGCTCCGGGCCGAGGAGGGGGTGGTCCAGGAACTTTTACTCCTTCCAGGCACCCTGCAGGGTGAGGACTCGGCCACCCTGATGATGCACATGATGCCCATCGATTACACCGTCGTTGGTACGGTGCATTCCCATCCTGGCTACAGCAACCGGCCCTCCCGGGAGGACCTAGAGCTCTTCCGCCGCTACGGGTACGTGCACATAATCACCTGCCTGCCCTACAACGAGGGCAGCTGGCGCGCCTACGACGGGCGCGGACGACGCATTGAGCTGCCGGTGGTGGAGCTCTAGAAGACCTTGCTGCTGGGCCCGATGTTCCCGCGGGCCCTGGCCCCCATGCCGATGACGGTGCCCTCCCAGATCACCGTTCCCGGCTCTATCATGGCGTTGATGCCGGTCTTCACATCATCCCCCATGACCACCCCTAGCTTCCGCCTTCCGGAGCTGAGCATCTGCCCTTTCGTGGTCACCCGCACCGTCCGATCGTCGAAGCGCAGGTTGGCCACCTTGGTCCCGGCGCCGAAGTTGCATCTCTCCCCGATTATGCTGTCTCCCACGTAATTATGGTGCGGGATATGCGTCCTCCTCATCACGATGGAGTTCTTGACCTCCACCGAGCTTCCGATGCGCACGCCCTCGCCGAGGCAGGTGGACGGCCGGATGTAGCAATTAGGGCCGATATCGCATCCTTTGGATATGTACACCGGTCCCTCCACATAGCTACCGCTCCTCACCAGCGCTCCCTCTTCCACCACCACCTCGCCCTTGAGCACCGCCCCTTCCTCGATGGTTCCCTTGATGTCCCTCTTCAAAAGGCTCATCAGGTACTCGTTCGCGCGCAGCAGCTCCCAGGGGTAGCCAACGTCCATCCACTCCCCCTCGATCTTCCTGACGGCCACTTCCGTCTGGGCGGCCATCATGTTCAGGGTATCGGTGAACTCGTACTCCCCGCGGGAGGACCTTTCCGTTTTCCGTATGTGCCCGAAAACGTCCGGGGTGAGACCGAAGAAGCCGCCGTTGATCAGGTTCGACGGCGGGTCGGCCGGCTTCTCGATGATCCTGACCAGCTTGCCATTGTCATGCTGCACCACCCCGAACCGCTGGGGGTCGGGCACCTCCGCCACGCCCATGAACGGCTTGCGGTCCTTGCGGAAGGCGGAGACCATCCCGGCCACCGCCTCCGGGGCCATGACCACATCTCCGTTCACGCAGACGAAGTCTCCTTCGATGACCCCCTCCGCCACCCCTATGGCGTTGGCCGTGCCCAATCTCTCCTTCTGCTCCAGGTAGCTGAGCTCGACGCCCAGCTGTTTTCCGTCGCCGAAGAACTCCTTCACCCGGTTGGCCTTCCATCCCACCAGGATGACCTGCTCCTTGATTCCCGCGTCGCCCAGCGCCTTGACCAGGTGGGCCAGGTAGGGTCGTCCGGCCACGGTGAGCAGCGGCTTGGGTATGTTGGTGGTGAGCGGTCTTAGGCGGGTACCCTCCCCGGCGGCCAGAATGAGCGCTTTCATTTCTATCCTTCCCAATGAAATTGGCTGTCAGCTATTAAATGCCTGCTCAGCCCAGGGCCTTGCGGACCCTGGACCTGGCCATCTCGGCGATCTGGTCCAGGTCCTTCCGGTTCCTGGCCTCCGCCGTTAGTCGCACCTTCGGTTCCGTTCCCGATAGGCGGACCAGTAGCCAACCGTGCCCTAGGTCAACGCGGTAACCGTCCACGGTGGTCAGCTCACCGTCCAGGGAGGACATCTCCTCGGCCAGCCTCTCCTTCACCTTTTTGCCTTGGGAGGGATCGAAGGAGAAGGAGTCCCGCGCCGAGGGATAGATGGGCAGGGAAGACACCACGTCCTTGAGCGGCCGTCCGTCCAACAACTTCAGCAGATACGCGCCGGCCAGCATGCCGTCGGGGCAGTAGTTCACGGAGGGGAAGATGAAGGTTCCGGAGGGCTCGCCGCCGAACGGAAGCCTCTGCTTCTTCAGCGCCTCGGAGACGAACATGTCCCCCACCCTGGTGCGTACTATCGGCCTTCCCACGATGTCGTCCAGGACCATGGAGGCGTCCACCGGGGCGGCCATGTCCTTCACCCCCAGGAGCGAGGCGAACAGCGCCAGGAGGCGGTCACCGCTCACGTAACGGCCATCCTCGTCGACGGCCACCATGCGGTCCCCGTCCCCATCGTGGGCGATGCCCGCCATGCCTTTGGCCTTGCACAGCGACATCAGGTCACCCAGGTTGGCTTCGGACGGTTCCGAGGGCCGCCCGGGGAAACGCCCGTCAGGGTTGGCGTTAATGGCCACGACGTTGCAGCCCAGGTCCCGGAACAGGCGGGGGCTGACCGGACCAGTGGCCCCGCAGCCGCAATCGAGAACGATGGAGCGCTCCACCGGTCCGACCTCCTCCAGGATGGTCAGGATGTGTTCGTCGATCGCCCCCGGCCAAAGGCGTTCCTCGAACATCTCGTCCCATCCGGCCTTCCGCCCGCCCTGGGCGATCAGCCGCTCCACCTCCTCCGTCTGCTCCCCGTCGAAGGCACTGCCATCCTGGTTCCACATCTTCACCCCGTTGTACTCCGGGGGGTTGTGGGAGGCGGTGACCATCAGCCCGCAATCGAAATGGGACGCCGCGCATGCCAGCGTCGGAGTGGGCACCATCCCCGCCCGATACGGCTCGGCCCCGGCCTCGATGAGACCGGCGGTCAATGCGTTCACCAACAGGTCCCCGCTGGTCCTAGGGTCCTTTCCCACCACGACCGTCCCGGAAAGACCGCCCACCGCCCTGCCGATCCGAACGCCAAGCTCGGCGTCGATGTCCTTCCCTATCAGACCGCGTATTCCGGAGGAACCGAAGAGGCCCATGTTATCCGCAGGTAATCCCCGCTAAGGCATTTAATCCCTGCCCTTCCAGACATGGCCAGTCATTCGGCCAGCGTGGTTTCCGCATACCCTTCCGGGGGATAAAAATCTGGGTGTGGAGAAAGGTTAACACCCTATACTATATAAGAGGAATTAACGCTGGTCAAGGTCCTTTATGCGATAAATTTTATATATAGAATATTTCCATTACTTACTGGATAACAGGCCAGATTGGTCGATTATCGCGGAGGTCGTTCCATGGTGATGGAGAAAATCAGCTTAGACAAGGCGAAGGACATCGCGAAGAAGAAGGGTCTCAAGCCGGGCCGCGTGAAGGGCACCAACGGAGTTCAGTTCACGAAGGGCAACAACGCGAGGCTGGAGATCGTATCCTGGGAGGAGTTCGAGAAGACCCTCTCCAAGAGGGGTCTCGCGGTGTTCGAGAGCGGCGGCTGGATGAAGATAATGAAGAAGACCAAGTAAGGTCTCCTTTCCAACCCAGTCAAACCCCTTAACATCCCTTTTACTGTTCTCAACCCTCGATGTTGTTCAGCACCACCGTGAGCTCCTTGCCGTAGGCTTTCCTGAACGCCTTGCGGTCCTCCTCCATGCGCCACATCTCCAGCTGCGGGTCGCCGCTGGCGGTGACGATGAGCTTCACCGAGCGTTTGGTCACCTTGCTGAACCGCACGTTCTGCACCAGGTTCGAATGGGAACGGTCCAGGCTCTCGGCCATGCGCAACAGCGTGGAGAGCCGAACCAGGGTCTGCTGGTCCTTCTGGTCCAGCTCCCTCAGGTCGGCCGCCCTGAGCTTCGGCGTGCGCTTGCGGTGGTATTTGGCGATGTTAGCCATGAGCAGCACCTCGCGGTTGGAGAATCCCAGCAGTTCGGCGTGGCAGATTATGTAATGCGAGTGCAGATGATGATCGTTGAAGGAGATGAAATCGCCCACGTCATGAAGGAAGGCGGCGTGATGCAGCAGCTCCCGCTCCTTCTTGCCCATGGTGTGCAAGCCTTTCTTGGCCGCGCTGTCGAACAGCTCCAGGGCGATGGACGTCACCCGTCTGGCATGCTCCTCATCGATGGAGCAGGCCCGTCCCAGCTGTATCACGCTTCTTTCTCGCACCGACAGCTCGCGGAAGCCTGGAAACTCCTCTAGACCGCCCAGGTAGTCCTGCAGCATACCGTCCCGCATGCTGCGTTGGCTGACGGCGATCTCGCTCAGCTTCAGCTCTTCCATGACCGTCTCCAGGACCATCGCCCCGGCGACTATGATGTCCGCCCTCTCCGGGTTCATCCCCGGCACCTTGCGCCTGGCGGCGAGGTCCAGCCCGGCCAACTGGGGTATCAGCTTCCTTAGCTGCGAATACCTGATCACCCCCGGGCGGGAGCTGCTGTCCTGGCGTACGAGGATCTCCCCCAGGTTGACCACGGTCCCGGAACTGCCGAAGGCCAGGGACACCTTGCTCTGCATTATCTCCTTCTTCGCCCTGACCAAGGAGCTCTTCACGTACTTGCGCATCTTCGAGAGCGCCTCCTCAGGGATCGGCGCCTCCGGCTTCTTGACGAACATGGTGGTGAGGCGTATCGCCCCGACCTTCAGGCTCTCCAGATAGGAATATTCGTTCTGATCGCCCAGGGCCAGCTCGGTGCTGCCTCCGCCGATGTCCAGGAACAGGGCGTTCTTGCGGCCGATATGATGGCCGCTGGAGACACCCAGATAGATGAGTCTGGCCTCCTCCATCCCGGAGATGATCTGCAGCTCCAGTCCGGTGGCTTCCTTCACCCGGTCCACCAGCTCGGTTCGGTTGGAGGCCTCCCTGGTCGCCGAGGTGGCCATGGCCACGAACTCCGTCGCGCCGTACGTCCGGGACAGGTCGCAGAAGTTCTTCAGGACCCGCACCGCCCGGTCCATGGCGCTCTCCAGCAGTAGTCCGTCGGAGAACTCCTGCTCCCCCAGCCGGACCATCTCCTTCTGCTCGCTGATCACCGTGAACGAGCGGTTGGGGTTGATGCGCACCACCAGGAGGCGGATGGAGTTGGTCCCCACGTCCAGGAAGGCCACTACCTTCCCCTTCTCCGGCTCAGCCATCCACGGTCACCCTCCTGCCGAAGACCCGGGCGAACTGTCCTGCCTTCCGTCCTCCCCATTCCTTCTCCAACGAAAGATCGCCCCGACCGGTGATGGCTACCTTGACCGCCCTTCTGCCCACGGCGATCTCCATGTTCCCCACCAGCGAGCCGTGGCCGCGGTCCAGGCCGTCCGCCAGGGCCAGCATGGCCGAGAGCTTGCATACTCTCTTCTGCTCCGATCGCGTGAGCCCCTTGAAAACCCTGTCGTCAGGGCGCGGCGAGCGCAGGCCGTGATAACGGGCGATGCAGGCCAGCATCCTTCTCTCCACCTCTTCCAGGGGGAGCTCGGCCTTCATCACTATGTCCAGGGCCCTCCTCTGATGCCCTTCCGCCCCTTCACCGAGCCCCACATCGTGCACCATGGCCGCCATTTCCAGCAGTTCGCGGTCCTTGGGGTCCAGACGGTGCAGTCCCCGGGTGTTGTCGAAGATCAACGTGGCCAGGGACCGGACCTGCTCGGCGTGCTGGCGTTCGATCTGGAACCGTTCAGCCCATTTCCCGGCCTCCCGGACCTTGTCCGCCGTCCGCCCGTTCTCCAGGTCCTTGGGCAGGTCCTTGAACCCCTGGGCCCGCAGCTCGTCCGCGGCGCCCTTGGCGTCATAGGGGACCCTGATCAGCTCCACGCTCATGGACGGAAAGTCCAGCAGGGCATAGGAGGCCTCGGGGCCGTCGCGGGGGCGACCCACGCTGCCCGGGTTAACGAAAACCGTCCCGGCGCATTCCCGGACCATCGGAACATGGGAGTGGCCGGTGACGATCACGTCAGCACGGCTCGATCCGGCCAGATGGCGCATCCGGTTCTCAGGCGTGGACAGGGTAAGCTTCTCCGCCTCCTGTCCCGGCGAGGCATGGGTCACCAGGACGGTGCGGCCGCAGATGTCCAGGCGCAGCTCGTCCGGAAGCGAGGCCAGCCATTGCAGCTCGTCCTTCCCTAGCATTTCCGTCGACATCTCCAGCTGACGGTCATCGACCTTCTTTCCCGAGGCTATCCTCAAGACGGCGCGGTCTATGTTGCCGATAACGCTGAGCACGTCCCGCTCCAGGAGCAGGCGGACCGCATCCACGGGATGAGGGAGGCCCACCGCGTCCCCGGCGTTCAGGAAGGCGGTGGCACCTCTCGACCGGGCGTGCAGCGTCACCGCCCGCAGGGCGGCGACGTTACCATGCACGTCCGAGATGAGCGCCACCTTTACCGGGCAGGCCTCGACCAGCGGACGGCCCTTGAGCTTGTCCAGCAGCCGGAACAGGAAGCGCTCCTGCTGCAGGGCGGACCATATCACCATAAGCTCGGAATGAAGCTCCCGGCGACGTTTCTCGAAATTGGTCGCCAACCGCTCAATGGCCTTGGCCGCCGCTGGGGCCTCCTTCCGCAGGCCCGGCAAACGCTGCAACCAGACGTCGCAGTCGTGCAGCTCCCCCACCGTGTCCTGCAGTTTCTTCATTACTTTGAGGTCCTCCTCCAGTCCATCCTCATAGGCGTCCCGGAACGCCTCGAGCGCGTAGCGCAGATGCTTTCCCGCTATCCGCAACGCATGATGGCCCTGCCAATCCTCATAGATCGGAACGGAATGCGAGTGCTCCATCAGTTCGTCCACAGCCACGGAGGCATGGGCGAAGGCGTATGGATGCAAGGAAGACAGGTCATCCTTCGGCTCCTCCAGTCCAGCGAGCTGGGACCTCATCTCCTGCAATGCCCCGTCCCCAACCAGCTCGTCCATCAGGGCGGCCACGCCTGGCTGCAGCGACGTCCGGCGGCACCTGAGCATCTCCACGATCAGGGCGAGGCCGACGGCCTCCTCCCCCTGCCAATCCTTGGCCATGCCCTCGAGCAGTTCGATCTGCACGTCCAGGTCCCGAGCCTCCCCCAGCGAGGTGGTGATGCGTTTCACCGCCTTCCGCCAACGCTTGGCCTTCTTGCCCTTGAAGCATTCGCCGAATATGCGCAGCGCTGAGCGCAAGCGCCGGGAGGCCACCCGCATGCGGTGCACGTGCTCGATATCCTCCCCGCTTCGCACACCATCGACCTCGGCCAGAAGCGCCTCCAGCCGCTGCGCGGTGACGCTCCGACCGTATGCGCACAGTAGGTCGGTCAGCTTCACTCCTCCCTGTGCCAGGAACCGCGGTTCTTGATCAGCCAGTCCTGAGAGTCCACTCTCTCCTCGCCCTTGGCGGTCCTCCTTTTCATGTAGGTGCCGTCAGGCAGCATGTCCCGGGACTTGACGTTGTCCCTGAGATGGATAGGCAGTATCTCATCCACCAGTTTCCGTCGGTACTCCTCGTCCAGCACCGGGAACAGCACCTCCACCCTCCGTTTCAGGTTGCGGGGCATCATGTCCGAGCTGCCCAGGAACACCTCCTCCTGCCCGCCGTTACGGAAGTAGTAGATCCTGGCGTGCTCCAGGAAGCGCCCGACGATGCTGTTCACCCGGATGTTGTCGCTGAGCCCTTTGACCCCGGGGCGCAGGGCGCACAGCCCGCGAACGTTCAGGTCCACGCGCACCCCCTCCTGGGAGGCTTTGTACAGGGCCATGATGATCTCCGGGTCCAGCAGCCCGTTGAGCTTGAAGGCCAGGTACCCATCGCCGTGCTCCCTCTGCCTCTGCGCCTCCCGTTCGATGCGGGCGATCATCTCCCTCTTCAGCGTGACAGGCGCCACGAGAAGCTTGCGGTAGGAGTCCTTGTGCGAGTACCCGGTCAAATAATTGAAGAGGTCGGCCACGTCAGCGCCGATCTCCGGGTCTGCGGTCAGGTAACCGATGTCGCCGTAGATGCGGGCGGTCTGCGCGTTATAGTTACCGGAGCTCATGTGGCTGTAACGGACGATGCTGTCCCCCTTCTTCCGCACCACCAGAAGCAGTTTGGCGTGCACCTTGAGGTCCATGAGGCCGTACACCACATGCACCCCGGCGTTCTCCAGTGCCCGCGCCCAGACGATGTTGTTCTCCTCATCGAAACGTGCCTTGAGCTCCACCACCGCGGCCACCGCCTTGCCGTTCTCCCTGGCCTCCATCAAGGCGTCGATGATCGGGGAGTGCTTGTCGATACGGTACAGGGTGATCTTGATGGCCAGGACCTGCGGGTCGTTGGCCGCCTGCTTCAGAAAGGTGACCAGCGGTACGAAGGAATCATAAGGGTGATAGAACAGCCGGTCGCGATGCTCCACCGCGGACATGAGCGACTTCTCCGGCACCAGGTCCGAGGGCACGTAGGGAAGGAACGGCTGGTCCTTGAGGTCCGGGCGGTTCAGGGACAGCAGGTCCCAGAAGCCCACCAGGGACAATGGGGCGTGGGAGCGGAAGACCATCAGCGGATGCAGTCCGAGCTTGGTGGCGAAGAGGTCCACCAGCTTATCGGGCATGTCCTTGTCCACCTCCAGCCGGATGGGGGAGCCGACCCTCCTGGTCTCCACGCTCTCCTCGATGGCCGTAAGCAGGTCCTCCGCCTCATCGGTGGTGATCTCGATGTCCGCGTCGCGGGTGATGCGGAACAGGTGCACGTCCCTTACCTTCATGCCCGGGAACAGCAGATCGAGGTTGTCGGCCACCAGATCTTCCAGTAAAACGAAGTCCTGGGTCCTGCCCTGGGATCCGGGGATGGGCACGAAGCGGGGGAAGAGGTCCAGGGGTACCTTCACCCGGGCGTAGCGGTCCCCTCTCTGGGGATGCCTTACGCTCACGGCCAGATTGATGCTGAGATTGGAGATGAAGGGGAAAGGCTGATTGAAGTCCAGGGCCAGGGGCGTGAGGGCCGGGAATATCATCCTCTCGAAGTAATCGCGTAACGCCTGGCGCTTTCCCGGGTCGAGGTCCTTCACCGGATGGATGGTGATCCCGGCCATCCTAAGCTTGGGCAACAGGTCATCATACCACAGCCTGCCATGCGCTTCCAGCAGCGGCAACAGCTCCGCGCTGATGGCCTCCAGCTGCTCCAATGGCGTCAATCCGTCCGGTGGTGCCTCCAACGCTCCTTTCTTCAGCTGCCTCTTCAGCCCGGACACCCGGACCATGAAGAACTCGTCCAGGTTGCTGCCGCAGATGGCCAGGAACTTGATCCTCTCCAGGAGCGGATGGGAAGTGTCCTGGGCCTCCTCGAGAATGCGCTTGTGGAACCTTACCCAGCTTATCTCCCGGTTGATGAACGGCGAGTTCCCGGACTGTTTACTGGGCTTGCCGCTGCGAACACTGGTCTTACGGTCTGCGCTGCTCTTGCGGGCGGGCATGGGCGTCCCTATTACATCCTACCTCCAGTATATATGAGGTTACCGTCCAGTTCAGAGGTTCGTTAATATCACAATATATACTGGTACGGTCCGTTTTTTTATAGTCAGGGATCGCTCGTTCCCGACATGGCCGGGCTGATCCGTCCCGGGGTGATGGACCAGGACCGTCACGACCGGACCAAGCGTATTCCCTGGGTGGACCTTTCACGCATAGGTTCGGCAAAAGTACTGGTCGTTGGCGCGGGTGCTCTGGGGAACGAAGCGGTGAAGGACCTGGTGCTCTTCGGGTTCCGTCACGTGGACGTTCTCGACATGGACACGGTCGTTCGGTCCAACCTCTCCCGCTGCGTGCTCTTCCGGGAGGGGGACCAATCGTCCGGGAAGGGAAAAGCGTCGCTGGTCGCGGAAAGGGCCAGAGAGCTGGACCCGGAGGTCCAGATCAGGGCCATGGAGGGCAAGGTGCAATCCCTGGGGCCGGAGGATATGAAAGGGTATGGTATCATCCTTGGTTGCTTGGACAACGTGGCGGCCAGGCTGCATCTCAACGCTAACGCGTATCACGCCCGGGTACCGTACGTGGACGGCGGCACGGAGGGGTTCCGGGGAAGGGTGCAGGCGGTGGTTCCGCCGTTGACGCCCTGCCTGCAGTGCGGTATGAACCGCAGCCATTTCAAGGTCATGGAGCGCCGTTTCAGCTGCACCGGTCAGGACACCGTGTTCTACCAGCCGAAGATGGCCGCGGAGATAACCACCACCAGCATCATCGCCGCCGCCCAGGTGCGGGAAGCGGTGAAGGTCCTCTCTGGACGGCCGGCGATAGCCCACGTCATGCATTACGATGGTATGGCGGGGACCTGCGAGATATTGGGATTGGACATCGACCCAGGATGTCCGAACCACCTCCCTACCAAATTATCATAATGCTAACTCTAAGGGAAAGGATTATACCTTCTTCCCAGGGATTGTCCGGGGCGATAAAATGGTGGTAAGGGTAAGGGTCAGGAACGCGGAGACCGGTGCCACGGTCGACATGGAGCTGGAGATGGAGAACACCGTGGAGGAGATCATCGAGGGCGTATCGGCCTATTGGGAGAAGGACCCCGGGGCGTACGTCATCCGCAAGGGCCGCCGCCTGCTGAGGGGGCAGCAGAAGGTCCAGGAACTGGATATCCAGGCCAACGAGGAACTGGAGTTGATCCCCGACCCCGAGGGCGGGAACCGATGACCCTGCCCCTGGAGATACTCTACATCAGGTTGAGGAACGAGCTGGAGGCCTGCCGTAACCACCTCCCCAGGAGCTTTGATTTTAGCGAGGGGAACCTTACGGCCTTCCCACTGAAGGTCGAGGTGGCCATGGAAGGTGTTCCCGGACCGGTCATGGAGAACGGTAAGCTCAGCTACCGATACAGCCACCGGCTGGAGCTGATAATCGGCCGGGAGTATCCGTTCGAGAAGCCGCTGGTGATCTGGAGGACGCCTATCTTTCATCCGAACATCATGATGCCCGAGGACGGGGGCCACGTCTGCATAAAACTACTTTCGGAATGGTCCTTCAATTCCACCCTATCGAATTTCATCAAGGGGCTGGAGTCGCTTCTGATATCGCCCAATGGAAATAGCCCGTTCGGCACCGACACCTGCACCGCTGCCGCCCAGTTCTTCAATACCAATCCCCGCCGCACTCCGCCGGTGATCGTGGCTCCGGCCCCCAAGGTGGTACGAAGATGAGGAACGCGCCGGTCATACTGGGCGGAAAGGACCTGGAGATGGAGGAGATGGCCCCTCCTTCTGCGGAAAGGGCGCTGCCGCACAAGTGGCTGCCCAAGGAGGCTTTACCGCTTTACTCCGATCGGTGCGAAGCGGAGATGTACCTCTTCAAGACCGCCGAGGAGAAGGTGCGAAACCACGCCCTCTCCCAGGTCAAGGCGGGGCTGGAGGTGATGGGCTTCCTACTGGGCGAGGTCTTTACCCATCAGGGCGTGGAGTATACGGTGGTGCGAGACGTGGCCACCACCAACCTGGAAGCTACCTCGGTCAGCGTCAGGTTCGATCCGGAGGGCTTCGAATCCCTCTTCGCCTCGCTGGAATGCGCCCGCTTCCGTTACGTGCTGGTGGGCTGGTATCACTCTCATCCCGGGCACGGTTGCTTCCTTTCCTCCACGGACATCTCGACCCAGAAGGGGATGTTCGACAAGCCTTACCATACCGCCCTGGTGGTCGATCCCATCCGCAAGGAGATGGACGCCTTCTGCCTCTCCAACGGAGAGGTTCGCCGGCGCAAGTACCTGGTCTACTGGGATGAGTTCCAGAATCCTTATTACGGGGAGAGCGTCCGGCCCAAGAAGATACGAATGTGATCAGACCCAGATGGCGTGCCTGCGTCTCAATGACGCCTCGTCCTGGTTCAGCTTGGCCATGAGCAGCGGGACCATGGAATCCATCATGACCATGCTGGAGGCCTCGAAGATCGTTCCCAGTGGAGCGTTCCTCTTCTTCTGCTCGTCCCTGGGCTGAACAAGCTCCATGACGATGTTGCTGGCGATGCCTAGCTTAGAATGAGCGCTGCCGGTGATGCTGATGACCACCGCGCCGAGGCGGCGCACGATGTTGGCGGTCTGCACCGCGGACATGGTCTCCCCGGTGTTGGATATGATGAGCACCACGTGACCCTTCTCCACGATGGGGGTCGTGGTGTCTCCGACGAAATGAACGTTGAGGCCTATCTGCACCAGCCGAGCGGCGAAGGCCTCCCCGACCAGTCCAGAGCGGCCGACCCCATAGATGAAGATCTTGGGGGCGGCGGCCAGCGTGGAAACGATATCATCTATCGTCGACTCGTCAACCCTCTCGATGGTCCGCCTGACCTCCTCAAGAATGTAGGCGGTGGTCTCCTTCAATCCTCATCCTCGTCCTTGGCACCCTTGCCCTTCTTGACCTTGATGTCCTTGGACACCCGCTTGGTCATTACCCTCTCGTAAATGACCTTCATGTACATGGCATCATGTTCCAGGAGCGGGGAGCTGGAGATGATGGTGGCGTTGATGTCAGCATCGGCCAGATACTCGGCCATGGGCTCGAAGCGCAGATCCCCCTTCTTGATCGGGGTGACCCGTCTCTCGTTCCCTCCCTCGTGCTCCACACCAGAGAAGTGAGTGTAATGCAGGTCGCCCACGTAGCTGCTGATCTTGTCAAAGACCTCGGCGAAATCCTCCGGCTCGCGGAGCATTCCGTTGTTTCGCGCGTGCAAATGGGCGAAGTTGACCACCGGGGTCAGGCGGTCGAACTTGTCGCAAAGGTCGATGATCTCATCCAGGCCACCAAAGACCTCCTTGCGTCCAGAGGTCTCCAGTCCGAGACGGGGCTTGAGCTTGTTCTTATCCCACCAGGTGACGATCTCCTCCAGGCGATCGGAGATGTTCTCCGCCGCCTCTCGGCGGCTTATGTTCCCATAAAGGCCCATGTGGGTGACGACCATGTTGCCGCCCATCTCCTGGGTCATCAGGCCCGCCCAGCGAATGGAGTCCATGCTCTTCTTGGTCAGGTCCCCCTCCCCGGCCAGGTCGATGTAATACGGGGTATGCATGGACAGAGCAACATCCAGCTCGCTGCCCATGACCCCCAGCTTCTGCAGTTCATCGTAATTGTGGGCCAGACCGGACGAGAGGCTGATCAGGACGTCGTCCTCCTTGATCTTCTCATCGAGGTTGGTTATCTGAACGTCCTTCTTGCCCTTCCGGCGGTGTATCTCCACCACCAGGTCGCCCTCGAGTTGGCGAGGGGTAAGACCGACCTCCTCGTCATCGGGGGAACGCGGCATCACGTTCACCCTGACCATCTGCACCTCCATGGCGTTCAGGCCGAGGCCATGAACGTCCTCGATGCCATCCTTCAAAGTGCGACCCTTACAAGAAAGCGGAATACCAGCTGGACCAAAGCGAATCATCTATAACCCCGAGCAAACTAAACGATATGTCCAATGACATATATAAGGGCTATCAAAAATTAATTTAAAAGCGTTAATATTATAGGGGGCATCGTTCTACGTCCGTTCTAGTTAGGGCCGGCGTTCCGCTTCCGCATGGGTCGATATGATGACGGATAATTTTCCAAGCCAGCCGCTCACGGATAGGGTATCTCCAACGTTCGCTTGGATGGCAAAGGTATTTAATACCCCTCCATATTAGAGGGGCTTACCAATGTCGGGAGAGTCAGAACATGACACATGCAAAGACTGACCCCAACCTCCTGGAGCTGATCTCCGCCCTGAAGGCGGAGTCGAGGTCCAGCGGAGTGGGGATCTGGCGAGACATTGCTCTAAGATTGGAAAAGGCCAAGGCCAATTGGGCCGAGGTCAATCTGAGCAAGCTTGAGCGATACGCCTCCGAGGGCGACGTCATAGTCGTACCTGGAAAGGTGTTGGGGTCCGGTGCCTTGAGCAAGAAAGTGACCGTAGCCGCCTACGGGTTCTCCGAGTCCGCCAAGATGAAGATCGAGGCCGCTGGGGGCAAGAACCTGACCATCATGGAACTGGTCAAGGAAATGCCCCAGGGGACCGGCGTGAAGATAATGAGGTGAGCAGATGGTCGCTGTAATAGACGCTGAGAACCACATCGCAGGAAGGCTTGCTACCGTAGTGGCCAAGAGGCTCCTGAAGGGCGAGGAGATCGTCATCGTCAACGCCGAGAAGATCATAATCACCGGCGAGCGCGACTCCGTGCTTGCCGCATACAAGCAGAAGAAGGACCTGGGTAACGTCAAGAGCGGCCCGTTCTTCCCCCGCCGCGCCGACCTCATCATGAAGAGGACCGTCCGCGGGATGCTTCCCTGGCAGAGAACCTCCGGAAGGGAGGCCTACAGGAGGCTGAAGGTATACGTAGGTGTACCGAAGGAGTTCGTCGACTCCCAGAAGGAGAAGGTCGACGTTGCATTAAAGACCGGGCTGACCCAATACGTCACGCTCAGTCAGATAGCTGAGTTCCTGGGCTCGAGGGTGAAGTGATATGTCCGAAGTTGTCAATACCAGTGGAAAGAGGAAGACGGCGGTGGCCCGCGCGGTGGCCCGCGAGGGTACCGGCAAGGTACGCATCAACAGCGTGCCCCTGGACATAGTCACCCCTGAACTGGCTAGGCTAAAGATGGCCGAGCCGTTGACCTTGGTGCCGGAGAAGGCGGCCAAGATCGACATCGACGTCAGCGTGGCCGGCGGAGGCGTAATGGGACAGGCGGAAGCCACCCGCACCGCCATCGCCAAGGCCATCGTGGAGTACTACAAGGATGAGGAGATGGAGCTGGCCTTCAAGCACTTTGACAGGTCACTGCTGATCAGCGACATCCGCCGCAAGCTCCCGAAGAAGCCGCTGGGTCGTGGCGCCAGGAAGAAGAGGCAGAAATCGTACAGGTGAGCAGAAATGATAATACCGGTAAGATGTTTCACGTGCGGCAAGGTGGTAGGAAGCTCCTACCAGACCTTCGTCAAGAGGGTGCAGATGGGGGAG
>Ga0302243_1000137_pt1 | contig 84981 bp, 74 predicted proteins | sample AAG_UR_Met_MG_FD_193514 | JGI IMG/M metagenome (GOLD analysis project Ga0302243, IMG submission 193514) | Enriched activated sludge microbial communities from anaerobic digester in WTTP, New Holstein, Wisconsin, United States - AAG_UR_Met | ecosystem: Engineered > Bioreactor > Anaerobic >... | reverse complement strand
CGTTATCGTTTGGTCTGTCGCAAATGTCCCTGACGAAAATACTATCTCCGTATCCCCGTACTGCTGGTTCCCGGATTCGAACTTTACTGTCCCTCCTCCGCTTGCTGTTACTACATTTGACGAACTGTTTACTATATTTACGCTCTGGTATGTACTGCTCGACGGCCAGTAGAGATAACTTGTATTATTATATGAATCTTTAAATGTTACTTGTATTTGATAATCGACTGCCGTATCTCCAGAATCAAATTTCGGCAACGATATATAAAATTCTTCTTTATCTTGGATAGCTCCCTTATCTTTCACGGCTATACTTCCCGAATTGCCGTTAATATAATAATTCATCTTTGCCGTAGCCGAAACGTTTCCTCCGAAGTCTACGGAAATTTTTGCTTCTAAAATTCTTTTTACAGAAGAAACTGTTTTTATTTCATTATGTATAATGCTTGAAACAGGAAAAGATATGGCTGCAGATATGATTTTAACTATTTGCTGGCTGCCAAACATATAAACAGGCACTGCCGGCAATGTTAAAAGTCCGATAATTAATGAAATAATTTTTTTTCTGTTCATTTGTTTTTACGTTTAACCGTCTAATATAAGTTTAACCGATTTTAATCAAAAACAACAACTGTTTTTATCATGAAGTAACAACTTCTCCAAGCTTTGAAACTTTAAACTTAATTTCTTTAATAATTTCTTTGTCAAAAGCTCTTATCTTAAGAACAGCAACATATTTTCCTTTTTTTAAACCGTCTTTTTTAATATCGTTGCTTACAAGAGGTCCTGAAAAATCCCTGCTTTTTTCAGCATAAACGGGAACTGTTTCCGAAATATAAACAGTCCTTATTAATTTTTTCTTTTTTTTGTCATAAATTTCAATAATTCCGCTCGGTCTGAAATGAACATTTCCGTCGTTTTTCACAATAACTTGATAATTTATGCCGTTTTTTGTACCGATAAAGTTTAAAGAATCTATTTTAAAGTCTATTTTCTCAGTGCCTCTGACTATAACATAAATCGGGACAGATATTGCAATGGTTACCATCTGCCCTTCCTCCTGTTCAACGGAAAAATAAACCCTTCCTGAAACTGAACCTTTCATATCGTCAAGAATATTTATTTTATAAGGAACTTCTATTGATTCTCCCGAAGGAATAGGGTATTTGTCCTTTTCAAAATGAAGCCATCTGTTTACATCTGTATTCGTATTTCCTGAATATGTGTTCCAATTTTCCAATTTAATTACAACAGTTATTGGTTTATCGTAAGTATTTTTTACAACATATTTACCTTCATAAGAAGAATTTGCATCCGTTGTAATATTAACTATTGCAGGATCTACAGACAATCCCGCAAAAGAGAAACCGTAAATAAACAATAATCCGATAATAAATATAATTTTTTTCATAAAATAAATTTCAACCCGCCAATGTTTTTTATTCATAAGACAAAATTACTTTAATATTAGCGTTGTAAGTCAATCCTCCTATGGCATTTGCACAATTTGCGCCCAAATACACCTTCGGATAAATCGGATTATTCATCCCGCCGAAATCGCCGCTTACGGAAATATGGTACCCTCTGCTGTCCCAAAGCAAACTATAATCAGTTGCATCTCCTTTAGCAGAATCTGTTATATAAAACCATGGATAGTACCAAGGATCAGTTGCCGATTTGCCGCCGTCATATAAAGCATAATTAGGAGACCCGCTATAAGCTATTACCAAAGTATCGCCGGATGCATTTGGCAATAAATTCTTTGAAACGCGCCAACACATTTGCAACACTTTTGTACCGCTTGCCGTATCAACCAAACCGTCTTTGCTTACAGCACCGTTATCAGTATATATTCTTACATTCCAATTATCCGTCTCAAGAATATCTAGACTTAATTCTAAATATTGTTCTGCAGCAACCCAATTTTTACGGAAAGAAGAAGCATTCCAGGTTACAGAAGATGTTGCCAAATTATCGGAAATATTTTTTATTGTTACGTTAAATTCTCCTATAGAAGACCTTTTTAAGACTATAGAGTCCAAATCAAAAGTAGCCGTAGCAAAAGTCGTATTAAAAAGAAAAGGATTTTTTATATTAGTTAAATTCACAGAAGGCAAACTGCTTAAATTAATAGTACATTTTTGCCATGTATGGCTGCTGTTATTTATACCTAGAGAACTCAATTTAACAGTTCTATCTGTACTATCAGTTACACCGACTTTTATATCGCTTACATCGCCGGTTTTTGGTCTGATATAAAATTCCAACGTTGAAAAAGCGCTTATATCTCTTGTCGTAACAGTATTTCCTGTTCCTGTAACAAAAGTAAAACAAAAGCCGGACCAACCTACAGATGCGCTAGAAACAGAACAACTGTAATAGTTATTTCCTTCTTTTGCATCAGAACCTGATACAGTGTTTACTACAGGCAACGGATATAAATCTCCTTTCCAAACATTATAAACAATATTGTCATCAACGGTCCCTGCATTTTGAGTTGCGCCGTTAAAATTTTCTGAAAATAAACCATAGACGTGTTTATCAGTTAAATTGTTTGCAAATAAATTATTTGTAAACAACATAACAAATAAACACACGAATAAAAAATATGCCAGCCTTTGTATTTTTTTCACTTGTAGATATTCGCCTGTTTTAAACATATGCATGCCGGCAAATTTTAATTTGCCGGCATGCATTAATTATTAACTATTCCTGAAATGTAAGAACTAAGATTTGTTCTGTTTTGTATGTATCTCCGCCCTGAACATCTTTAAATCCTGCGCCGAAATACATATATGCCGTATCTCCTGTTACCCCTGTCAAAGCATAAGTTCCGGTTTCACCCGTTACTCCGCCAACAAACCCGTTAATATTTGCAATTGTTGTATATGCAACATTAAAGTTGCTTGTTGAACCGTCTGATTTTAAATCAGATTTATCGGTAAGATAACGAGCAGTTGAAGCTCCTGTATTATACTCGTAAGAACTTGACAACTTTGTAGCGGACATAGTGTAGCTTAAAGGAATATATCCTCTGCTTTCTCCTCCGCCTGAACCTTTTCTTACCAAACCGCTGAAAGCTTTAGTACCGTCTTGATTAGTTCTCGGATTAGTTGCTACATAATCAGTTGAATTGCTCTTGTTATCCTGATAGATATAAATTGCACCGGTTGTCTTTGTTACAGATGCAACCATGACTGCATACTGCTGGGCAGTCTTCCATGTTTCAGTACCTGAATTTAAAGTAACTGCACTTGGATTCCAAGCTATTGCTGTTGCGGTTGAGTCATCGGCCAAATTCTTCAAGTTGAAGCTTATATAGACCTCTCCGGAACTGGCAAAGTCTGCGGATGCGTTGATTGTTTTTACCGTATCAGTCGATGCATATACTGCGCTTCCAAACATAACTACACAAGCCAATACCACCAATAAAGATAAAATCTTCTTCATTTCTCCCCCTTTTTTTTATTTCTTTTATGTTATTAAAATAACATATCATTGTCAACCTTTTTTATTTTTATTTTGTAAAATTTTTGTAAAATGTACATTTTAACTATTTATTTTATATAATAACAAAATTATAATTTTTGATGTTTTTTAATCTTTATATAATACGGGAGAAAAAGTATGATTTTGATTTTAGATTTCGGATCACAATACACTCAATTGATAGCAAGACGAATAAGAGAAGCAAATGTCTATTGTGAAATTTTTCCGGGAACAAAAGACATAAAAGAAATACAAAATATTAATAATATTGAAGCCGTTATTTTATCAGGCGGACCTGCCAGCGTATATGAAAAAAATGCCCCTTATCCTTGTGATGAAATTTGGGAAATGAACGTTCCTATATTAGGAATATGCTACGGCGTGCATCTCATAGCTCAACAATTCGGAGGCAAAGTAAAACCTTCTAAGAACAGAGAATACGGATTTGCCGATATATCTGTAGAAAAGGACAATATTCTTTTTTCAGGTTTGGAAAACAAAATGCCAGTATGGATGAGCCACGGCGACAAATTGACAAAAATGCCTAAAGATTTCATAAACATTGCAAGTTCAAAAAACTGCACAGCCGCTTCTATTGTAAATACAGAAAAAAATATTTACGGAGTACAGTTTCACCCGGAAGTACAACATTCTCCTTTCGGTAAAAAAATATTGGACAATTTCTTATTTAAAGTGTGCAAAGTAAAAAAAGACTGGACAATGAAGTCTTACATAAAAGATGAAATCGCCAGAATAAAAAAACAAGTCGGAAACGGCAAAGTTTTGTGCGCCTTGTCAGGCGGAGTAGATTCTTCAGTAGCAGCTATAATGCTCCACAAAGCAATAGGTAAAAAATTATTCTGCGTATATGTCGACCACGGACTTCAAAAACTCGGAGAAACTGAAAGAGTAAGAAAAGTTTTCGGCAAAAAATTCGGAAAAAATTTAATCATATGCGATTCAAAAAAATTATTTTTAACAAAATTGAAAGGAGTAACAGATCCTGAGCAAAAAAGAAAAATAATAGGTCATACTTTTATAGAAGTATTTGAGAAGGAAGCAAAGAAATTAAAGGGAATTGATTTTCTGTTACAAGGCACCATATATCCTGATGTCATTGAAAGCGCAAAGATAGGGACAGGCGTTACAATAAAAAGCCATCACAATGTCGGCGGGCTTCCTGAAAAAATGAAAATGAAACTTGTTGAACCTTTAAAATCTTTATTCAAAGACGAAGTAAGAACTTTAGGAAGAGAACTCGGCATCCCTGATGAAATTATAGACAGACAACCTTTTCCGGGTCCGGGACTTGCAGTAAGAACCCTCGGAGAAATAACCGAAGAAAAGCTCAGAATAGTAAAAGAAGCCGATGCAATCGTTGATGAAGAAATAAGAAAAGCGGGGCTCTATGAAAAAATATGGCAGTCTTTTGCAGTTATACTTCCGGTAAAAACAGTAGGAGTTATGGGAGACAAAAGAACATACGAGCATGTTATAGTTGTAAGAGCCGTAAATTCAGAAGACGCCATGACTGCTGACTGGGTAAAATTACCGTATGAATTATTAGGTTCTATTTCAAGCAGAATTATAAATGAAGTAAGAGGCGCAAACAGAGTCGTTTATGATATATCTCAAAAACCGCCTTCGACAATTGAGTGGGAATAAGAAAATATTTTACAAAAAAACATCCACCGATAAGAGTGGATGTTTTTTTTATTTTTAAGATATAATTATTTTTTACCGCATTGGCAGTCAACGCATTTGCTGCCGTTGAACAATATTGAAAAAAGGAAAAGAGTTACACCTATACAAACACAAGAATCGGCAACGTTAAAAGAAGGCCATCTGTAAACATCTTTAAAACCGATATCTATAAAATCGACTACCGCCCCCCTAAAAACTCTGTCTGTTAAATTACCTATTCCGCCGGCAATAATAAGCAGTAAAGAGTGAAACTGAAGAGCAGAAAATTCATCCTTATGCTTTTTTATAAAATATATTATTACTGCAACAACAAAAGCCGTAAGTATTGTAAAAAATATATTTCTTCCCTGAAACATACTGAACGCAACTCCGGAATTTGAAACGTGAACTATACTAAAAAAATCATTTATTTTGACAAACGAATTATACGCAATATTTTTTATGACCAAGAACTTAGTTAATTGGTCTAATAAAACATAAAATATAATAAGTAAAAAATATTTCTTCCCCATTATTTAACCGCTTCACTGCATCTAGGACATAAACCGTCTTCATTAATACCGTCTATGTGTCTCCAGCATCTTTCGCATTTTCCGAATTTTGATTTTCCGGCAACTACGGCTATCTCGTCATTTTTAGATGAAGATTCAAAAGAAATATCCCAACTGCCGAAAACAATATTTATCAAAGCTTTATCTTTTAAAACAGCATCATATTCTGATCCGTATTTTATAATAAGACTTGCTTCAAGATTAGAACCTATTATCTTTTGTTGCCTTAATTTTTCATATTCAATTAAAACCTGTTGTTTTACTTTGACCAATGCTTCCCATTTTTTCAAAACTTCTGTATCAAGTCTGTATTTTAAGTTTTCCTTAGGAAAATCAGCTAAAGTTACAAACTCAGGCAAACCTGATTTGATTTTTATTATTTCTTTCCAGCCTTCCTGCATCGTAAATGATAAAATAGGAGACATTAACTGTAACAATGTCTTTGTTATTTCCAACATTGCCGACTGCGCGCTTCTCCTGTCTCTGCTGTTAAGTTTATCGCAATACATTATGTCTTTCAATGAATCAAGATAAAAACCGCTTAAAAAAACAGTACAGAAATTATTTACGGTATTTACAATCTTATGGAATTCATAATTTTCATATCCGGAAGAAGCCTGATTAACAACATCATTCAGACAATATAATGCATATTTATCAATCTCATTCATATCGTCATATTTGACAATATCTTTTTCCGTCATGTCATTTATATTACCAAGCATAAATCTTACTGTATTTCTTATTTTTCTGTAAGAATCGGTATGTCCTTTGATAATTTCATCGGACAATCTGACATCTTCGCGGTAATCACATGAAGCAACCCAAAGCCTTAAAACATCGGCACCGTATTTATTAATGATCTGTTGAGGATCTAATCCGTTATTTAAAGATTTTGACATCTTTCTGCCTTCGCCGTCTACAAGGAATCCGTGGGTTAAAACAGTTTTATAAGGTGCTTTATTCTTTAAAGCAACTGCCGGAAGCAATGATGTTTGAAACCAGCCTCTGTGCTGATCGCTGCCTTCCAGATACATATCCGCAGGAAATTCCAAACTGTCATAGTTCCCGCTGGACAAAACAGCTTCGGAAGAAACGCCCGAATCAAACCAAACGTCCAATATATCTTCTTCTTTTTTAAAATCCGCTTTACCGCATGAAGGACATTTTAAATCAAATCCTTGTAAAAGTTCTTCAGCTGTTTTCTCAAACCAAACATCGGCGCCTTTTTCTTTAAAAAGATCCGCTATTTTATCTATTATTTTTTTATCAACAACAGCTTCTCCGCATTCCTTGCAGTAAAATATCGGAAGAGGCACTCCCCACAGCCTTTGTCTGCTCAAACACCAGTCAGGTCTGCTTTCTATCATTGAAGTTATTCTGTTTTCGCCGTATTTTGGAATCCATGAAACATTTTTAATTTCATCAAGAAGTCTGTTCCTTAAATTATTTAAATCAACTCCCATAAACCATTGAGGAGTTGCTCTGAAAATGACAGGTTTCTTACATCTCCAACAATGAGGATAAGAGTGGCTTATACTTAAACTAGCCAAAACTTTGCCTTCAGCTTTTAATTTTTCAATTATCAAAGGATTTGCTTTAAAAACATTTATTCCTTCAAATTCAGGAACCTGGTTTGTAAATTGACCTCTGTCATTTAAAGGAGAAATTATTTCCAGTTTATAAGCCAAACCGGCCTGATAATCTTCCTGTCCGTGGCCTGGAGCAATATGAACAATACCGGTTCCGTCTTCCATGCTTACAAAATCGGCAAGAATACCCAAAGAAGCTCTGTCTACTATAGGATTTTTACATTTTATGTATTCCAAATCACTGCCGGAAAACTCATCTTTTATTTGAAAAGAAGATGCATTTATTTTTGACTTTACGTTTTCCGCTAAATCTTTTGCAACTATTAATTTTTCAATCTTGTTATCTATTAAAAATTCACAAGCAGCATATTTTGCAACAGGTGAAAAAGCAAGAGCAACGTTAGAAGGCAAAGTCCAAGGAGTCGTCGTCCATATCAAAACAGAATAATCTTTTAATACCGGTTTATTTTTTAAAGCGTCGCAAAGTTCAATAACCGCAAACTTTACAAAAATCGAGTCTGAGCTGTGATCGGCGTATTCTACCTCGGCATCAGCAAGAGCAGTTTCGCATGAAGCACACCAATAAACAGGTTTTTTCTTCCTAAACAAATACCCTTTTTCCGCCAATTCTCCAAAAACTTTTACTATTGAAGCTTCATATCTTGGATCCAAAGTTAAATATGGATTTTCCCAATCGGCAAAAATTCCGCATCTTTTAAACTCTTCTCTTTGTATAGAAACAAATTTTTTGGCAAATTCACTTGCCTGTTTTCTAAAAACCAGTCTGTCAACTTTATTTTTATCTGTTTTCAGCTCTTTCAAGCACTGCGTTTCAATAGGAAGACCGTGACAGTCCCATCCGGGAGTAAAAGGAGTGTCAAATCCTTTCATATTTTTATATTTAACTATAAAATCTTTCAATATTTTATTTAACGTATGTCCGGTGTGCAAATGTCCGTTTGCGTATGGAGGACCGTCATGAAGAATAAATTTTTCTTTGCCTTTATTCTTTGCCCTCATCTTTTTATATATTTCACCTTCCTGCCAGTCTTTAATAAAAGACGGTTCTCTTTGTGCAAGGTTTGCCTTCATCTGAAAATCTGTTTTTGGAAGATTGACAGTTTTTGAATAATCTTTTTTTTCGTTTTCCATTTCCATTGTTTTATTTAACCTTCTTTAAAATTGATATTTTATTAGGTTTATATACGCCTTTTTCCGTTATTATCATAGTTATATTGGACGCCGGCGTTATATCAAAACCGGGATACCTTACCTGAGTATCTTTAGGAGCAATACTCTTACCGTTTATTTTTAAAACTTCATCGGCAGATCTTTCCTCTATTTTAATTTTTACGCCGTATAAAGTTGAAAAATCGACTGTCGAACTCGGAGCTACAACATAAAAAGGAACTTTATGGTATTTGGCCAAAATTGATAAAGAATATGTGCCTATTTTATTAGCGACATCGCCGTTAAGTGCAATTCTGTCAGCACCGACTATAACAGCATCAACTTTTTCTGTTTTCATAATATAGCCGGCCATATTATCGGTTATAAGAGTATACGGTATTTTTTCCTGCTGCAATTCCCATGCCGTAAGTCTTGCACCCTGTAAATAAGGCCTGGTCTCATCAACAAAAACATTTTTAATTTTTCCGTTTTTATAAGCAGTCCTTATCATTCCCAACGCAGTTCCGTAACCGGCTGTCGCCAAAGCTCCGGCATTGCAATGCGTTATTACTATCGAGTCTTTTTTTAACAGCCGTGCGCCGAAATCCGACATTTTTATATTTGTCGAAATATCTTCGTTATACAAATCCGTTGCCGCTTCCTGCAAAGTTAAAATATAATTTTCAGGGTTCAGTTTCAATGATTGTTCAACAACCTTCATCATTTTTTCAACTGCCCATTTCAAATTAACCGCAGTAGGTCTTGAATTTATCAATTCATCAGCGGCTTTTTTCATAAAAACAAGTTTTGCAGACGGAGAAAGCCCGGAAGATTTTATTCCGGCTAAAAGCATAGCATAAGCTGAAGCCACTCCTATTGCAGGAGCGCCTCTGACTATCATATCTTTTATCGCTTTTATAACATCTTTATAGTTTTTGCACTCTTTATATACTACTTTATAAGGCAATTCAAGCTGGTTAAGTAACAAAAGTATGTCGTCTTTCCAAAATAAAGTTTCCGGTATTTTTTTTGCCATAAACTATTTCTACGGTATCGTATCCAAAACCTCTTCCAACTCTTCTTCCGTTCTGCCCGTAATTTCTATTGTTTTTTCTCTGCCCCTTTCACCTTTTCTTAAGAGCACGTGAGATCTATTAACATCAAAAAAATCTGATAAATAATCACATAATTCTTCATTTGCTTTACCTTCAACAGCAGGGGCAACAATTTTAACTCTCAAAATTGAACCGATTCTGCTTACGACGTCATTTCTCTTCGAATTTGGAATTACCCTGACTTTAATAATCATCTTTCTACCTCTCTGCTAACATTTATATCTAAAGTTCTTCGGCTCTTTTTTTTGCTTTTGTTAAAGCAGAAGAAACGATTTCTGAAAAATTGCTGTTAATAAATTCTTCCATTGCTTTTTCGGTTGTCCCGCCCGGAGAAGTTACGTTTTTTCTCAAAACGACATCATCCAATCCGCTTTCTATTAACATTTTTCCCGAACCGTATATAGTCTGGTACACCAATGCTTTTGCAATATCACTCGGTATTCCGAGATTTTCGGCTACATTTCTCATAATTTCCGAGAAATAAAAGACATATGCCGGTCCAGAACCTGAAACAGCAGTAATGGCATTCATTAATTTTTCTTCAACGCAGACAACTCTCCCTATTACAGAAAACATATCTGCTATATCCGAAATATTCTCTTTTGTCGCGTTTGCGCCGCCGCACACGGCTATAGCCCCTTTACCGACAAGAGCCGGAGTATTAGGCATAACTCTTATTACGACAGATTTTTTTGAAAGTTTTTTTTCAACAAATTCAGTTGAAACTCCTGCGGCTATAGTAACTATTAGCTTAGCTTTTGATATATCTTTTGAATATTCTTCCAATACGAAATTAAACTGCTGAGGTTTTATAGCCAAGAAAATAATATCTGCATTTTCTAAAGCTTTTGTTTTATCCTGTTGGACTGACACAGCATATTTGTGAGATATAAACTGAAGTCTTTCCTGAGAAATATCGTTACATACAATATTTGCCCTGTTAATGATATCATACTTAACAAACCCTGATATTATAGCTTCAGCCATATTTCCTGAACCTATAAAAGCAACTTTTTTATCGTAAAACTTTTTACTTATCATAATTCCTCTCCCCAAATATCGCAGAACCTATTCTGACCATATTTGAACCTTCCTGTATAGCCACTTCAAAATCAGACGACATACCCATTGATAATATTTTAAAACTTTCATCTCCGGATTTTTGTTTCAAATCATTAAAAACAGAATATGCCAGCTTAAAATAAGGGCGAACATCTTCTTTATTTTCAAAATACGGAGCTATTGTCATGATGCCGGAAATTGAAATATTTTTACACTTCTCAGAACAATATCTGTATATTTCATATACTTTATCATTCGTTACGCCAAACTTTGATTCTTCTTGAGAAACCTTTAATTCAATTAAACATTTTTGAAGTTTGCCTGTATCTTTTGCATACTTGTTTATACTATCAGCCAAATTTATGCTGTCAAGTGATTGAATTAAATCAAAATTCTGAACTGCTTTTTTTGCTTTATTCGACTGCAAATGACCTATAAAATGTTTATTTATACCGTCTAATTTATTAGAAAGAACATCAAATTTCGGTAAAGCTTCCTGAATTTTGCTTTCAGCAATATCTTTTACGCCGTTTTTTACCGCTTCTTCTGCCTCTTCAGCGGAAAAAGTTTTAGTCACGGCAACTAAAGTAACATTACCGCCTTTTGCCGCCTCTGCAATTCTTTTCTTTATATTATCAATATTTTTAATTATAATATTCACAATTTATTATATATTATAGCATATTTCCAAATTGATGTAACACTTAAACTGCTATGCAATATATATAAAAGGCATATTTAACATATGCCTTTTTATAATAATATTCAAAATTTTTTATATTTATTGTCTTGTTATGAAACTTCAAAATACTTTAAAGCAAATTCTTTAAAACTGCACTCATATTTTTCGATATTATCAAAATAAACGCCAAATTTACTAAAAACGTCTCTTCCTTTTTGCAGATGCTGGAAATATTCCTCTATTTCCTGTATATTTGAGCATTGTCCGTTATGGCAGCTTTTGATTTGTTGCAGTATGTCATTATGTTTGTTCATATATTTATTAATATTAACGACTGATACTCTCGGGAGTCTGTTATTCTTAACCGATTTTGCTTTTCTGAAATTATATATTCTGGAAAGGAGATATGAAAAATATCTGTCTGCTTCCGGCAAAGAATATCCTATAAAACACCAATGATCGGCTTCCTGCAGTATAGTCTCTGCTTTATTCCATATTTGCATTATATATTTATTTTCGTATATTCTGTTATTGGTAGGATGGACAATGTACGGTTCAATTGAAGACAAACCGCAGTTATAACATTTGCAACCGTTTACAAGCTCTAAAGGTTTACCCTGCTTTGATATCTTAGAGAATACTTTCCCGCATGATTTACAAAATAACCAATTTATAGAACCGTGAGGTCTGAGTAAATCAATTTTTCTTTTCCTTGGCCTGTGAAACCAATTTTCCTGTTCGTAATTGCCCAATTCTATCCCGAAATCTACATCGTAACTTTTATCCTCGTCTTCATCATACATAGATAATAAAACTCTGTCCAAACAAATATCATAATTAAAAGTTATAAAAGAAAGATTTACGTTATTTTGATTTTTACAGCCTTCATATATTTTCCTTCCGATTATTGTGTAAGGACTTTGCGATTTTCTATTAAAAATACTGTGTTCTTTTAGAGTTGCGTCGGTTAAAGTAGCAAACATTATGCCTTCAAGAAGAGTATCATAATATTTCTTTACTTTTTCAGTCTGGATGTTTCCTATATTTTGATTTTTTGTTATTGCTGTCTCAAGAATATTAAAAATACCTTCCAAAGTGATATCTTCTATTGCCTTATTGCCAGTAAATATAGTTTTTAAAAGCTTCTTGATTTCGTTCGAAACTTTTTTATATTCTTTCTTATGAAGACCTTTTTGATTTTTAAATGCGAATTCACTTTTAAGTATATTTTTTAATATTTCATCCTGTATCGGAAGGTTATCGTCTTTACTTGCCCCCGCGCCCATTATAAAAACATATTTTTCAGCCGGATTGAGTTTAAATTTATTCATTTATTGTTCTAAAATAATATTATAATCTTCTCTGTCAACTGCATCCGTAGGAATGATTTCAATATCTTTATTGAAAAGTTCGTTTAACCTGTCTTTCCTTTCTGTAAAATATTTTGCAACTTCAGGGCAAAGTTTTATCTTTATTTTACCGTGATATTTTTCTATCCCCATTTGTTCTATTTCCTGACAAACATTAATAAATATAGATTCTTTTGACAACACAAGCCCAAGCCCGTGACATGTAGGGCATGTATCTCCTAATAAAGAAAACAATGATTCTCTTTTTCTTTCCCTTGTCATTTCAATAAGACCAAGCCTAGTAATAGGCCATATCTTTATTTTTGCCTTATCGCCTTTAACGGCATTTCTTAATTGTTCCAAAACTTTTTTTCTGTTTTTTTCTTTTTTCATATCTATAAAATCTATAACGATGATTCCGCCGATATTCCTTAATCTCAACTGCCTGGCTATCTCATCGGCAGCTTCTATATTTGTCATTGTAACCACTTCTTCCTGAGTATTATTGTTCCCGGTAAATTTACCGCTGTTAACATCTATGGCGCACAACGATTCCGCTTCCTGAATAATTAAATAACCGCCGGAAGGAAGTCTGGCTTTGTTCGATCTTAATCTTTTTATCTCTTCTTCTATTCCATACGCTTTAAAAACTGGCTGCTTGCCGTCATATAACAAAATTCTGTTTTCAAGCTCAGGCGAAACTGTTCTGACAAATTCAACCACGTCTTTCAATTCTTTCTGATTATCTATATACATCAAACTTACATCTTCAGTAAAATGATCTCTTACGGTTTGAAAAACAACACCTAAATCTTTATGAACAACGCTTCCGACTTTTGAGTTTGCAAATCTGTTGATTATAGATCCCCATAATCTGGACAAATATTTTATTTCTTTTTCTATTTCTTCTTCGGTCGCATCTTCGGCTTCAGTTCTTACAATAATTCCGCCGGCCAAATTTGTTTTTAGATTTTTTACTATATTTTTTAACCTTGAGTATTCTTCTTTATCTTCTATTTGTTTTGATACGCCTATATTATTGCTGAAAGGCATATATACAAGCAACCTTCCGGGAAGGGAAATATCCATCGTAACTTTAGGACCTTTTGTACTTATAGGTTCTTTGTAAACCTGAACCATTATCTCCTGTCCTACTTTGAGCATATTTTCTATATTATGTTCATTTTTTAATGCAACAATATCATCCATTGATAAATAAGCGCTTTTCCCAAACCCTATATCAATAAAAGCCGACGAAAGACCTGAAACGATATTCTGGACTTTCCCTTTATATATATTGTTCAGTATCTTTTCCGATTCTCTTCTCTCAATAAAAATATCTGAAAGTTTAGAATTGTCTAAGACCGCAACTCTTGTTTCTTCATAAGTTCTGTTTACTATTATTTCTTTACTCATTTATTATTTTAACCTTATATAATTCTGTTATTTTTTAAAAAGCTGTACATACTTTTTGCCAATTTATATATCCTGAAATCTGTATTTTCATCCGGACTGACTTTATTACTGAAAAAGAATGTGTTATGAGAACCTTTTACAAGATTATCGCTTATAACTTTATTTACCTCAACTTCAACAGGATATGTTGTAAATATCAATTTAACATTCTCATTATTGCATATCTGCACAATTTTAGCTATATCATATAAAATCCATTTATCTATAACCTGAACCTTTTTTTCATAGTTAGGCGTATTAATCGTCGTTATTGCCGAAACTTCATCTGAAACATTAGGTATGCAAAAATTCAAAGCTCTTGAAAAATACAAAACCTCAGCCGTTATCTCTCCTTTATACATCATAAATAAAAGAATAAGACCTTTATAACATAGATTATTTTTATTAAAAGGTTCAACCAGAATGCCGTCTTCAAAAGCCTTAAGAGCATTTATTTCGGCATTTTCTTTTTGTTCTATCAAATAAAGAGAGCCTAAAGCGTAATACAACATGCTTTGACTCGGTTTTTTATCTAAAATTGATTTTAAAAAACTCTTTGCTTTATCAAATTCTTTAGCTCTTATTAAGCTCCATGCATGCCTGTAAACTTCAACTGAAGACAAAATATTATTGTCTATCGAAAAATCTTTTCTAAGCACCTGAAAATCAGGAATGACTTTTGGATGGAAATCACTTTTCCCTCCGTTGACTATCTGCTTATAAGCAACATCCAGCGCTTTATTGCCTTTATCTTTATCTATTCCGTATATTCCTGACATTTCTTTACTTACCTGTTGCAAAGTTTTCGGAATAGGAATTATTTTTGCTTTATCTTTGTCTCTGTCCTGAATATAAGTAGAAAAACCGTAAAGGTTATGGTAATTTGCCTCACCAATCATCAAAATAACGGCTTTCGGCAGTTTTTTTTGATTGAATATCTCCAAAAACTCAAAACATTCCGTTGTATTAATATCGAATCTGGAAATTTTTTGGATTTTTATCTTATCTTTGCCGTAGTCTTCATCTATAAACTTTTGTATCAAATCAACGTATTTGGCGTCAAAGGAATTTGTCAGATGGATATTGTCGCTGATGTATAATATATTTGCATCTGCGCCATAAACAAACGAGCAAAAAATAACACAAACAAAACCTGTTAATAAAATTTTAAATTTCATATATTGTTCCGTTACCTTCTATAAACAGATTATTTCTTTTAGTATACAAAATTTTGACTTCATTTTCCCGTAAATTTAATAAACGCTCAAGTATTTTGTCAAGCTTTAAATTTTTACCGTCGAAAAACCTTAACATTATTTTTATCGTATCATCATCAATTTTCTTTATTTCAATTATTAATTCTTTTGCATCAATTACAGTCTGTTTGTCTTTTTTTATTTTTGAAATTAATATTTTATCCTGATTTAAAAAATCATCTATTTGCTTCTGCGTTAAATTTACGCCTTTTATTATGTATTCAGCAACATTTACCAGTCTGTCTATTGCAGGAAATCTTAAAGGCATATATTTTACACCGCTAAGTTCGTATCCTTCAGGCAAAACTTCTTTAAAAACTTCATAAATCCTGCTTATATCAGTTTTTTCAGTCAAGTATAAATCTGCGTATTCACAGTTACTTTCATATCCTACTGAAATTGCAGGGCCAAAAGAAGCTTTAATCTGCGGACTGAAGCCGTTTGTATATGCGACAGGCAGTCCCGTCCTTTTTATTGCTCTTCTCATAAAATCAATTTGTTCCAGATGAGAAAGATACTTAACATATCCTTTCCTGGAAAATTTTAAAAGAATTCTGTTTGTGACATTTGAAACAAACTGCTGTGGCTGAGAATAATTTTCGGGTAATTTACCCAAATCTTTTATATTATTATAGCTGATATCGCCGGTTTCCGAAATACCTTCTATAAAATCTTTATGCAATTGTTCTTTTGAAACTCCTAAATTTATATGTTCCCACGGCAGAATCTCTTCTGTTTGCCTTTGTCTGTATACATAAAAATCCAAAGACAATCCTGACTCTTTTATTGTTTCAATCCAAGTCTCAAAATTAAATTTATCAGACCACTGGTCAAATCTTAAGCCTTTTCTCCATGCATTATATATAACTGAAGAAATTCTCCTGTCACCTCTTGCCAAGAAAGCCTCTATAATACTCGCCCTGTAATTATGAGCCCTTATATCAGCCGGCAAAATATCTCTCAAATGGTTAACAGTATTTTTTATATATTCTGCGCCAAACATCGGCTGCCATTGAAATGCAGTATGCGCTTTAGGAACAAACGGTGATACAGTAATGCTGAAATTTAATTTTTTAGCATTCGCTTTTATTTTATCTATAAGCGTTTTTATTGCAGCAATATCTTCAGACGTTTCAGTAGGAAGTCCTATCATAAAATAAAGTTTTATTGTTTTCCATCCCATTTGATGCGCCGTAAGAAGAGTATCCATAATATCAACTTCAGATAAATATTTTCCTATAACATTTCTAAGCCTGTCAGAACCTGCTTCAGGAGCAAAAGTAATTGTAGGTTTTTTACTTCTGTTGATATACTCGGCAACTTTTAATGAAAACTTATTGCATCTCATTGAAGGAAGCGAAATGGTTAAATTCTGCTTATAATATTTTTTATTTGTTTCCAGCAATAATTCTTCCAAATCTTTATAATCAGTACATGAAAGAGATGAAAATGCAACATCTTCATATCCAGTATTTTTTATTCCTTCATCAACAAGCTTCATAACAGTGTCAACATTTCTTGTTCTCCAAGGTCTGTAATATTTTGATGCCTGGCAAAATCTGCATCTGCCTATACAGCCTCTGGCTACTTCAATATTAAGTCTGTTATGAACGGTTTCGACAAAAGGAACTATTTTTTTTCTGTGAAAAAATGCTTTATCCAAATTGACTGTTGTTTTTGTAATTGTAGCGGAAACATTTGTACGGTTTGGAGTTACAGACATGACGGTTCCGTCATTATTATAGGCAACATCAAAAAATGAAGGAATATAAACGCCCTCTATTTTTGATAAATGCAATAAAACATTTTCCCTTGATATTTTGTTTTTTTTACATTCTTTATAAACTTCTAAAATTTTTATTAAAGATTCTTCTCCGTCACCTATCAAAAATAAATCAAAAAAATCAGCAAAAGGTTCAGGATTCGCCATTGCAGGACCGCCGCCTATTATAAAAGGGGCATTTTCCCCCCTCTCTCTTGAAAAGACAGGAATACCTGATAAAGAGAGCATATTTACAATATTTGTCCCGACAAGCTCGCATTGTAAACTGAAACCGACTATATCAAAATTTTTCAACGGAGTTTTTGATTCAAGAGAGAATAATTCTTTTTTTTCTTTTATAAGAATCTCTTCCAAATCTGTATCCGGAGCAAAAGCTCTTTCGCATCTTGCAGTTTTCTTTTCATTAACCATATGATATAAAATTTCTATACCGAGATTCGAAGCTCCTACCTCATAAATATCGGGGAAACATAAACACAAAGATATTTCGTTATCCATATCCGGTTTATGAGAATTAATTTCATGGTTTATATATCTTGCAGGTCTTTGTACTAACGGCAGTATTTTATCCAATTCACTCATTTATATTCTCTTTGTTATCTGTTTTTGTATGCAAAAAATTAATTTTCCTTTTATATTCTCCATTATCTTTATCAAACTCCAATAGTCCCATGTAAAGATTTGCCGCCTTCAAATACTCTCCGTTGATTTCATACATTTTAGCAAGATTTTTTGAATAATCAATATTATAAGGAAGCAAATCATACGCTTTTTGAGCATATTCTGTAGCCTTTGAAAAATCTTTTTTACGATAATATAATTCGCTGAGAGCTCTGTAAATTATTTCGTTACTGCCTTTGATGTTATCCAACACCTGTAAATATAATTTTTCCGCTTCATCGATATCGTTTTCCATAAATAATATATCCGCCAAAGCTATCAAATATCTGTATGAGAATTTATAATTAAGCGCTTTTCGAATCAAATTTTCTGCTTTATCCGTCTGACCGATTTTCATATATATTTTTGCAAGACCGGCGCATGCCGCATGATATTCCGGAGCATCTACATAAGCATTGACCCAAAAAACATCGGAATTTTTATATTTATCAGCCTGCATATATGATGAATAAGAAAACGTTGCAAACAAAACAAAAAAAAGAACATATAAATATTTTTTTGACACAGGATATTTATCAACAAAAAATTTTACAAACTTTGAAACCAAAAGAATTATCGCCAATGACGGCAGAATAAACCTATGCGGCAAGAAGACATTTTCAAACTGCAAAAAAGTTGGAAGCAGACAAACAATAAACCATGTTAAAGAAAATATTATAATTTTTTTATCTATAATTTTTTTAAATATTAAAACAGCCAAAAATACCAAAACAACTGCATTTATTAAGACAGTTACTATATCTGCCCGAACGTTATATAACATTACCGGAATATAATCGGCTATAACGAATTTACCGATATATGTCGCAGTAATATTCAAGATATTCAAAATATACTCATGACAATTTGTCAAATATTTTAAAATACAAAAATTAACTACGGATATTTTTCTTAAAACGAAATATATAAACAAAACAGGCACAAAAATAACGATATTGGCTGCAAAACTTTTTTTTGTAATTTTATAATTAAAAACGTATGCAAAAAGAACATATACCGGCAGCAATATCAGCGCTGTTTCTTTAGTGAACAAAGCCACAGTAAAAAACAAGGAATAAAAAAAGAGGTACCGTATTTTATTTTGTTCCAAAAAATTTATAAAATTTATGAATGAAAGCATTATAAAAACGACAAGCAAAGTGTCGTTCCTTGCCGGAACCCAGACTACACATGAAGCAAATATCGGATGAACCGCAGTTAAAAGACATACAAATTTTAATATAGTCCTGTCAATATTAAGTTTTAATAAAAAAAGATAAAACAGATAAATACTCAAAATAAATAATATTATATTTGTAAAATGATAAATTTTAGGATCTGCTCTGAGTATCATGGCATCTATTGCAAAAGAAATGTTCAGAACAGGTCTGTAATATAAATATTGGTCAGAATAATAACATGACGTAATAAAAAATTTAGGGACATTATGTATATTGGAGATATAATTAATATTACTTGTTATCAATATATCATCATCAAGATCTACAAAGTTAAAAAAAATGCTTTTACCGTAAACAGCAAATACAGACACTGTCAGAAATATCAAAAAAATAATTTCTTTTTTTAAAATTTTCATTATTTTTATAGCTTAATATTTTTAAATAAATCTTTCATATCATTAGGCATATCGGCAACAAACTCCATCATTTTTCCTTTAACAGGATGTGTAAAAGTTATTCTGTAAGAATGCAGCATCTGTCTCGTAAATTGTACATTGTTTAATTTTTCACACCCTCCGTAATCAATGTCACCGACAACAGGATGACCTATATATTTCATATGGCTTCTTATTTGATGAGTTCTTCCTGTTATGATATGCACTTCCAAAAGAGATACATCTCTGGTTCTTGATAAAACTTTAAATTCAGTAATAGCCATCTTTTTGGCAAGAGGCCCGACTTCTATTATTTTTCTGTTTTTCATAGATCTACCCAAAGGAGCCTCTATTCTTCCTTTTTCCTCTACTACTGTCCCGCACACTGCGGTTACATATATTTTCTTTACAGCCCTTTTCTGAAATTGTTTAGACAGAGAAACTTTTGACTTTTCATTTTTAGCAAAAATTATGGCCCCTGTAGTATCTTTATCAAGTCTGTGTACCATAAAAGGGTTGCATTTACCTTTAAAATGCCATAGCAATGCATTTAAAAGAGTTCCGTTTTCATGTCCGTAAGAAGGATGAACGACTAAGTCTGCCTGTTTATTAATGATTATAATATCATCATCTTCATATATAATATTCAGAGGAATTTTCTCAGGTTTTAATAAAGCAGGCGCTGTTTCATCAAGAATATATGAAATTTTATCATTGTTTTTAACCTTATAACTTGGTAAAACATGGTTGCCGTTTACCAATAACTTTCCTTCTTTTATCATTTTTTGAAAATAAGTCCTCGAATATTCCTGATGCTGTTTATTCATAAAACAGTCTAATCTTTCTTCACTGACAGAATCGCAAATTATGCTATTTTTCATTTTTTGCTCCGTAATTAATAAAAAGCCATACAAAACTTATCGTAAATATCGCAAATGATATAATCTGCGCTATAGAGAATCCTACAATAAACAAACCTCTGTCATCCCCTCTGAAAAACTCAACAAAAAATCTCAAAACAGAATACATACACAAATAGAAGATAAAAACAGCTCCTTTTCTGTGTTCTTTTTTATTGATGTTATGTAAAATAAAAAATATAGCCAAATTACCCAAAGATTCATAAAGCTGCGTAGGATGCCTGTGATTTACAGACAAGAAAAAATCACATTCTCTTCCGTAACAACATCCTGCAAAAAAACAGCCTATTCTTCCAAAAGTATGTCCCAAAGCTAAAGCAGGAGAGGCTATATCGGCAAGCTTTCTTATATCTATTTTTTTATTTTTACAATAAAAAAAAGAAAATAATAACACTGCTAAAAAACCTCCGTAAAAAACAAGCCCTCCCTCCCATATTTTTATACTATCAAAAGGATGAGTTACAAAAAAATCAAGATTCGTAAAAACATATAAGAGCCTTGCTCCTGCAATTCCGAATAATATAAGGTAAAATAAAAAATCATACAATTGTTGCTTTTTAATCGGAACATCCGAAGAACGGCTTACCATATACTTCATACCTGCAAAAAAACCTACAGCCACTAACAGACCATAGCTGTAAACTGTAAAATTCCCTATAGTAAATAACACTGGATGCATATAAACTCCGCTGTTTTATCGATTTTGATTATTTGTCTTTGCCTTTATTAATTGCCAAAGTTTAACATATTTTATAAAACTGTAATACATACCGAGCGCTGCCCATATAAAACCTTCTATGCCGTCTAAAAAACCCATACGGAGCGCATATCTTTTAACAAATTCTATTACAGGTCTGAAAAATAAATCTGTAATATAAAATTTTTTATTATTTTCATACATTTTTACTGCGCCAAGAGTAGTATACTTGTCAAATTTAATAAAATAATTATCCAGAGTCTGGCATGTATAATGGTAAAACAAATTATTCATATATCCAAGCCGGCCTTCTACGGACAATTCTTCATGAATTATGCCGCCGACATATTTTGACAAGCTCTTTTTAGCCAGCCTTAAGCGCGCTTCTCTCCCGAGTCCCGCATGTTTCATCTGTTTCTTTAAAAAGAAATTAGCTCTTACTAAATAAAAACCGTCATATTCAGTACGGTCAAGTGTATTTTTAATTTCATTTTTTAATTGTTCCGATAAAACTTCATCTGCATCTAAATGTAATACCCATTCATTTGATGCCAAAGATAACGCATAATTTTTTTGATTTGAAAAAGAATCAAAATTTCTTTGAAAAACCTTTGCTCCGAAATTTTGCGCTATTTTAACCGTATTGTCGTCGGAACCGCTGTCAACTACAATAATTTCATCAACTAAATCTCTTACGCTTTCCAAAGATTCGGGTAAGTTTTTTTCTTCGTTTTTGGTAATCATTACCAGAGATATTTTCATTTATTTAACTTTTTACAACCATATTAATAATAAAATTTTCAAATTTATTTCTGTTTTTCTTAAAATATTTAATTAACGATTCATTATATATTTTCTTTTTATCAAAAGACATTTTATCGTCACACCCTAATCCGCCGTAATGATATACCCTGGAATCAGGCAAATAACAAATTTTTTTACCTGATAATTTCAACTGTCTAAACAAATCTGTTTCTTCCAAATAAAAAAAATATCTTTCATCAAAACATCCGACATTTTGCATATATTTTTTATTTATTAAAAAACAGGCTCCTCTCAGAGAGTTTACAGAATAACACTTTTTAAAAGAATAAAATTTTTCTTTTACAGATACATATAACTTCACAAACGGTTTAAATATTTCAGTATATAATGTGGCTTCAGGGTATGCCGATTTTTGTATTGTACCGTTTTTTCTTATCAATCTCGGACCTACAACCGCAATTTTTTCATCGCGTTTTATTGCATCATACAGTTTTGATACTGCATCATATTCAATTTCAGTGTCCGTATTTATATATAAAATATATTCATTTTCAGACATTTTAAAACCTTGATTTGCGGCCTTTGCAAATCCTAAATTATCTGTATTTTTAATTATTTTGATATTCGGATACAGTTTTACTGCCTCATCTATAGAACCGTCTGAACTCCCGTTATCTACTATTATCCACTGAGCATTTTGTGATGATGCAATTTTGTCTTTTTCATTCAAACTTTTTAAACAATTAAATAAAACTGATTTTGAATTTCTTGTAACAAGCACAATTGAAATTTTTGGAATCGACCCCATAATTAAATCCTTATAATTTTCTGTGATTTCAAAGATTTCGTTGCATTTCTTGTGTCAAAAACAAGTTTTGATTTTTTAACGACATCTGAATAATTTATATTGGTATGGTCTGTTAATATTACAACAGCATCATATTTCGAAATATCCGATAAATTTTTTTCTGATTTAAATTTGTTATTGCCGATTGAAACATGTTCAATATAAGGATCAAAATAAGATATTTTTGCCATTTTATTAATTAACAGTGAAATTACGTCAAGAGCAGGAGATTCTCTTAAATCGGCAACATCTTTTTTATAAGCAACACCCAAAACCAATATTTTTGAATTCTTTATTGATTTAGCTTTATTATTAAGAGCATCCGCTAATTTTGTCACAACATATTCCGGCATTTTAGAATTTATTTCTCCGGCAAGTTCAATAAACCTTGAATAAAAATTCAATGTTTTCAGCTTCCAAGACAAATAATGAGGATCTAAAGGTATGCAATGTCCGCCTATTCCCGGACCCGGCGTAAATTTCATAAAACCAAAAGGCTTTGTCGCGGAAGCATCTATAACTTCCCAGACATTAAGATTAAGCCTGTCACACATTAAAGCCACTTCATTTACAAGCCCTATATTTACCGCTCTGAAAGTATTCTCAAGCAATTTCACCATTTCTGCCGCTTCAGTTGACGAAACACGATGAACATTTGTAAAAGAACCGTACACAGCAGAAGCCAAATCCGTACATTTTTCGCAAAGACCGCCTACGACTTTTGTTGTATTAACGATTGTAAATTTTTTATTTGAAGGATCTATTCTTTCAGGGCTGAAAGCCAAAAAGAAGTCTTTACAACTCTTCATTCCTGTACTTTCAAGCATCGGCAAAACTAATTCTTTAGTAGTTCCCGGATAGGTAGTCGACTCAAGTATAACTAAATGCCCTCTTTTTAAATTATCTTTTATTTTTTCGGCAGCAGAAACGATATATGAAACATCAGGATCTTTCGATTTCCTCAAAGGAGTTGGCACACAAATAATAACAACGTCAACTTTTGATATTGCCTTAAAATCAACAGTTGCAGTCAATTTTTTATTTTTAACAAGATTTTCTATATCTTCCGAAGTTATATCGCCTATATAAGATCTGCATTTCTTTATACTCTCAACTTTTTTAGCATCAACTTCTAAGCCTGTAACGCTAAAACCTTTTTTTGCCAATTCGACAGCTAAAGGAAGCCCGACATATCCCAAACCGATAATACCAATTTCTGCCTTTCTAGAATTTATTTTTTCTAAAAGCTGTAGATACATTTGAAACTCCATTTATAATTTAATATTTTTAAACCAAGATTTGTTTTCTAAATACCATTCTACCGTATTTTTTATGCCTTTTTCCAAAGGAATCTTAGGTTCCCAATTTAATATTTTTTTTGCTTTTGAAATATCCGCCCAAGTAGCGACTATATCTGCTTTGTGAAACGGTTTTCTGTCAATTTCAGCCTTTTTGCCTAAATGTTTTTCTATTAATTTTATTACATATTTTAATTCGTACGGATTATTTCCTCCGCCTAAATTCATTATTTCAAACCCAACTTTTTTAAGGGCCTTTATTGTTCCCTTGGCAATGTCATCGACATAAGTAAAATCCCTGCTTTGAGAACCGTCTCCAAAAAGTTCGATAGGAGTTCCTTCGTCTATCCATTTAATAAAACGAATTATACTCATATCGGGTCTTCCGGCAGGACCGTAAACGGTAAAATATCTTACAACACTTATGTCTATTCCATAAAGATAATGATATGAGTAGCACATGGCTTCAGCGCCTTTTTTAGAAGCCGCATAAGGAGATATTGGGGTATTAACGGCTAAGGCTTCAGTAAACGGCATTTTCTGTCCAGCATACAATGACGATGTTGAAGCAATAACAAATTTATTGATTTTATATTTTCTGCACATTTCCAACAGATTTAAGGTCCCCATTGTATTTGTTGAAACATAAACAAAAGGATTTTCCATACTGTATCTTACACCTGCTCTGGCAGCAAGATTAATAACAGAAGAAACTTTATATTTTGAAAATATCTTATCCAAAGTTTTAATATCTTCAATATCCGCTTTAAAAAATTTAAAATTAGGATATTTTTTCAATTGTTTTAATCTGTATTCTTTGATTCTTACATCATAATAATCATTAATGTTATCAATTCCTATAACATTTTTACCTGACTTCAACAAAATATCGGCAACTTTATTTGCAATAAAACCTGCAACTCCGGTAAGTACAATCATTATATTACCTCACTAAACAAATAATTAAATAGATAATACTATATTTTACAATCTTTTTTTTTATTATTAAAGGGATTTCAATATCAAACAAAAAAATATACTTCATCAAAAGTTAAACTATATTTTTCAACAATCTAAAAAATTTAAAACCGTAAAAATTAAATTTTTTAAATACATATATCATAAAATTTAATTTAATTATATTTATAATATCAACATTTTTTAACTCAATTTTTAAATAATTTAAGTGATTTATTATTGTTTGAACTAATTCTTTTTGTTTTTCAATGGAAATATTTTTACTTAATTTACCAATTTTGTATAAAAATAGATGAATATAGAAGTTATGTATTTCCTCTTTGCAAAAATTCCTTTTAATTAAATCATTTGTTAACATTATAACATTATAAAAGGCATCTATATTTATTTTTTCACTATTAGATGTAAGGCTTTGCACTTGTTTCCTATAAAAATATACTTCATCTTTAATAAATGTAATATTTTTAGAATATAAATATGCCATTGCAGAAAAAGGACAATCTTCAGAAATTCTTGATTCATAAAAATATATATCATTATCTTTTAAAAGGGATGCTTTATATAATTTAGCCCAAACAAAAGCACCAGCATATCCTTTAGATAATCTTTCCATATCACTATTTTCATTGATTATATGTATTTTACGGATTCTTGCAGATTCATAAGTATTTGCTTTGTTATAATAAAATTTATAACTAGCTCTTACAATATCTGATTTTTCACTAGAAGCTTCATATAATTTTTCTAAACAATCATCAGAAATCCAATCGTCAGAATCCACAAATGTTATATATTCACTATTTGCATATCTCAAGCCTGTATTTCTCGCTCCAGATAAGCCTTTATTATTTTGTGATATAATTATTATTCTATTATCTTTTGATTCATAGTCTTTTAAGATTTGAAACGAATTGTCTGTTGAACCATCATTGATACATATACACTCAAAATTTTCAAATGTCTGATTAATAATACTATCCAAACATTGTCTTAAATATTTTGCTGTATTATATACAGGTATTATTATTGATATTTTTTTTGTCATATTTATTCTTTCATTATATAACACAATGAATAGTATGGTGGCATATTGTTATGTGGTAAAGAATTACCTGAATCATTAGTTGTCCATGTATTATTAAACTCAAAAGAAGATCCTGAACTACCAACAGTATTAGCAATATTACTAGAGCCATTTTCACTATTATTTTGTACAGCTATAGTATGACTATGACTAGGCATTTCACTAATAGTCAAAGTATGTTCTGCCTCCCCTCCTGTAGTTCCAACTGAATAAGAATTACCGGCACCTAATACGAATCTATCTGTTAAATTCGGCGTTCCATTTGTCCCGTCACATAAAACCCATCCGCTTGGAATTTTATCAATTGCTCCTGACCAAATAATAATAGCTCCTTTTGGAACCATATAATATTCTGTAGAAGAAACTACTGCCTTTGGACCGTCACTACTATTTACAGTAAAGTTCTTATCACTGCCTATAGTCACTGAAAATTCAGAACCGTTTTCAATTATTATGTTCTCTGCAGTATTTGAATGCAATGCATAAGGTACTGCCGTTAATTTTTCTCTGGGTTCTAATTTCTTACCATCAATCTCAATTTCTAAATAATAATCTTTACCTCTCCAGTCAACTAAAGAGATATCAGGACTTAATGTATATGAAAAGATACCGCTTGATACAATTACAGATTTGCTGCCGGATTCCCATTTTGCAGTTCCGCCTGTCAAAGTATCATAAATTTTAAAGTTAATATTTCTTGTACCGTTTACCTCAACTCGATATTCTTTAATTTTTCCGTTATATCGTATTTCATTCGGAACATCAGCATATGCAAAGCTTACCGCTGACAGTAAAAAAATAAAAATGAAAACTTTTTTACACATAAAAATCCCTTTTAAAAACTTGAAAAATTTTTTATATTTGAAATTACTTCTATTTTATCATTTACGATATTTACGATATGAAAACCATAAACATTAACTACCAGCGTATCATCTATTTTTGAAATTTGATCATTCATTTGACCTTCATAATGCACATGTCCGTGAAACCAAATCAAAGGCTTAAATTTTTTTAAAAATCTCCTGAAACTTTTAAAACCTCTGTGGCATAAGTCCTCTTTATCATGAATTCCTGCTATAGGAGCATGCGAAACAACTATTATTTTTTTCTTTTTGCGGCGTAAAACAAAATCAAGCATATTTTGAATTCTTATTTTCTTTTCAATCCTCTTAACAACAGCAGTCATCTCTTTTTCTGAAAATTGGAATTTCCCAGGATTATATTTCATTGAGCCTTCAAAACCTACCAAGATGTAATCCCCGTATATTTCCAACCTTGAATGAAGATTAACGCCTCCCAGTACAAAATGCTCGTCTTTCCCGTATACTTTTGTTACCAATTTATCTAAATAATGTTTATTTTCATATCTGTTTAAAAGAGGATGATTCCCTTCCACAAAGAAAAATTCTTTTTGCAAACTGTCTACAAGAAACTCCAAGTAATTCTTGGCTAAATCTCCACAGGAAATTATAAAATCCAAATCTTTAAAAGCGGCAGATTTTTTCAATATAAAATCTTGAAGTTTTGTATCTTCTTTATCTGAAACGGCAAGAATTTTCATAATAAATACCGCAATAAATTAATATAGATTATTTCACAAGATTTTTGACAATATCAGTAAACACTGACGGAATAATATCAAAAAACTTTTTATCTTTATATTTCTCTATAAAATCATGAGCCGTAAAATCAAAGCCGACGTCATGCCCTGCCTGCTGGCTCAAGAAATATTTATGTTTTTGTATCCAAACATATAAATCCGTATATGTCCTGTTCGAAAATTTTGAAAGAATTTTTTCTTGTTCTATCAACATAACTGCCGGTAAAAATCTCTTTGCATACCATGTATAAGATGCAAACATCATGGATCTCTTTAAAAGTTCTCCGTCATTATAGTTCTGTTTAAAATCAATTATTTCCTGATGAAGTTTTGTGTAACTTTTTAATTCAGTAACTTTTAAAGGTCTTATTAAAATATCATTATTTAACAAAGTACTTTTTTCAAAAGCATATTCTTCAATTTTTATAAGAAATTTTTTAGTTACCTCAGTATCAAAGGAATACTGTTTGTCTTTTGAAAGTTCAAACGGAAACCTGACCTCTAAAATCTCTGCATCAATATATTTTGCTTTGAACTCATTTTTTGCAACAGCGACTCTATGGTGACCGTCTATTATAAAATAGCTGTCCAAAATCTGATATACCTGTATAGGAGGCAGATTAACTCCCTGTTCCATCAATGATTTCATATATTCATATCTGGAACTGCCGTCATATCTTTTAGGCAGCAACGACTCTGAAAAGTCAAAATATCTGCCTAAACTTCCTACTATATGATCTATAGCTATCGCCTGTATTCCTTTATTTTTTAAGGTATACGTAGGAAAATTTTTTTCTATTGATGCAAAATCAACTAAAACATTTTTTTTCTTACTTGCCATTTTCCCCTGCCAAAAAAAAATATGGGTAGAGAGGGAATTGAACCCTCACGGCTCTTGCGAGCCTCAGGATTTTAAGTCCTGTGCGTCTGCCAGTTCCGCCATCCACCCATACTAAATATTATAAATAACACTAACATTTATATAATGAATTCTACAAAATTATTTTTATTTATGCAACATCAATATTCGTCAACAAATTAAATATTTTGAAGCAATAGGAATCATTGCCTTAGGATAAATAAATATATATTATATTATTCATGAATAATTTAATTATTTCAGATTGCAGAGAACAAAATCTTGAAAAAATATATGAACTGGAAATAAACAATTCTTATAATCCATGGACTAAAAAAATGTTTATGGATGAATTTGCAAACAAATCTTCATTTTTTAAAATTGCAAATTTTCAAAACAATATAATAGGTTTTATCATATACCGCATAAATATTGACGAAGCAGAAATAATGAATTTAGTAATTGATGCCCATTGCAGAAACAATGGATTCGGAGAAAAGCTGTTACTATATGCAGTTGAAGACATCAAACTTTTGTGTGCTAATAAAATTTTTTTAGAAGTCAGGGACAGCAATAAAGCCGCAATAAAGCTTTATACAAAAAATGGATTTAAAAAATATAATATAAGAAAAAATTATTATACTGTCGAAGACGCCTTATTAATGAAAAAAATTTTATGAATGTAAAAAAAATTTTTAAAATACTGACCGAACAATGGTCAATACTTATACCTGCAGCAGCTTTATTTACGTTGGCTGTCATAAATTCTTTCATGTACATAGGATTATTGGAAGACGGTCACCACCATTTTTGGAAAGCTTTAATAACAGACAATATATTTCTCGGACATGAAGGAATTTCTCACTTCCCTTATAATTCAAGATATTTTCCTACGCTCCTAAGCCACTTATCCGTAGGCATATCTGTATCTTTAGGAATCATTTCAATCAAAAATCTATTATTTATATTTACATTTGTATCTTATATTTCCCCGGTTATTTTTTTAACAATTATTTATCTGAATATACCTAAAGACAAAAAATTTATTTTTGAATTAATATTGTTGTCATTTTTAATATGTTTAATATATATGGTTTACCAAATTTGGACTGAAAATCTTTCGACAGGACTATTTTTATGGATTATTTTTATAATTTATTATTATACGGACTTTAATAATATGTCGAAGATTAACACAATATCTCTTTTATTATTTTCAATAATGCTTATCAGCAGTCATCCTATGGTTGTAATTTTTATACCATTATTATTATTTTTAGGAATAAGCAAATACATAAAAACTCCAAAAATAAAATTATTTAATAAAATTATAATTATACTGAGTTTCATTGCTTTGTTTTGCGCTTGTTTATTTAACATTTATTTCATAATCCATCCTATTTTCCCTTTCAAAGACTACATGTCTTTTACAATATTTAAAAATACAGATTTTATTTTTTTTCTTATATCAATATTTATGATTTTGTATCTGTCTTTTTCAAAAAATAAAAAAACAAAATGTTACAACTGCACAATAGCATTTTTCATATTATGTTTTCTTTTGTTCAATATTTTAACCTTTAACGTTAAAACGCATATCGGTTTTACTTACAGAATTTTAGGATTTTACTCACCGCTGTTTTTTATCTTATTAATACTGGTGTACGCTAAACTGAATTTGTCTTTAAAAATAATTAATATAAAAATACTCAATATGGTTCTTTGTATCATAATACTGACAAACTCATTATATTACGGAAAGGCTTGGATGAAATATATAAATAATCTTGAGCAATATATCGTTAAAAGCGAAAAAACAGATATTACTGAAATTATTCAATATCATATTTATCATCAATATTCTCTGCCTTTCATTTTGATTTTTATACCGTCGCTGTCAAATAATAACAATTTGAAAAATTTTCTTCCCGCCAATTTTTTTAAAGAAAGTATAAATGAAATTGTTGAAAATAAAAAAACTTTAAAAAAGTTTAACATAGATATTGATAATATAGTTAAATATGATAAATAATTTGCAGATTTTTACGCAAATAAATGTTATAATAAAAAAACATTATAAACGAGTGCATATATGAAAAAAACAACAATTGTTTTATTTGCTTTTCTTTTTATTTTAAATACAAATATATGTTATGCAAATTATGACGGATACAGGTCATATCTTAGAGGGTTGATTGCTTTAAAAAACGGCAATATTAATTTAGCTACGGAAGAATACTCTAAAGCTCTTTCTTTTGATAAAAATGCCGTTTCAGTATATAAAGAGCTTGCAAATATTTACTGGCAGATGGGAAACGGTAAAAAAGCTTTGGAAATGGCAAAAGCTCTTGAAGAACTTGACGGAGAAAACATAAAGACAAATACATTCCTTGGCACATTTTACTTATCTGCAAATGAAATGAATCTCGCAAAACAAACTTGGGAAAAAATATTAAAACTTGATCCGAAAAATGAAACAGCAACGGTATATCTTGCAGCATATTATTATTCTGACAACAAATTACAGGAATCTGCAGATTATTGGAACAAATTTTTACAACAACAGCCGGAATCATCTGAAGGTTATTTCCAATTGGGTCTTGTTCAGGAAAAACTCGGATTATTCACAGAAGCGCTTGAATCTTACAAAAAAGTAAATGAATTAAAACCTGAAGCCAGAGAAGCTTATCTTGCAAGGGCAAGAATATATGAGAATAAAAAAGAGTTTAACCTCGCCGTTAAAGAATATGAGAAATATATCGAGGTTTTCCCTGATAACATCTCAATTCTTTTATATTTGGGAAAATGTTACTTTGAAGAAAAAAGATATTCGGATGCCGAAAATGTCTTAATTAAGGCAAAAAAGATTGCCCCTAATAATATTACTCTTCATTATATTCTCGGAATGGTTTATGAAAAGCAAGCAAACATTAATAAAGCAATAGACACTTTCGAATATATCTCAAAAAATGAACCTACATCCCCTGCCTTTGCAAGATTAGGATACTATTATGCTTTAAAACAAAATTTTAAAAAAGCAGAATTCTATATTAACAAAGCAATAGAATTGGAACCGTTTAATCATGAATTTTATTATATTTCAGGATTAAATTATATTGATATGGGCAATTATGAAAAAGCGAAAATATCTCTTGAAAAATCTTTAACATATAAATCTGATTTTTCTGATGCAAAATTTTATTTGGCAATGGTAAATGATAAACTAAACAATTTCAATGCGACAGAAACGCTTCTTAAAGAAATATTGGTTTCACAACCCGATAATGTTAGAGTGCTTAATTATCTTGGGTACAGTTATGCAGAAAAAAACATTAAATTGGATGAAGCTGAAAAAATGCTTAAACGCGTAATTGAAATATCTCCTAACGATCCCGCTTTTTTGGATTCTCTTGCATGGATGTATTACAGAACAGCAAAATACCAGGAAGCCGAAAAGTATATTTTTATGGCAATAAATACCGAACCTATATTGCTTGATTCAACACTATATGAACACCTTGGTGACATAAGCATTGAATTAAATAAATTACAGCAGGCATGGCTTGCTTACGCTATTTCCAGCGACATAGGCTCTGATACTTCAAAAAAGAAATTAAAAATTATTGAAAAGAAAATATCCCAAAAAGATATAAATGAAGCAACTATTGAAAGAGCGTTACATAATTTCAAAAGGATAATTGCCTTAAAAGCAGGATATAAACTTAAAATAAAAACTCCTAAAGTGAAAACAAATTCATTTGTGTCTGTATTACACGGGAACAAATTCGGATTAAAAGTTTCTTTTGCACAAAAGTTTTCAATGCCTGCTTTCAGTATATTTTTAAAAAACGGCACAATGCAGTTTACGCCTCAAGCAATAAAAGATATTATTCCTGACAACGTGTTATCTATGCTTGATTTTGTAAATTTTGTTTTATCAAAAGATTTTGAGAAAATGCTTTATTCGTCACAAATAACACAAAAAGGAAATACAGTAACATATTCAAACAACGACTATTTAATAAAAATTAACAAAAAAGACGGAACTTTTGAAGAACTCTCAAAAAAAGGATTGCTGCAGATGAAAATATCTTCATATAAGAAATTTAATAAAATATCTAAAATTCCTTCAAAAATGGTTTTTAATTCAAAAATTGACGATTTTAGCTGCATCATAAAACTTAATTCCGAGTCTTTTCCCGTACAAAGTGATTTTAATATAAAGGATACTGCACCAGATGATAATAAAAGCACCGGCCAAGATTAATTTATATCTGGAAATTATAAATAAAAGAGAAGACGGATATCACAATCTTGAGTCAATAATGCATACTGTTTCTTTATGCGATACTCTTGAATTTGAACTTTCTGATAATATTGAATTGTTTTGCAGCGATAAAGATCTTCCGACAGACAAAACAAATCTTGTTTATAAAACTGCTGCAAAACTTAAAGAAAAATACAATATAAAAAAAGGAATTAAAATTAATTTAACAAAAAATATTCCTATGGGAGCAGGTCTCGGAGGAGGTTCTTCTGATGCGGCGGCAACAATCACTGCCCTAAATAAAATTTGGAAAATAAATGCTCCAAAAGAAGAATTGGAACAATTTGCGGCGACAATAGGAGCTGACGTACCGTTTTTTTTAACCGGAGGAACGGCTAAAATTTCAGGCATAGGAAATATAGTCGAAAAAATTCACTGTACCAACAAATATTTTTTTATATTAGTTAAACCTTCATTCGGTGTTTCAACCGTATATGCTTATTCTAAGATAAAATTTCCGTTGACAAATCAACGTAAAATTAATAAAATTACTCAGGTTTTGAAAAATAATGCTTTCTCTAAAGAAGATTTTAGAAATCTTGTTTTTAACAGGTTTGAAGAATTTGTTTTTGATGAATATCAAGAAATATCAACTATCAAAAATATCCTTCAAAATTTGGGGTGTGTTAGCTTAATGTCAGGTTCTGGTGCTACTGTATTTGGTTTAGTTGCAAATCAAGAAGAATTAAATTCTGTATTTGATAAACTGCAGCAATACAATTGGAATATATGGGCTGTAAGCTCATTTGAAGTGTATAACAACAGTGTGCATTTGGAGGTACAGTAAGATGACAATAACAGAGGTTAGAGTTTTCCCAAAAAGTGAAGAAAAGTTGAAAGCTTATGCTGCAGTTACTTTTGACAATGTTTTTGTTGTACACAATCTGAGAATTGTTAAAGGCGAGAAAGGATTAATGGTTTGTATGCCTTCAAAAAAGAAAAATGACGGCACGTTTAAAGATATCGCTCATCCTATAACAAATGAATTCAGAAGCGAGTTGGAAAAAATTGTTTTAGCTGCTTATGAGAAGAAATTAGCTGAAGCTCCTCAAGAACAGCAATCTATATAAGTTTTAGTTCCGAGATAGTGTAATGGTAGCACAAGGGAATTTGGATCCCTTCGTCTAGGTTCGAATCCTAGTCTCGGAGTGTACTCTGGCAAATTCTCCATTTGATATCATATCAAATGGTTTTTTATATATAAAATCAATATGTTTTTCTTTCATCTTAAAGTTCGAACAAACAAAATTTAAAATCTGCCTTTTTTGATCACAGTTCGAAATTTCAAATAATTTATGAGCCTCTTTTGCCAATTTAAAAACAGTAGCTATTGAAAGATTTATTTTATCATCATTTTCATTACAACTCTGTAGTTTATAGTTAATCTCTTCTTTTTCTTTTTGTTTACTTTCAATACTGTCAATAATAGCATTAACTGCAAGCATACTCTTTTTGCTTTGAGCTGCTGTAAGCGAAGATGTCAAATTATCTATTTCCAACTGTTTTTTATTAAAATCTCTGCGAAGTTTATCAACTTCAGCATCCCTATTTTTAATATTTTGATTGCGTCTATTCTCTAAAAACTTACGTATTTCTTCAAACACATTATCGCTAATTTTTATCTCTTTAAGAATATCTGATATTTGTTCTAAAACTAGTTCTTGTTTAACATATTCTTTGTTATCGCATTTACCTTTTTTGGCATTATTGCAAAATATGTAATAGTACTTTCCTTTTTTAATATCTACCGACATTGTAGCGCCGCAACAAGCACATTTTATAAGTCCTCTGAATGCAAAAGGCTTACTTTTATATTTTATTGGAGTATCATGACAAGAATTAATTTTTTTCATTACATATTGACACTGTTTGAAAAGTTCAAGAGATATTAGAGGTGGATAAATATGTTGTTTGAATTCCACTTTTCCTGCAGGATGCTTATAAATTTGTAAACCTGCATAAAATGGGTTTTGTAATATTGTATGAAAGTAATTTCTCTTTATTGGTTTTTTATTTTGAGTCCCTTGCAATATGGTAATATATTTTTTTTCAATCTCAGCTAAGGAATAGTTCCCTGTAGCATAATCTTCAAATACATGTTTGATAATTTCAGCTCTTTCATCATCAATTTTAACAGATTTCTTGCCTGTTAGCTGATCGGTAGTATTTTTATACCCGATTGGTGCTTTATTTAAAATTCTTCCCTCATCAAATCTCTGTCTTATACTCCTTTTGACATTATCCGATAACTGTAAAACATAGCTTCTTGCAAACATTACTCCCATATCCCAACGCAACAAATCTGCACTGTTAGAATATTCATTTATTATGAGATTTTCTCTCAAAAAGTGAAGTTCGAGTTTACCTTCTTTACGTATTGCATCTAATTCAATTGTTTCTTTAAAACTCCTTTGTAATCTGTCAATAGTTTCAATCACAAAAATAATTTTTTCTTTGCTTTGCCTGATCTCAGAAATAATATCATTAAACTTGTCTCTATTCCCTTTTGTAGAACTTTCCGTCAATAAGTGTTCGTCTTCTTCTACTAAAGAAAAACCTTTTTTTTGGCAATATTCTCTTGTCTTTGATGACTGAGCTGCTATTGTATCTTCCCCCTGCAAATTGCTTGATTTTCTCGCTAATGTAATTGCTCTCATACTTTATTCTCCTGAATCATCATTATTATAAGGATTCTATTATTTTATGTACAATGCATCAATATTCTCTAAATTTTAAAATCAATAAATTTTTGTTCATCAAACTTACTATGTTGTATTGGCTCATATTCTTTGACTATAGATAACAATTTCAAAAATATATTTGGGATATATGGATTTGAAGTTAGTCTTATGTTATATTTTTTTAGAAGTTTTTCTCCACCTTTTATATTATTTTCTGACATAAGTTTATCCACTATATCAATATCCATATGATTATCTTCCAATAATTTCAGTATAGTAAATATATCTGTACGTTCTTTCATAGAATTTGCCTTTATAGATTCCAATACTTCTATATGTTTTTTCCCTTTTATGTTATAAAAATACGGGGCTTTTTTATGTAGAGTGATGAACACTTTATTAAACAGAGCTATAAGCCTTTTAATATTAAACATGTTTGCCAATGTAATTTGTCCACTAAAACCCAAATCTTTCATTAATTTTTTTAATTTCTCTCTGTCATTAATCTGAATCTCTACCCTTAAGACATAGTTAATACCATTTGCTCTTAATCCCCTGACTAACTCTGGATGTTCTATTGACAATTCAGACAATTTATCATAAAACAAAATTGAAAATATATTACTATAATAACAATAACTTATCCCACCGTTTTGATATATTCTTGCTTTACCTTTTAGCCATGGGTACTTTGTTTTTTCAAGGAATTCAAAAAATAATTTAAAAGTTTGCTCATCAGGAAAAATAAAATTTTTTGGAAAATGAAACTTAAGTATGTTAGCATGAAGTATAGTTTCTTCCTTAGCTTCAATACCAATTGCTTTTAACACGCTTACAAGCCACTTAACAAATCTTTCTAAATCCTCATCTACCCATTCTTCATAGTTATTGCCAAAAAGAGCTTTTGAAATTGAAGTTTCTATGTACAACTGAGGCCCGAGTCCTGAATGTAAATTATGAACAATATTTATCTTTGGTATATAATTAAATCCATTAATATGATAGTTAAAATATGTATTAAAACTCCCCTTATGGTCATAATAATTATCTGGCATTTTATATGGCGACTTAAAAAGTGGTTTAGGATTTTCTTTATACTTATCAAAACCAGAAATTATTGTTGGATTAGGGATAATAAGTTTAATTGTTGACATTACTATCCCCAATTTCTTCATTTGCTTTAACTTTCTTTGTTTCTTGTTCTTGGGCAATGTCATCCAGCAAAGCAAAAAATCCAAACAAGTTTTGTTTACATTCAAAAAACTCTTGGTCGCTCATTTCCCCATATTTATTTTCAAAGGCCTTACGAAGCTGGTCATTACTTTCAATCTCTATACTTTCTGAACATAAAGATTGTGACATGTCTTTTAAGGCTTTATCTATTTCTTCTAAAAATAGAACTTTATTGTCAGCATTGGTCTGCTTACAATTACCCTGTTCATGTGATATTATGCATGACGTAAGGTTAGCGTCATTGATTGTTTTAAATTGTTTTAAATTTTTATTAGTATAATCTTTCATTTCGCCAGAATTATACAAGAAATCACAAAAACACTCTGCAACACCAAAATATGCATTTTGGTGTTACTTTTTACGAGTAAAAATACTGATTTTAGATTTTTTTATTTGGAAAGTTTTTTCTTAAATAAAGAATCCAGCTTATCTTTTAATCTTTTATGAGCAACTTTTGGAGTAACATAAGTCATTTTGGGATCTTCCTCTTTCGGATCCAATATTTTTGATATTTCAGTATAAGAATATCCTTTATTTCTATATTCATAAATTTTATAATCTCTTTCACTTATTCTAAAATTATTTGACTCTAAAATATTTAACCAATTTTCTTTAAACTGATTGTTTTGTATAAATTCTATTATATTACTTTCTTTCACTGCAGAAGAGGATATTTTTATGAAAAGAGCATCAGATAACATCATTTCAGGCAATCCTATTCTTGTCTTTGGTATTGGCATGTGTTTTATAAAATTTCCCAAACCTCTATATTTATTTTCACTTTGATCTGGGTTCAAATCAAAAGAATCTTCAATAAGTTTATCTCTTTTTTCTTTTGGAGTATCTGGTGGTATATTTAATACCTTTGCATATTCCTGAGCATAAGTTTCAGTATCATTATTTCTATTAACAGTATATGGTATGAGTTCTATGGGAGGTCTGAGATACTCAAGGGAAAGGCAATTTTGTTTTATAATATACGGCATCTGTGGTAGTAATAAATTATGAATATCATATTCTATCAACCATATGTCCATATTAATATTCAACTTTTGATTTTCTATTTCAAAATTGTAAAGATATCGTCTTTCAGGATCTTCCCTATAAGGCCCTCTGATAATTTTTCCCTTTTTATTTTTATGTGGATGTATATTATAAGCCGTTCTTATCTCTTTAATGAATTTTTGAAACTCTTTATGTGTTCCTACTGCCTTGGCAAATTCAAGTGCAAAATCTGATAAGGGAACAAATCCTTGCTTTTCATATTGTTCACTTTCCTTCTTATTTGTTATGTAATAGTATTCATCTAATCGTGTAATTGTGTTGAATCTATGAGTTAGAAAACCAAGTTTCATAGTTGTAATATACAATATTAAATTTATTTTTTACAGTTTATTTAGTATCTCATAACATATTGAGGTTATTTGCATATAAAATAGTCAAAGAAAAATGAATAGATGTTTTATAATTTAACCTTCTATGATAAGGTTTTGTATACAATAATAATGACACTTGTCATATTATACATGTCATTGATTTTTTTTGAAAAAAGCATGAATACTACAGATATTACTACTGCAGTTAGTAATTGACAGTAAGTGCATAAAAAAATAGAATCCAAATAGCAGATAAACAAAATTTATTCTCATGTCAATTACTCATCATGACATAATTTTTTAAGGATTTACTATGTCTGAAGATAAAATTATACATGAAACCGTAGATAAGCCTACCGAATGGCCAGCAAATGCAAGGGAAGCGAGGCTTTCAAATATTTTAGATACCGTTAAAAGATTTATTGAAAAGCCTAACTATAAAAACAAGGAAATATTAATATCCCTTGTCTCTCAAGTTGATTTAAACGAAGGTAATCATTTAGGACTTCATCGAGTTACGGAATATGAAGTCGCAATCATAAATGAGTTATATGAGCTAGCTATGTATATGATGTTTTACGACTTAAAAGTATTTCTTTATCAACAAATTGCCTATACATCTCAACAACAAAAAATGGCATATCAAATAACCAGAGGATCTGGAATCATAGAAAGCTTAGAAATTAAGGCATACGACCTTTTATATCCACCACTAGCGCTTTTTTATCAAATATATGCAAACTTTAACATCGGAAAAACAAGGTCTTTCCCAGACCAATTAATCCACGAGATTAATTCAATGAAAAATAATTTATCTTCTGAAATGTTGCAACGTCTTTCATGGATGCTTAATACTTTATTGATTGATTTAAGCTGGTTTCCTTCTGCAAAGATTTCTGGCTTTTTAAAATTGACAAGACAGGACTTAGAAAAAGTTTTTGCACTGCAAGCAAATCTAATTAAGCTAACAAATCAGAGCCCCTTAGTCCGTCCACTAAAAGGAGTTCTTTGTATAATAATTAGCAACTGGATTCTCAAATCAAGAAACGGATATAATGAAGACTTTTTAATTAAATATTTGCCAGATTCAATAAATTTAAATGAAATTTGGATGCAAGAAATAAAGTACTTAAACGATAAAAGAGAACAAACCCTAATAAAAGAATTATATAAAATAAAGAATTGGATTAAATTTGAATGGGCAAGAAAAGTTGATTTAGCACAGATCAGAAAAACCTATGTTTCATCTTTTAGTAAATCGCCCATTAATCCAGAAATGCAAAAAGAATATGGTAAAAATATTTATGGTTATAAATCGGATAGAATTAGATATATTATTGCTCCTATCAACTTAGTAAATAATAAAGTCCCTCAGTTTGGGCATGTAATATGCTACGATATTATTTACGATATTAATGAAGCAAAAGAGGAAATTAACTTTCTGTGTAAAATTATAAATTTATATAATATTACGCCTGAAGAAAAAAATGCTTTTCTTAATGAACTGATTCAGTATTGGATATTATCTTTCAAAGATAAAAAATGGGAATATGAAAAAGAAAGACGATATCAAGTTTTTATTGATCCTAATTATGATTATATCGAATTAAACACATATAAAAAATATTTAAAAATAAAAAATTCGCTTTTTGCTTTACCTGATTTTATATCAAAAGATAACAGTAACAAAAACATCTTGAAATTAAATCGGAAGTTTAAACTAAAAGCATTATCAAGAAAACCTTATATTTTTTGTGATGATTGTTTGAATACAGATTATGATAATTTGTATTCTTTTGATAAAAAAAAGAAATGTTATTTTTGTGGTTCAGATAAAGTCCAAAAGATTGAAATAAAATAAGTCCACTTTTATCTCGCATCTAATACATATATACATCATCTACTCAAAAATCTTGTAAAATATTACTATAAAATAGATAATAAATTTTTATATTCCTTATGCAAAAATTAAATGTTATAATCAATTTTAACAAGCTATAAACTGATTAGGATGTGATTTATTTATGTTAAATCTACTTCAGTCAATATGTGTTCTCAGCAAAGATAGAAAATATTATTACCCAGAATTATATTCTCATTTTAATACAAGAGAAAAACAAATATTTCAAGATGAAAGAAATGCTTTTGATTTTATTAATACTTATTATAAATATGGTCAAAAAGAATCTATCAAATCAAGTATGGATAACAAAAACTTACATACAGCATCGTTATATTTTATTGGTTGTTTACTACAAGATCTTTTAAACATCCATTTAAAAAAAATAAAAGATTATTATTATAAAAAAGAAGATAACTATTTTACTTTCTTATGGTTTTTAATAACTCTTTATCATGATATGTTATCAATGGAAGAAAAAATATCCAAACCTATTTTTGTAATCCCTAAAAATCAGCAAACTTCAAAAAGGGCTGAATGTTTGTTTAATAAAATCATAAAATATAAAAAGCTTGATGTTAATTATGTTAATGAATTTTTAAGTTTTTTAAATAAAAAACCAAAAATATTTAAAAACTTATATAGCGTTAAATTAATAAAGCTTTATTTACTATATCGATATGAACAAATGAATAGTTTAGATCATGGAATACTTGCAGGGCTGGTTCTATATGATAAGTTAAGGAAAAACTACGATTCAAAAAAAATATATTCAAGAGTATTTAATAAAAACACTGTTTATGAGAATTTCACTTATAATGATAGGATATTTTCTAGAAAAGACTTCAGTTTATATGCAGAAGCAGCAAAAGAAATAGTTTATCATAATATCTTTAAACCTAAAGATATTGAATCACTTAAATTATATGAGGAATACAATTTAAGTGATTTGAATAATAATAATAAAATATCTGTAAAAGATAATCCTTTAAGTTTCTTGCTAGGATTAATAGATACCATTGAACCAATAAAAAATGTTGAAAAATCAATAAATAATCTACAACTACCTACCATAAATTATATAGATATCTTATCAAGTATAAGTGTTAGTATAATTAAACCAAACCAAATCTCTATAAAATTTCTGAAATTAGAAAAAAAATATTGGCAATATTTATCAAAGAACATAGTGGAAATGAAAAAATGGCTAAAAATAGAAGTAAATGCCAAACCTTATGGATATATTCTTAAATTTTAATTACCTGCAAAGAGGACTATTGAAATGTCAATATTTGCTATAGCCGTAGATTGGAATGTTAAATTTAAAAAAGATGTGTATTATATACAGTACAAAGGGATTTCTTTAAAATATATTGAAACAACTAATCTAATATATACTTCAAGATTGATAACTACATATAGAAGTGAAGCTGAAATTGAAAAATTATATCTTACAATGACAGAATTTTTACGTGCATCTGCTTATATTAATGATTATATGATTAGAACATCTATTGGAATGCAACTCATGAACGATGTTCCATTAAAAAAGTTTATTGGTGGATATAGTGAAAAAAAAACTATTCCAATTGACATAGGAGTTAGTGAATTTTATGATGTAGCACACATAAATAATAATATTCAAGCAGAACTTCTTCGTTTGTATACGGAAGCTAATTCAAATAACAATATCTACTTCCAGATATTATTCTTCTGGCATACTTTAGTATATCCATCAAAAAAACATTCAGATGCAGTGAAATACATAAATCAAAACATACATGTTATTAATTCAGACATATATAACATTGATTATATTAATAAAACATCCACTAATAAAAATATTACAGCAGAAAATTTTGGTGAATACATTAAAAACAATGCTAGACATGCCATTGCTCATATAGTAAGAACCAATCCTGTAGATTTTAGTATATCTATTGATAATTTAAAACAAGAAAAACATTTATATGCTTTGGCACAAGCTCTTAAAATACTTGCTAAGTACAGATTAGATAACGATTTTAACATGAAAGAAAATGCACCTGGAAATATTTGTTCTTATTTTAATCCTGACAATGAAACTCTGAATATGAAAACATAGAAATTGAAATGTAAAATGGATGACAAAATTTCTGTATTTCGTTTGCAAAAGGTTATAATTTAAGCATTGTTATTCTGACAGTTGTCAATGTAAGCATCAATTTGGAAGTATTTCAATAATTTTGTAAACTATTTATAGATTATAGAAATATTATATATAAATTAAAGGAAGTCTGCTGTAAATGAAGCGTTAAAAAACGCTTAAAGTGCTTGGTAAATCCAAGTTTAAAACTTAATATAGATTATTTGTTGGAAGCACAGAGAAAGACTGTGCTGAGCTAGGTAAGATAACATCTTACAAGGCACATGTTGAGTCCAGCAGATAATCGCTTGTTTACTTACCCCTTCGGGGGTAGGTGGCGGCGATTACCCGAGTTACTCAACATGGCTTAAGGTATCGCCGCTTTTATTTTGCAACCAGAAATGTCTCCAACATTTAATCACATAAAAAAAGGAGATATGAGGATGAAAAAAATTATTTTTTCGCTAATTTTGTTTCTGTTATTATGTTTTAGTGGTATTAGTTTTGCTGAAAATTTATTGGTTAAAGGTTCACAACTGAGGCAAGGATACGATAAAAATGGATATACTGTATACATGCAAATATTAAATTTGAAGCGTTATGATTTGCAGATAAAAATCAAAGAAATTCGCAATATTATACCTGAGAGTTCCAATCATGCAGGAATTACTATGATATACGGTACCCATGGAATTAGGGTATCAACTAGCCCTAAAAAAATCCGTAGTCATAATTCAACTTACTCAGACACTGCCAATGAAATCAAAGTAGGCAATATTGTTAAATTGGAAAATTGTATTACATACCACGATTGGGAAATTGCACTTAGAGAAACAATCAATCGTGCAGGAAAATCACATATAATTGAAAATGATGGTGACCAAGTTCCTGTTATTTGGTTGGATGCTGAAGGAGGATGGCAAGAATGAAAAAAATTATTTTAGTTGCAGTAATAGTTGCTTGCTTGTTAGAAAGTGGGTGTGTAAGTACAAAAACAATACTGAATTACAAAGAAAAAGATGATAGCAGAAAATCTGCTGTAAAACAATGTTATGGAGCAGAAATAGCTAAAAGACCAAATTCTAAGTATGTTTTTCCTGTATTAAAAAATGACGAAACTTTTGTACTTTACGCTCTTTGCTTTTATATTACTATACCAATGGATTTAATATCAACAATATTTGTATTCCCTTTCACAAAAACAGCTGGCGTAGATTATGGAAAAATTATTGTATCAGGACAGCTAGTAGATGAAAATAATAATCCTATCAAAAATTATAATTTTGATGTTGAACGGAATAATGTTTCTACTGATAGCAATGGGTATTTTTTTAAGCAAACAGAGCTCAATGGAAGTTATAAAAAGGATATTACAATTACATTTTTCCAATCAGAAAACTTTACCGATTTATCAAATGATTTTAGTAATGGTAAGTATGTTTCTATTACCAATCCATACAAAATAAAATATTCTATAGAAAATGATGGTAAAATTAAGATAGAAGAAGGAATTATTGAAATAAAGGAACACTCTGATTCTCCTGTAGTAAATTCTGAAGTAACATATGAGAATAGATGCTATATATCATCCGATTCCTTTAAAGATTCTCTTGTAGTGAATTGGCATGAATCAAATAATTTAAAATCCGATAAAATAGTTTTAACAAAAAAAGAACTATTTAGTGAAAAAAACAAACAACTGTTTATTGAAGCACAGAAAGCCGAAGAAAAGAGACAGGTAGAAGAAGCAATACAAAGAGAAAAAGATAGAAAAGAAAAAGAAAATGAAGACAAACGAATCAATGTAATTATAGATAAAATTAAAAATAATAAAAGTATTGCTAAGTATTCCCCATTTGATGTGGAAACTGCATTGAGCAGAGTTGGAGTAAAATCTGAGGAAGAATCGTATACATCTTTGTTTATTTATTTTCAGAACGGAGCATTTATTAATTGTAGAATGCAAATTTTACAAGTACTACAAGGACAAGGCTTTTTAATTTATTTGCCTAACAGCACCTATATAGCATATGTAGTATTTGATAGAACATCTTCCTTTTATGATGGTCAATGGATATGGGTTAAAGGCAGAATTGTAGGAACATATAGTTATATGACAACAAGTTATGCCCAAAGAACAGTTCCAAAAGTTCTTGCTTATCTAGTTTCTCCAGCAGTGGTTTATTGATACAATATATTTAATAAATACTATGTATGTATTTATTATAATTACATTTTTAGGAGATTATTATGAAAATAAGAGAATTAATAGAAAAACTGAAAAATTTTGACCTTGATTATGATGTGTACATTCAAGTTAATGGTAAAGAGACAAAAGATTACATAATACAAAAAGGAACAACTATAGATCCTGTTTCAAAAATAATACTTGATACATGGGTAATTATAAAGGAGTAATATTGTTATTATATTAAATAAACAGATGGCTTATATGTTTAAAATTAAAAATTTTTAGATTCACTTGTTTTAAATTAAATCTACGATAAAGAGGCATACTCATGAAATATTATAATTTTATAATAGTAATAATACAAAAAACTAAAGCACATAATATAAATCATATTAATATAATAAAAGATGATATTCTTAGAGGGAAAAATATTGAAAGTATAAAAAAAACTGCCGATGGATTTGAAGGTGTTTTTAAAGAAAAGTATACAACTTTCGAATATAACAAAAATGGGATTATTTACTATACATTTTTAGATAATCACATTGAATATGAATATGATGTTAATTTTACATATGAACTAGTAAAAATAGATAAATGAAGTAATTATTTATATAAAAATTTATTGCTACAATATTTTTTTTATGCTTTTTGAATATAACTGTAGGTATATCGTAAAGATATTCATATTATACTTTGCATATGATTTTGTGCAACTTTTATATAAGTTTTGGAAAGCTCATATTAAGAATTAACACATAATAGATATAAGGTATCTAAAAAATGGAAAAAACTAAAGATAAAATTAAAGAAAAAATTGAAATTAAAACAGCTAAAAAAACTGGTTTTAAGCCAAAAGCTTGGGTAGTGAAGTTAATTAAGGAACACAAAGTACTTATGGATGCTTTGAAAGATAGATAAGCCCTTGCATAGAAGTACAGGGTTCGCTTAAACAACGATAAAATATGAAAATAATACTAAGATGTGTGTGTTTTATATGAATTTATGTTGAACTAATACTGTATTAATGTTGAATTATTGCTGAGATATTGATGAGTTATTGATATAATATGCTACAAGAGACCTGCATCCACTTTGGCTTATTTTTTCTTTATTTCAATTCATACAATACGATTCTCTTTGCCGTGCTTTGCACGAGGTCGTATTTAATGTAACTACTCATTAAATTCGTCCTTTGTTTTTTCTTACTTAATAACTAAAAAACAATTTTTTAATATTGCTTATTTCGTTTCTATGTAATACTAACAGCAGAACCTTTCTACATTAACGCATTGTTGTGATTATTGTTTAATTGAACATCTGATACCAATCGGTCAATCGCTGGAATTAGTGTGTGAAATTCCAATAATTCAGAATAGCTATTGGATATGCACTTTTTCGAATTTTATATATAATTACAATATTTAATTTAAAAATATAATATAAGTTATGTTTTACTTGAAAAATATAAAAATAATTATTATAATTAACCAAAAGATATATTATTGATTAATACAGCAGAGGAGTTTTTAATGAAAGTACTGTCTATAAAAATAGGTGGCTTTAAAAATATTTCAATGACAAAGATAAATTTTGAGCGAATTTCAGCGCTGGTTTCTTTAAACAACTATGGGAAATCAAATATTATTGAAGGTTTAGATTTTTCAATAGATTTTTTGACTGCAAGTCAAAAACAAAGAAAGACTATGATGGAATGGACAAAAGCCATTCCTATAAATAAAAATCTTGAAAATGAGAATTTTTATTTTGAAATTGAGTTTCATGAAAAAATGCTTAAAAATTTTCAATATGTAAAATACGGTTATTCTTTTGCATGGAATAAAAATAAAATAAGTGGCAAAATTATTGATGAATGGCTAGAGTTAAGAGATTCCGAAAGCTCCAAATACTCATCTTTTTTAAAACGGAAAGAAAGCAAGTATAGAAAAGGAAAAAATACAAATGCATTCAGAAAAATCAATCTTGACTATAATCAACTTGCTATTGATGTGCTTTCATCTATAAATGATACTGATATCAGTGGTGTTATCAAGGTCATCAAAAACATTAAATATAGAAATTGCTCAGCTATTGATTCAACTGACTGTTTTCAGACAATACCTATAGAATTTTTAAAAAACGATTCAACGACTTTCGAATATGATGATATACCGAAAGCATTATATTTAATGAAAAAAAATTCCAAGGAACGTTTTAAAATGTTTGAAGATGCAATATCAACTTTATTTCCAGAGTTTGAAAGTATTTCTATAGGTAATTATGACATATCAAAGAAACTGGAAATGAATCTAGTAAAACTTAGCTCTGAAAAAAACATATCTAATGAGGATATACTCCCATTTAAAATTAAAGATGAAGTTTACAAACTTTATATTAAAACCAAATACTTAAATCAGCCTTTAGACATTTCTCTTATGTCAACAGGAACTAAGAGAATTTTTTGGCTATTGGCAAATGTTTTAGGCGCTGAATCAAATAATATATCTCTATTGGGAATAGAAGAACTGGAAACAAGCATACATCCTAGACTTTTAAAAAACCTTCTTGAAATTTTAAATACTGAAATTGTAAATACTTCAATAATTATTTCAAGTCATTCTCCTTTTTTAATACAGTATTTGAAACTCCCACAAATTTATTTGGGAGTTCCTAACAAACATGGAATTGCACAATTTATGGCTATTCCTGAAAAAAATCATAAAAAAATAATTGCTAATTCTGAAGACTCCAATGCTTCTGTAGGAGAATATATTTTTAATCTTGCTTCAGGAGATGATGATTCTTTGGAAACACTAAAATACTATATAGGTGTTTCTAATGAGCACATATAAAAAAGGAATAGCTTTTATATTTGAAGGTCCTACAGAGAAAATATTTTACCTTTCAATAATTGAAATGTTTTGTAAAGAAAACAATGCATATAAAAATAAATATTTTAATGCCGAGTTAGCAGAATTTGAATATCTTTTAACTTTACCTAATCATGAAAAAATTATATTAAAAACGAATACGGTTAACTCTATAAACAACATTACAAATTCTGAAGCATGGATTAAAAGCATGTGTATAAACCGATATAACGATATTTTATGGACAATTTTTCTTTGTTATGATGCTGATTCTACAGAAAATTCTATTCGTCAATTTAACGAAGGGAATTGGAAACAATTTAAAAATAATTTGAATAAAGAAAACATTAAAGTTATAGATTTCCGCGCTGTATATGATATAGAATCATTAATGTTTTTGGATGAGCAAGGAATATGTAATTTTTTAGGAATACTAAAAATCCCTAAGATTAGAGGGCTATCAGGAAAACAAAAAATGAAAAGACTCTTTCGTATGAACAATCAATTTTATCATGAAGGAGATAGGGCAAAAAGTTTTATAAAAAAATTGGATAAAAAAACTATTGTTTCCAAATCTTCACTTCCTTTTGATGAGTTAAAAAAAATATGCTTCGATAAATAATTGGAATACATCACTATAATCCATTTCCTTTCTATATTTTGATAGTATTTTATACTTCAGTATTCATCTTATTTCTTAAATTTATTTTCTTTGACTTTTAAAACATATTTGAGAGCATGTGAATAAATTTCATACTAATATTTTTTACAACAAATTGCTATAATATCAAAATTTTACCAACTATATCTGAGATTATTTTGAAAAAAGATATTGGTACCAGATAAAATCGCATATAAATTATGATTTATTGATTACTCTCAATTGTCTTATTTAGTTATTAATATTAATGTCTATCAAATATAAATAAAATTTTTAGAATTTGAAATATCATTGGCATTATTGTTTAATCTAATATCGGCTTCTAGGCGGTTGATAGCTGGAATTAATGTATGAAATTCTAATAATTCATAATAGCTATTGGATATAAGATTTTCGCATTCTGTAATTGTCTTGGAGTGTTATGTAAAAATACTGATAAATCTTATTTTATAATAAGATTTATTTTTTTATCTGTAATTTATTTTGATTTTTTAATAAGCGCCTTTTGGAAAGAGAACGACTAATAACGTTCTAAACATAATTTTTATATCCATACCGAAACTCCAGTGTTCAACATAAAAAACATCAAGTTCTATACGTTTTTCATCACTTAGTAAAGACCTTCCTGAAACCTGCCATAATCCTGTCATTCCTGGCAGCACCCTTAATCTTTTTTTTGAGCTGTTATAATATTTTTCTTCCACCTGCTTTGCTTCCCATAAAACAAGAGGTCTAGGACCTACAAGGCTCATATCGCCTTTTAAAACATTTATAAGCTGAGGAATTTCATCAATGCTGTATTTTCTTATAAATCCCCCAATTTTTGTAATTCTCGGATCTTCTTGTATTTTAAAGAACACACCGCCTTCCGAAGAATTGTTCTCTTTTATTTCTTTTAATTTCTCGTCGGCATTTTGAATCATTGATCTAAACTTATAAAATTTGAATTCTTTTCCTCTGTACCCCTGTCTTATCTGAGTATAAACTACATTGCCTTTACTTTCGATTTTTATAAGTATAACCAGAACTATCAAAAAAGGAGACAAAATAAAAAGAACCATTAATGAAATTGATACATCAAACATCCTTTTTAAAAAATAATCTATACCGGTCAAAGAATTTGAAATAAATTGAAAAACAGGCACGCCGAGAGTTGAATCAACCGCAATTTCTCCCATACAAATATTCACTTCGCTTGGCAAAATTTTAAAAATTATTTCATTATATTCAGCCCAGTCATAAAAAGATAAAATTTCAGAATCGGTCATATTATGGTCAATTATAACTATCTGCTTAACTCCTTTTTTTAAAATAAGCTTTTTGATTTTTTCTACATCCGCTGATTTCAAAATTAAAGGCGAATAAAAAACTTTATTAACAGGATTATTTTTGAAAACATCTTTATATTTTCTTACATTTTTACCTATCATTAAAATTATATTTCTTTTATTTATAAGTTTTAATATATATCCGACAAATGATTTAAAGAGCTGTCTCGACAAAAACATAATCATAATCAAATTCATCCACACAAAAACAAAAAACATTCTTGAATAATCTATTTTCATTACAAATGATAAAACTATACACGCAAGAATGAAAGCTGTCGAAAGCTTAACAATACGTACAAATTCATCTATAGGAGTTAGAAAAAAAGATTTATACCCGTTAAAAAAATTAACAAGCAACAGCCAAACGGGTATTAAAAATTTAATTATCTGGATATACTTAAAAAAGAATAACGACTCTATAGTTTTGTTGGCGAAAAAATCAAGAAACAGTGAAAAACGCAGATAAACAGCTAAAAAAACTGCCAGAGCCAATACAAAAGAATCTATGACTATCAAACTTAATGTCAGCACAACTTTTTTATTTGAAATTCTCATCCTTTTCCTAACCTTCTTTTTTTACCTTAAGCCATACAAAAAAATGAAGAAATAATCTGCCTAATTTATAATAAAACCTGCTTTTGTAGTATTTATCATAATATAATAAAAATGATTTGTAAAAATGATTTGATATTTTTGTTTTTATTTTTGCATCAGTACTGGACAAGCCCGATTTGTATTTATGATGTATTATTTCTACATAAGGATAAAATATTATTTTGAAACCTTTTTCTCTGAATCTTCTGCATAAATCCATATCTTCGGAATACATAAAAAATTGTTCGTCAAAATAACCGATTTGCTGCAAAATGTTGTTTTTCATTATCATACATGCGCCGGTCACGGCATCAACTTCATGAATCGAAGAAAGATCTTTATAAAGTAAATGATATTTTGTAAAAATTTTAATTCTTGGAAATATTTTTTCAAAACCTGCAAAATAAAAAAAGGCATCCAGTACTCCAGGCTCGCCTCTATGGCATGCTTTATCAATTTTTCCGTCAGCAAGCATAATTTTAGGAGTTATTATCCCCGTATCAGGATTTGACTCAATATAATCTATTAACTCATCTATTTTCGATTTTTCAGTCAATTCCATATCTGAGTTAAGCAACATTATAAAATCAGCTCTTGATAACTTTAATGCTAAGTTGTTACCGGCTGAAAAACCTACATTTTTTACTGATTTTATTAAATTAACTCTTTGATATGATTTTTGCAGAAATTGAACTGTTTGATCAGTGCTCGCATTATCAACTACCGTAACTGTAACATTATATTTTGAATCCGGTAAATAAAACTCATTTAAAGAATCCAACGTTTTTTGCAGCCATACAAGAGAATTATAACTGACAATTATTATTTCTAATGTTTTCATTTTAATTGTTTACAAACTAGCATTATTTTAATATTATCGATTGTAATAAATCAATTTTTTTATTTGCTCTTTAGAGGCTGCCACCATGATTTATTATTTAAATACCACTGAATTGTCTTTACTATAGCTTCTTCAAAAACATAACTAGGCTGCCAGCCAAGTTCTTTTTTTATTTTTGAGGCATCTATTGCATATCTCCTGTCATGCCCTAGTCTGTCCTGGACATACTTAATAAGAGAGTCATTTTTTTTCAAATAATTTAAAATTATATCGGTAATATATTTATTTGTTTTTTCATTATTGCCGCCTACATTATATATTTCGCCTTTTTCCCCTTTATGAAGCACAGAATCTATAGCGCTGCAGTGATCCTCAACAAAAAGCCAGTCTCTGACATTTAAACCGTCTCCGTATAACGGAACCTGTCTGTCATCCATAGCATTAGTTATAAACAGAGGTATTAATTTTTCCGGGAACTGATAAGGACCGTAATTATTTGAACACCTTGTAATATTTACATTTAAACCGAATGTATGATAATATGACAGAACCAACAAATCTGCTCCGGCTTTACTTGCGGAATAAGGACTGTTCGGACTTAAAGGAGTCTCCTCTGTGAAATATCCTGTCGCTCCCAATGAGCCGTAAACTTCATCAGTAGATATTTGAAAAAATTTTTCTATTTTATATTTTTTTGCAATTTCCAATAAATTTTGAGTTCCTAACACATTCGTCCTCACAAATATATCAGGATTTATAATGCTGCGGTCTACATGTGATTCCGCTGCAAAATTGATAATGATATCTATAGAATTTTCAGAAACAAGTCTGTCAACCAAAAGATTATCACATATATCGCCTTTTACAAAAGTATAATTTTTATTGTTTTTTATATCGTCAAGGCTTGAAATATTGCCTGCATAAGTCAATAAATCCAAATTGACTATTTTATAATCATATTTATTAAGCATATATCTGATAAAATTACTGCCTATAAAGCCGGCGCCGCCTGTAACTAATATATTCTTCATATCTTCCTCTAGAAACTAATTTCCGTAAACTGCATATCTCTTATAAAGAGTTCCTGTCATCATTTCCGCAGTTCTTTGAGTCATAATATTATCATCTAATATCCATGACAATTCACATTCCTTATATCCGCATTTAACGGCATTTTTTAAAGCCTCTATAGACATATATGCTTCTACGCCTTTTTTTCTATATTCCTTTTTTACGCCCATTATCATAAGTCTGAGAGCTTTTATTTTTTTTCTGTAATATAAAAACTTAAGTATACCTAACGGGAAAAGCCTTCCTTTCATTTTTTTAAATACAAAATTATAATCAGGCGCAGCAACCAACATTCCTATCGGATTTTCATTTTCATAAGCAATCATCACTATATTTTCGTCAAGCAAATTAACCAAATCATTTGCTATTGATATAAATTCATCATTTGTCCAAGGAACAAAACCCCAATTTTTTTCCCATGCAGAATTATATATTTCCATAACATCTGCCAAATCTTTTCTGAAATTATTTTTATTAAAATTTTTAACGGTAATGTTAGGATTTCTTTTTTTTACTATATTGAGAGCTTTATTAAGTCTGACCATTCTTTCATCAAGAGCTACAGGAATATCATAAGCATATAATTCTTTAATCTTTATAAGACCTGATTTCTCAGCCAAAGAAATGTAATATTGATGCGTATACGGCATCATTATCCTTGGAACGCTGTCAAAACCTTCATAAAGGAAACCGACTTCATCATTAGTTGAAGGATTCATCGGTCCCATCATTTTGTTCAAATTATTTTCGGACAGCCAATCTTTAACGGCATCAAACAATTTTTGAGCAACTTCAAGGTCATCTATACTTTCAAAAAAACCAAAAAAACCAATATCTTTTTTTTGGAAATCTATATAATTATAATCTATAATGCCGGCAATTCTTCCGACAACAATACCGTTGTCATCATAAGCAAGAAAAAGTTGTCTTTTCGAATGCTGCCAAAAAGGATTTTTATCAGATAATATTTTTTTAATTTCTGAATTTAACGGAGCAACCCAAAAAGGATTACCTTTATAAATTTTATGAGCAAAATTTATAAAGGTATTAATCTTATTAAAATTTATTTTTTTAACGGTAATAGGCATTTTACTTCGTAAACCAAAGTCTTTTCAGCCATTTTTTTGTCGCTGCTGCAAAATCGGTGTCTGAAAAAGAGAAATCCCATTTCTTTTTCTTAGTTGATGATGTTTTTGAAGATTTTCTTATAGTTCCGCCTGAAATTATTCCCAATTGTTTTGCAACTTTTTCAAATTTATCAAGTATAAATTCCAAATGTTCATCGGTATGCGTAGCCATATAACTTGTTCTGATGATAGCTTGTCCTTCCGGAACAGCAGGACTTACGACAGGAGATGTAAACACTCCTTCATCAAATAACATTCTGCACATTTTAAAAGCCACCATGTCTTCGCCGACTGTTATAGGTATTATCGGAGATTCCGATGTCCTTGTATCAAAACCCATTGAATGAAATCCTTCTTTCATTTTATTTGTATTTTTCCAAAGTTTTTCTCTTCTTTCAGGTTCATTTTGTAAAATATCCAAAGCGACGTCTATTGCGCCTACGCATGCCGGAGGCAAACTCGCTGTAAATATCAAAGATCTTGCCGTATGCTTAATATAATTTATCACTTCTTTATTACTTGCTATAAAACCGCCTATAGATGCCAAGGATTTTGAAGCTGTAGCCATTAAGACATCAACTTCTGATTCAAGATTAAAATGTTCTCCGGTTCCCTTACCGCATTTACCTAAAACACCCAAAGAATGAGCTTCATCAACAAAGACTCTTGCACCGTATTTTTTTGCAAGTTCCGATATTTCAGGAAGTTTTGCAATATCTCCTTCCATACTGAAAACTCCGTCAACAACAATTAACGCGGCTTTATCCTTGCATTTTGCTAATTGCCTTTCCAAATCGGCGATATCATTATGTCTGAATCTTAACATTTCTCCCAGCGATAATCTGCATCCGTCTATAATAGAAGCATGATCTAATTTATCGGTAACTACTATTTCATTTTTCCCGACAAGAGAAGCTATTGCACCTAAATTTGAGTGATGTCCTGTTGTAAATAATATAGATTCTTCTTTACCGACAAATTTAGCAAATTTTCTTTCTACTTTTTCATGTAAATCATTTGTTCCGTTTAGAAATCTTGATCCTGTACATGATGTTCCGTATTTTTTTGCAGCCGCAACAGAACCTTCTATAACTTTAGGATGATCTGCAAGCCCCAGATAGTTATTTGAACATACGACTATTATTTTTTTACCGTCAATAACAACCTCAGGCCCCTGGGCAGATTCAACTCTTTTAAAATATGGATACACACCCAAAGCCTGTATATCTCTTACTACGGTAAACTTGTTACATTTTTCAAAAATATCATTTGACATTATCAAGACTCCTAGTTCATAATCTTTATATTAAAAATATTTATTTTCTAAATACCAATTGTATGTTATTTTGGCTCCGTTTTCAAGTTTTTCAAACTTAAAACCGGTGTCTTTTATAATCTGAGAATTATCGGCTGTCCAATACGTTTGGAGCATTTCATTTATTTTTTCTTTACTTAAAACTTGCGGTTTTTTGGTTATGCTGCCCGCTAATTCATATATATTACCTACAATTTTAAATATAAAATCAAAAAGAACAACAGGAAAAGTCTTTATACAAGCTGCTGAAGATATCGCTTCGGCTACATTCTGCCATGAATAGATGCTGCCGTCCGAAAGATAATAAGTTTTATCATTTGTATTACTGTTATCAAGTATTTTTTCTATAATCTTTGCTATATCCTTAACAAATACAAGCTGAATTAAATGTTTATTGTATGTTTTGGGCTTAATATGTTTTTTTACCATTAAGAAAAAAGTAAAGATATCTTTATCTCTCGGACCGTAAACTGATGAAGGCCTTAATATTGTATAAGGAACTTTACCAGACAATAACTTAACTTCCTGCTCAGCCAATAATTTGCTTTTGCCGTAATTTGATACAGGATTTTCTTTTTCTGACAATAATTTAGGATTTTCAGATAAACTCGGTCCCATAGCCGCCTGAGAAGAAATAAAGATAAACTTTTTTAAATCAGGATTATTTTTTAATACGGACTGAACAAGTTTTTTAGTTCCGAGCACGTTTATATTGTTATAATCATCCCAATTTAAAGCTCGTACAATGCCTGCACAGTGAACAACAATATCGACATCGGAAACGACTTCTTTTAAAAAGTTTTCATCTTCCAAACTGCCGTATTTTAAAGAGACTTTATTTTTATTAATCCACTTTAAATTTGAAGTCTTTCGTACGACTGCTGATACATTATGATTATTTGCGGTTAACTCTTCGAGGATATGACTGCCGACAAAACCGTTTGCGCCTGTAAGTAAAATTTTCATTTTATACCATTTAAAAGTATTATATTGAAAAATATAATGGCGACGGGTGGAATTGAACCACCGACCAAAGGCTTATGAGTCCTCTGCTCTACCCCTGAGCTACGTCGCCATACATAACTGCTGCATGAGAAGAATTAAGATTTTATTATTTTCAGCGCGAAAAGTCAAATTGCAAAGATACGGTTTTTATACAATTTTACCGTTGCTGAGCTTATAAACAACATCGCATTTTTCTATTGTTGACAGTCTGTGAGCAACGACTATCATCGTTATTTTGCCGTATAAATTATCTATAGCTTCAATTACAGCTTTTTCGGTTTCATTATCCAAAGATGAAGTTGCTTCATCCAACACCAACAACTCAGGCTTATTGTATAATGCCCTTGCAATGCCTATTCTCTGTCTTTGCCCGCCTGACAGTCTTATCCCTCTTTCTCCGACAACTGTATCAAGACCGTTAGGAAGAGATTTTATAAAATCTTTAAGCTGTGCCTGTTCTATAGCTTTCCATAATTGCTCATCATTAATATCTTCATTATTATTATAAAAAATTATATTATTTTTTACGGAATCATCCATTAAAAATATATATTGAGGAACATATCCTATTTTTGAAGACCAGTCTTTTCTGTTTTTGTGTATATCCACATTTCCTACCTTAATATTCCCCGTTGTAGGAAGCAAAAGTCCTAAAATCAAATCAACTATCGTAGTCTTACCTGCACCAGTCTGACCTATAAAAGCGACAGATTGACCATATTTGATATTAAAAGATATATTCGTTAAAACCATTCTGCCGTTGTTAGGATATTTATAACTTAAATTATTAACAGAAATCCCGTATTTTAAATCTATCTTTTTATTTTCTTCTTCTTCAAAAACTTCAGAATTTACAGTTTTTTTAAGATCTTTATATATTATATCCAAAGAAGGTTTATAATAAATCATAGCGCTTAAAGCTACCTGCATTCTGTTCATTGACGGCATTAATCTGAAAGATGCCATTGCAAAAACAGCTATCTGAGTAACAATTGTCAATGCGCTCATACCTCTTGAAAGCAGTAATATTATCATTAATAAAATTATTGAAACAACCATCGTTTCAATAAAAAGCCTCGGCACCTGCTGTAAAAAATTAAAATATTTTTGCGCTGATGCGAATTTTATTAAATTTTCATGATATTTGCCTACGAAAAATTGTTCTTTTGAAAGAGTTTTTATATCTTTTATTGCCCCGAGAGACTGTTGTATCCATTTTATCATTTGCCCGTGATATTTTTGATTATCCAAAGATACACTTTTTAATTTAGTTTTTAATTTTTTAAAAAGACCGAAAAAAGCAAACGTAAAAAGAACAATCAATGCAATTGTCATCATTTTATTGACAAAAAAAAGAAAACATACAACTAAAATAAGGACTATCAACTCGGTAAAAAGAAAAAACACATTTGTTAAAAAGGAAGAACAATTTAATGTATCCTGAGTTATTGTTCTGACAAGTTCAGAAGTATTGATATTAAGATGATAAGAATACGGCTGGTTCAAATAAAATTTTATAAGCATTAACGACATCTGTTTCTGTGAGTTAAAAAGAATTTTATATTGAAAATAATAAACAACCATCATATATATGTTTTTGAATATATATACAAATATCAAAAGTAATGCCAAAAAAATCAAAAAGTCATGAGTAGAACCTATATTAAGAGAAGTATAAACTTTATTTAACAAGTTGTTAGAAACAATCACTGATGGATTCATAACAACGTTTATAAAAGGCAAAACTAACGAAATACCGAATAATTCAAGACATCCGGATATCAAAATACCAATAAACAGGAAACAAAATTTAATTTTTTGTTTTCTGTCATAGACAGAATTTATTTTTTTTAATATATCAGTAATTGTTTCAATCACAATAAAAATACCTTATGCTCATGATTTATTGTACAAAATATTAAAGCTGAAAACATAAAACTTCCGGAAATTCACAATATACCGGAAGTTTATTAATATTACTCACAAATTAAACAACTATGTTCCTGCCTGCCAAGAAGATAAATATTTTTTTTGTTCCTGAGTAAGGACATCTATTTTTACTCCCATAGCCGCAAGTTTAAGTTTTGCAATCTCCTTATCGATTTCCTCAGGCACTACATATACTTTCTTTTCAAGTTTTTTACAATTTTTTAACATATATTCTGCTGACAACGCCTGATTTGCAAAAGACATATCCATAACGCTCGCAGGATGACCTTCCGCAGCTGCAAGATTAACCAATCTTCCGTCAGCCAAAAGATGAATCTTTCTGCTATTTGATTTTAAAGTATATTCTTCAACAAAATCTCTGACTGTTCTGACTGATTTTGAAATCTTTTTAAGACCGGCAACATTTATTTCTGAATTAAAATGTCCGCTGTTACACACTATAGCCCCGTCTTTCATAACTTTGAAATGTTTTTCATCTATAACGTTTAAATCACCTGTAACTGTAACAAAGATATCGCCTTTTGCTCCGGCATCAATCATAGGCATAACTTCAAAACCGTCCATTTTTGCTTCAAGCGCTTTTAAATGATCTATTTCAGTAACTATTACATGTGCTCCCATACCTTTAGCTTTTGCAGCCAAACCTCTTCCGCACCAGCCGTAACCGGCAACTACAACCACTTTACCTGCAATTAAAATATTTGTTGCTCTTATTATCCCGTCTAAAGTAGATTGCCCGGTACCGTATCTGTTATCAAAAAAATGCTTTGTCATAGCGTCATTAACAGCTATTATAGGATATGAAAGAACACCGTCTTTTTCCATTGCTCTGAGCCTTATAACGCCGGTTGTTGTTTCTTCAGTTCCGCCGATAATGTTCTTCAATAATTCTTTTCTTTTTGAAAATATAGACGAAACTAAATCCGCTCCGTCATCCATTGTTATCTGAGGCTTTGTATCCAAAACGGTATTTATATGTTTGTAATATGTCTTATTATCTTCTCCTTTTATTGCAAACACGGGAATATCATAATCTTTAACCAAAGAAGCAGCTACATCATCTTGCGTTGATAACGGGTTTGAAGCGCATAAAAAGACATCAGCTCCTCCCGATTTTAAAGTTATTACAAGATTTGCAGTCTCGGTAGTTGCATGTAAACAGCATCCCAACCTTATGCCTTTTAAAGGTTTTTGTTTTTCAAATCTTGTTTTTATTTGTCTCAAAACAGGCATTTCTCTTTCTGCCCATTCTATTCTTTTCTTACCTGCAGCAGCAAGTTTTATATCTTTAATATCGTATTTCATTTTTTCTCCATTTTATTTTATACATTCAACAGCTTTTTTTATTTCTTCAACTTTATTCAAATTTTCCCATTTAAATTCTTTTCTTCCGAAATGTCCATAAGAAGCCGTTTTAGCAAAAACAGGTTTTCTTAAATCCAAATAATCAATAATGCCCTGAGGAGTCAAAGGAAAAAGTTTTCTAACCATAGGTTCAAGTAAATTACCGGGTATTTTACCAGAATGATGAGTATCCACCATTACTGATACAGGTTCCGCAATACCTATTGCATAAGCAAGCTGAATTGTACATTTATCGGCTATTCCGGAAGCGACTATATTTTTGGCAATATGTCTTGCCATATAACATGCGCTTCTGTCAACTTTAGTAGAGTCTTTACCTGAGAAAGCTCCGCCGCCGTGAGCAGCCATGCCTCCGTAAGTATCAACTATAATTTTTCTTCCTGTAAGACCGGTATCTCCCTGAGGTCCGCCGACAACAAATTTACCGGTAGGATTTATATGTATTTTTGTATTTTTATCTATTAATTTTCCGACTACAGGTTTTATAATTTTATCAAATATTTCTTTTTTTGATTTCTCGGTAATATGAGCGCCGGTCTTGTCCAAAATATCAGCGGTATGCTGCGTTGAAATAACTACAGCTTCAACTCTGTAAGGTTTCCAATTTCTGTATTCCACAGTTACCTGCGATTTTCCGTCAGGACCTAAATATTTTAATATTTTCTTTTTTCTCACTTCAGCAAGTCTTAAAGCAAGTTTATGAGCCAACATTATAGGCAGAGGCATAAGTTCCGGAGTTTCTTTACAGGCAAATCCGATCATAAGACCCTGGTCACCTGCTCCTCCTATATCAACACCCTGTGCAATATCAGGAGACTGCGAATTTACAGTATCCATTATAGCGCAAGTTTTATAATCAAACCCGTATTTTGGATCATCATAGCCGATATTTTTTATTGCTTCCTTTATAATCTCTCTCTTGTTAACTTTAGCATCGGTTGTTATTTCTCCTCCGACAATCAAAAGTCCGTTGGAAACAAAAGTTTCGCATGCGACTCTTGCTTTCGGATCTTTTTTTAAAATAGCATCCAATATGCTGTCGGATACGATATCGCAAACTTTGTCAGGATGCCCTTCAGTTACAGACTCAGAGGTAAACATCCATCCGTGAATTTTTTCTTTTTCTTTACACAACATCTCGATCTCCTTGATTATACTTATCTTATATTAAATAACAGCCCGTTATAAACGGATAAATTACTTGGAACTTTAACTCCTATTATGCTTGAACAGAGTCTGGCTTTTTTGCCGATGACGGTATTGTTCCATATTATTGAATCTTTTATTATCGCATCATTCTGTATTTTTACGTTATCTCCTATTACAGTACCGTTATCTATAACCACATTTTTCCCTATTTTGCAATTTTTACCTATTACAGATTTCCCTATAAATTTTACAGTTTTATCAAATTCAGAACCTGTATCCATAATTACTTCAGTGTTTTTTATTTTCTTGCCGTTTATCTTTACAATAATCTTACCTTCCAAAATATCTCTTGTGCCGTTTTTGTATTCGTCAATATTGCCGATATCAGTCCAATGACCGTTCATTATATAAGCGTAAATTGGTTTGTTTAATTTCAAAAGTTTCGGCCATAAATCTTTACCGAAATCATAAAATCCGTCAGGAATATATTTGAAAATTTCAGGTTCAAAAATATATATGCCTGTATTAACGGTATCGGAAAAAACGTCTCCCCAACTTGGTTTTTCAACAAAATCGACAATCTTATTAAATCTGTTTGTTAATGTTATTCCGTAAGAAAATTTAGTTTCAACTTTTTTTAAAACCATAGTAGCAAGAGATTTTTTCTTTTTATGAAACTCAACTGCAGACGTAATATCAACATCAGACAAACCGTCCCCTGACATAACTGCAAAAGTGGAATCAAAAAAATTCTTACATTTTTTTAAACCGCCGGCAGTCCCGAGCAAAGTTTCTTCTTTAGAATAAGAGATTTCTACTCCGAAATTTTCACCGTTACCGAAATAATTCGTAATCAACTCAGGCATTGTATGTAAATTCATCATAATAGATGAAACATTATGCCTTTTTAAATTATCTATTGTATGTTCTAAAACAGGCTTATTTACCAACGGAATCATCGGTTTAGGAAGTTCAAAAGTCAAAGGTCGTAATCTTGTCCCCGCGCCGGCTGCTAAAATAAAAGCTTTCACAAAAATCCTTTTTTAAATTGTATTTTTTATATTTTATGTTATTTATACCATTTTTTCAATTTTGTTATTTTCAAAAAAATATTAAATAATGAGTAAAAAGTTATGTTTTATCATATAAACAGATTTTTTACTTGCAAATAAACATAACAAGATTTTCCAATGCTGAAAATTCATCTGTTTTGCCTGTTTTTATGGATATATCCGTTTCCAAAAGCTTATTTATGCATAATTTTAAATGCTGCAGCTTATATTTTGAAAGATTTCTTATATATTTTGCGCGAAAATCAAAAAAAGGAGGAATTTTTATATACTCTGCCGCTTGGTCCGGAGAATAACTCTTTTCTTCAATCAAACTTTTTGCGCTTAACAACCGTCTTATTGCAGTCCCTATACTCGAAAGAATTTCTATAGATTTTTCGCCTGATTGCAACATTTTTTCGAGAATAAACAAAGAATACTGTAAATTTTTTTCTTCTATTGAATTGGTAAGCATGAAGACATTAATTTCTTTTGTAAATCCGCTGATTTTCACAAAATCATCTGTCGTAATCTGCTGTTTTTCTTTACCGACATAAACGCAAATTTTTTCTATTTCATTTGATAAATTCAATAAATTCATACCTGATTCATCAATCATCTGCTGAATAATATCAAAAGATATTGTTTTATTCCTGTTTTTAAACTCATCCTGTATAAAAATCTTCAAATCTTTTTCATACATCTTTTTACAATCAACCACAATACAATTTGCAGAATCTATGCAAACAGATATAAGATCTTTTCTTTTTGACGTAGAATTTTTAATTTTTTCAGGAAACGTAAAAACAAGACAGGCTGTATCAACAGGTTTCTTAATTAAACTTTCAATTATTTCATAATCTGAATTTTTTAATTTATTTGCCATTCTTACTATAACAATTCTTTTATCCGTTAAAAAAGGCAATGTTTCAACAGCATTCGCTATATCTTCTCCGGAACAATCAACAGCCTGAAAAACTTCTCTGTTTAAATCGTCGGTATTTATTTTCCGTTCTATTCTTGCCAGACAGTCATCTATTAAAAAAGTTTCCTCGCCGCAAAAAAAATAAACAGGTACAGTTTTCTTGCCTGATATATGTTTACGGAATTCGTTTACTGTTATAGCTTTCATACTATTTTCTTATTTACTCCTGAACCTTTCTTTCGGATATTCCGCCTGCATTGCCGAATCCTTTAATAGTTCTTTTAACGACATCTCTTGAAAGTTTTTCCCAAATATACTCTCTCGCAGCTTCTTCGGTCATTCCTCCGAAGCCAACCTTTACCGCATCAGCGAAAATCTGTATGCCTTCCATATTCGGTTCAATCCATAAAGTAACGTTCTCATGTTTATCTATAAAATATGCATTTATCAAAATCCACAATTTATATTGTTCTGTAACCATGTTGGCATCATAAGTCAACGGTTGTAAAACATAACGTTTTATTTCACATACAAGAACACCGTCAGCTTCTTCTTCAGACGTAACTACTGATAATCTGCCGTCTCTCATGAATTCGTCTATAACCGCTTTTGTAAACTTATCTTCAAGACCGTATTGGTTAGTATTGTTTACAACAGGCCTTACATATATTTTTTTTATATACGAAGGCAAAAGCTGCGGGGCAGGATCATACGGAGCCGCACATGAAATAAAGTTTCCTATAATAAATAACATAATCAATAATAAAAACTTTTTCATAAAATCTCCGATATATTTATTTAACTACAATGTTTATAATTTTAGATTGTATATATATAAACTTGGCTATGGTCTTACCGACAAATAAATTTTTTAATTTATCATTTTTCAAAACGTAATCTTTCACTTCATCTTCTTTTGCATAAATATTCACTGCAATTTTACCTTTCAATTTTCCGTTTATCTGAACGGGTATTTCGAGAACATCCTGTTTTATATATTTTTCATCATATGAAGGCCATTTACTTAAAGAAACACAATTTTTATGTCCTGTTAAATTCCATATTTCTTCAGATAAATGAGGCGTAAAAGGTGCCAGCAACAAAATTATATTTTCATACACCTTTACCGATAAACCGCCGTCATTGCCGTGATGTTTATAAACATACATAGCATTTACAAGTTCCATTATTGAAGAAATTGCCGTATTTAATTGATGTTCTTTACCTATATCTTCCGTAACTTTTTTTATGCATATATGCATACTTCTTAGCAAGTCTTCCTTTGCTTTATCAGTCGCAACTAAATCAGAAACCGTATTGATTACATCCTGTAAACGCCAAACTCTGTTTATAAATCTCCAGCATCCTTCAACTCCGTCATCAGACCAATCAAGCTGCTTTTCCGGAGGCGCGGCAAACAAGATAAATAATCTTGCTGTATCTGCTCCGTATTTTGACACTATTTCGTCAGGACTTACAATATTGCCTTTGGATTTTGACATAGCGCTTCCGCCTAAAGTAACCATCCCCTGAGTCAATAAATTTTTAAAAGGTTCATTTGTTTTCACAAGTCCTAAATCTCTCATAATTTTATGCCAAAATCTTGAATATATCAAATGCATACAGGCATGTTCTATCCCGCCTATATATTGATCAACAGGAAGCCAGTAATTTGCTTTGTCAATATCAAAAGGTTTCGTATCATTTCTTGCATCCGTATATCTCGCATAATACCATGAAGAATCGACAAATGTATCCATTGTATCTGTTTCTCTTTTAGCTTTACCTCCGCATTTAGGGCATACTGTATTCACGAAACTGTCACAGCCTTGAAGAGGAGATTTCCCGTCATCTGTAAATTTAATATTTTCCGGCAATTGAACCGGTAAATCCTGCTCTTTAACAGGAAGAGTCCCGCATTTTTCACAATGTACCATAGGTATAGGAGTACCCCAGTATCTTTGTCTTGATATCAGCCATTCCCTCAATTTGAAATTAGTTGTTCTTTTTCCCCATCCGTTTTCTTCCACCCAAACAGGCATTTTCTCTCTTGCTTCCGCAGAAGTTATTCCGTTGAATTTTACGGAATTTACCATTACGCCCTCTTCCTCATAAGCACACTTAGAGATATCAGAACTTTGTCCTTTTATAACTTCCGTTATTTCAATATTGTATTTTTTTGCAAAATCCCAGTCTCTTTGGTCATGTGCCGGAACTGCCATTATAGCACCTGTTCCATAGCCGATTAAAACATAATCAGCTACAAATATAGGTATATTTTTTCCGTTTGCCGGATTAACGGCAAAAACGCCTTCTAATTTTACGCCTGTTTTTTCTTTCGAAGATGCTCTTTCAATATTTGATTTGCCAGCACTTGCCGTAATATACTTTTCAACTTCCTGCCAATTTTTAATTTTATTTTTAAATTCTTTTATTATCGAATGTTCAGGAGATACTACCATAAAACTGACGCCGAAAATAGTATCCGGTCTTGTAGTAAATATTTTTAATTTCTTGTCTGAGTCGGATATATTGAAATCCATTTCAGCGCCGTGTGATTTTCCTATCCAGTTTTTTTGCATCGCAATTACCTGTTCCGGCCAGCCTGAAAGTTCATTATGTCCTTCCAAAAGTTCATCCGCATAATCGGTTATTTTTATAAACCACTGTTCGAGTTCTTTTTGTTCTACCTGACTGTCACATCTCCAACATACACCCTGATTTACCTGTTCGTTTGCAAGTACGGTTTTACATGAAGGGCACCAATTTACGTTTGCTGTCTTTCTGAACACCAGTCCTTTTTCCCACATCTTGATAAAAAACCATTGATTCCATTTATAATACTCCGGATCGCATGTCGCTATTTCTCTGTCCCAATCATAAGAAATCCCAAGCATTTTTAACTGTTCATTCATTCTTGCTATATTTTGTTTCGTCCATTTTTTAGGATGTATATTATGTTTTATCGCAGCATTTTCAGCCGGTAATCCGAAAGAGTCCCACCCTATAGGATGTATAACGTTTTTACCGAGCATTCTGTGAAACCTTGCAAAAACATCGCCTATACTGTAATTTCTTACATGCCCCATATGTAAATTTCCGGAAGGATACGGAAACATAACCAAAAGATAATATTTTTCTTTTGAAGCATCCTCTTGAGCTTTAAAAACATTATTTTCTTTCCAGAATTTTTGCCATTTCTTTTCAACTTCACATACGTTATAATCAGCCATTTTTCTACCCTGCCTTCTTATTTAATAATATAAAATGTTCTAAATTACCTTTTGGACCTTTCACAGCCGAATCTTGTTCGTTAATAATCTCCAAGCATAAACTTACAGCAAATTTCTTAATTTTGTCTATGGCTTTTAATCTTAGTTTTTCATCTCTTACAACACCTTTGTTTACCTCTGACGGCTCAAGTTCAAACTGAGGCTTTACCATAGCTATTATACTGCCTCTGTCAGATAATATTTCACTTGCAAGAGTTAATATTTTATCCAAAGATATAAAAGAGACGTCTATTGTTATCAAATCAATCTTATCTTGCAGCAAACTCCTGTCAAAATATCTGAAATTTACATTTTCAATATTAACAACCCTCAAGTCCTGTCTTAATTTATAATGCAACTGTCCGTTTCCTACGTCCACGGCATAAACTTTTTTTGCACCGTGCTGCAGCATACAGTCGGTAAAACCTCCTGTAGAAGCACCTATATCCATACATATCTTGCCGCTAAAATCTATATTGAATGAATGAAGAACCGACTCTAATTTTAATCCGCCTCTTGATACATAAGGATTTTGTTTCTCTATCTCTATTACATCGTCATCAGAAACAGGCATTCCTGCTTTCGTTACTTTTTCTCCGTTAACCAAGACAGATCCCGCCATTACAATAGCTTGAGCTTTAGATCTGCTTTCAGCTAAATTTCTTTCAAAAATTGTAATATCGAGTCTTTTTTTCATACAGCTAATTTTTTTTGTTTTCTGTTATTATTGTAAATTTTTCAGATTTTAAAAATTGTAAAATTATATAAAAAATCTTTTATACAATTTCAAAAACTTATTATCTTAGAAATTATATAAAGTTTACATATAAAATACAAAAAGAATGTTTGAAATTTTATTTATTATCGTTGTCAATATCCGGGAAAAGCATATTGTTTTTTTCATAATATCGATATAAATCTATGTATTCCGAAAAAAACCTTGTTTCTTTCTTATATTTTTGAGGGACTTTTTCAGAAGGATAAATTTTCCCGTCAACTATTATATATCTGTCTTTTACAACTTTACCAACGGCGCTCATACTTATGACGTAAGGATATTTATCAAGCAAAGAATGCCCTAAAAATGAATTTTTTATTCCTTTTATCCCAAGAAAATTTAGTATAGTGGGAGCTAAATCCAAAGAATTTCTTGAATTTGCATCCATAACCGGAGGCAATGTTTTTGACGGATCATAAATTATAAGAGGTATTCTGTCAACAAAATAATACGGTGTTTTCTGTTTTATAATTTCAATATATGCAGGTTCAGGGAAAGTTGCATGATCTGTAGTAATAATCAAATATGTGTTTGTTGCCCACCGCGAATTTTTAAAATAACGTAAAAAAGGCCCGAGCTCATAATCAAGATTGTGAATTCTGTTTAAAATTTGATTTTTCCCGTCACCGTATTTTTTACCGCCTTCTATAATATCATTAAAAACATGTGTGCCTCTGTTATACAATGCAATAAAATGAGGACTGTCATCGTATTCCTGTTTTGACAAATACCTGGTCAATGCGAGAAAAATACCTTTATCTGTTAGAATATCCTGATACATATACGCATTTGATTTTATTAATTCTTTTGTGCTTTTATCAGCTCCGTAAATAGTATCAAAACATAACATCTTACACATATCGTTAAAAGGAGCATCTGTTACAAAAGGCGTGAACATCACTGAGTTGTAGTCAAACTGTTTCAACAACCTTGGAATGCTTGATACAACCGTTTGTTTATAAATTTCAGAATTATTCCTATTTTCCCATCCTGAACCGTTTTCATACCCGCCGTGCATAGGATAACCTGATGTCAATGCTCCTATAATGCCTCTGTAAGTAGCCGCCGTATGATTAAAATAATTTGTTACTTTACAAACTCCTTCCGTCTTTACAAATTCGTCAAGATTGGGAGTTATGCCGCTGAAAGTATCGTTTACGTCATATGCGCCCATAAACCTTGCAGAACATCCTTCCAAAAACAACACTATTACATTAGGTTTATTTTTATGCTGTACCTGATAATGATTATTTACGTATACAAGATTTTTCAGAAAAGGGTATTCTTTTTTTTCATCAATATTAAAAAACCTTTCAAACGGTAAATCTTTTTTTAAGTTTACTGACGATACGGAAATTATTTCAGAAGTATTGTCTATTAATGATAAAATTGCAGAATGTTTACGAACCGAATCTATAAAAAAAGCACCTGCTATAAGAATTAACGCAATAGCAAACTGAATTCTGTTGATTTTATATATTTCTCTTTTGACTTTCGCAAATACATGAAAATAATAAAAACAAAAAGGGACAGGCGACGACATTATAATCAAATATCTTATTTTATTGTCAAAATATTGATAATCTCTCCAGTTTTCCATCGCCAGGGAAGATAAAAAATTTCCGGATAAGAAAAATGTAAACCCCTGAATAATATATATTATACATACTATTAAAAAAACATATTTAAAACCATTAATATATTTATAAAAAACCGTATAAGAAAAAAACAATGTAAACAAAATATATATAAAACTTAATTCAAGAAACGGAGCAAGAGTATACAACAAAGAATCTGTGAGAGATAACGAAAATTTTGAAATATAAAGCCAAATAAAAAACAAGAAGAAAATATAAAGAAACGATACTCCCAACAACATATAGTGTTTAAAACTAATTTCTCTTATATGTATATGCATATATTTTTACCGCCGAAACAAAATACAAAAGATATAAAACTTGATTATTTTATCATTTTTTTTAAAATATAAAAATTTTTATATCATATCAATGACTTTAGCCTCAATTTTATCGGAAGACAGCCAATATTTATCTCTTATAATACTTTGAGCTCCGTGTTCAACAAAAATATCAGGAAGACCTATTGAAAATATTTCGGCATCTGTTCCTGAGAGTATTGATTTTACAGTTTCGCCCATTCCGCCTATAAGAGAATTTTCCTCAACAGTTATAATTTTTTTTGTATATGTTAATATTTTTTTTATCTCTTTTTCATCAAAAGGTTTTAAAAATCTCATATTCAAAACAGAAACTTTTATATTTTTATCTTCAAGTTTCTTTGCGGCATCCAAACATGCGTTAACAGTATTCCCGATTGCAACAAGACAAAGATCTTCGCCATATTTTTCCATACGGGATTTCCCGATATCCAAAATTTGAAAATTTCTGTTAAAATCAACCTGATTTTTTCCTATACCTCTCGGATATCTGATAACCGACGGACCTTTCAAAGTCACGGCCGTATTTAACATATCCTGCAATTCTGTTTCATTGGCAGGAGACATTATTGTTAAATTGGGAATATATTTTAAATACGACATATCAAAAGCACCGTGATGAGTTGCCCCGTCTTCACCTACTATTCCTGATCTGTCTAAAGCCATAACTACAGGTAAATTCTGCAACGCTATATCATGTATTATATTATCCAAAGATCTTTGCATAAAAGTAGAATATATCGCGCAGACAGGCTTTAATCCGTTTGCCGCTAATCCTGCAGAAAAAGTAACAGCATGTCCTTCTGCAATACCTACGTCAAAAAATCTGTCAGGAAACTCCTCTGCAAATTCTTTAATACCGGTCCCGTCAGGCATTGCCGCCGTAACAGCAACAATTCTTTTGTCTTTTTTTGCAATTTTAACCAACGCTTTTGAAAAAACTTCCGTATATGTAATTTTTTTTGTTTGAACTGATTTTCCCGTTGCAATATCAAACGGCCCGACTCCGTGAAACTTAGTCGGATTATCTTCTGCAGGTTTATATCCCTTACCTTTTTTTGTAACCACATGCAAAAGAACAGGTCCTTTAAGACCTTTTACATTTGACAATATATCAATAAGAGAATTTATATTGTGGCCGTCTATAGGCCCTATATATGTAAATCCCATCTCCTCAAATAACATACCGGGAAAAAGCATAACTTTGAATCTGTTAACCAATTTGATTGAATTTAATCCCCAAAACTTAATTCTTGAAACAAATCTTTTTACTCTGTCTTCTATTTTTTTAACACTGCCGGCAGTCAAAAGCTTTGCAAAATATCCTGCAAGAACTCCTATTTTTTTCGATATAAACATCTGATTGTCATTTAAAATTACCAGCATATCTTTCCCAAGAGTTCCCGCATTCTGTAACCCTTCAAAAGCAAGCCCGCCTGTCATAGAGCCGTCTCCTATAATGGAAACAACTTTATAATCCTCATTTTTTAAATCTCTTGATACGGCAAAGCCCAAAGCTGCGGAAATAGATGTAGATGAATGCCCTGAACCGAAAGAGTCATATTCGGATTCAGATATTTTAGGAAAGCCGCTGAGCCCTTTGTACTGTCTTAAAGTCTTAAATTGTTCTCTTCTCCCGGTAAGGATTTTATGAGCATATGCCTGATGTCCTACATCCCATATAAATTTATCTTTAGGAAGGTCAAAACAATAATGGAGCGCTATCGTTAAATCTACAACTCCCAGACTTGAAGCTAAATGCCCGCCGTTTTTTGAAGTTGTATCTATCAATTCTTCTCTTATTTCCTGAGCCAGCTGAGGCAGTAATTCTTTTTTTATTATTTTTAAATCGCTCGGTTTAGATATTTTTTCTAAAATTGACATTCTATCCTCTGTTTAATGGTTATCAATAATAATCTTTTTTCAAATGTACTTTATAATGCAAAACAGAAAAATTTAAAATTTCCTGTCTATCATATAATCGGCAATTGCTTCCAAAATCTCTTTTTTAGATTTAAATTTTGCAATTTTTTCTTTTGCTTCTATTATTAAATTTTTCGCATTTTCTTCAGATTTTTCTTTTCCGTACAAAGACAAATATGTGAGTTTATCATTATCCTTATCACTGCCGTTTTTCCCAAGAAGTCTTTTATCGGCATATACATCCAAAATATCATCCGCTATCTGAAAAGCAAGTCCGATATTATGCGCATACTTATCCAACAGCATTAGATCTTTTTCTTTGGCTCCTGCTAAAACTGCGCCCATTTTTATACTTGCTTTTATTAATGCCGATGTTTTGTTTATATGAATGAATTCCAGTTTCTTTTTACATAAAGATATATTTTGCTTATTCCACTTGCCTGCTTCCAGAGTATCTTCAGCCTGACCGGCAATCATCCCTTTGTATCCCGAATAATCGGAAAACAATTTTATTGCCTTTACTATTCTTGCGCTCGGAACTTCGCATTTTGCAATTAAATTAAAAGATTCCGTGAGAAGTGCGTCCCCTGCCAGAATTGCAGCACTTTCTCCGAATTTTTTATGACTTGTAGGTTTGCCTCTTCTTAAATCGTCATTATCCATAGCAGGCAAATCATCATGTATAAGAGAATATGTATGCAAAAATTCAACGGCACATACAGCCGGCTCTATTTTTTTCTTTGGCAAACCGAAAATTTCGGCTCCTAAAATGACTAAAACCGGACGTAATCTCTTTCCGCCGGCCAACACAGAATATCTCATTGCCCGGGAAATAACAGTATTATCTTTAGGAAGATATTTTTTCAAACTCGCATTAATATCTTTTGACATAAACGTCAAATATTTTTCTAAATTAAAAATTTTTTTCGTTTTCATTTTCATTCCCGATAAATTTTTCTTTTTCGATTTTACCATTTTTTTCGATAAGAATCTCTATTTTTTTCTTAGTTTCATCAAGTTTTAAAGAACAGTCATTTACCAATGAAACGCCTTCCTCAAAAAGTTTCATTGCTTTATCAATATCCAATTGCGAGTTTTCCATTTCCTCAACAATAGATTCCAGTCTTTTCAAAGACGTCTCAAACGTGTTTTTTTTCATATAAACTCCTACAAAACTTTTGCTTTTACAGCGCCTTCCGATAATTTTATATTTACAACATCATTCTTTAATAACTGTTCAGCTTTCTTTACCAATTCTCCTTTTTCATTAAAGCAAACGGAATATCCTCTCTCTAAAATATTTAAAGGTGATAAAAGATTAAGTTTTTGCACTTTTAACTGAAACGAATGGTTTTTATCATCAAATATTTTTACGATTATGTTTATTAATTTTTCTTTACATTCATCTATATGCTGTATTTTATCTTCATATATCAGATATGGTTTTGACAATGCCCTGCATGTTTTGTATTTATTTATTTTTTCTTCGATAACATCAATAATATTCTTGATTTTATCCACCATCGATTTTTTAAGCAAAACAATCTTATCTTCAATATCTTTTCTGTTTTTAGCGACATTTTCAGCTGCTACCGACGGTGTTGCAGCCCTTAAATCGGCGACAAAATCAGCTATTGTAAAATCTATCTCATGTCCCACGCAAGATATTACCGGAATTTTAGAATTAAATATCGCTCTTGCAACAATTTCTTCATTAAATGCCCATAAATCTTCCAAAGAACCTCCGCCTCGGCCTACAAGCAAAACATCAAGTTCTTGATAATTTGCGTTTAAATATTCAACAGCATTTGCAATTTCGTATTTTGATTCATTTCCCTGCACTCTTACAGGATAAATTAAAACTTCAACATTTGAAAAACGTCTGTTTAAAACAGACAAGATGTCATGTAAAGCAGCACCGTCTTTTGAAGTAACTATTCCTATTTTATTAACAAGATACGGTATGTTTTTTTTATGTTTGTAATCAAATAAGCCTTCCGATTCCAATTTCTTTTTTAATTTTTCGAAAAGTTCCTGAAGAGTTCCGACTCCGGTTTCTTTTGCGTAAGAAACCTGAATCTGGTAAGAACCTCTCTGTATATATGATGTTATTTTACCGAATACAAGTATCTGCATTCCGTCTTTTGGAATAAATTTAAGTTTTTGATTATATCCCGCAAACATAACGGCTGATATTTGAGAATTTTCATCTTTAAGATTGAAATACATATGTCCGGAGGAGTATGTTTTTAAATTTGAAATTTCACCTGAAATCCAGACAGAGGGATAGGAGTCTTCTAAAATAATTTTAATTTCATTATTTATTTCACTGACGGAATATATTTTTTTACCGTCATCGTCGTTATTGTTAGAACTTTCAAAATCAAATAAATCTACCATTTATCTCACTTGTTATTTAAAAGTCTGGAAAATCAATTAACAACTTTTATATTCAAGACTCCAAATTCCGTAAAGACAAGAAATTTGGAGTCTTAAAAAATAACTTATTTCGCAATATCCTGCGCTCTGACTTCTCTGATAACAGTAACTTTTATCTGACCAGGATATTCAAGTTCCTGTTCTATTTTCTTTGCTATATCGTGAGCCAAAATTTGAGACTGCGCATCGTCTATATTTTCAGGCTCAACTAAGATTCTTATTTCTCTTCCGGCCTGAATAGCGTAAGCAGACGAGACGCCTTTAAAATCTTTTGCGACAGTTTCAAGTTTTTCCAGTCTCTTCAAGTATGTTTCAATCGTTTCTCTTCTGGCTCCGGGTCTTGCAGCAGAAATAGCATCTGCGGCGGCTATAACAAAAGCTTCAGGACTCTTAGGTTCATCAAAACCTTCATGATGAGATAAAATAGCATTTATCATCTTAGGAGATTCTCCATACTTTTTCGCAAGTTCGGCAGATATCTGATGATGAGTTCCTTCGACTTCATGGTCAACGGCTTTTCCTATATCGTGCATAAGTCCGGCTTTTTTACAGAATGTTACATCCAATCCTAATTCACCGGCAATAGCTCCCGCAAGCCATGTAACTTCAAGCGTATGCTGCAGCTGATTTTGTCCGTAAGAAGTTCTGAATTTAAGTCTTCCGAGTAATTTTATAATTTCAGGATGAAGGCCAGGAACACCAGAATCAATAGCGGCTTGTTCTCCTGTCTCTTTTATTGTTTCTTCAACTTCTTTCTGCATTTTCTGTACAACTTCTTCAATTCTTGCAGGATGTATTCTTCCGTCGGCAATAAGTTTTTCAAGCGCTTTTTTAGCGATATATCTTCTAACTCCGTCAAAAGCAGATATTGTTATTGATTCAGGAGTATCGTCAATAATTAAATCTACGCCAGTAGCCTGTTCAAAAGCTCTTATATTTCTTCCTTCTCTTCCAATAATTCTTCCTTTTATTTCATCATTAGGAATTTGTACCGTTGAAGTCGTAATATCGGCCGTATGATCTGCCGCGACTTTTTGTATGGCAATTGAAAGAATTTCTTTTGATTTTTTGCTTGCGTTTTCTCTGGTTTCCTGTTCTATTTTCTGAGATAAAACAGCAGCATCTCTTTTTGCCTCTTCAAGCATTTCTTTCACCAATCTTTGTTTTGCTTCCTCTCTTGTTAATCCTGAAAGTTTTTCAAGAATGGTCTTCTGTTCATTTTTAATTTGTTCTACTTCCGAGATTTTCAAATCAATGTTTTTTTCTTTTATTTCAAGATTCTTTTCTTTCTGCTGAAAATCTCTTTCTTTTTTATCCAAAGAGTCCATTTTTCTGTCCAAATTTTCTTCTCTCTGGATCAATCTTTTCTCTGAATTCTGCATTTCAATCTTTTTTTCTTTTAATTCTTTTTCGAACTCTTTTCTTTCATTATCAACGGCATCTTTACCTGCAATCAACATTTCTTTTGTTTTTGCATCGGCACGTATTTTGGCTTCATTTATAATTCTATCTGAAATTTGTTCAACAGATGTTGAATCAATCTTTGCATATACATATCTCAAAATGAAACCGACAACAAAACAAATACAACCTACTCCTATAAGCATAAAAACATTTTCCATACATTAGTCCCCTTTCGCAAAATCAATTTCTAGTTACTTCTATAACTCTCTTCTCGGTTAATACCATACCAACAGGCAAATCATATTTGCCGTTCGGCAATTTGTCAGTCAACTGAACTTCATATGCAAGTCCGATTCTTTTTGAAATATCAGTACCTGCCAACCATCTGTCATAATATCCTTTCCCGTAACCTATCCGATATCCGTAAGTGTCAAAAACTATTCCGGGTACAAAAATCAAATCGACGTCTTTTTTATCGACGATTTCATTCTCGTTTAATTCCGGCTGTCTGATACCGTAAACTTCTTCATAACAATCTTCCAAATGATTGATTCTGACGGCAGTCATATTTCCGTCACCGGGATTTTGAATGACAGGAACAGCAACATCTTTGCCTTCAGCCAAAAACTCGCTTATCATAGCATCAGTAATTACTTCCGAACCATAAGATAAATAAAACATAACCGTTCTTGCATTTTGATACTGTTTGAGTTTTTTTATTTTTGATAATATCACTCTGCTGTATGCATATCTCAATGCAGGCTCAAGTCTGTCTCTGATCATAAGATAATCATATCTTAGTTTACTTTTTTCTGATTCTATTAAGTCGCTCACAAATTTTCACCTCATATCCTTGATTCGTAGGAACATAAAAAGCTACAGGATCGTTCATATACTCCTGATCAACATAATGGTCTTTAAAATCATGAGGATATTTATAGCCTTTACCGTGTCCAAAAGTTTCGCCGTCCAAATTAGAATCTTTCAAATGATTCGGTACCGTTCTTTCTTTACCATTTTTAACTTCATTTATAGCCTTATCAACTGCAAGATAAGACGCATTAGATTTAGGAGCCGTCGCTACATATATCGCAGCCTGAGCTAAAATTATTCTTGCTTCAGGCATCCCTAAAAATTCAACGGCCTGCATTGCCGAAACAGATAATGTCAATGCTCTTGGATCTGCATTCCCCACATCCTCACTTGCACAAATCATGATTCTTCTTGCTATAAATCTGGGATCCTCTCCGGCAACAAGCATCTTTGACATCCAATAAATTGCCGCATCAGGATCAGAACCTCTCATTGATTTGATAAAAGCTGAAATATGATCATAATGCTGATCCCCTCTTTTGTCATATGAAATACTTCTCTTTTGTATAGACTCTTCTGCAACTTTTAAATCAAAAAGTCTTATACCTTTAGAATCAGGCATTGTTGATAAAACGCCTATTTCAACGGCATTCAGCAATCTCCTTGCATCTCCGCCGGAATTTTTAACCAGATGATTTTTAGCATCTGAGGTAATCTGTATATTCAGCTTGCCAAAACCGTTTTGCTGATCAACAATACTTCTGTCCAAAATTTTTAAAAGATCATCGTTTGTATGCCCGTTAAATTCAAAAACTGTCGTTCTGGAAAGTATAGCAGAATTGATATAAAAGAATGGGTTTTCAGTAGTTATACCAATTAACGTTATAATTCCTTTTTCAACATCAGGCAGAAGAGCGTCCTGCTGTGACCTGTTGAAATGATGAATTTCATCAAGCATTAAAATTGTTTTTTTGCCGGACATCTCCAAACGGTTTTTTGCCTGTTCAAGAATTCTTTTGATATCGGCTATTCCAATTAAAACTGCATTTGCTTTTTCAAAATAAGATTTAGTCTTTAAAGCTATTATGCCTGCAAGAGCACTTTTCCCGCTTCCGGAAGGTCCGTAAAATATCACAGACCCCAAACTGTCAGCCTCTATTGCTCTTCTGAGCAATTTGCCGTCGCCGACAATATTAGCCTGCCCCATATAGTCTTCAAGAGACTTAGGAGCCATTCTTAAGGCTAACGGTTTATACTTGTTATCAGAATTCAGATTTTCTCTAAAAAAATCTTTTTGTTCCATAAAAGAAAAACCCCACATTTGCCGTGTCTGTTAAGTATTTAAAGCCCTTTTTTACAAGTGAGAACCGCGGTCTATGCTTATTTGCATAACTCACATGGTTTTCTCTTAAAGAACTCATCGGAATAAATACATTAACACGAAAATCACCAACAATGCAGGGTTATATTAAGTTTTAATCAGATAAATCTAGTTTATCTATAATTCTTATAAGGTTATCTACCTTCTTAACATTTCTATCTGAAATACCGGCTTGTTCATCCCTAATTGTTTGTAATTCCATAATAATATTCAAAATCGCAAAAGCCCTTAATGTATTTGAATCCTCTATATTAGTGTGTATTCTTTTTATATCGCCATATTTTTCATTCGCAAATTCTATGGCTTTATTTACGGCAAACTCGTCAACATCATCTACAGACACATTTATCGGCATACCCATAATTTTTGAAGAAACGCTTCCCATTACAAAACCTTCATCGAATTAATCTTCTCTAATATTTGTTCTGCTTTAAGTATAGCCTTTTTTTGCTTTTCCTTCAACAAAATATTTTCATTTAAACGGCTTTTATGCTCTTTTACTTCCTTTTTAAAAAAATCCAATTCGGTCCTCAATCTGTAATTGTCTTCTTTAAGTTTTTTATATGATTCTACCAACTTATTCAATTTAATGGTTAAAATATCCAAATTTTCCACGATTTATGATATAAAAAGCTGTATATATTGTCAAGCAAATTTTATTAATTTTTGAATATAAATATTAAGTTTTACGCTTACAATGTATTATCTCAGCAAACTGCCGGCAGAAAGACCTGAACCGTTTAAGAAATCACATGCAGCCATTTGAGATTTACTTTCAGGCTGAACTTTAGTAATCAACAAACACCCTTCCCCGCATTTTACCGTAAAACCTAAGCCTTTTTTTACTGAAACTATTGATCCTACAGGCATTTTTGACTGTTCATCAACCGCATGGCAATCAATAATTTTCAAAGTTTTACCTGATAATTTCCCGTCATTTATAACACAAAAAATTCCAGGCCATAAAAATAAGCCTCTGAACAAGTTTCTTATATCTTTTGCAGACTTGTTCCAATCTATTCTGCCGTCTTCTTTCTTTAATACGGAACAAAAAGTCGCCGTTCCTTCCTGCATTCTGGATTCAGATTTGCCGATTTCAAGCAAATCCAAAGTATCATTCATTATTTTGACGCCTGTCAAATTTAATTTATCAAATAAAGTTTTAGATGTATCTTCATCACTGATTTCTACATTTCTCTGCAAAATGATATTTCCGCTGTCCAATCCTTTTTCTATATAGAATGATGTGACTCCTGTTATTTTTTGTCCGTCTATCAAAGCCTGTTGAACAGGAGATGCCCCCCTGTATTTAGGCAAAAGAGAAAAATGTATATTAAAACAGCCGCATTTAGGCAAAGAGAATACTTTTTCGGGAATTATTTTTCCGAAAGAAACAATGACTCCGGCATCAGCGTTAAATTTTTTTATTTTTTCAACGATTTCATCTGAAAATTTATCAACCTGAATGCACTTGATGGAATGTTCTTCCGCATACGTCTTTACGGAAGGACACCTTATTTTACCGCCTCTGCAAGCCGGTTTATCACACATAGTAATTACGGCTTCAATACTATGTCTCCGAGCAATATTTTCAAGAAAAAATTTTGATATATCAGCTGTCCCAAAAAATAAGAGTCTCACCAATCTCCGCCTTTTTTTCTTCTCTTTATATCTTTTTCGATATTTTTTCTTTTCCATGCGGCAAGATAATCTATAAAGACTTTACCGTTTAAATGATCTATTTCATGCTGGAAAGCTTTTGCCAAAAAACCAGTAACTTCAACTTTATTGATATTGCCGTCAAGATCAATATATTCCGCTGTTATTTTATCATATCGTTTTACAGGTTCGAATATACCCGGAAAAGACAAACATCCTTCTTCCAATTCAATTTTATTTTCACCGCTTAAAATTTGGGGATTAATTAAAATAAAAGGTCTTTTTCTGCCGTTTGGAACAACGTCTATAACACATATTTTCAATGACGATCCGACTTGCGGAGCTGCCAACCCGACACCCGGTGCAGAATACATAGTTTCAAGCATATTCTTTGCAAGTTTTTTTATTTCATCGGTAATTTCCGTAACTTCCAAAGTTTTTTTACGTAATATAGGATCACCGTATTTTACGATTTCCAAAATAGACATTTACGCTCCGTAACACAAATTTTTATCTATTATATTAAAAACAGTTTGTGGATTCAATAATAAAAGGCAGATAAAATATTTTATCTGCCTTTTATTTTCGCTGTATATTTATTTATTCTTCTTCATTTTCAACATCTATCATTCTTTTTTCAGGTCTTCCTAAAATTTTTCTTGAAAAATATCTAAATGTATTCAGATATTCAAATATTGCAGGAACAATCAATAATGTCAAAATCGTTGAGCTGATTATTCCGCCTATAACAACAATACCCATGCTCATTCTGAATTTGCCCGCTTCGCTTAATCCCATAGCAGTAGGCAACATACCTGCCGCCAAAGCAACAGAAGTCATCAAAATAGGTCTCAATCTCTTTTTACCGCTTTCAATAATAGATTCTTTAACGCCATATCCTTTTCTCATCATCTGCTGAATATAATCAACAAGCAAAATAGAATTTTTAGCAACAACGCCCAGCAACATGATAAATCCTATCATTGTAAACATATTTATGCTCTGGCCAGTCATATAAAGAGCCAAAAGTCCGCCGATTATCGAAAGAGGAAGAGCCGCCATAATTGTAAAAGGAATAATTAAAGATTCATACAAACTTGCCAGCACCATGTAAATAAATATTAAAGAAAGAATTGCGGCAATTATCATATTTGTAAAAAGTTCTTTCATATCTTCAACATTTCCTGAATAACCGTACGTTATACCTTTCATATAAGCGTTTTCAGGTTTTGCAAATTCTTCTTTTAAAATCTTTTCGACTTCTTTCTGTATATTTGCAATACCGTACCCCTTGCTTACGTTGCCTTCTATAGAAATATATTTCTCTCTGTCTCTTCTGTATATTTTTGTAGGACCTTCGGTATTTACCAGAGTTGAAACATTTTTCAATTTGATTAATTTATCATTAACGTTACCTACATAAATATCGTCAAAAACTTTCATAATGTCTTTTTGGTCATCTTGAAGTTTTACTCTGATATCATATTCCATCCCGTTTTCTCTGAATTCGGCAGGAGTATTTCCTTCTACCATAGCTCTCAGTTCAAGTCCGGCAGTAACAGAATGCACTCCCAAAGAATCCATTCTTTTAGGATCCATTATAACTTGCTGTTCTGGTTTTCCTGCCTTATAATTCGTAGTTAAATCTACCAAGCCTTTAATATCTTTAAATTTCTCAATAAAATGATCTGCTGTTTTTGAAAGCAAATTCAGATCGCCGGCGTGCAATTGTAAAATGAAAGGTTTTTGATGTCCCATGCCGCCCTTATCATCTACAGAAATTATTAAATCTTTACCTTTATAAACTTCTGCAAATTTATTTCTAAGATGAACTTTCATATCGCTCGTAGACATAGTTCTCTGATGTTTTTCTGTATATAACTTAACAAAAACAGTCGCAACGTTATACTCTTTTTGTTCAGTACCGACGGAAGTAACAGTAAAATCTACATCAGGTTCCTGCATAACTATTTTTTCAACTTCTTGGGCATATTTATCCATCCTGTCCAAAGAAGTACCCGGTTTTCCTTCTAATTCTATATTAAACTCACCAAATTCGCTTGTAGGCATAAAAGTCACAGGCAAATATTTTGCGACTCCTAAAGATGCAACAAATATTATAAATACAACTAGCAAAGTTTTTTTCTTATTGTATATGATAAATGTTATGCATTTTTCATAACCTGTAGCAATAAGTTTATAAAATTTATTAAACCAGCCGATAGTTAAAGCTCTAAATATTTTAATGAAAATATTATTTCTGTTTTTTTCCTCTTTTGATTTTTTTGTAATCATATACGCCGAAAGCAACGGTGCAATAGTTAACGCATCAAAAAGAGATATTGTCATTGCAAAAACTACGGTTAATCCGAACTCTCTAAAAAATTGTCCTACTAAACCAGATAAAAACCCTATAGGCAAAAATACTGCAATAACAGTTAATGTCGTAGCGATAACAGCCAATGAAACCTCGTTTGTTCCTTTTTCAGCTGCTTCTATAGGATCTTCACCTTCTTCATAATGTCTGAAAATATTTTCACGCACAACGATTGCGTCATCTATCAGCAAACCTACTGTCAAAGATAAAGCCATTAAAGAAATAACATTTACGCTGAAACCGAACAAATACATAAATATGAAAGCGCCTATCAAGCTGTTAGGAAGAGCAAGAGCCGTTATAAATGTTGATCTCCAGCTTCCCAAGAAGAAATACACAACAATGACAGCCAAAAGTATTCCTTCATATATTGTATTTTTAACATCTTTAATGTTTGCTCTTACAGGCCATGCATTATCCGTAACAACTTTTAAAACAGGATGTCCTTTCGTTAAACCGTATTTTTTATTAAGCTCCAAAATTTTTGCATTGAGCTGGTCTGAAATTTTTACGTCATTAGATTTTGACTGTTTAAACACCTGCAGCAATAAAGATTTTTCTGATATAACGTCGCCGTTTACTTTTGTGTTTATTCTTCCCCTTGAATATTCTTCTTCAACAGTATCTTTTACAACCGCAATATCACTTACAACAACAGGTATATCATTGCCCATAAAATTGACAATTACGTTATTGATTTGTGATATAGAACGGAATTCTCCGATCGTTCTGAAAGCTATCTCGACAGGACCTTTTGTTACGCTTCCTATAGGAGTATTTGAGCTGTTTAACGCTATTTTGTTTGTAAAAGCTGTAAGCGTCATATCATGCTGTTTTAATTTTTTTCTGTCAACGTCAACATGAATTTCTCTCTTTGTACCGCCGAGAATTTCAACTTTTGAAACACCGTCAACTCTTGAAATTTCTTTTTTAAATAAATCATCCGCCAAATCATATAAATCTTTAGATTTTAAATTTGCTCTCAGAGTTATAGTCATTATTGCCTGTGCATCAGGATCCAATTTTAAAACAGTAGGTTCTTCTATGCCTTCAGGAAAGTCAGATCTGATTTCAGAAATTTTATCTTTTGCTTCCTGAAGAGCTATATCAGGATCTTTACTTAAATTGAATTCTGCCCATGTTATACCGTAACTGTCCTGGCTTACGGAATTTATGTGTTTCAAACCGGAAATAGCACTTAACGCATCTTCAACTTTTTTATTTACGAGCAGTTCTATTTCTTCAGGTCCTGCGCCCGGATATTTTATAGATACGACAACATACGGATATTCCACATCAGGGAACATTCTTATAGGCAGTTTGCTCATCAGCATAAGGCCGACGACAATAAGCGCCATCAGTATCGAGAATATAAAAGTAGGTCTCTTAATTGCAAGTCTTGCTAAATTCATTTTGTTTTACTCCAAAGTTATTTTTTTTGTATTGTAAAGCATTTCACTTTCCAAATATACAAATATTGCATTCATTGATGTCTGATATACGCTTAATATCGCATCATCTAAATCCTGCTCGCTTTCCAAAACCTGATAAGTTGTACTTCTTCCTGTTCTTAAAAGCTTTTGTTCTTCTTTATTTCTTTCCTGCTGTATTTCAAAAACATCTTTTGAAATTAAATATTCTGTTTTTTTATCGTCCCAATCCTGCAACAGCTGCAGCCATCCGTTTGATTCTGAAAGTTCAGCCTGCTCAATCTGTTTTTTAGACGACATTATATCATAATCATATCCTTCAATAACTGATTTCTGAACTGAAAAATCAAGCGGCAAAGAAAAATTAAGACCTATCATGAAAGAAGAATATTTATCGGCTTTTAATTGTGAAAAAGAATTCGATATGTTGCTGTCAACACCTGTCAAAGCGTATTTGCCTACAACTTTCAAATCAGAACCGATATTTTTTACTGCCGCTTTCTGAGCATACACATAACTGTCGGCAGAAGCTATAACAGACAAAGTGTCAGCTCTCTTTCCGTCATTTCTTTCAAGACCTTTAATAAATTTAAATTTTTCGCCTAATTTCTCAATACTGTCTATTTCATAATCAACTTTATCTGATGAAATATTAATCAATTCATTAAAATTTCTTGAAGCCGCTATTTCTTCAGCTTGAGCTACTTTCAAATTCAATTCTCTTATTTTATATGCTGCTTTTGACTGGAGTAAATCAGTTTTCTCGGTCAGATCTTTATCATATCTTCTTTGGTTCCAATCAAGAGTCTTTTTTGTTCTTGCAAGAGAATTCTGTCTGAATATGTTTACCGTTCTGGCATAAGATAGTTTCCAGTAAGTTTTTTTTGCATTTAATAACAACTGCTGTTCTTTATAAATCTGCAAATATAGCAATGATTCTGCCGATGCCTTTGCTTTAGCTATCGAAGCTTCCGTTAATCCGCCTTTGAAATTTTTCAATAACGATTGCTCAAGTTTTATATATGGAGCTGTTTTCCCGTAAGTATACTTTGAATCCATAAAAGGATAATTACTTGTAGTTTCCTGCGTTCCGTAACCTAATGTAAGCACTGTACCGGTATTAAACTCTTTGTTCAAAGACACATCTAAATCAAATGCCGTCATGTCTACATCCTGAAAAAAAACAAAAGCTGGATTTAATATAGATCTGTTATGATCATCAGAGTAACTGGCGTCAGCGTTAAGATAAACAGAATACGCTCTGTAAACTTCCTGTAATTTTTTTGTTATGGAAGATTTTGTATATTCTATCTCTTTTAACTGCGGATTATTTTCTTTAACTTTATTTATATATTGATCCTGAGTTAAAAAATCCCCATAAGATATGCCTGTTATAAAAGTAAGGCATAAAATTCCAAATAAAATTCTTACTGTCTGCAAACAAAAAGTCTTGTGTGTCTTCATTTCAATCCCCTCAATATAATGTCTATAAGTTCATTTATATATTTTTCAAAATTTTTATCTTGTTTAGAATCTATATTTTTATCTCTTTGACAAAATCCTTTAAACGTTCCCATATCAAATACTACAGAAAAATTAACAGGCGCTATAATAAGCGGTATTATGTGTGACATTGACATTTTCTTTGATATATCTCCTTCATCCTGGCACTGTTTTATCAAAGAAAACAGGAATTTTATTTCCTGTTTATGATGCGCTTCTATAAGTTTCGACAAACCGCTTGTAAAAATTTCTTTCATAAATAAAAAAGCAATCTGCTTATTTTGTCTTCCAAGCTTAGCCCTCAAGAATAAAAGAGCTTTCAGCTTATCTATGCCTCTTTTATGGTTAAGAATGATTTTTTGTTGGGCAATAACATGCTTTTCAAACAAATGCTCAAACAAAACTTTTACAAAATGTTCTTTTGTCTTAAAATAATAATGGAACATTCCGAGATTAACTCCGGCTTTTTTACAAACACCTCTGATGCTGAATTGTTCAAAGCCAACCTCAAGAACCAATTCCTCGCCTTTCTCCAACAACAAATCAATATTATGTGATGGTCTAGTCATGCGTATAATTATACATATATATAAAAATAAGTCAAGCGTATAAAAATATTTTTTACATATTTGATTTAGACTGTCGAACAGACGAAAGGTTACAGAAATTAATTACCGCTTTTAAACATATTATTCTGACCAAGTATATTATATACATCCATACTTTTTTTAAACTTTCTCAATTCTTCAATACCTTCAACTCCCAGCATTGCTTCCAAAAATATGTGTTTTACTTTCCCGATACCGTGTTCAGCCGATACCGTACCCCCCAAACTGACTGCTTTTTTTGCTATCTCCAAATATATTTCCCTGCATTTTTCATATTCTTCTTTTGTAGAAGCAATAAGATTCGCATGTAAATGACTTTCACCTATATGTCCGAACGTTAAATTAAAAAGTTTTTTTTCAGAGAACTTCTGCTCGCAGAAATATATCATTTCTTTCATTTTATCGTGAGGCACCGCTACGTCAGTACCGACTTTCGGAATTTTATTTTTCTTTACTATTTCATTTACACGCTCAGGTATCTTATGTCTGAATATCCTGAATTCTTCCTGTTCTTTGATATTTGAAGCAAACCATACATCATCTGTATTAATATCATATTGTTCAATTTTTTTGATCCATTTTTCCATTAATAAATCATAAGTCTCTTTTGTACAATCCTGTTCAAATAAAATCCCCGCGTCAACGTTTGCAGGTATTACGGGATAATCTTTTTTTATAAGATTAAGAGCATTTCTGTCAAAATATTCTAACGACAATGCGTTTATATTAATATCATTGTTTATTTTTGATTGATTGGAAATATCCCTTATTTCCTTTACAAAATCCCAAGACTTCTCTTTTTTATCGAAGAAAATTATTCCTCCAAACAACATTTCAAAAGGTTTGATGAGAATAAGTTCTGCAGAAACTATAACACCTAATGTCCCTTCCTGTCCTATAAATATATCTATTAAATCGGCTTTTTCATAATTAAAATAACCGGCCGCATTTTTTATATCGGGTAATTTATATTTAGGCAAAGAAATATTTTTTACTCCTTTGTCTGTCTTCAATTCAATGTTGCCATTATTATCGGCAAAAGTCCTTCCTCTCTCTATATATGAAAAAGAACCGTCTGGAAAAACTATTTCAAGCGCATTAATATAATTTCTTGTAGTGCCGTATTTAAACCCTCTTCCGCCTGAAGCATTTGTTGAAATATTACCGCCTATAGTCGCATTTTTTTCAGTAGGATCCGGAGCATACATCCACCCGTTGTCCAAAACATATTTTTTTATATCATTTACAACAGCTCCGCCGCCGACGGTTATTAAAGCTTTATCATCGGAAATTTCTTTAATTGAACCTATGGAGTTCAGCCTTTCCGTAGATAAAACAATACCGCCGTAAGCAAGACATCCGCCTGTAACGCCGGTGCATCCGGCAGCAATTGTTACAGGAGTATGAGACTTATTTTCTAAGAATAAATCAATTACATCTTGTTTGGATTCAGCTATAACAACTTTATCTGCGTGGGCGCCCAACATACCGGAAGAATCTTCAAAGTAATGACAAATTGTGTCCTGGTCTGTCTTAATAATCATTTTGTGATTGTATAATTTTATATTTTTTTTGTAAATATCCTCTAAAATTAAGAGAGACAGATATTTTTTATCTGTCTCTCTTTTCATTATTTATTTTACCGGCAATTTTAACTTACTACATGCCGTTTTTTATTATGCCGCAGCAGCAACCGCTTTAATATCGGACAATCTCATCATCGGCGTTATGTATTTATCCGTCTTCTTGTCTTTGAGCATATCCATTACGTCGTCTATCTTTGCGTCTTTCGCAAATACTATATTCTTGTCGCTTAT
>Ga0302243_1000135_pt1 | contig 85796 bp, 98 predicted proteins | sample AAG_UR_Met_MG_FD_193514 | JGI IMG/M metagenome (GOLD analysis project Ga0302243, IMG submission 193514) | Enriched activated sludge microbial communities from anaerobic digester in WTTP, New Holstein, Wisconsin, United States - AAG_UR_Met | ecosystem: Engineered > Bioreactor > Anaerobic >... | reverse complement strand
TACAAGCGGATATCGGCGGTCATCAAGGCCGCCTGAACCATCTTCCTGCGAAAAGGTTAAGACCAGGGAGCATTTACCACCGTTCCGCACAGCCCCGTAGTGTAGCGGTCAATCATGCGGGACTCTGGATCCTGCGACGGCAGTTCGAATCTGCCCGGGGCTACTCCTTATCCTACGGCTCTTCCAGATGTTCCTCGCCTGAGCACAGTTCGTGGAAGTACTTCTCGGCGTCCGGAGGCCCGCGGGCAATTATCACGTCGCCAACCTCCAGAACGGCGTTCTTGTCCGGGCCGTAGAGGTACTTGCGGTCCCTCTTGATGGCCACGATCCACATCCCGCTCTGGCTGGCCAGTCTCATCTTCCCCAGGCTCTTTCCGACCAGGTCGGATCCTTGCTTGACCTCGGCCAGGGTGATGGTGGTGTCGGCGTCCTTGATGCTCAGGCGGATGACCGGGTGCGGCTCATCGTCATGGATGGTGACCATGGCGATCTGCATCGCGGCGTCGGAGATCTCCTCCACCGCCGCGGCAAGCTTGATGGCGGTGAAGGCCTTGCCCTCGTCCCGGTCCTGCATGACCCGGGCGATGGCCTGACGTTGTATGTCGTTGGCCAGTTCGTCGAGCATCTCCTCCATGAGCACGACCTCCTCGGCGATCTCCTTGTTGTTGTAGAGCAGCGAGGAATAGGCCAGGTCGATCATCAGCTCGGAAGAGTCCTTGAGCTCCAAGAGCATTTCGTCCAGCTGGTCCATCAGTCTTCCTCCTCCTCTTCTTCCGGGTACACCGGCCACTTCTCCTCGCCATTGGCGAAGGAGCGCAGGATCTCGCAGCCGTCATCGGTACCGCGCACGATCAGGGTGTCCCCGGCCTTGAGCTTGGTCTCCTCCTCAGGGTCGTAGATCCAACGCTTGCCGCGCTTGATGGCGATGATGCGCATTCCGGTCTCCGATTCCACGCCCAGGTCGCCTATCTGACGGCCGACCATGTCCGAGGAGTCGGCCAACACCAGGCGCTTGATCTTCTCCTCGGCCTCCCTCAGGATGAAGGTCAGGAACGGCCGCTTGTCCACCTCGCACTCCATGAGCTTGACGATGTCCCCGGCGGCGTTGGATATGCGTCTGGAGGCGGCTGCCACCTCCAGCAAGGACGAGAGCTTGGTCGCGTCCTTGTGGGTTCGCGCGGACAGCATGGCCTTGATGCGGATGTTCTTGCTGAGCTCCTCCATGTCCTCCTCGAGGTTCTTGACCTCCTCGGCGATCTCCTCGCTGTCGAACATTATGGACGCATAGGCCAGGTCGACCATGATCTCCGAGATGTCCTTCATCTCGGTGAGGATCTCCCTGACCGTGGCGTGAGCCAGGTCGTACTTGTCCAGACGTTGCTCCCTTCCAAGGTCATACATAAAAAGAACACCTGCGCCGGGTCACAGCGATGAGCCTCCAGCTGTTGCGGGGGTTATACAAGGATATCGCTCGTGACATCTCAGTTGGCCTCACGGGACCACCAGCCCGTCATGGCCTGGCGAACCCGCCGTTCCTTCCTTATGAGGTTAGCCATATATCATCGTTGCGAAGTCTAGGGGGCATAGGGCTCCAGATGCCCCGACGCGACCATCTGGTTGGGCAGATGGCTTATTATTAATAGGGTCAAATCCTACCTCTAGCGGGTGCTAGGATGAGCGGGACAGTGAAGACTTTCTTCTCCAACAATAAAACGGTCTTCACCCTGGGGTTCACCGCCCTGCTGATCTCATCCCTGGGCGACATCATGGCCGGCGTGACGCTAGGCTTCATGACCGATACCCTGGAGCTGCTCCCCGGCCTGATGATCCTGATTCCGGCGGCCATAGGGATGAGGGGGAACATATTCGGGGCGTTGGGAAGCCGCCTGGGAACGTCCATGCACGTTGGTACGTTCGAGCTCTCCCTACGCAAGGGAAGCATACTTCGGCAGAACATGGAGGCCTCTCTCATCCTCACCATGGTGGTCTCGTTCCTCATGGGCTTCCTGGCCAAAGTGGTCTCCACCGCTCTGGGCGTGGACAGCATCAGCATGCAGCAGTTCATCTTCATCTCCGTGTTCGGCGGGGTCATGGCCGGCCTGGTACTGTTGGTCGTCAACGTCGTCGTGGCCGATCTGGGCTTTCGCCGGAACTGGGACATAGACAACATCAGCGCGCCGCTGCTCACCGCGGCCGGAGATATCGTCACCCTGCCGATGCTCTTCCTGGCCGGCATATTGGTGCTGAACTGGAACGGGGACGTGGCCGCGATTTTCTACGACCTGATGATGGTACTTTTCTTCGTTATCACGGTGTACCTGGTCTACGAGGCGTTGTACCGGAGGGACGAGGAGGCCAAGCGCATCTTCGTTCAGAGCTCCCCTGTGCTCATCATCTGCATCCTGCTGGACCTGGGCGCCGGTCTGACCATCGAGGACCAGATAAGCCACCTGGTGGCGTACCCGGCGCTCCTGGTGCTGATACCGTTGTTCCTGCAGAACTGCAACGCCCTTGGGGGCATACTCACCTCCCGCATGTCCTCCCTCCTGCACATGGGTATCATGCTCCCGGGAAAGGTGCCTGGTAAGGTCAGCTATGAGAACTTCGCTATAATCTACATCTTCGCCCTGTGGGTCTTCACCTTCGTCAGCATCGCCACCCACTTCGTCTGTCTCGCCCTCGGGCTGGCCTCCCCCGGTCTGCTGGCCATGATCACCCTGGGTCTGGTTGCCGGGCTGGTGACGGTCACCGTGCTCAACTTCCTGGCCTATTATGTGGCGGTCACCACCTTCATGTTCTCCCTCGACCCGGACGACCACAGCATCCCGGTCACGTCCTCGGCCATCGATTTCATAGGCTCGCTGGCGCTGATGGGGATCATCGTGGTCCTCGGCCTCTCGCTCTGATTTGGCACAACTTAATATGCTATGGGACGTTCCCTAACCATTCCTGAGGGAGCTGAATGATCGACAGGGACATCATCCTGGGCAAACTGGAGGCTTACGATCCGGAAAAGATCAAGATAGGGGTGCTCGCCTCGCACTCCGCGCTCGACGTCTGCGATGGCGCGGTGGAGGAGGGCTTCCGCACCCTGGCCGTGTGCCAGGAAGGACGCGATTCCGCCTATACCAAATACTTCAAGGCCTACCGCGAGAAGGACGGGAAGCTGAGAAGGGGCATAGTAGACGAGGCGCTTATGCTCAAGAAGTTCAAGGACGCCACCGGAGGGCCGGTCGTGGACCGTCTGCTCAAGGAGAACGTCCTTTTCGTGCCCAACCGTTCGTTCACCTCCTATTGCGGCATAGACTCGGTGGAGAACGATTTCGCGGTTCCCCTGGTCGGTTCCCGCAACCTGCTCCGCTGCGAGGACCGCGGCGGGGAGAAGGACTATTACTGGGTGCTGGAACAGGCCGGCATGCCCTCCCCGCGCAAGGTGAGAAGGCCGGAGGACATCAGCGCCCTGACCATAGTGAAGCTTCACCACAAGCAGAAGAAGCTGGAGCGGGGATTCTTCACCGCCTCCACTCCGGAGGAGTACTGGGAGAAGGCCAAGAAGCTGATCAACGACGGCGTGATCGAGGAGGACTCCCTGGCCGACGCCCGCATGGAGGAGTACATCATCGGTCCGGTCTTCAATCTGGACTTTTTCTATTCTCCCTTGGAGGAGAGAGGCTCCAAGATCGAGCTTCTAGGCATAGACTGGCGCTTCGAGTCCTCCCTGGACGGCTTCGTTCGCCTGCCGGCGGAGCAGCAGCTTGCCCTGAACGACAAGCAGCGCATCCCCGAGTACACCGTATGCGGTCACAACTCGTCCACCATGCGGGAGTCTCTTCTGGACGGGGCGTTCGAGCTAGCCGAGAAGTTCGTCAAGGCCGCGGAGAAGCACTTCGCCCCGGGCATGATCGGACCGTTCTGCCTGCAGACCTGCGTGGACAAGGACCTCAAGTTCTTCATATACGACGTGGCGCCGCGCATCGGCGGCGGGACGAACGTCCACATGTCCGTCGGTCACCCCTACGCGAACTCCCTGTGGCGCCGCAGCGTGAGCACCGGCAGGCGCCTAGCCATGGAGGTCCGGCGGGCCATCGAGCAGGACCGGGTGGCGGAGATCGTCACCTGAGCGATACTTCGCAAACCTCTTTTCCATCCTCATATTGGCGGTGGCCAGTATGGTTTTTTCCTTTGGATAACCTTTATTAAGAGCAACACTATTCCGAGATAACCCGAGACTCAGTCAGCACTATAGGTGCGCCTATCGTGAGGGAGGGAAATAATGCAATTGAACAAAACCTGGAAGCTAGCGACCGGATTGATGGTCCTGATGCTCTTGGCCGTTCCGCTCTTGGCGGTCGTGCCTGGCAACGTCAGTGCCGCCACTACCGGTAACAATCTATCGATACTCGTCAATGACAATGGCTATCCCGTTATCGGTGCTAAGGTAACCCTGATAGGCGTCCACCAGCAGAGCGCCATCCCCTCTAAGGATACGGGGGATAACGGTCTGGCTGTGTTCACCCCTTCCGATGGATATTTCAAAGTGGTCGTGACCAAGTCCGGATACTATACCTATGAGAGCGATGGAGTGTACCGCTTCACCGACCTTGCAGCAGAGACGATAGCTGTGACCATGGTAAAGATGTCCGACGTCAAATATCCCCTGACCGTCAACGTGAACGGCACCAGCGGGGCTTTGACCGGCGCTTCAGTCATCGTAAAGACCGACCACAATGGCGTCACTACTGCCATAAGTGCCACCACCGTCGCTGGGACCGCTACCATGCAGCTCCCGAATGGGGTATACAACATTACGTGTTCTAGCTCCAACCACACGACCGATGTGATCAGCAACGTCGTCATCAATGGTGCGGGTATTACCGAGAACGTGACCCTGGCCGCCTCCGTCAAGTACAACGGATTCGTGACCGTTGCTGGCGCCCCCGCTTCCGGGGTCGTCGCCTATTTGGTCGGTGCCGATCCATTGAACGAGACCGACAGAAAGGTCATCAAGGCCTCAGGAACCTCTCCGTTCTTCAGCTTCGACGCGTATGTAGGAACCTTCACCCTTCTGGTTGACGCCTATGGTGCGCTGGCATCGGTGGAGACTGTGACCATCGGAGCGACCAACCCGGTAAAGACGGTCTCTCTGTCCAAGCAGAACGTGCAGACCGAGGAGAATGCCTTCGAGTTTTCCGCTGGCGATTGGAACGTCGCGACCCTGACCAAGACCTTGGTCCTGGACCACGACAACACCGTTCCGGGCCTGGACTACGCCTACCTGCCTAGCGCCAAGATGCAGATCGACCTGGTGTTCGGGGACGGCGATGGCAACGTGTCCGCAGCCGAGCTCGCCGACTTCGTGGCCGAGATGGAGAACTTCGGTGCCATCGACGTCACCACCGTGGGCATGCTCTCCGTGGCCGGCAAGATAATGGTGTCCGAGGCGGTCAACCCGGTCTATACAATCACTGGTTTGCTGGGACCGGTCAATGACACCAGTGGGTTCGATGTCGAGATGGTCGCCGAGTACTCCACCATCTCTGGAGAGGAGATCACCAACGGACTGTCCTCATACAGCGTAGTGGTCACCTCCCAGAAGACCCTGGCCGACATGAGCTACACCTATAAGGTGGCCTTCCCCGCCCTCTACGAGAAGGTAGGGAGCGCCACCATCAGCCCGTCCAGCTCCGGGGTCACCGTCACTGGATACACTGAGATAACCGTAACTTCCGGCACCGTACAGGCCACCGCCACCGTGACCGTGCAGAAGTCCGTGGCCCCCTCGGCCGCGGCCGCCATAGTCACCGGCGCGGACGCCTATAAGGTGATGAACGGCTCGACCGTCCTGTACTACATAGTGGCTCAGGATGTCAACGTGACCTTCACCGCCTCCGGTTCCAGCGACCCCAACGGCAACCCGCTGAGGTACATTTGGGACTTTGGCGACGGCAACAACAGCGGTGAGATCTCCAATCTGACCCACGTATACGCTTACGCTGGCGCGGAGCAGTACACCGTGAACCTGACCGTGAAGGACCAGGCCAATCTGACGGCTTACAAGTCCTTCATCGTGAAGGTGGACGGCGTCGCCCCCACCGTGGTCGCCAAGGAGAACGTGACCTCGCTCGGGTCCACCCTGACCGTCGATCAGAACAAGGCCTACACCTTCAACAGCGTCGGGTCCGCCGACATGATGAACGAGACCGAGGCCGGTCTGATCTACAGCTACAACTGGGTCTGGGGCGATGGCAACACCACCAAGGTGCTCATGAGCCAGAACCAGAACGTGACCCACACCTGGACCAAGGCCGGCGTCTTCAACATGTACCTGAACGTCACCGACGTGGCCAACCACACCACCAGCAAGCCGGTCACCGTCACCGTGAAGGACACCGTGAAGCCCACCGTGAAGTTCTCGGTGAAGCTGAACGGCACCGTGGTCACCAGCGCCAAGGAGAACCAGACCCTGACCTTCGACGCTCTGGCTTCTAGCGACGCCAGCGGCATCGCCAACTACACCTGGGACTTCGGCGACGGCTCGGTCGGCTATGGGAACGTCACCACCCACAAATACACCGGGATCAAGACCTACACCGTCAAGCTGACCCTGACCGACAACGCCGGGAACGCGGCCAACACCACCTACAGCCTGAAGATCGAGTCCTCGGCCCGCCCTGACCTCAGGGTCGGCGCCGTGACCTTCGATCCCATCAAGTTCATCGAGGGCGAGGATGGCTACATCTACGTCAACGTGACCAACGTGGGAACCGCGACCGCTGACGGTGTCACCGGTGAGCTGTACAAGGTCAACCTGGACGGTTCCAGGAAGCTGCTCGCCAAGACCACCATCCTGCTGGTCAACGACACCCAGGACGACGAGCTTCTGGTCGGAGAGACCGGTCAGCTGCGGTTCAAGGTCTCCTTTGACTCCAAGGGCGACTACACCCTGCAGGTGAACGTGAGCACCTCCCAAGAGGTCGCCTCCAAGATGACCGACAACTCCGCCACCAAGTCCCTGACCGTGGAGGAGGCTGCCTGGAAGTCCTGGTTGCTGTACGGCGGCATCTTCGCCGTGATCATCGTGGTGGTCGTGCTCTTCCTGTTCAGGAAGAAGCTGCCCATGATGTCCGGCAAGAAGAAGGAGCCCGCCCCGCCGGCCAAGAAGAAGTAGGCAAAACCTTTTACCATCCCTTTTCTTTTTATTTTTGAATGCTGCGCCTTGTCGACTCCGGTCTCTGCCATCCGCTTTATTCAGTCGCCCTTGAGGAGGCGATACTGGAATCGTGCTCCAAAGGTCTGATGCCCCCTACGCTACATCTGTACGTCAGGGACCGCCCCACCGTCTCCTTGGGCTACTTCGAGAAGGTGGAGGTCGCGGTCGATCCGCAGGCGCTTCTGGACGAGCAGGTCTTCCTGGTGCGACGAATGTCGGGAGGAAGCACGATATTCACCGATCAAGGCCAGTTGATATTCTCCCTCACCGTGGACCAGGGCGCGATCCCACGACCGGAGGACGCTTACGCCCTGACCTGCGGGGTCATCGTGAAAACGCTGCGATCCCTGGGCGTGGAGGCCGAGCACAAGCCCCCGAACGACATCGTGGTCAAGGGCAGGAAGATATCCGGGAGCGCCCAGACCCGGAAGAAGGGCATGCTCATGGTGCACGGGACGCTCCTGGTCGACACCGACCTTGACCGTATGATGAGGGTCCTTCGTCCCAGGCAGGACAAGCACTCCCGGACCAGGGAGCAGATGACCTGCCTGCGCGATGAATTGGGGCGTTCGCCGGACATGGACCAGGTCAAGGACGCCCTGGTTCGGGCGTTCTCGGAGGAACTGGAGCAGAGGGCGGTGTGCATACCAGTAAATGAAAGGGAGAAAGGGAGGGTCAGCGCCCTCATCGAGGAAAAGTATGGAAAGGAGGAATTCATCCTCCAGTTCTGATCACTGGAAGTTTTCCAGGTCCAGGAAGGCGAACTTCCGTCCGTCGATGAAGAAGCCCACCTTCTTATGCAGCATGACCGCGTCCTTGGCGTCGGGCATCACCACGCTCTGCACGGCCTTGGCGCCCTTCTTCTTGGCGTCCAGAGAGGCACGGCGAAGCAGCTTCAGGCCCACGCCCTTGCGGCGGTGGTCGGGATGAACTCCAAGGTTCTCGATCCACAGCACCCTCTCGATGTTATTGACGTGCTGGATGATCTGAGAGAACAGGAAGCCGACCACCTGTCCCTTCTCCACGGCAACATAGCTCATGCCCCCGTCGCGGTAGAACTCGTAGGAATCCTTGGTGGAGGCGCCCAACTGCTCCATGAGCTCGGCCGGCAGGTCGTCCCAGCTCTTCTGCAGCGAGCCTTCCAGATATTCGCGGATGCAGAATAGCTCCAGCGTCCTCACTTGCGGTTTGTCGTCGTCCTTGAGCTTCCTTATGTCCACCATCACATCTCCTCCGGGGCCGCTATTCCCATGGTCACCAAGGTGTTTCGCAATGCCCACCTGGCCGCTTCCACCAGGCACAGTCGGGCATCCTGGTGCTCCGACCGGAGCACCGGCACCGCGCCGTAGAACTGGTTCAGGGCCGAGGCCAGCTCGTGACCGTAGGTGGGGAGCATGTTTATGCGGCGTTTGTCCCCCGCCTGCCGAACCACTTCCGGGAACTGCGCCAGTATCCACACGAGCTTCCGCTCGTACGGGTCTGTCAGAACCGATACGTCGGCGCTTTTATTAAAATCTCCTGTCTTACGAAGTATGGAGCAGCAGCGCGCGTGCGCGTACTGCACGAAGGGAGCGCTGTTCCCCTCGAAGTTCAGCGCCTCCTCCCACTTGAATATGAGCTGCTTCTCAGCTTGAACGCGAATGATGTTGTAGCGCACGGCACCAACGCCGATTTCCCTGGCGATGCTGCGCTTCTTCTCCTCGTCCAGGTCTGGGCGGCGCGAGCACACCTCCTGGTACGCTCGTTCCACAGCCTCTTCCAGCAGGTCGTCCAGATAGACGACCACGCCCTTCCGGGTGGACATTCGTCCTTCGGGAAGGGAGACGAAAGAATAGTAGATGCATTCCGGGGACCTCTCCGAGCCCAGGATCTTGAGGGCGGAAGCCAGCTGCTTCTGTCCCAGCTTCTGGTCCTCTCCCAGGATGTTCAGCAGCTCATCGGCCCGCCTGAACTTGTCCATGTGGTAGGCCAGGTCCCGAGTGGTGTATAGCGTGGTGCCATCCTTCCGAGTGAAGAAGAAACGTGTATCGCGTCCATGCACCCCGAACTCCTCCAGGTTGAGGAAGTAGGCGCCATCGTCCATCTCGGCGTAGCTGGAGGCCTTCAACCGCTCCACGATGGCCCGGGCGGAACCGTCCAGAATGAACTGCGACTCGTAGGTGTAGCGGTCCAGGAAGACGTTCACCCCTCCCAGGCTCTCCTTTATGCCGTCGAGCATGAGGTCCACGGTCCGGCGCACCTGGGCGATCACCTCCGGGTCGCCCGCCTCGAACCTCTGGGTCATGACCGCGATGTCGTTGGCGACGTCCGTTGACGATTCCATCATCTTGTTGGCCGCCTGATAGTAGCCGACCAGCCGGTGGTCGTCCTTCTGGCGCTCCGAGGGCGGAACGTCCTTCTCCGTAAGGTTCGACAGGGCCCAGGTCAGCAGCACCACCTGCTTGCCGACGTCATTAACGTAATACTCGGTGCTGACATCGTGCCCGCACATGCGCAGGCACCTGGCCAGGGTGTCCCCGATCAAAGGGTTCCTGGCCCGGCCGACGTGTATCGGGCCGGTGGGGTTGACCGAGGTATGCTCCAGGAGCACCTTCCCCGGTCTCGGGTCGCCTTTGCCGAACTCCTCGCGGCGCTGCAAGGCATCCCTGATGACCAGCTCGCTCAGCAACGACTCGTTCACCCGGAAGTTGATGTATCCCTTGTCCGCCCAGACCCTGCCGATGTGGTCGTCCGCAGATATGCGAGCGGAAAGTTCCTGAGCGATCATCGGCGGCGCCTTGCGCAGCTGTTTGGCGAACTGGAAGCACGGCAGCGCCAGATCGGCCATCTCATGGTCCGGTCTTTCCAGGACCACCTCGCCTGAGAATCCCAAAACGCCAAGTTCGGCGGTCAACTTGGACCTGATATGTTCCTCGAAATGACCTAGGGCGTCCATTTACACACCTATGCTGAATCTGAGTAGTCCGGCCATGCCCCCGAAGGCCTTCAGGAGCATCTCCCCCTCTTCCGACTCCGGTGAGATGAGCTCGACCTTGGTGCCCATCAGGCCGGCCTGGTCGAACAGGTCGTCCACCAGGTCCACGTCCTTGGTGACGGTTCCGGTCGTCCCGCACTTGGGGCAGGTCATGTTGGTTCCATCCGGCCCCTTGTCGACAGTGAGCTCCAGCGTCCCGCACTGCGGGCAGTCCAAGGTGAGCCTTCGCTTGCGAAGGCCTTCCGATACCAGCAGAACGTCCACCGCCCCGATCATTATGGCGTGGCGGATCTGGTCCTCGCCGTAAACGGAGAGGCCGCCCTCGGACTTCCGGACCTCATTGAGGAACTGCTGTATGTAGCGCTTCTCCTTCATCAGGTCCAGGTCGTAGAGCTTGTCCTTGGCCTTCTCCACCAGCTCCTTCAGCCCGTACTCGTCCGTGTACCCGGTATCGAAGGTCTCGATGACCCTCTTGGCCAGCTCATGGTGCAGGTAACCCTCCTTGACAAAGAACTCCTTGGACGGTCCAGGACCGCCGACCAGTACGCCCTGCAGCCCCTCCAGGTTGAGGAAAGACTCGGTCATGATGTCGCTGACCTTCTTGTAATACTCATTGGCGGATATCTCGATAAGCCGCTCGAAACGCTGGGCGGACTGTCCGCCCATTCGGTGCTTGGACGGCACCAGGGAAGGCAGGTTCCGTATCACGGAGATACGCTTTCCGCGCAGGATGCCGATGGTCGCCTCGCTTCGATCTATGACCACCAGTCCATAGACCTTCTTGTCCACCAGCATGTCGAGCAGGGGCTCGAGATAGAAATCGGAATCGCAGCGGTAAAGGAAAGTGGTGATGGGGTCCGGAGGCTCCAGGACGTACTGCACCATCTTGGTCTGGTCGCCGGTGGACGAGACCTCGCCGACGAAGAAGATCACCCCGTTGGCCGGTGGTGCCTTGAAATACTTCAGGCGGGCCAGGATGGATTGGATCGCGCCCTGCACGTTCTTCCTGGTGCCCTGGGACTTGATGTTGGAGGACTGGGAGAACTCCTCGCGGAGGTAGGCGGCGACATCGGAGATCTGCTTGTTCGGGGGCACGTAAACTGAGATGAGCTCGGTGCCCCGACCCTTCAGGTCCTTGATCTCCTCCAGAGACCTCTTGAAATCGTACTTCTGACGATCGGAGAGGGTCTCGCCGGTTATTCCTTCCATTATCCAACGACCTATCCTTTTTTTAGGTGAAAACGGTTCTCACTTATATCTGTTGGTATGCAAATGGACAAGGTAGTGGTCTCCCTCGGTGGATCGGTCATCGTGCCAGATGACAACGACGACGTGTTCCTGAAGCGATTCTCTGAGATGATCTCAACCCTCTGCGACCGATACCAGATATACCTGGTCTGCGGCGGCGGGAAGATCGCCCGCTACTACATCAAGGTCGGAAGGAACCTAAGGATCCCGGAGCCGGACCTGGACGAGATGGGGATCCTATCGACCCGCATCAACGCCACCCTGGTGGCGTACTCCCTAGGCGACAAAACCATCGGGAAGGTGCCCACCGACATCCTGGAGGCGCACCGGCTGGAGAGGAAGGGCAAGGTGGTGGTCATGGGCGGGACGGTACCAGGGCACACCACCGACGCGGTATCCGCCATGCTGGCCAAGGAGGTCAGGGCAGCCCGGATCATCAACGGGACCTCGGTGGACGCGGCCTACACCGCCGACCCTCGCAAAGACCCCAAGGCGGAACGCCTGTCAAAGATAACCCATCAGCAGCTGTACGAGCTGGTGAACGTCGGTCTGCACGGGGCCGGGCCTTCCAATGTCTTCGATCGGCTGGGGGCGCAGATCGCTAGGGACAGCCACATCGACATATGCATCGTGGACGGTCGTGACCTGGACGAGATGAGGGCGGCCATCGAGGGCAAGCCCATCAAAGGGACGGTGGTTTCAGATTAGCCTGTTCTCCCGGGGAGAGGTCAGGGAAGGGAAGGAGAAGCGTGCTCCTAGAAAGGCCGATAGGAAGGCTCCTCCTGCGCCTCCCCGGACCAAGCCTCAGGCACAGATGCCGCAGGTCCAGCACGACGCCATCCTGGCCGGCGGGGTCTTCGCCATCATCGGCGGGATGCTCATGGTGGTCTCCTCCCTGCTTCCTTGGGTCGTCTCCGGGGCAGAGCAGCTCAACTTCCTGGACCTTCTCAGCTCTGATGTGGTCTACTCAACGCTCCCGGCGGCCTCGGCGGTCGGGGGCCTGCTGGTGTTCCTGACCTCCCTCATCCTGCTCAAGGTCTTCATTTCCCGGAAGCCGTTGAACCGGCTGCCCCTGCTGCAGGCGCTCATCTCCATGGCCGGGGCTCTGCTGGTCATAGCGACGTTCCTGCTGGTCCGCCGGGACTACCAGGGATCGGACGCCCTCTACGGGGCCGGGGCCTTCACCGATGTGATCGGCGCCATACTGCTCATGTCCGGGTCCCTGCTGATACACCTGATGTCCGGGCACCGCCGGAAACCGGCCAGCACCGGGTTCAGCGCCCTGTCGGAAAGGAGCGGCCAGCCTTCGGGAAGAAAGGAATGGAAGCCTCCCGAGAGCTCGGTAAAGGCACCGACCTGCCCTTCCTGCGGGGAGGAGCTCAGGCCAGGCTGGAAGGCCTGCCCCAACTGCGGTTACGCGGTGCTCTCCGACGAAAGGGAGCGCGGCAGGCTCTGAAGGTCCTCCAGGTCACTACCCTCCAGCACTTGGTACCCTGCCGCTGTCAGCAGGTCGCTGAGGCGTCTTGCCTCCGGTCGCGAGAACGATTTCTTATGAACGTACGCGGACCTGGTCCCCGAGGCCATCATGGCCTTCTGCACGATATCCAGGACCTCCTGGTCCGTTCTTTCGTCCAGAACGTGCTTGGCCACCATATGGCCGAAACAAACTCTCTTGGCCAAGGTGACCTCGGTGAAGCGAGGGGCGTAATGCCCTCCACCGATGCCGACCACCGTGGGCCCATCGGCCGGAGCCCAGCTCAGCAGGGCCTCCGCCATCGCCTTGGCCGCCTCCAGGTTCCCCCACTTGGTCTCGTCGCTGCCTATCTCCACGTAAGTGGTCGGGACCTCCAGGTAAGGTCCATGGTGGGTCACCTCGTAAGAGACCTCGAACGGCAATCCTCTGGCGGTTGATGCAAGCGTCCTGAGCAACCCGCTCAGGAAGGATGGGGAGGCAGGAACGAGCGCTCCTTCCCGGCCGCCGTAATCGGCCTTTCCGAAGTTGCCGATAGGATGTACGGTCAAGGTAGGTTTCCCGGATGCGGCACGGTGCTTGGAGAGGAAGACGACCTCATCGATCTGGACACCGAGCGTCTCCCCTATCGTCCGGTCGACATGATCCAGATGCAGGTGAAGCTGGTCCTCGGAGATCATCAGCATGTCGCGCAACCAGAAACACCTTCGTCCTTGGTATTCCCCTTCCTCGGACCACCCGGCCGCCTCCAGAAGGCGATCGCGAAGGTTCACGCTCGCTGGGTCAGGGAGGCTCGCCACAAGCAGACGCATGGGACCGCCAACCGGTTCAGGGGATATTACGGTTGCGGAAAAAGCATGGACGGCGATCCCTGATTATCAAAAACGCTACATGTAACCGTATGCAGTTTAATGTCCCCACCCCTTCGATGGACGGATTGATATGGCTACGCCCATCACGGTAGGGGAAAGGATCGTGCTGCATCTGGCCCAGTACTCTAAGCACCTGAACGATTTTGACGCTCCCTTCGAGGTGAGCCAAGATGGGATCGGGGAGGCTCTGCGCATCTCCCGCGCCCACGCCGCCATCGAGCTCAAGAAGCTGAAGGAGGTCGGAACGGTCAGCGAGCGCATAGCTCACATCCGGGCCGGCCCGGTCAAACGCAAGGTGTACTTCCTGACCGAGGCCGGCGAGACCAAGGCCAGGAACCTCAAGGACTTCGCCAGCCGCCAAGGCATCGAGATCTCGCCTCTGCTGGACCTCAAGAAATGCAAGGCCGAGGACCTTTGGGCGCAGCTAAATCCCGACTCCAGGTCATTGATGGCCAAGGCCGCGGTGTTCCGCCGGCCTTTCAAAAGGGCCGCTCTTCCGCAGACCACGGTGAGCCTGCTCCCGGAGGACAAGGAGGGGATGACCGAAATGCCAGGATCGCTAAGAACATCCATCCCCGCCCTGCTGGACAAGAACGCTTTGCGGGAGGCGCACAGCTTCGCCGCCGACTACTGGCTGAAAGAAGGGGATTATGTGGAGCGACTTCACCATCTGCTGCTCGCCAATCGAACGTTGGAGGCCCAGATGCTTCTGTCCAACCGGGGATGGCAGTTGGCCCGGGTCGCCGGACCCGACCTGTTGACCTCATTGAAGGAAATGGGCGAGGTGCTGCCCCGTTACGCCCGGGAGGTCCGCCGGATAAAGGGGCAGGCCGCGTTGCTTAACGCGGACATCAAGTTCGGTAACCTGGTGGCGCAGGAGATGATGCTTTCCGGCGATGCGGACGAGGCCATGGACGGTCTGGAGCTCAAAGGCCGAATGCTCCTTCTAGAAGGCAAGGCCCAGGCGGCACTGGACGATCTGGCCGAGGTCAAGCGGACCAAGCCCTCCCCGCTCCTGGACTGCGATATCGCCCAATGCTACGGGATGCTGGGGAAAAAGGACGAAGCCCTGCATCTGGTCGAGTCGATCGGCCGTCGGGGCGGTATAGAGGACCCGGACGTGCTGGAAGAGGTGTACCACCGCAAAGGGCAGGTGCTGGCCTCCATCGGCCGCTCCCAGGAGGCCATTGCCAACTTCAGCAAGGCACTTGGTCTAGCGAGACCGGGCGATAAGCGTGAGATCTATAAGGCCATGTCAGCCTGCTACGAGAAACTGGGAATGGAGGACAAGGCCCGCGAGTACTCCCGCAAGGCGCTCAGAAGATAGGGTTCTGCCTGAGCATGTCCAGGTCGGTGACGTAAAGCTCTCTGACGTCCCTAAGGTTCCATTTCAGCATCGCCAGTCTCTCGAAGCCCAATCCCCAGGCCAGCACGGGGTGCTTTATGCCCAGCGGACCGGTCACCTCCGGCCTGAAGACGCCCGCTCCTCCCAGCTCCATCCAGGAGCCGTTGTAGAAGACGTCCACCTCCAATGACGGTTCGGTATATGGGAAGGGCCCCGGCCTCACGCGCACCTTATCGAAGCCCATGCGGTGATAGAAGTCCTTCAGGGTGCAGACCAGCATATCGAAGTTCGCCCCCTCCTCCATGATGATCCCCTCTATCTGCTGGAACTCCGGGAGGTGGGTCATGTCGATGCTCTCGTTACGGAATACACGGGAAATGCAGAACACCTTGGCCGGCGGGTCGGGGTGTTTGGCCAGGTACTTTATGGTGTTGACCGTGGTATGTGTCCGCAGTAACGCCCTCTCCGCCTCCTCGCGGCACCAGGCGTAGCGCCATCCTAGGGAACCAGTATCACCGCCGTTCTCATGGACCGCCTTCACCTTCTGAACGATCTCCTCGTCCTCCAGGGGCAGCCTGCTCGGGCTCTTCAGATAGAAGGTGTCCTGCAGCTCCCTGGCCGGGTGGTCCTGCGGGGTGAAAAGGGCGTCCATGTTCCAGAACGCTGATTGAACGTACTCGTCATCGATCTCGTTGAAACCCATCTCGATGAAGATGCGGCGCACCTCGTCAGCGATCCTGGTGATAGGATGCTTCTTGGCCGGGTATTGACACGGGGCGAAGGTGCGGATATCGTACTTGCGGAAGGATGCCCCTTTCCACTTGCCGGTCTGCAACAGCTCCGGGGTCAGCTGCGCCACCTCATCGGTGATCTCCACGCCCAGGGCCACGATCTCATTCCCCAGGCGGCTCAGGCGAAGGACCCTGGACACGATCAGCTTGTCCTGCAGGACGCCCTTCCTCGCCTTCAACAGGTCCAGGGCGGCCCTGTCCGCCTGGTCCTCGAAGATGTCGCCTTCTCCGAACTTCTTCAACAACGTCTCGTCCGGCATCTCTCTGCTAAGGTTCGCTCGCCCATCGTCGCTGAGGTGCAGCATCGGCTCCGCCCCGGACTTGTCAAGGCGGGCCAATCGCTTCTTCATCAGCCAGCCGATGGCCATGGAGGATTCCTCCTTGCCCATGGACGCCTCCAGGTCCTTGACGCCCAGCGAGCCGCCCTTCTCCCCGATCAGGACGATGGCCCGTCTCTCCGGCACGCCCTTCTCCAAAAGCGAGCGGTCCCTCAGCGCGTAGGCCTTGCGAGCGCTCTCCTCGATCTCCACCGCCCCCTTGGACTGCAGCCATGAAGCGGCGTTCATCACTTCCACCAGCTGCTGGAAGTCCCCCGCCTCGAAGACCTTCTCCGGCGACGCCCTGCCCTCAAGCTTCTGCAGGGCCACCAGGACCTTCTTCTCGGAATGGCTGAGACCTTCCAACACCTCGGTGGCGTTCATGTCCTGGGAGATTTGGTCATCGATATAAGTTACTTATGGGCTCGTTGAACGGACCTTCGACGGGCCATCCTCCTCATCTCCTCTGGGTCCCAGGAGAAGCCTTTCCCCATGACCCCCTTGATGTCCGCCACCGGGGTGTCCACAAATGCGTCCAGTCCCTTGACCTTCAGAAGGTTGTCCTTCCTTTCCAGCAGCTTCACCCGGGTGAGCCCGATGGGACTGGGGCGTCGCGGGCTGCGCGTTCCGAAGAGGCCGGTCAAAGGTATCGCTGGATCACCTTTTGGATGGACCTTGAGGTCATATCCCTCGCTGCGGTCGAAGATGAAAAGGATGTCCAGCTCGGACAGCAGCTCAATGCGATGCAGTCCTTCGGAGTATTCTGGGAACACCTCGATCTCCGAGACGTCCCCCTCGACCGAGATCACTTTGCCGATGGGGGTCAGCAGGTATCGGGGATCAGGAACTCGTGGAGGCGCTCCTTGGCCTCCTCCCTCTTCCTCTGGTGCTCCTCGAGGAACTCGTTTATCCTCTTGGTCAGCAACTGCTTGCACTCTCCGCATAGAATCTCTCCCTTGCGACATCTTTCGGTCAGATCGTCCAAGGCCTTGTCGTCCTTCTCGAAGAGGTAGTACTGGTACTTGAAGACCGAGCAGACCTCCGGACGGCCACCGAGCTTGCGCTGCTCCTCGACCGACACCTGGCCGCCGGTGAAGGCGTTGCCGATCTTCTTCTTGACATCCTTGGGCTTGTCGGTGGTGAAGATGGTGGTCTGCGGCTGGGAGGAGGACATCTTGTCATTGCCGGTCAGGCCTGGGAACATCTTGTTGTAGATGAGAGCTGGTTTGGGATATCCCAGCAAAGGCGCCACGTCCCGAGCGACGCGGAAATGGGCGTCCTGATCTATGCCACACGGGATGAGGCAGGGGGTCTTCCTTCCGTACAGCGCGTCCTCGATGAAGCACGGCGCGGCCTGGATGCTGGTATAGAATATCTGCCCGATGTTATGGCTGTTCTCGAAGCCGAAGACGGCCTTGGCCGTGGAGAACGTGACCCGCTTGGCCACCCTCAAAGCGAGCGGGTATAGCAGTTTGATGTTATCGGTGTCCAGGATGACCTTGGTGTTCTCCGGCTCGAAACCAAGGGCGATGAAGTCCAGGACGTTCTCGTAGGCGGCCTTCTTCGTATCCTCCAGGCTGAGGTTCTCGTTGAACAGGTACTTCTCGTCGTCGGTGAGCTGGAAGTACATGTTGACCTTGAACAGGTCCTGCAGGTAGCGGTTGAACATCCAAGGCATCAGATGGCCTAGATGCGTTCCCCCGGACGGTCCCCGTCCGGTGTAGAGGAAGAAGCGGTTGCCCTTATCGTACTGATCGAGGAGCCAATCGAAGTCCCGGTGGGAATAGACCACGCCGCGGCGGAGCATCGGATGCAGCTCGCCGTAACCTGCCAGGCGGTCTATGAGCTCCTGGTCCATCTTCTTGGTCCCGAAGCGGGTTATGAGCTGGTCGTAATCGATCTCCCCGGTTACCTCCCAGGGGGTGACCTTGAAGTCATCGTTCATCGTTTCCAGTGGCCAGGAAGGGCTTACTGGTTCAAAAGGATTATTGAGCCTTTTCCGCCCTGGTCCGGGCTAGCTCCCTGGCCCGGTTCAGGAATCTGGACAGGTTGTTCGTTCCGCATGGCCGGTTCTCGTGACGCAGTCCGAGCTCGTCCGCGAACTTGCGGCTCAGGTCCTCGTAATGCTCGGAATCCCCCACGTTCGTGTCCACGTAAACGCACAGCTCATAGTTCTCGAACAGCATGTCCAGGAAGTATTTCGGTTCGTAGCCCTGGTCCACCAAGGCGTCCAGATGAAGTTCTTTGACCGCTCCGTCGATGCCGCGCAACGCCCAGCCAGGAGTGTTGAACCAGGTCCCCCCGCACAGGCTCTTCTGCCGGGCGTACTCGACCGGACCGAGTATGGCAGCGATGCAGTCGTCCCCTTCCAGCATCACCGTCGGCACCTTGAGATGATTGGTGATCCCGGACAAGGACTGGCAGATGGCGTACCCCAGGAACACCGCGTCGACCCGCCCCTCCAGGGCGTTGACCTTGTCCTGGACCGTGGCCTTCAGCTTCTCTGCGTCGATGTGCAGGGCGAACTCCAGGTAGTCCTTGTGCACCACGTCGTCCCAGCCCTCGGTGAGCTTCTCCAGTTCCGGTTTCAGTATCTCGCAGGCGATTATGGCCAGTCTTCCATTGCCGTTATCCATGCGCGATCAGCCCCTCCTTGGTAACGAAAAGAGCTTCCTCAGGTATTCCAGGACCGTATCCCAGTCCTTGCAGTCGATTATCGAGTCTCCCACCGGGTTCTCATCGTCCAGGGTCCACATGTGCTCCGGGGCCGGCGAATCGTAATAGATGAGCATCATGCGGTAGCCTCCCTTGTTCCTCACGTCATTCTTGGGGCTGGAGACCACCGATGCCCCGTAATCGTTCGGGAACCGGTAGATGTTGTGAAAGCGATCGCCCTCCATGCAGCCGCAAGGGCAGTTTGCGTTAAGGTCGATCACGTACTCGTCGAACTCCAATTCGCACCCCGTACCCTATTTAATTTTAATCTTCAACGAGCGGGGGTTCCCCGCGCACATCGAAGTATTGTTCACCTAACGCGAAGCTTAGTGATATTATTTCCTAGCGAGAGCGAAGCGTTTAATACCTCCATAAAGTAGTAATGATTACTATTATGAATTCGTACCCTACCCGCTGGACACGGCAGATGAAGGTCATCCTGGATATCATCTACGACGGCAAGTCCCCCATCTCCGCGGACCAGGTGTACGAACTGGCCAGAAAGCAGCTTCCCCGGATAAGCCTGGGCACGGTGTACCGCAATCTCAACCGGCTGGTCACTGCCGGGCTGATCTCCGAATCCAAGGTAGGGGCGGTGCAATGCTTCTTCCCTCATCCATATTCGAACACCCACCTGGAGTGCCGGGTCTGCGGTCGCCTGTACAGCGTGGTGTTCGACCTGTCCCTGCACCAAGTGGCCAAGGAGACCGGTCTGACCCTGGACGGTTACGAGCTCCGTTTGAAGGGGATCTGCAAGGAGTGTGCCAGCAGATGCACGTGATGGAAGGTTTCCTCAGCTGGGAATGGGCGCTGTTCTGGACCCTGGTGTCCGCTCCGTTCGTCGTCTACGGCTTCCTGAGCATACGAAAGATATTGCAGGACGATCCTGCCCAGAGGACCATGCTCGCCCTGTCCGGGGCGTTCATCTTCGTCATGTCCTCCTTCAAGCTGCCCTCGGTGACCGGCTCATCGTCCCATCCCACGGGCACCGGGTTCTCCACCATGTTCTTCGGGGTCGGGGTGACCTCGGTGATGTCGCTCATCGTCCTCATCTTCCAAGCGCTTCTGCTGGCGCATGGAGGATTCACCACCATGGGGGCCAACGTGTTCTCCATGGGGGTGGCCGGGCCTTTCGTCGCCTACCTCGCCTTCAAGGCCATGACCAAGGGTGGGGTCCGCACGCCCATCAAGGTTTTCATCACCGTCTTCCTGGCGGGCATGGTCACCTACATCACCACCGCCGTGCAGCTGGCCTTGGCCTATGGCCTAACCAACGGGTCGTTCGCGGACTCGCTGATCAGCTTCCTGGCGGTTTTCGCGGTCACCCAGATCCCCCTGGGGATCGTGGAGGGCATACTGTTCACCATCTTCATCGATTATCTGGAAAGGGCCAGGCCGGACCTCACCGAGAAGGCGTTCCCCCGGAGGGTGAAGGATGAGGCGTAGCCACTACTATGCATTGGGATTGCTGGCCGTGGCGGTCATCCTGGTCTCAGCGATATTGCTGAATCCCAATTCCGATTTCTCCGGCACCGACGACGGGGGAGGCGAGGTCATCGGCGAGGTCGATCCGGACTACCAACCTTGGTTCCAGAGCGTCTGGGAACCGTCCGGCGAGCTGCAGACGCTGTTCTTCACCCTGCAGGCGGCCATCGGCGCCCTGGTCATCGGGTACTTCCTAGGCTCCAACAAGGTCCGCAGGGAAAGGGGGGAGGGCTGAGATGTTCGAGGTGGACGAGCTGGCCTACCGTTCAGCGGCCCTTAGATGGTCCCCGGCCGGAAAGTTCCTGTTCGCCCTCTCACTTTTGATCGCTTCGCTATTGGCCAACACCCTGCTGGTCCCATTACTGGTCCTGATCATCGGGATCACGCTATTGGGATACTCGGTCCGCTTCCGCTTCCCCAGGGTCATCGGACTGCTGGTCCTGGAGGGCGTAGGTATAATCATCCTAGGCGGGCTGGTGATAGCCATGGTCACACCGGGAGAGGCCGTCTGGGCACTAGACCTTCGTCTGTTCGAGCTGACCTTCTCCGACGCTGGACTGGCTACCGCCACCCTGGTGACGCTGCGGGCACTCGCCGGCATCAGCGTGATGCTCTTCTTCGCCACTTCCACGCCGATACCGCACTTCGCCGACATGCTGGTACGTCTGAAGGTACCCAAAGAGTTCGCCGAACTGATGGTGATGGTCTATCGCTACTCCTTCATGCTCTTGGACGAGGCGGGAAGGATGCACCTGGCGGCCCAGTGCCGTCTGGGGTTCCGCGGGCGCATGAACACCCTGCGTACCTACGCAAAGATGATGGTCGGCATGTTCATCCGTTCCATGGAGACCGCGGAGAGGTCCAATGTGGGCATGCAGTGCCGGAACTACCAGAGCGGAGTGGCCATGCTGCGGCAGCCCAAAGGCATGACATTCACTTGGATCGCGCTGTCGGTGATCAGCTTCCTGGCCTTGTACCAATTGAACGAGGTCTGCGTAAGCTCGGGAATACTGCTGGGGTGAGAAGACGGGAAACCTACTGGAATGCAAGGACCTCAGCTACGATTACCCTGGACGGGGGGCGGCCCTGAGGGAGGTCAGCCTGGCGATCGAGGAGGGACGAAAGACGGCCATCCTGGGTCCTAACGGAGCGGGTAAGTCCACACTGTTCCTTCATTTCAACGGCGTTCTGAGACCGAAGAGCGGCCAGGTGCTGTTCCAGGGCCAGCCTCTGGTCTACCGGAACAAGGAACTGAGCCATCTCCGTAAGGAGGTGGCGGTGATTCTGCAGAACCCGGACGATCAGATATTCTCCGCCACCGTGGAGGAGGACGTGGCCTTCGGACCGCTTAACCTAGGTCTACCAAGGGAAGAGGTGGAGGCCAGGGTGGAGGAGGCGCTCGCCCTGGTGGATATGAGCAACCTGCGGGAGCGGCCCTCGCAGCAGCTCTCCTTCGGTCAACGAAAACGATTGGCCATCGCTGGCGCATTGGCCATGCGCCCCAAGGTCCTGGTCATGGACGAGCCTACGGCCGGGCTCGACCCGCACATGGTCCAGGAGGTCCTGGAACTGACCGAGGAGCTGCACATGAAGGGGATCACGTTGGTCATGTCCACCCATGAGATGGAGGTGGCCTATTCCTGGGCGGACGATTTCAAGGTGGTCCATCAAGGCCGTCTGCTCTTCTCCGGACCGGCGGACGAGCTGTTCGCCAACCGAACGCTCTTGGAGCTGCTGGGCTTCCAGGCCCCCTCGGTCTACCGCATGAACGAGGAGATGCACCGCTCCGCCCTGGTGGACCTCTATCCGATACCCAGGGACATGGCCGAGCTGAGGCTGAAGTTCTGCCGTATGAAACGCCGTCCCATCGGGGGGTTGCGCATACGGAAGGTGGACAAGGACAACGTGCCGACCATACTGGAGGTACACGGGCTATTATCGCAGGGCAAGGCGGTCGGCTATTACGGCTCGCAGGCCAAGCACCTGCTGGCCATGACCCTTCCGGCCGACGTCCGGCTCCCTGGATTGACCGGGTGCTTGGACAAGATGATCGATGGCCGGGAGGCCGTTCTCTACACCGAACCAAGGCTGATCCCCGCCATCACGAATCATATAAATAATTTGGCCCGAAGGTATGCCATATCCATCAAGGTGATGGATGAATGACCTCAAGACGTCGTCCTTTCGCTTGGCCAACTGGATGATCAACGATTTCCTTATAAAGGCTGGATGGATTAAAAGTTCTACCGTTCAGAGGCAGAGGGGAGGCAAATCATGGACCTTGGATTGGGGATCGACACCGGAGGCACGTACACGGACACTGCATTGGTAGAGCTTTCTACCGGAAAGGTGCTAGCCAAGGCCAAGGCCCTGACCTCCAGGAACGACCTGAGCATTGGGATATCCGAATCGATCTCGAACATGGGAGAGGTGCCGCTCAAGGATATCCGGCTGGTATCCCTGTCGTCCACCCTGGCCACCAACTCCGTGGTCGAGGGTAAGGGCTGCCGGGTCGCCCTCATAATCGCCGGGGAGGAGTACAAGGAGAGCGTACCGGTCGAGCATGTGGTCCAGATCCAGGGCGGCCACACCATACGGGGGGCGGCGAACTGCCCAGTGGACCTGGAGGCGGCCAAGGACTTCGTTGCCGGGATAGCCGACCAGGTGGACGCCATCGCCATATCCACCTTCTTCAGCGTTCGTAATCCGGAACACGAGAACGCCCTGAAGGAGATGATCGCCAGCAACTGGGACCTGCCGGTCGTTTGCGGGCACGAGCTCTCCACCCAGCTTGGCTTTCATGAACGCACACTCACCGCGGTGCTCAACGCTAAACTAATTCCGATAAAGGCCGAACTGATCCAGTCGGTCAGAAAGGTGCTGACCGATTTCCAGATCGCCGCCCCGCTGATGATCGTCAAGGGCGACGGTTCGCTCATGGGCGAGAAGCTGGCCAAGGAGCGGCCGGTGGAGACCATCCTCTCCGGTCCGGCGGCCAGTCTGATCGGGGCGCGAAACCTCACCGGGGAGGACGAGGCGGTTGTGGTGGACGTGGGCGGCACGACCACCGACATCGGGATACTGAGGGCAGGAATGCCCAGGCTGGACCCCGAGGGGGCCATCATCGGCGGCTGGCGCACCAGGGTACGGGCGGCGGACATATCCACATCCGGAATTGGGGGCGACAGCCGGGTGGTCGTGGTCAACGGTCAGATCTTGCTTGGATCGCTGAGGGTGATGCCGCTGTGCATCGCCGCCTCGAAGTACCCCAGGGTGTTACAGCATCTTGGCAAGGTCCGGGACGTCAAGCTCACCCCGCAGGCCACCCATATCGCCCTGGAGAACGTGATCCAGGCGGACGAGTTCTTCATCTTCTCGCGCATGGCCAAGGGCTATGAGCTCTCGGACAACGAGAAGGCGCTCATAGATCTCATACGGACCGAGCCGAAGACCCTTCACGAGGTGTCCGAGGTCACTGGCGTCCACCCTTACAGCTACAACGTGCGCAAGTTGGAAGAGCTGGGGATCATAACTAGGATCGGTTTCACCCCCACCGACGCCCTGCACGCCTCCGGGGAATACGTGGAGTATGACGCTGAGGCCTCCATGATCTCCGCCGAGTATCGGGCGAACCTGTGCGGGATGGAGCCCAAGGAGTTCTGCGCCTCGGTCAAGGAGGCGGCCATCCAGAAGATCGCCAGGGAGATCATCTACCGGCTCATCTACGAGGACTGCGGAAAGATGTCCCATTGCGACGTGTGCACGGAGTTCATCCAGAAGTTCGTCACCCAGCGGCCTGGGATCGACTTCTCCGCGGACCTCCACCTGCACAAGAAGATCATCGGCATCGGGGCACCCATCGCCGCGTACCTGCCGTCGGTCGCCAAGCGGCTCAACACCGAGCTGCTGATGCCGGTGAACTCGGACGTCGGCAACGCCGTAGGGGCCATCACCGGCAGCATCATGGAATCGGTGGAGGTGCTGGTCAAGCCGAAGCCGGGGCTGGGGGTGATGGAGGACCCCCCCTGCACCATGCACTCCATGGACGAGATGAGGGAGTTCGAGACCATCACCGAGGCGGTCAGATACGCACAGTCCTGGGGAGAGGCCAGGGTTCGGCGGAACGCCGTTCTGGCCGGGGCCGAGAGCATAGAGGTGGTGGTCAACACCGAGCGGGTCATGGGACAGATGGGCAAGTCCTGGGGTGAAGGTCTTCTGCTGGAAGTTCACGTCAAGGTCACTGCCGTCGGCAAGCCGAAGATGGTCTTCGAGGAGGAGAGGGAGACCGATGAGTTCGATTGATGTGGCCATATGCAGCGGGTTCAGCCCGGGGGCCAGGGTCCTCCGCGCCGCGGTTCGGGAGCTGACCGAGGAAGAAGATATTAGGATCGTAACGATCGCCCCGGCATTGGCCGAGCTGCCCAAGGCCATGGACGAGATGCGCTCCCTCAAGGAACGCAAGATCATCGTGGTGGACGGCTGCGAGGGTGGGTGCGGACTGCAGGTCCTCAACCGCTACGAGGTCATGCCCGCCTCGGTGGTCATGATCAAGAAGCACTTCAACGTGACCCGGAAAGGCATCGACGAAGCGAAGGAGCAGATACGCAAGGCCATCCACGAGGTGAAAGGATGAGGAAGGGCGTGGTGGTCTGCGGGGCCAACGGGGAACGCGGCCTGGTCCTGGAAAGGGTCACCGAGGCCTTCTCCAAGGACAACATGTCCAAGGTCATCCAGTTCTCGGTGTGCACCGTCGGCCTAAGTCCAATAATGCTGGAGATGGGCGGCGTGGACATGGGGTCCATAGTCACCGTCAACGGCTGCCGGAACAGATGCTGCGATCGGCTCATGGAGAAGAACGGATTGAAGATCGGAACCTCGGTGACCATGGACGATCACTTGGAGAGGAAGCTGGGGCCATGCGAGCTCACCTCGAAGTTCCATTTCCCCGAGCCGACCGAGGAAGAGGTCAAGGCTATGGTCAAAGCCATGGAGAAGGCCATCAGCTGATCAGCGGCTCTTCTTCCAGCCCTGCTGGGCGTAGTAATCCTTGACCACGCTGGTCACATGATCGGATATCTGGCGCTCCCGCATATCGCCGGTGATGTGCGGCGCCTCCTTGAAATAGAACTCGTGGTCGCACTTGGCGCAGCGGACCTTGGGACAGGAGTTCATGACCTCCGGGCATCCGCGGCAGGCGAACGTCCTGGCATAGGTGATCGAGAAAACGAAACCGCAGTTGGGGCAGGTGAACTTGCGCAGGGAGTCCACGGTGTCCCGGGAGAACCCATGCGCCCTCATCGCCCGATAGTAGGTCTCCATCCGATCACCCATGATGCGCGGCGGACTTCTCGACCTCAAAGAAGTCCTTGATGATCTCAAACCTGACATGGTGCTTCCTAGACACCTCGTCCAGAGCTTCCAGGGTCTGCTCCCGGACCTCGGGGTCCCAGAGCCCGTGGACGATCACGTGCACGATGACCTCGGCCCTCTCGATGGTCTTGGCGGTCAGCTGCTTGGTGATGTTGACCTTCATGTTCTGGTGGATGAGCGAGAACCCGACCGTGGAGCCGTCCTCCACCATCATGAACGCCTTCACATGCCCGACCAGGTCCGCGCCGTGGTGCAGACAGGCGTCGGTGGCCTTGATCAGCAGTTCCTCGACGAACGAGACGGCCTTTTCGGCTGACGTACCTTTTTGGAACTCCACCTTCATATGCAGGGAGAACTTCCCCAGCTCGTCCACCGCGCGATGCATCTCCAGATGCAGGTCATCATCCTCGTCCAGTTCCGTCATCAGGCCTTCCCCCCGTACTCCCTCTTCAGCATCTCCTTCTCATAGGTCTCATCGTAACGGGGCGAGGTCCTCTTCTCGATTAGGTCGGCGACCTCCCTGACCCCCTGATTGCTGCGCCCGGAGCCGAACATTATCTCCGCGCTGGGGTTGATGGACTTGGAGAACTTGACCGACATGTCGATCTTCTCCTGGGTGGCGCTGTCCACCTTGTTGATGAAGACCACGTCGGCCTCCCTGATCTGGGTCTCGACCAGACGGCGTACGGAGTTGATCAGCTCATCGATACGCAGGGCGTCCACCAGGGTGACGACCGGGGCGTGCACGATGACCTCTCCCTCCATCTCCTCCTCCGAGTACTCGGCGGCGCGCTTCAACCCCCAGGGAATGGCCACACCGGACGGTTCCACGATTATCAGGTCGGGCTTGAAGGTCTTCTGCAGAACGGCGATAGTGTTGGCGAAGTTTCCGGCTATCTGGCAGCATATGCAGCCGCCAGAGATCTCCTTGGCCTTGAGGCCGTACATCTCCACGATCTTGACGTCGACGTTGATCTCACCCACGTCGTTAACTATGATGGCGATCTTATGTCCGCGGTCCACCAGGACCTTGACCAGCTCGATAAGGAATGTGGTCTTCCCGCTTCCCAGGAAGCCTGCGACCTGCGCGATCTTAACCATGGGTTCACCAGTGTCTTCTGGAATCGGGTTCGTAGTATGAATAGGTTGGCAGAACGTTGCTGCGCCGGAGCACCCAGAAAGGAACGTGGATCGATAAAAACCGGAATAAAAATCAGGACGTCCGGTTCATCGGTTGAAGACAATACCGTCGATAAAGCGCTTGCTGCTCAGCACCTCACCGCACCTGGGGCATAGATATTCTCTCCTGGTTATCTCCGCGGTGGTCCTCTCCTTAAGGAGATGGTCATAGAACAAGAGGTTCGCCGGTCTCTCCGTCATCTCGCTCTCATCGCCCTCCCATCCACACTTGTAGCAGGCAGCCATATGGTTCGGCCAGTAAACGGCGGCCTCAGGGACATAAACGTTTCCTTCGATGAATAGCAGGGATAAAAAAAGGAAAGTAAAGAAAGAGGTTTGAAGGTCTTTGCCTAGCAGGTGACCTGGCCGTACTTCTTGACGGTGTCCACGCACTCCTTGATGTTCTCAAGGCGGGTGGTGACCGCCGGCGGAACCTCGCATCCGGAGGCAATGCAGTACCTGGAGTGCAGGCCGCGAGCGCACAGGGCGGTCTTGACCTCCTGGACCAAGTTCATGGTGGTCTTCTGCATCTTCTCCTGGCTCCAGCGTACGAAGCCCTGCGGGTCGATCTGTCCGCCTATCAGGCAGTTGTCCGCAAATCCCTTCTCGATGGTCTCCTTCGGGGAAGGCGATCCGGGGATCAGCGGGTAGTATGCCATAGAGTATATCGCAGGCTTCATCTTCTTGATCTGAGTGTCCAGGTGGGGCAGGTCTGCGCAGTTGTGTATGCACATGGCCATTCCCTCTTTCCCGGTCAGCTCGTTCAGTCCCGCTGCATACTTTCCCTCGAACTCATCATACTCCGCATCGCCTAGACAGGAGTAGGAGCCCCACAGGTAGTCCCATACCAGACCAGCGGGCTTGACCGCACCCATGGCCTTTACCATGTCCCCGTTGTACTCGGTGATGGTCTTGAGGGCCTTGTGCACCGCGCTGCGGTTGTTGTACATGTCCATGAAGACCTTCTCCGCGCTTGCCGCCTGGGTAAGGCTGAGTAACGGTCCTTCGAGGAACGCCGCGGTGATGACCTGGCTTCCCAGGGCCTGTACGAACAGTCCCGTTCCTTCAACAAGAACGTGGCTCCTGCCCTTCTTAACGTCCGGGACGGTCAGCTTTTCGTAGTCCTCGACCGTCTTCAAGGACGGGTCGGTGACGAACGGAGTGTTCTGATCGTCCATGCGCACCACCGATCCCATATCCCCGGCCGCCACGGACAGGTCCATCAGGCCGATCGCGAAGTCAAAGTCGAAGTGCTTCTGCCCCTCGATGAAGGCGGAGGCGAACTTCTTGGGGTCCGAGACCCAGTCACGGTAGGTCATCTTCCCATCGCCCACCAACCTGCGGCAGACTCCCATGGCCAGCGGGTAGGTGGTCAACCGGTCCACCGGCTTATCCCCGAGGGCCGCCACGGCCCTCTCGATGTGATTCATCGTGTCAGCCATTTTACATCGCCCCTTTTACCTTCTTCACCGCCTCTTGCGCGTTGATGGCGTGCCAATCGGCGCCGATGTCGTCAGCGAAGGGCTGGGAGGTCGGAGCGCCGCCGATGATGATCTTGACCTTCATCCGGTCGCCGTTCTCGATCAGTCCATCGACCACGGCCTTCATGCCATCCATGGTCGGCGTCATCAAGGTGCTCATGGCGATAAGGCTCGCCTTCTCGTTCTTCACAGCGTTCACGAAGTTCTCCGTCGGCACGTCCTTTCCGAAGTCGTGCATGTCCAGGCCTGCGGCGGTCAGCATGGTCTTGACGATGTTCTTTCCGATGTCGTGAACATCTCCCTCGACCACTCCGATGACCCCTATGACCTTCTTGCTCGCATCCTCCTTGGGGATGTGCGGCAGAAGAATGTCCAGTCCTCCGTACAGAGCGTTCGCGGCCAACAATACCTGGGGCAGGAAATACTCGTGCTTGGCGTACTTGTCGCCCACGATGGTCATTCCCTTGACCAGGCCCTTGTCGATGGCGTCCAGGGCCTTTACCCCGGCGTCCAACGACTCCTTAGCGAATTTGATCGAGTCAGCCTTGTTTCCAGTTATGACGGCCTTCTCCAAACCCGCCAAAATATCCTGTGCTTGCATTTTTTAACCACCTCTCCTCCAATACTACCGAATTGGTGAAAAAATTAAACGAATATGGGGGTTATAAACCATTGTTATGGATGGATTATCCATCCCAACGTTTTTCACATTTTTATTACGTATCCAGCGTTAACGGGGGTAGGCTTGGATGGATAGACTTTTTGAAAGCGTGCTACATCATAACAATAATTAAATATGAAGGAAAAAACGCATTTCGACCGACCGAGGCCGGGTCACTTCCTGCCGTATGATCTCAAAGCTTCGATCCCACCGTCCAGAACGATGATGTGATGGAATCCCATCTCGTTAAGCTGATCGAACGCCCTGAGGCACCGCTTGCCGGTCTTGCAGTACAATAGGAGAGGCGTATCCCGGTCCAGTTCGCTCAGTTCTCTCCTGATCGAATCGACAGGAACGTTCCTGGCCCCCTCGATCCTTTCCGCCCGGAACTCCTCGGGGTTACGAACGTCGATGAGCAAGCATTCTCCCTTCTCCACCCTCTCCAGCAACGAAATGAAATGCTCCGGGGCTGCCCTGGCCGCCTCACCGCCGGTCCCGTGGTCCATATACCTCAATCTGACCTGAGAGGTAGATTAGAGTATCGTCCGGGCAACGATTATCTATCACCGGCTGCGTATCTTGGCCGATATGACGCTCAAGGAAGGGCTGGTCGAGGATATCGCATCCATCGTCGGCAAGGAGAACTGCTCTACCAAGGTCGCCGACCTTTACACCTACGGTTTCGATTCGTCCATCCATCATCACACTCCCGACGTGGTCGTACGCCCGGCAAACGTCCAGGAGGTATCCCGGTTGGTGAAGGTAGCCTCCCGGGAAGGAATACCGGTGGTCCCCAGGGGTGGTGGTACCGGGCTGTGCGGGGCCGCGGTGCCCATCAAGGGCGGCATGGTCATGGACCTCACCCGCATGAACCGGATAAAGGAGATCAGGGTGAACGACCTGTATTGCGTGGCGGAGGCTGGCGTCGTGTACGACCGTCTGAACGAGGCGCTTTCGCCGAACAAGTTCTTCTTCCCTCCTACTCCGGGAAGCGGCGAGGCCTGCACCATCGGCGGGATGGTGGCCACCAATGCTTCGGGGATGAGGGCGGTGAAGTACGGAGCGACCAGGGACTACGTTCTCGGTCTGGAGGTGGTTCTGGCGGACGGCTCGATAATCCACGTCGGCACCAACACCATCAAGAACTCCTCCGGCTACCAGCTTGAACGTCTTTTCGTCGGAAGCGAGGGAACTCTGGGGATAATCACCGAGGTCACCCTGAAGATCGCCCCCAAGCCCAAGAGATCAGCGATGGTCCTAGCGGCATTCGATAGCTTGGAGGATGCTGGTAAGTGCGTTTCCAATCTTATATCGGTACCTCTCATCCCGTCGGCCACCGAGCTGATGGACGACATCTGCATCCGTGCCGTCAACAAAGCCGTGGGGGCCGGCCTTCCCGACGTCCAGGCGATATGCATGATCGAGGTGGACGGGGAGCCGGAGATGGTGGCCAAGGAACTGAAGGTGGTGGAGGAGATAACCCGTAGGAGCGGCGCCTCCAGCGTTCAGGTCTCCGACGACAGCAAGCAGATGGCCAAGTGGACCAGCGCCCGAAAGTCGGTGATGTCCGCCCTCAGCCGCCTGGGCGATCAGCTGGTGTCCGTCTCGCTGGCCGACGACATGGCCGTACCGATATCGAAGATCCCGGACGCGGTGGTGGCCTTCCACAAGATCGCCGAGGAGAACCAGGTGATCGTGGGAACTTACGGTCATGCCGCCGACGGCAATCTGCACACCAAGATGTTGCTCGACCCATGCTCCGAGGATTCCTGGAGGCGGGGCGAAAGGGCGGTGGGCCAGATATTCGATGTCGTCATATCGCTAGGAGGCACGGTCACCGGAGAGCACGGGGTCGGGATATCTAAGGCTCCCTACATGATGAGGGAACGTCCAGACGCCTGGCGGACCATGTTGGCCATCAAAAGAGCGATGGACCCCCAGGACATTCTGAACCCGGGAAAGCTGATGCAGTGGGAGGGTGGGATAATCCGTGATCTCCGATATCCGTGCCGGGACCTCAGGTGAAGAAGCCCCATCCCAACATCAGTATGGTCACGGCGACCACCATCGAGATGACCCAGTAGGTGGGGTTCCAATTCCAGACCTTCTTGCCGTCCAGGGGACCGAACGGCAGCAGGTTGAACGCCGCCAGCATCAATGACAGACGGCCGATGAGGTTGAGGCCGACGCTCCATATGCCCGCATCCGGGAACATCAGCCACAAGGCTATGAATATCGAGCCGAAGGCGATGTTGGTCACCGGTCCGGCCAACGAGATGATGCCGTTCTGCTTCCGATTTATGCGGCCGGAGATGAACACCGCTCCCGGCGCGGCGAACAGGAATCCCAGGAAGGAGAAGATCAGGGCCATGAACAGTCCTGTGGGATACATGCGGAACTCCGCCCAGGCACCGTAGCGCTGGGCCACGAACTTGTGGGCCAGCTCGTGCAAGAGGAAACCGGTTATGGAGACGATGGCCGAAACGCCCAGGGCGAACAGCCAGACCACGGCGGTGTAGCTGCCCAGGTCTCCCATGAAACCACCGAGCAGGACGATGGTGAAGGCCGCGGTGAGCACGGCCACGCTGATACCTATCTGGATGAGCTCCTGGCGGCCGAAATGGATACGGCCGTAGTTCTGCGGGATCACCAGGTTCCCGTATTCATCGTACATCTCGGACGTCCACTGCATCCTCTCGTTAATAAAAGTTGCCCGCCCACGCCGCAGGACAAGGTTGAAGTACGTCCGCGGCCGATAGCTTGCGGAAATGAGACATTACCAGCACGGCAAGGTCATATTCCGGTGGTGCGATACCTGCGGCACCCTGGTCATGGGTGAGGTTTGCGGCATCTGCGGCCGCCCGGGACGGGAGTTCGAGGTGTCCGCGCCGGGGGACATCCGCCCCTGCTTCGGGAAGGGCGTGGACACCGTCGCCGACCTCTTCCACCGACACTTCGGAACTTCTGGATTGCTAAGAACCAGGAACGTTTTCCTGAACAAGGTGGCCGGCGAGGACCGCACCGATGAGGTCATCCTGGACGGAAGGGTGATCGCCGTGATCCGTTTCGAGCTGGTTAAGGACGATTTCTCTCTGGAACTGAAAGCGGAGGGAGCGGCCCTCCTGGCGAAGATGGCTCGCAAAGGCGTGATCAAGGCCAGGCGCCCCCAGGGTCACCTCAAAGGGAAGAAGCTGGAGGGATCCGATGTTCTCGAGTTCACTGGCGAGTTCAAGGCCGGCGACCCGGTCGTGGTGGTCATGGGCAACAACATCGCCGCCGGTGAGGCCCGGGTCGACTCTTCCCTGGTTAAAGAGGGCGAGAAGGTCGTCCACCTGCGCAGCGTATGCAAGTCGGATGTACCATTCCCACTGGTATCTGCGGACTGGAACGATTTCGTGAAGGCCAACCGGAAGCACCTGGCGCAGCTGGAGGCGAGCGCCGTCAGTGATATCCGTTCCTTCGTGAACAACACCAAGCTCCCCATCACCTTATCTTTCTCAGGAGGAAAGGACTCCCTGGCCTGCTATGGCCTGGCGAAGAAGGCCCTTAAAAAATTCGACCTGCTGTTCGTGGACACCGGACTGGAGTTCCCGGAGACGGTGCAGTACGTACAGTCCTTCGCCAGAAGCAGGGGCGAACGGCTCAAGGTGGCCAAGGCCGGAAACGCCTTCTGGGAGAACGTCGGGGCGTTCGGACCGCCGGCCAAGGACTTCCGCTGGTGCTGCAAGGTCTGCAAGCTGGGACCGTTAACGACGCTGATCGAGGAGAACTATCGTAGCGGAACGGTCACCATCGAGGGCAACCGGGCGTTGGAATCGTTCGCCCGATCGGACATCGGCTTCGTGGAACGCAATCCCTTCGTGCCCAACCAGACCGTGCTGAACCCGATACGCTTCTGGATGGCCGTGGAGGTCTGGGGATACATCTGGATGGAGGACCTGGAGTTCAACCCCCTGTACGAGCAGGACTTCGAACGCATCGGATGCTATCTTTGCGCTTCCTGTCTCGGCAGCGAATGGAAGGCTACCGGGGAGATCCACCCGGACCTGCATTCGCGATGGGAATCCTCCCTGGGGGAATGGGGCAAGCAGGTCGGCGTTTCCCCGGAGTTCGTGCGCTACGGTTTCTGGCGCTGGAAGTCGCTGCCGCCCAAGATGAGGCTGGTGGCCGAGGAGCTGCAGATGAAGGTGCCGCAGATGAGGAGCGATAGCATGGAGCTTAGGATTTCCAAGGGAGCGAGCCCGTGTGTGGCCGGAGGCTTCTCCATGGAGGGCGTGCTGACCGTGTCTAGGAAGAGGGACTTCTCCCAGGTGGCCGAGGCGCTCAAGACCGTGGGCAAGGTCAAGTTCTCCCCGGAGTTCGAGGTGGTAATGGTAAAGACCAAGGACGGTACCCTCAAGATGTTCGGCGGCGGGCATATATCCGCGATCGCTCCGACCAAGGAGGGCGCCCAGGCCCTGTTCCGAGCCGGGACGGAGGCCTTCCTGCGCGGCCAGCTCTGCACCAGCTGCCGCATCTGCGAGCGCAACTGCAAGTTCAACGCCATCACCGCCGACGGACAGCTCAAGGTGGACGACCGCAGATGCCGTCAGTGCGGGAAATGCGCTGAAGCGTGCGTCGTGGCGCACTACTACGACAAGCTGGTCAAGGCCGGGGAGGGAAAACCGGCCTACGCAGGCGTTAAATAATCGAAGCGAAGTGGAGCGACCCGGACATGGATTGGACGATGATGTTGGCCGCGGCTCTGGGCGTAGGCCCGGCCCTGGCCCTGATGTTCTGGACCCTCCGCGATTACACCTATCCGAAGGTGGAGAGGCCCTTCTTCGACGACCGCAAGCTGTTCCTGCTGCTCGCCGCAGGGATGGTCATAGGGGTCATCGTCTACGTCCTGCAGTCCTACTTCAACCTCGGATATCTTCTGTTCGCCCTGCTGTTCGCGGTGTTCGAGGAGCTGATCAAGCTGGTCATCCTGAACATGCCGCGCTTCAGCCGCAAGTTGGACACATCCTTCTACGGGCTGTCTCTAGGTCTGGGCATCGGAAGCACCATGGCCTTCGGGGCGGTCTTCTACACCCTGCAGCAATCCCAAGGGTTGGGAGTCGGAGGCTGGCTCACCGTGGTCATCCTCGGCTTCCAGATGGTGCTGCTGCACGCCTCCGCCGGGGCCATGATCGGCACCGGCTCGGCCCGTGGGGAGATGTGGGGCTACTTCGCCCAGGCCGGTCTCCTGCATATCGGGTTCAACCTGCTCATGGCCATCCCGCTCAACTTCGACAACATCTACCTGGCCTGGGTCGGGGTATTATTGGCCACGCTGTTGGTCGTGTACTATTACGCCCAGGTCCACCGGCATCTCCTCCCGGCGGTGGTGAGGGACGCCCTGAAGGCGATGGAAAAGGCGAAAGGATGATTTAGCCAGAACTCCCTGGAACGCTCGTGTCCGAACGCAGCCGAAGGGTCGGGAAGACCTTGGTCGTGGTGGCCGTCATCCTGGTGGTGGTCCTGCTTCTATTGCTTCCTCCCACCCAGGACCTACTGAGGAAGTATCTGGTCGATCCCTTCTCCCCGCAGTACCCGGAGGAGGTCCATATGGAGTTCGTACGGACCCTGACCTTGGACGCCAATGGCGGCGTGATAACCAGCTATACCGTCGATCTTCCTAGACCGGTGAGCATCGTGGATGACAGCAACCATCTTCAAAAGGTGGACCGGCTCGCCGTTTCTCCGCCCTACGATCATCTCTGGGACAACAGTACGTACGAATCCATGGTCTGGGAAGGGGAGGACCTGTACGGCACGTTCACCCTGACCATGACCATCGAGGTGACCCAGAGCATAAAGGTCTGGAAATTCGACGAGGAGAAGGTCCTAGACAAGGACGCGGTCCCACTTTACTACCAGGACAGCTACCTGGACGACGAGTGGCGAATAATCGTCAACGATCCGGAGATCGAGGCGCTGCGGGAGGACATCGTGGGAAATGAGACGAACGTGTACCTCATCGCCAAGGCCATCTACGACTGGATCGACGAGAACGTGGACTACTACATCTGGAACACGGTGGACGGTCCCCTGTCCTCGCTGCAGACCCTCGAGGAGCTGAAAGGGGACTGCGACGACCAATCGATACTGTTCTGCGCCCTGGCCCGTTCGGCCGGGGTGCCGGCATGGTTACAATTGGGCGCCGTCTACAGTTCCGGCAACGGTGAGATGGGCGGGCACGCCTGGGTGCAGATGTTCATGCCCACGGAAGACGGGGGAACGAACGTCACCATCGATATCGTGAACGACAAGTTCCTGGTCTGGATGCCGAACCTGTTCTGTGAGTACACTGACAACGGCGACGCTAATGATCTTAAGAATGCCTACTATCATGTCAGATTGTCCTATCCCAATACCTCCCCCAAACCTGAATTGGATGAGGAATGGGAAATGATCAGCTACGAGGAGAGCGAGGAGGCGGTCACCTTGGAGATGGTGATGGCCAGAGAGGAGTTCTAGGTCGTCCGATACCGTCCGGGAGCGCTTTCATAGACGGAACCGGAAGCGACCAATCTTGATAAGGTGTCCTCTGCGTTCAGCCGGCCATCCAAGGCTTTATCAAGGTCAGCCAGGTCGAACTCTCCCAGCTCCTTGATAAGGTCCTCAAGGGCGGATGGCTTGAACGCAGGCGGCTTGGGTTCCATGTCCAACCTTCCCTTGAATCCCCTGAGCTCCCGTCCCTTGGTGTTCAGTTCAGCGACGGCCCGAGCGGTCAGCGATGCAGAATTGGAGGTGAAATGGGTTTTCATGCGTCGGGTCTGCACCACGCGGCCGCAATGGGGGCAGGCGGAGGAGCGATGCTCCAGGTCCACCGCGAAGCCCTTCCGGCAGCGGGGGCAGACCACGGCTCCGAACATCAGTATTCGACGAAGACCAGGGCGCCCAGGCAGGTGCCGTAGTGGTCCATGGGGATGGACAGCTCCTCGATGGCGTAGTTGATGCGGCAGAGCTTGATCCCGCGGAGGGCAGACATCTCGTTCATCTTCCACTCCAGAACTTCCTTCAAGGCCTTCTTGGTCCCATGCATGTGGCCCTCGGCGACGTAGCCGCCCTTGCCATCCTTGCGCTGGGCGTAGGCGATCCCGGCGGAGATCATTTCGCCCTCGCCGCCCCTCATCTGGGCCAGGACGCAGTGGGTGATGGCGCCCATGGGCAGCTCCCGTACCGGTACCTTCTTGGCGCCGATGGGAAGCACGGAGGATACGGACACCAGGTTCTGCTCGCCGATGTGCGCTTTCATTAGCGCCTCATCGAAGGCGTTGAGGTCGGAGACCTTGCTCACGGCCGATCCCTGGGTGACGAAGAACTTCTTCGGGACTAGATTCATAGTTCCGAAGTAAAACAGATTGTCGATTTAAGGTTTGCCTTCAATCGATTTCCAACACCCGCAGCTCGCGCTCCAGCATCTTGACGTCCTGGGGATTGAGCGCCTCCGGCACGACGGGAATTATGAGCATGGAGCCGGTCATGGACACGTTGTCGTTGAGCAGCTGCAACAGCTTGAGCACCTTCAGGAAGTTGTTCTGGCTGATCAGATACTCCAATCCGGACAGCAGCACGATCGCACGGCTGTTAGCCTCGAAGAAGTTCTTGATCTCGCTGTAGATCATCGGGATGTCCGTAGGTTCCCGGGCGTAGCGCTTTCCCCGCTCGTAGGAAAGCCAGAGCAGGGCGCCCTCGCTGATCCCGTACATCTTCTGGACCTTCTCCGGGTATTCCCTGGCCAGGACCATCCCGGTGCATCCCTCGGCCACCTGGTCCCGGTACATCTGGTACGCCGCATCCAAAGACGAGGATTCCACCAGATAGGACGTTCCCGGCTCCAGCAGGTACTTCCGTCCAGTGTCCACCTTCATCGGCGTTTCCCCCTTATCCGCCGGATAGGTCGTTGATGGGGTCAGAACATGTACGCACTTGCCGGCACCATCGGATATGCACGACGCCTCATAGGCATCGTACCGGCGGCGCATGAGCGAGGATATTATGCCGGAGATGTAGCCGCGGGTGAAGTCGCAATGGTCCCCGTTATCGGCCTCCACTGACTCCTTGAAGGTGATGACTATCTCCGTCTCGTTGATCATCTCGATGTTCATGCGGGAAAGCCCGGTCTCCGTCCACACCTGTTCGATGATGGCCTTGGCTTCGCGTATGTCCGCGCAATCCAAGCCCAACGTCCGCACCAGTCCCACTCCGGCCCGGAAGCCGTAGCGTTCCATGGTCCGACCGGCGTCGTTGCCGTTGAGCAGCTGCAGCTCCTCCCTCAGGTCCTTGAGGGCCGAACCAGGCATGACGAAGAAGGGCCGCATGTCCTTTCCCACGTCATCCCTCCATGGTCCGTTCGCCCAGGACCTGGAACGCTTCCTGGACGTTCTGTCCGGTCTTGGCGCTGGTGAGCAGCACCGGGCAGCCTAGGGTGGCAGCGAAATCTTCCAGGTCTAGGGGGTCGATCTTCATCTCCAGGTCGCATTTGTTGCCCAGGATTATGACCGGTATCTCCCCGGAGACCTCCAGCAGGTCGGCGGCCCAGTGCTTTAGATGCTCGAACGTCTCCGGCCGGGTCAGGTCGCAGACCAGCAGAGCGCCGTTGGCACCGGCGTAATAGGTGGAGTGAAGGGCTTTTTGGGTCTTCTGGCCGAGCACGTCCCAGATCATGAGGGTCAGGCTCACCTCTTCCAGGTCCAGGACCTTCTTGCTGACCTTGGCCCCGAAGGTCTGTATGTACTGATCGTCAAATTGGTCCAGCACATAACGTCGAATGAGACTGGTCTTCCCCACCTCCCCGTCCCCTAGAAGGCAGATCTTCTTAACGAACTGGCGCTTCGCCATCCCATTCACAGTATGCGGCCAGCGTCTATATATTCATTTCACTCGGCCAGGTTTCGGCACGGCCAGCGTTCGTTACGCCTCGTCCGCCGCAACCGTAATGTATCCTAACTCAGAATTACCCGGCATGCCCAAGACCGAGAAGAGGTTCGAGGACGTGCTGGTGGACGACGTCTTCGACAAGTTCGTGCTCAAGGCCTCCCAGGTGGGGAAGGGAGCTACTATCGCCATGGTCATCGACCAGATGCTGGCCAATCCGCTGTCCCGCAAGGTTTACGTCACCGACGCCGAGGGCAGGTACGTCGGAACGGTGAGCACGGAGACCGTCCTCAGGCTGATGGGTTATCGTCTAGGTATCCGGGAGTACGGGGGGGCCTCTTTCATCCGTTTCCTGAGAGACACCCTCAAGGAGAGGGCGGACGACATCCTGGTCAAGGGGAGGACCGTCACCCGGGAGATGAAGCTGTCCGTGGCCATGAAGATCATGATCGATGATCACCTCAACGACCTGCCGGTGGTGGACAAGGATGGAACACTGATAGGCGAGCTGGCCAGCCTGGAGCTTCTATTGGCCGGAAAGAAGGTGTTCGAGGCCAAGGATCCCGTGGCTCCGCCCAACGAGCATTAGCCGTACAGCTGGGAGTACTCCACCGGTTTCTTCGGCTGCTGCACCGATTCCATGGCCTTCTGCATCTCGCTCTCTATCTGCTCGGCCTCCTTTATCAGCGGCTCCGGGTCGAGCTTGATCTCGGGCAGCATGTCCCCGATAACGTCCAGAAGGTTAGCAGCGCCCCGGGCGTCGGGCACGTCCGTGCGGGCCGAGCCCAGCAGGCAGATGACATCCATCTGGTAACGTTCTCCCTCCGAGAGCAGGAGCCCGGATATGCCGGTGACCATGCCCTCCCTGAGCTCCTTGATCCCGTAGGTGGTAAGCATCTCCCGGGTGCGTTGAGTGGTCCCCACCCCGAAGACCTTGGTGTCCCCTTCGCCACCCATATTTATCCCCTCCAGGGTCAGGATGGTGGCGATGCCCTTCTTCTTGCACCAGCCCAGGATGTCGTCCGAGAGCTCCTTGATCAACTCGGGCTGGGGCATGAACTCGCAGGTGATGACGGCAAGCTTCTCGCACCTCTCCCCCTTCTCGCAATCGCGATGCCCGGCGTAGATGCGGACCGGGGGCGAGGGTATGCCCTCGTGTATTATGGTGAACGGAGGGAAATGTTTGGAGATTATGGCCGCCCTACGCGCCAGCTTCATGGTGCGCACTATGTAGTTGGAGGCAATGGAGCTCACCAGCCCTACGCTGGGGAACCCGATTATGACCATTCCGTCCTTAAGGTCGACCTCGTCGTACTCATGGATGAATATCTCTCCTTCGCTCATGGGGCTCACTGGCATTGAAAGGTAGGTGAGGGGCTTAATACTTGACGGTTCGGCAATCGAAAGGCCATTATCCCGGGAGAGCGTTCCAGGGACGTGGTGGATTCTAGGTTGGGGCTGCATCGTACCGCAGCGGGCATACCGGTGATCGTGGAGGAGGTCCCCCGTTCGAGGACGGCCGCACTCTCGGTCAATTTCAGCGTGGGCTGCCGCGATGAGGACAGGGACAACTGCGGCACCGCGCATTTCCTGGAGCACATAATGTTCAAGGGGACCCGTAAGCGCAACGCCAGGCAGTTCTCGGAACTGGTGGAAGGTGCCGGAGGCGAAATGAACGCCTACACCACCAAGGAGTCCACCTCGTTCCACGTGTTCTCCCTGGACGAGACCTTCGACGTCATGAAAGGGCTGATGGCGGACATGATGACCGCCCCGCTCATCGACGAGGAGCATGTGGAGCTAGAAAGAGGGGTCGTCCTGCAGGAGATAAGCATGCTGGAGGATGACCCGGAGGACTACTCCCGGGTGCTCCTGGACCGATCGATCTGGGAAGGGCATCCCATGTCCAACACCGAGACCGGGGGGCCGGACTGCGTGGCGAACTTGAAGGCCAACGACCTGCGTCGCTTCTTCGAAGGGCATTATCGTCCGCCGAACATGTGCGTGGTGGCCTGCGGTAACGTCTCCGCGGAGGACGTGGTGTCCTGGACCGAGCGCACCTTCGATTCCTTGCCTCAGGCGCAGAGAATCAATGGCCGCACCCCCCCGTCGCCGAAGGCCTGCACCAAGGTCTTCCCGAAGGAGGGTGACCAGGCCTACGTGGAGCTGGGCTTCCCGGGGCTTCCGGGCAAGCACCCGGACCGCAAGGCGCTGACCGTGGCCTGCATCATCTTGGGCGGTGGCACATCGTCCCGCCTGTACCAGACGGTTCGCGAGGACCAGGGTCTGGTCTACCACATAAGCACCTTTCCGCAATCGTACACCGACTGCGGGATCGTGGACACCTTCTTCTCCGCCTCCATCGGCAAGCTGGACCAGGTCATGCGGACCCTGGCCAAGGAGATGTCCTCGTTCAAGGACCAGGGACCGACGGAGGACGAGGTGCGCAGGGCCAAGCGCTGGATAAAGGGAATGCTGGTGCGAAAGCTGGAGGGGACGGACAGCCGGCTGTACTGGCAGGGGGAGCATTACATGCTGAACGGGGAACTGGCCGACGCCGAGCGTTCGATAACCGAGTTCGAGAAGGTCAGCCGTGAGGACGTGATGCGGGTCATCAACGAGATATTCCAGAGAAAGAGGATGTGCGCGGCGCTCCTAGCTCCTCAGAAAGAGGGGGAGGCGGCCGCCAGGCGCATGCAGTCCCTGGACTTCTAGTCGTTCAGGACCTTGAGGACCGCTTGGACGGCCGCGGGAACGGCCTTCTCCACGTCCTCGGTCATGACGTCCGTCACGGTCCACACGTCATTGACCTCCACCGCGATGAACTGGATGTCCGTGGGCATGCGCCCGGGGGATAGTCTCTTACCGAGTTCGATGGCCATGTGGATGTTCGTCTCGTGCGGGTTCGTCCCATGCAGAGCGTTCTTGAAATCCTCCGGCTCCAGCATCATGACCGTGCCGGCCGGGTACTTCTCGGTGACGATGGCGTCCACCACTACCACCTTCTTGTAGTCCATCATTATCTCGATCAGGTCCAGACCGCTCACCGACTGCTGGTCCACGTCCAGGTCCGGCAGGTTCATCTTCTTGATCTCTTCCACGACCCGGAAGCCAAGTCCATCATCGCAGACGATGGGGCTGCCGATGCCCAGCAACAAACGGGACGCTTTCATCGTCCCGCCGAAGAAGGGCGGCGGTTATTAACTTTGCCTTTTCCGGCGCGGGTCGGCGGATTAATCTAATCCCTCGGTCATCGGTGGAACATGGCCAAAGTGCAGGCGTCGCTGACCGTGCAGGTGAACGGTCACGCCTTGACCGACAAGCAGGCCAAGGCCGTTCTGGCGCTTTATCTGAACGGGACCCAGAGGGCGGCAGCGCGTTACCTGGGGATATCCGCCCCGGTGCTCTGCCGCCATCTCCGTCAGGTGGAAGTGAAGGCCGGCGCTCGGATCATGGATTGCGGCGCCCGGGGTACCATACTGAACGAGCTTGGGGAGACCATCGCCAAGGAGCAGCTCGCCCTGCAGGGGAAGCTCAAAGAGCGAAGACAGCTGGCGGTGGCCTGCACGCCTCTGAGCGAAGAGCTGCTGATGCAGGCGTTGAACCTGGCCGATCCCAAGGGCGAGGCGGACGTGGTGATCTCCGACGACCGCCACAACATCACGGACTTCCGGGCCGGGCTGCTGGACCTGGTGCTGCTTGACGATCCGATCTATGCGTACGAGTCGGAGGGGTACAGCTGGGAGGAGGTGGGCAGCGACCGCCTGCTCCATGTGCGCAAGGGAGAGGACTACGCTTCCTTCCGCTACGGGCCGCAGCGGCTCGGCTTCCTGTCGTTGGACGCCGAGAGAAGGCCGTACCGGGTGGTCCGGACCTATTCGTCATTGGGGGCTTTGATCCGCAGCGGGCACAGCCATTTCGTCAGCGAGGGGCTTCTGGTGCGCAAAGGTTACCGTCCAAGGGGAGACGAGCCTTCGATACCGTACGCCATCCTATGCCTGTACCGACCGACGCCCGGAGCGGAGGAAGTGCTCAGGGCGCTCCGTCCGAACACCGTGATCTAGTGTAACCTATTTAGGCAACACTCGTACGAATTTTCGTTCAATTTTATATAGGATATCTCCGCTCCCCGGAGCAAGAGGAAGACTTTCATGTCTAACGTCAAGATACCAGACCCGGACTTCGCCCAGAGCGTTATCGACGCTGGCGGCAAGACCTTGGACCTGTGCTACCAGTGCGGAACCTGCACTGGCAGCTGCCCTTCCGGCCGCACCACCGCGTTCCGCACCAGGCAGCTGATCAGGAAGGCCCAGCTCGGATTGAAGGACGACATACTCCCCTCGGAGGAGCTGTGGATGTGCACCACCTGCTATTCCTGCGTGGAGAGATGCCCTAGGGACGTTGATATCGTCGATATCATCATCCTGATGAGGAACATGGCCGTCCAGAAGGGATACATGGCCGAGGACCACAAGAAGGTTGGACGTTCCCTGCTCAAGATCGGTCACACCGTCCCTGCCTCGGACAAGCTGAAGGCCCTGCGCGTGAGCATGGGGCTCTCTGCCGACCCGCCGACCACCATCGCCGACCCCCAGGCCATGGCCGACTTCAAGAAGATCATGGCCAAGACCGGCTTCGAGAAGCTGATCGGAGGTGCCTGAAATGGCCGCTGACAAGTTCGCCCTGTTCCTGGGCTGCGTCGCGCCCTTGAGGTACCCCGGGATCGAGAAGGCCACCAGGGAGCTGTTCAAGGCCCTGGGATACGACCTGAAGGAGATGACCGGAGCCGGCTGCTGCCCCGCCCCGGGTGTGATACGCTCGTTCGACCAGGCCACCTGGCTGGCTCTCGCCGCCCGCAACCTGGCCATCGCCGAGAAGCAGGACTGCGACATCCTGACCATCTGCAACGGCTGCTACGGCTCTCTGTACGAGGCCAACCACATGCTGCAGGAGGACCCCGAGCTGCTGAAGAAGGTCAACATGATCCTGGCCGAGGTCGGCATGAAGTACGAGGGCAAGGTCCGCGTGCGCCACTTCGCCGACGTCCTGTTCAAGGACATCGGCATCGAGAAGATGAAGCAGAAGTTCACCAAGCCGCTGTCCTACAACGTCGCGGTGCACTACGGATGCCACTTCTCCAGGCCCACCAAGATAAAGCACATCGACGACCCCGAGAGGCCCCACGTGCTCGATGAACTGGTCGAGTGGACCGGCGCGAAGAGCGTTCCGTACGCGGACAAGAACATGTGCTGCGGCGCCGGCGGCGGTGTCAGGAGCAGGGACGCCAAGTTCGCCCTGAGCTTCACCGAGGCCAAGCTGAAGAACATGAAGGCGGTCAACGCCCAGTTCATCATCGACGTCTGCCCGTTCTGCCACCTGCAGTTCGACCGCGGCCAGAAGGACCTGCCCGGATACGACATACCGGTCATCCACCTGGCGCAGCTCTACGGCCTCGCTCTGGGCCTGCCCGAGTCCTCCCTGGGACTTGAGGCCCACGAGATCAAGGTCAACCTGTGAGGCGTCAGATTGGAGCAAGCGCACCTGGTCGGGATATACACCCCGGAGGAGATGCCTGAGGAGCTGGAAGGCTTCGTCAGGTATCAGGCCGCCCGTGACGGCCACCAGATGAGACCGGGGGAGAGGATAGCCGTGCTGAACGTCACCGGCACCTCCTCCTACGTCCCGGTGTTCCTGGGCGACCTCAAGGGCTGCGACGATCTGGATTCCCGGCTCTCGCAGCACGGGGTCCAGGCGGACCAGGTGAGCATGGTCTCCCTGCGGCGGGTGCTGCAGGAGATGGGCCACAGCTAAACCACTTCCCTGCAATTTTTATTATCCAGCAAAAAGGTAAAGAATGTTTTTGCGAGGAAAAACCTTTTAATAGGTTTACTTGTTTCCGAGTTCATCTCGCGATTGGAGGCTATTAATTGGCTGCTACTAAAAAAGCGTCTACGAAGGCCGCCTCAAGGAAGGTCAAGGACCGGTGGAAGGCCAAGGAGTGGTACAAGATCTACGCTCCCCGCATGTTCAACCAGGCCCAGCTGGGCGAAACCCCCAGCGCCGATGCTACTAACCTTATCGGCAGGACCACCGAGGCAACCGTCCACGACATAAACGGCGACTTCTCGAAGATGCACGTCAAGCTCAAGTTCAGGGTTCAGGACATCAACGGGTTCGACGCGCACACCGTGTTCGTCGGCCAGGACCTGACCAGCGATTATATCCGGCGCCTTACGCGCCGCAAGCGGACCAAGACCGACCATGTCATCGACGTCCGCACCAAGGACGGATACCTGATCCGGGTGAAGCCCATGAGCATCACCGAGAAACGCATCCAGTCCTCCCAGGAGACCGCTCTGCGCACCATGATGGATGCCGAGATGGCGAAGATGGGCGAGGAGAAGACCATCTCCGAGATCGTCAAGGCCATCATCGACGGCGAGATGGCGCACAGGCTGGGCACCGTCTGCAAGGTCATCGTCCCCATCAAGAGGGTCGAGATCCGCAAGACCGAAGTGCTGGAGATGGGCGCCGGTCCGCAGGACCAGCCGGTCTTCGCTCCCGAGGCTCCCGCCGAGCCCGAGGTCGCTGCCGAATCTCCGGCCGAGGAAGCCATCGAGGCCCCGGCCGAGGCCGAACAGTAAACCACTTCCCCGAATGCCGGGGTGGCTCAGCCTGGTGGAGCGTCGGACTCATAGGGATTAGGAACAAGACCCTCTCCAGGGAAATCCGAAGGTCAGGGGTTCGAACCCCCTCCCCGGCACTCCCTCTGCCACTCTCTTATTCTTATCAATACCGATCGGCAAAGCAATCATTCAAGTAGGTCCGTTGGTCTTGCATCTTCCCGGTGAGAGAACGAGGGTAATAATCTATACTGGCAAGGGCGGCGTCGGCAAGACCTCCGTCTCCGCGGCCACCGCCTTGCGCTGCGCCAAGCTCGGTTACCGCACCATCGCCATAAGCACCGATTCCGCTCATTCGCTGGCCGATTCCCTGGACGTACCGCTGACCGGGGAGATCAAGAAGATCAGCAAGAACCTGGACGCCATCGAGGTTGACGTCATCCACGAGATGGAGACGCGATGGCAGGAGATCGGTCAGTACCTCAGCGACTTCATGGTGTCCCAAGGGCTCGATCCGATCTCCTCCAAGGAGATGACGGTCTGGCCGGGCATGGAGCTGATGTCCGCGCTGTTCTACATAGAGGAGTTCCAGAAGGGCGGGGTGTACGACGTGGTGGTCATGGACACCGCCCCCACGGCGGAAACGCTCCGACTGCTGAGCTTCCCGGACACCGCCGACTGGTATTTCGACAAGATGTACAAGATATTCAAGAACACCGTCCGTCTGGCCCGGGCGACGGTCGGGAAGGTCATGAGCATGCCCATGCCCAGCGACGCCTTCCTCAACGACCTGGACCACCTCAAGGACCGCATGAAGACCGTCCGGCAGATCCTTCTGGACTCCGAAACGACGTCCGTGCGCCTGGTCCTCAACCCGGAGAAGATGGTGATCAACGAGACCAAGCGCGCCTACACCTACCTATCGCTCTACAACCTCACCGTGGAGTGCATCGTGGTTAACCGGCTGCTGCCCGAGAACGCCCGCGAGCACTATCCGGAGGCGAAGTACGAGGAGCAGTCCCGCTACATGCAGATGATCGAGGAGTCCTTCTCTCCTCTGAAAATGCTCAAGGCCTACCAGTCCTCCACCGAGGTGGTAGGGAAGAGATCCCTGGAGGTTCTCGCCGAACAGCTGTTCGGGGATACCGACCCTTCGCAGGTGTATACTACCGAAAAGAGCATGGAGATATTCAGCAAGGACGGGGTGGACCAGCTCTCTCTGAAACTACCCTTCTCCAGCAAGGACCAGGTAGAGTTATATAAATCGAACGATGTTTTAATCGTGACCGTCGGCTGGTACAAGCGCTCGGTATCCCTTCCCTACTCATTGGTAAAGAAGGAGGCGCACAAGGCGGAGTTCAAGGACGGCCGTCTGGTCATCAGCTTCAAGTGAGGTAACAAAATGGCAAGCAAGAAGGAAAGTTCCGAGGATAGGCAGGAAGGACCATCCCAGTCCTTCAAGGGCGGGCCGCTGCCCCAGGACACCGTGGTCCATCTCATGAAGTCGGGCACGGAGTTCCTGGCCGCCATGGACACCCTGATGCCCCGCAACGTCATGCCCCCGGAGGTCAAGGAGCATTACAACAACATCCGCAAGGAGACGCTATTGCTCTTCCGCTCCTTCATCGATTCCCAGCTGAAGGAGCTCGACAAGAAGAAGGAGGCTCCCGCCCCCCGTCTTCGCAAGATCGACCTCGATTGACCTATTCCTCGCGGCAGTCTGGGCAGAGCAGGGACCCGTTCTCCAGCCTCAGGTCTATGGAGTAGGTGTCGCAGCTCTCGCAGTACCCGGCCAGGTTCCCGAAGTTGTTGGTCTTGGGGTCCGGTTTTCCGCCGATCTTCCCCCACTCCCTGGTCAGCTCTATCAGCGAGGGGGACAGCTTCAGGATGTCCTTCTCGGTGAGCATGCCTATCAGCTTGCCGTTCTCCACCACCGGCAGCCGCCTCAGATGCAGGTCGGACATGCGCTTGGCGGCGATGGAAATGTTGGAACCGGGGGAGATGGTTATCACCGGCGAGGACATCACCCTCTCCACCTTGGTCTTGGATGGCACCTTGCCCACGGCCACCACCTTGTAGAGGAGGTCCCTCTCGGTCAATATCCCGACCGGTTCGCCGTCCTCCAGTATGATCAAGCTGCCCACGCCCTCCCGGAGCATCAGGGCCGCTGCCTCCTTCACGGTCATGTCCGGCCTTCCAGTGCGGGGTCGGCTGGACATCACCTCCCGGACCAGTATCTCCCTTACCTCCTTGGCCTGCATGCTTATCATATTCCCGAGGGCAGTAGATATCTTTGCTGTCAGAATTCGTTGAAATGATGAATACGAGCGAGGTATAAATCCACAGTTTTATTATGGCCCAGGTCAACATCCACCGGGGTCAGGCATGAAGGACCAGGAAGGAGCGATGGCGGTAAAGCTGGCCCGCAGGGCCATCGACGCGGAGACCAGGGACCTGGACATCGACCGTTTCGACGTCCCGGACAGCTTCAGGAAGAACAGCGGGGCGTTCGTTACCCTGAAGACCTTCCCTGGCGACGAGCTGCGCGGCTGCATCGGTTATCCGGAGCCAGTGTTCCCGTTGGCCGAGGCCATCCTGAGGGCGGCTCAGGGGGCCTGCCATGATCCTCGCTTTCCTCCGCTGAGGCCGGAGGAGCTCGACCAGGTGGTGGTGGAGGTCAGCATTCTGACGCCGCCGGAGGAGCTTAGGCTGACCGACCGGAAGGACGCTCCCGGGGCAATATCCATCGGCCGGGACGGGCTGATCATGGAGCGCGGGATGTTCCGGGGGCTGCTGCTTCCCCAGGTCCCGGTGGAATGGGGTTGGGACCCCGTCACCTTCCTGGAGCAGGCCTGTATCAAGGCTGGACTAACTCAGGACATGTGGCTTGACCGGCGTACCAAGATATTCACCTTCCAGGCCGAGATATTCCACGAGGAGTCGCCATACGGTCAAATACTCCGGGGACGTACCCAGTGATGGCATGGACGTCGTAGAGGGGAAGCTGTTCTTCCAGGGAAGGCTGCAGAAGGCCTGCGTGGGAATAGAGGAAGGGCGAATCGTCAGCGTGAGGAAGGTGCTCAAGGGGGACGAGCACTTCGACTTCGGAGACCGCCTGGTGCTCCCGGGGGCGATCGACCCGCATGTTCATTTCCGGGATCCCGGGCTCACCGGCAAGGAGGACTTCTCTACCGGCTCGCTCTCCGCTCTGCACGGTGGGGTGACCTGCGTTCTGGACATGCCGAACACCGTTCCGCCGGTCATCGACGCTTCCTCTTTGAGGGAAAAGCGCGAGGCGATATCCGGCCGTTCCTGGATCGATTACGGGTTGTTCGCCGGCATCGCCCCCGGCACGGACGTTCAGTCTATGGGCAAGTGCGTAGGGTACAAGATCTTCCTGGGCTCGTCCACGCAGAGCGTGCTGCTGAAGGAGGAGAAGGACCTGGTCAGGGGATTGGAGGCCGTAGGAAAGGCCGGGCGTCCCGTCAGCGTGCATGCCGAGGAGGACGCCATGCTGTTCCGGGGTGAGGAGCGTTCCTTGCGCGACCACGAGGAATGCCGTCCACGCCAGGCGGAGCTGGCGGCCATCGAGAGACTGAAACGATATCATCGCCTGGCCCGGATCAACGTGTGCCACGTGAGCTGCCTGGAATCACTGTCATCATTGAAGGGAAGCGGGATGACCTTCGAGGTCACCCCGCACCATATGCTGCTCGACGCGAGCATGGACCTGGGGGCCTGGGGGAAGGTCAATCCTCCGTTGAGGCGAAAGGCCGATCGCGAGGCGCTCTTCCAATCCTTCTGTCGGGGAGAGGTGCCCATGTTGGCCACGGACCATGCCCCTCACGCCCATGAGGAAAAGGAACGGGACTTCGGCGAGGCCCCCTCCGGGCTTCCCGGCGTGGAGACGGGATTCGCCATGATGCTAGCCTTGGTAAAAAAAGGCTTCCTGTCCCTGGACGTTCTGCTCAGGTCGGCCTGCTATAACCCAGCCATGACCTTCGGGTTGAACAAGGGGGAGATCGCGGAAGGACGGGACGCTGACCTGGTGGTGATCGACCCCCGGGATGTGACCGCGATCAAGGGGAGGGAGATGCACAGCAAGTGCGGCTGGACGCCTTACGAAGGTAGGGAAGCGCTGTTTCCCCAGGCGGTGTTCCTCAGGGGGAGGCTGGTCCTCAGGGACGGCTCGACCCTGGCCGAGTGCAAGGGAAGGGAGGTATCGCATGCTTAATGGACCGCTGCCTTTGGACCTCAGTGAGCTGGAAGGAAGACGATTCGTTTGCCAGGACCCTTGCAAGCTCTGCTGCCTGTGCCAGCCGGAGTGCCTGCCCGGGGAGGTGGACTTCTTCAAGAAGAACTACCCGAGCCGCCTGGTGCTGAAGAAGGACCCCCACCGGCATTACGCCCTCGCCCTGAAGAAAGGGCAAGGATCATGTTCGTTCCTGCAAGCTGGAAGGTGCGAGGTCTACCCTCACCGCCCTCATTTCTGCCGACAGTTCCCCTTCCACATCCACGTGGGATCGAGAGCGCAGGTGGAGCTGGACCTCAGCTGCCGCGGGGTCTGGCTCGACAAGGGCGATGACGCCATGGCCGAAGGCCTGAAGCTGGTCCAGGATAACGAGGCGGAGATAAGGCGGACCCTGAAGGAATCCGTCCCGGTGTACCGGGAGTTCACCCTCAACTGCCTGGAGGCCGGGCTGGACGTGGACGTGGGCAAGGCCCGCTCCCAGGTGGCCGCCCGTTTGGACGAGCTTACCGACCTTCGGCTCATCGCCTCGCTTTTGGAGGGGAGCGTGGAGGAGGACGAGCTCTCCATCGCCGGTCTCAAGGCGAAGCCAACGCTGGACGGGAAGACGATGAACGAGCTCTCGCACTCCGCCTTGGAGATGGTAACCGATTCCATGGCCGCGGACGAACTGTTCCAGGCCCCGGTGTACTGCGCCCCGGACGGCAGCTGGAACCTCTTCCGGGTTCTGGGCCAGAAGGTCGAGTGGCACGTCATGGACACCGAGGGGGATGTTCGTAAAAAGGACGAGCTCCCGATCAAGGACATCCGGCTGAAGCAGCCCGAAGGCCGTGACCGCCAGGTACTGCGTGATTATCTCAAGATACTCAACAACCGGGACAGCTTCATGGGCTACGCGTTCTACCTGATTGACGATTACGATTACGAGGACCCTTGGCCGAACGTGTACGGCGGCGTGCTCTCCACCTCCGTCCTGGACCTGCTCTGGAGAACGTCCCTGATCGCGGCCTTCTTCCCCGGGATGAAGGACGGGGAGCGCATGAAGGAAGGGATAATATTCTACGACATGGACCGCTTGGACGCGCCGACGTTGGGGGCATTCATATGACTGGCTGTCACGGACGGAATACTGGAGCACAAAAACTTCATATAGTGAACGCTCATTCGCACGGTAAGGTGAAGTGAGCATGCAGAAACCTCTGAATGTCCTCAACCAGGCGATAAACAACCAGGTCATCGTCACGTTGAAGGGCAACCGCGAGTACCGTGGGGTGCTGGACGGGTACGATCCCCACATGAACCTGGTGCTCAAGAACGCGGAGGAGCTGATCAACAGCGAGGTCGTCCGCAAGCTCACCGTAGCCATTGTCCGCGGAGACAACGTAATTTACATCTCACCCTGAGGTTACTCTTATGACGAAAGGTACGGCATCACACGGAAAGATGGGAGACAAGAAGACGCACGTCCCCTGCCGCAGGTGCGGAAGGCGGGCCTACAACATACGCGCTTCCTTCTGCGCCTCCTGTGGCTATGGCAAGACCGCCACCATGAGAACGTATAATTGGGCCAAGACCCATTGACGTTCGAGGTAGCTCCCTTGGAGGATGACCGTCCGAAGCATTTTTGCGGAGTCGTCGGCATGGCCCTGGAGGGCGATGCCGTTCCCCAACTGAAGAAGGCGTTGCGGATCATCCAGCACCGTGGCCAGGAGGCCGCGGGCATAGCCGTCTACAACGGCAAGACCATTTCGTATCATAGGGGAATGGGACTGGTCCATGAGGTTTTGGCCGGCCGGCAGTACAACAGCCTGGTAGGCAACCTGGGCATCGGTCATGTCCGTTACTCCACCTCCGGCTCGTCCTGCGCGGAGAACTGCCAACCCATCACCGTTACCACTAAAGAAGGCGATCTGGCCCTCGCTCACAACGGCGACATAGTCAATGCCGCCTCCATACGCACCAAACTGCAATCGGAGGGCTGGGCGTTCCTGACCTCCACCGATTCCGAGATAATCGTCCGCATAATGGCCACTGAGCTGTCCATCAGTCCCGATCCGATACGGGCCATCAAGACGGTCATGAAGACGCTTGAGGGCGCATACTCCATCGTCATGATGCTGGGCGGACGCATCTTCGGTTTCCGCGATCCGTTCGGCTTCCGGCCATTGTGCCTGGGCAAGCTCCCCGGCGGCTATGTTCTGGCCTCCGAGGGTTCCGTCTTCGATGTCCTCCGCGGGGAGTTCATCCGGGACATCCTTCCGGGCGAGATAGTGGAGATCACTCCCAATGGGATCACCTCCACCCGGACCCCGGCCGCGCCGCACCGGGCGCACTGCATGTTCGAGTGGGTTTACTTCGCCCGCCCGGACGCGGTCATCGACGGACAGGAAGTATACCGCGTCCGCACCAGCATCGGGCACATCCTGGCCAAGGAGCAGCCGGTGGAAGCGGACGTCGTGGTTCCAGTTCCCGACTCCGGTCGTGCGCACGCCCTGGGATACGCGGAAGGCTCCGGCATCCCCTACGCCGAGGGGTTCATGAAGAACCGCTACATCGAGCGGACCTTCATCCTTCCCGATCAATCCCAGAGGGACGAGGGTGTGCTGCTGAAGCTCAATCCCATCCGTTCCACGGTGGCCGGCAAGAGGGTCGTGATCGTGGACGATTCCATCGTCCGTGGAACTACCATGCTCAAGATCGTGCAGATGACCAGGAGGGCCGGCGCCAAGGAGGTCCATGTGCGCATTGGATGTCCGCCAGTGATCGCCCCCTGCTTCTATGGCGTGGACATGAAGACCAGGGAGCAGTTCGCCGCTTTGAACCGCACCCCGCAGCAGATCGCCGAACTGATCACCGCCGACTCGGTCGGTTACATCAGCCAGGCCGGTTTGGTCGAGGCCTTGCAGATCCCGGAGTCCGAGCTCTGTCTGGCCTGCGTGAACGGCGAGTACCCGACGCGCATAGTCGGGGAGAAGATGCGTTTCCAGAAGACCCTAGAGGTCTGATGCGTTCGGCTGCAATAATCAGCCGGTAAGCATTATTATCTCCTGGAAATATTGCTGAGCATGGGTAACAAGGTGCGTAGGGACCGCCCGCTCGGCGTGACCATCATCGGCGTGCTGCTGTTTCTTTTCGGATTGTTCATGATATTGGGGGGCATCACCGTGGGCGCCCTGGGGGACCTTGAGGGTCTAGACCTGGCCGTCGAAATGGTCGCCCTGGTCATGGGCATCATCTACCTGATAGCGGCCTTCGGCTTCTTCAAGGGCTGGGTTTTCGTCTGGCTGCTGACCATGATCGTGGTCATCATCGGCATCATCTGGAACATCCTGTCCTGGGTCATCGGCGGGCTGGAGATGGGAGAGGTGGGAAGCCTTCTGATAGGCCTGATAATCCCGATAATCATCGTGCTGTACATGAATAGCAGCAACGTGAAGGCCTTCTTCCGCCGCAGCTGAAACCATTTCCTTCATTCCCTTTTTTATCCTGAACGGGAAAGGCCAGCCCGGGAGACTAAGATAAGATTAAATAGAGAAAATCGCTTTGCCAATTCCACTGGGCAGGTAGATCAGCTGGAAGATCGCTACCTTGGCATGGTAGAGGCCGGGGGTTCAAATCCCCCCCTGTCCACTTCTCTCTAACTTTTATCACACCGAGAACAGGTTCGTGCTCAGATACTTCTCGCCCCGGTCGGCGAATATGGTCACGATGGTGCCCGAGTCTATCCGTTTGGCTATCTCCGCCGCCGCGTACATGGCCGCCCCGCTGCTCATTCCCACGAAGATACCCTCCTGCTTGACGATCTGGCGAGTCATCTCGTAAGCTGCTTCCGTCTCTACCATTATGGTGATGTCTATCTTGCTCTCATCATAGATGGCCGGCACGATGGCCTCCTCCATGTTCTTGAGGCCCTGGATGTAATGCCCTTTGACCGGGTGGGCGCTCACGATCTTGATGTTGGGATTGTGTTCCTTCAGAGCCTTGCCGACGCCCATGATGGTGCCCGATGTTCCCAGTGCGGACACGATATAGTCCACCTTGCCCCCGGTCTGCCTCCAGATCTCATCGCCGGTGGTCTTGTAATGGGCCATCTTGTTATACTTATTGGAGAACTGGTCGGGCATGAAGTATTTGTCTGGATTTTCTTTCACCAGTTTCTTCGCTAAACGAATAGCTCCGTCCGTTCCGTCCTTGGCCGGGCTGAGAGTGACCGTTCCGCCGAAGGCCTTGATCATCTGTCTCCTCTCTACGGAAACGGCCTCACACATCACGATCTCCACGCCGTATCCCTTGATCGCGCCGATCATGGCCAGGGCCACGCCGGTGTTACCGGAGGTCGGCTCGATGATGGTCTTCCCCTTGCTCAACTTCCCTTCCTGCTCGGCCTGCTCGATCATGGCCAGGGCGATGCGGTCCTTGATGCTGCCAGTAGGGTTGAACCCCTCCACCTTGGCCAATATGGTGACGTTAGGATTGGGGTTGAGCTTGTTGATCTTGACCAAAGGTGTATTACCGATCGACTGGAGTATGTGTTCCTTGTAATCGGGGGTAGGGGGTTTCATAATCAGCTCTCCGGATGTGAACGGTGAGATTAATAATAACTATATCTCAGATGGTGAGCTAATCGAGTTATCGTTTACATGAAGTGAGAAGGGATTTTGACCCATCCTTCACTTGCTCTATCCGTCCTCAGTATGAACGGTTCCGCGGTTCCCATGAAAAATATATTGATCGAACGGGTTGATGAGAGCCAGCCCATTCGACCTCTCTCACACTAATGGCTGACGACCTTGGGAAGCTTCTTGGCCTGGGCGATCCACTTCTCCACCATCTTCTCGGTGGGAGTGCGCCTTACCAGCTTCTTTTTGGCGTTCACCTCTTCCATCTTCGCCACCAGATTGGCCGCCTTCCTAGTGGCCAGCTCGGGAACGGTATCCACTCCCGACTCCTCGAGCAGTTCTGAGTATTCCGAACCGATGCCCTTCACCCGGAACAGGTCAGCGTGGTTGGTCCAGGTAAGAAGGTCCTCCTTCTTTAGCCCGGTCTTCTTGGAGACCTCCTCGCGCCCCTTAGATCCGGCGCATTCCACCAGGAGCTTCTCCACGGTCAATATCCCTGCCTTGGCCAGCTTCTCGCTTATGGCCGGCCCGATCCCCTCGATCTCGGATATCTTGGTCATTGCCTTCCTCTAACCTTTTCACCCCATCCCAACTTGTAACAATTGAATAGACCTAAAGACTATATATTATCAATTTAGAGAATAACGTTCTTGAAGGGAACCGATCTGCGATAAGTGACAAATAGTCCAGATATCCCTTTCACCGCAGAACCCGATGATCATCGACAGTCACGTCCATCTCTGGCTACGGGACCACCTCCCTGACGCCATGGTCCGCATGTACCTTGAACCGCTGGCAGCCTTGGAAGGGCTGATGGACTGGGACGTGCAGACGGAGACGGTCTGGCCGGAATACACCGTGGACGCCGGGAAGATACTGGAAACGCTAGACGCCGGAGGCGTGGATAAAGCGGTCGTATTGCCAATAGATTTCAATCTGGTGGAGAAGGCTAGACTAGACGTGAACGAGTACAACACCTGGGCCTTCGAGACCTGCGCGCAGGCCGCCGACCGTCTCATCCCTTTCATAGGAGTGGACCCTCAGAGGGGCGAGCAAGCGCTACAGATCCTGGACCACTACGTCAAGAGGTATGATGCCAGAGGCGTGAAGCTCTATCCCTCCACCGGATGGTATCCCAACGAGGATAGGGTCAAACGATTCCTAGACCGGGTGGACGAGCTGGGATTGGTCATCATTACCCATGCCGGGGCGGCCTGGGGCTCGCTGGAGGAAAAGTACAGCGAGCCCGCCTTCTGGACGGAGGTCCTAAGGCGATACCCGGACACCAACATCGTCCTGGCCCATCTGGGCGGAAGGTGGAGGCAGCAGGCCTACCAGATGTGCAGGGAGTTCCCGAACTGCTATACCGATTGCTCGGCCCTGCAGGGGTGGCTTCCATCCAATCCAGGGACGGCGATCTCCCGGCTGAAGGAGCTTGCCTCCACCATTCCTGACAAGGTGTCCTTCGGTTCCGACTTCCCGCTCTTCGAGCTGAGCTACACCACCCCGCTCTGGGCCCACTTCGTGAAGACCCAGCCCTGGGCTGATGAGGATACTAAAGAGAAACTTCTGGGCAGGAACATGCGGAAGGTCCTTGGCCTCTGAGGGCAGCAAAACGTATTCAAGCCCGAACTCGATGCATCCCAGCGATGATGATCGACGGCCACGTCCACATGTGGCTCCGGCCCATGTACCCTGACGTCATAATCAATGCCTATCTCGAACCATGGCTGGCCATGTCCGAGTTCCTGGACATGACCAAGGAGATCGAGGAGAGCTTCCCCACCTCCGAGGTGCGGCCTGAGCTCCTGGTCGAGTCAATGAAGCAGTCGGGAGTGGACCGTTCGGTCGTCCTTCCCTTGGATTTCGGTCTGGTGCAGGAGCCGAAGGTCGGAGTGGAGGAGTTCAACGACTGGATATTCGAGTCATCGGCGAACTACCCGGACAAACTGATCCCGTTCATGGGCATCGATCCCGGCCGGGGCGAGCAAGCCATCCGCCTGATGCGCAAATATTATGCCAAATACGAGCCGAAGGGCATCAAGATCTACCCACCGAACGGCTTTTACCCTTACGAGGAGAGGCTGGAACCTTTCTGGAGGGAGGTCCAGGACATGGGTCTGGTGGTGGTCAGTCATGCTGGTGCCAGTTGGGGTCCCCTGGATGAGGAGAAGAGCCGACCTATACACTTCCGAAGGGTTCTTGACAAGTATCCCGATCTCAAACTGGTAATCGCCCATCTGGGCGGCAAGTACCGGGCGGACACCTACGAGCTGGCCAGGGAGTACGATAACCTATACACCGACTGCTCGGCGCTGCAGGGCTGGCTCCCGGCCGAGCCTCAGACGGTAAAGGACCGTCTGAACGAGGCCTTCTCGGTCATGGGCGACCGGATCATCTTCGGCACTGACTGGCCGCTTTTCGACCTCGCCTATCCCTACGAATCGTGGTGCTCCTTCGTCAGAGAGCAGGACATCTGTTCGGATGAGAGAAAGGAGAAGCTGCTCGGCGGGACCATGAGCAGGCTGCTAGGCCTCTGATCACTTCCACGGTTCTCCCCATCGGCCGTCGAAGAAGTTCTCGCCGACCGGTCTCCGGGGCGGCCTTTCAACCTCGGCCAGTAGTTGTTTCTCAGACAACAATGAAACATCAGTTCCAGGATAACCGCAAAAGATCAGGGTGATCAGGACATGGTCGGCCGGTATGGACAGCTTATCCTTGATCGCCAGAGCGTCGTATCCGCCGATGGGGTGGGCGATGAGGCCCAGCTCGGTGGCCCGGAGCAGCATCTCGCCCACGGCGATCCCGGTGCTGAACAGATAGTAATCGCGGCGGTCGGCGAGCTTGCAGTCGTCGTCCAGGCGTGAGCATATCACGAATATCAGTGGCGCCCTGGTCGCCCATATATTGCCTCTGGTCAGAGATGTTCGAACCGCTTCCAGGGACGCTTGGTCCCTGGCCACGATCACCCGCCAGGGTTGATTGTTGTTGCAGGAGGGAGAAAGCCGCATGGCCTCGATGAGTTCGGATATCAACCCGTCCGAGACCGGCCTCGAGTCGAACGCCCTGGTCGCCCTGCGCCTGTCCACCGCTTCCTTCACGTCCATGTTATCTGATAATGAACGTTCGGCCAGTTAATAGCATTTGCCGGAAGGTATTGGCCTTCCGGACCCGATTCGGTGCGCTCAGGCCTCTGGGGCCGCCTTCGTCCAACCATAAACCTTTAAATCGGGTGACGGTAATTGCGGAGCGTTCGGGCCCGTGGCTTAGCTGGATATAGCACTGGCCTTCTATTCCCTGGTAACGGGGGAGAGGCAAGTCAGTGGTCCCGGGTTCGAATCCCGGCGGGCCCGCCAATGAATATTCTAAAGAAAAATAAAAAAATAGCGAGGAGGGCTCTCAGAGCTCCTCCAGAGCCTCCTTTCGCTCCTTCTCGTACTCCTCCTGGCTGATAACGCCCCTCTTGCGCAGGTCCTCGATCTTATCGAGCTTCTCCGCGGCGCTCATCTTGGTGGGTTCGTTCATCACCACCACTGGCGTGGCATCCAGATGGATGACCGCGCTGGCGATCTTGGTGACCTCGAACGGCTTACCGACGTTCTCCCAGGAGACCGCCCCACCGCTCATCAGCTTGATGCCCGGTGATTCGTAATCGATACCCCCCTTCTCCCCGGCAGTGGCGAAGAACACGTCACCGTATCCGAATATCCTCTCGTACCAAGGCTGAATGGTGGTCACGCTCTGCACCTTCTCGATCCCGGTGTCAGCGTACCGGAGGGTGAATATGCCGTAGCGGGTGATTATCCTCTGGTCAGTGACCACGAAGAGCACCCGGCTCAGATAGATGTAGTTGATGGTCAGGAGCAGAAGGGCGAAGACCAGAGGTATCAGGTACCAATACCAGGTCAACCGCTGGTCGATGATGACGGTCCAGGTCAGTATGGCAATGCCAGCCAGCCCGCCAACCAGACCCAGCCTCTTGCGGTCGGTGACGATCATCAGAAGACAGGCCACGGCCGCTATGGCCAAAACCAGGATGTCATCGTTGCTGCTGTAGAACAGCTCCATCAGCACCAGGTAGATCAGGGCGAAGGCGGTCAGCAGCAACCCCTTGCCCATGATGATTATGGCGGCCGGCTTACCCTGCCACTTGATCTTCTCTCCTGAGATCAGATAGTCCGAGGCCGGCGAACCGCTCGCCGCTCGGGATAACAGCGATCCTCCCTTGCTCTTCCCCATGTTTCTACCCCTCGCTCAGGTCCTGGTCAGTCAGGTCCCTAGGTCCTTTCTGGCCGGGATCACGGGGGAATCATGTGCGTGCTGATTATTATAATGATTTGTAATACAGTGCCAGTTCCGGTCATGTTCTCCGGGCCGGGTGATCCGAGGAGACTCGATCCCTGTGATTTCGGACCAATGGCAAACTTGGTTCCATACATGAACTCTCCGGACCGCATGCGGGCAAAAGGTTATTAAAGACCCATTGAATCAGGGCAGCTAGTCTGGTGTGTACTGATGAAGAGAAGTTCACGCGCCTGGAAGAAGAAAGGCAAGCAGCGCTGGAAGTGGCGCAAGAAAAAGATGAGAAGGCGAAAGCACGCCCAGAAGATGCGCAAGCGTTAAAGCTGAACCAGTGGGGGTATGGGGTAACACGGTATCCTCGCGGGCTCCAGTTAATATGGAGTGATTGCTAACGGGTTTGCTGATCCGGTGATGACTAACTGGAGCGATGACCTGTTAATTCGCGTGGGGTCGCTCCCCACGTGGTGGAAACCCGCTGATCTGGGTTCAAATCCCAGTGCCCCCACCTAACCGTCTTCTAATCTCTTACTCCGGTCCTCTGGCCGGCGCCTTCTCTTTTTTTATTCCTTTACTCAGATTATCAATTAACGAACCTGTCTATAATACCTTTATAAAAAGCCCTCTTCATCGGACCTCGATTCAATCATGTTCACGGGATCGCCAGAACGGATGGGGCGTGACGGTCTCCGATGATGCGATGCATCTACGTTGACGACGAGGAGGCTCTCCTCGATATAGCCAAAGAGTTCCTGGAATTGGAGGGTGACATATCGGTCGATACGGTATCCTCCGTCGAGACCGCCCTCAAACTGATCTCCGGGACCACCTACGACGCCATCATCTCCGATTACCAGATGCCGGAGATGGACGGCATCAGGTTCCTGAAGCGAATTCGCTCCGAAGGGATAGAGATCCCTTTCATTCTGTTCACTGGCCGAGGGCGCGAAGAGGTGGTCATCGAGGCCCTTAAGAACGGCGCCGACCACTACATCAAGAAGGGTGGAGACCCGATGGCGCAATACGCCGAACTGGCCAATCTGGTCCGCCAGACCGTCCGTCGCAAGGAGGCCGAGGAGGCCATACGCTACAATGCTATTCGGTTTAGGGCGCTAATCGAGAACACCCGCGACCTGGTGACCATAATCGACTGGTCCGGGTTCATCATCTATTCCAGCCCCTCTACCAAGAACGCCCTCGGTTACACCATGGAAGAGGTCCGGGGACGCAGCGTTTTCGATTACCTGCACCCAGACGACCGGTACATCGAGGACATCATGATGTACAGTGCCCAGAGGGATAAATGCGGTCTGCCCGCCGAGTTCCGCCTCCGGGCCAAGGACGGTAATTATCGCTGGTTCCGCGGCAGCGCCTCTGGGTACCTCGACGAGAAGGACCGGCGGCAGGTCATCCTCTACGCCTGGTACATAGACGACCGCAAGAGCATCGAGGACGAGCTGGTGGCCAGAGACCAAGCGTATCAGGGGATCATGGAGCATCTAGAGGAGATGGTCTTCATGCTCGATGAGGTGGGCCGGTTCCTCATGGTCAATAACACCCTATGCAATTTCTTCGGCCGATCGCGGGACGAAATGCTGGGGACACCGGCCACCGACATCGCCGCCCCCTCCAGCCAGGAGCTCATGTTCTCGGTGGTGATGGGCAAGCTCAACGGGCATCATGCCAAGACCCGACACAGATATAAGGTCCTGGATGCCGGTGGCGATGAGGTGGAGATCGAGGTCACCTCCTCGGTCATCGTGGCCAACGGTCTCAAGCGGATCCTGGGTGTAGCGGTACCCAGGGGCCTATGTCATCAGAACGATAGCGCATAGAACGAATGGCAAAAAGACCCGGTCGGTCCGTGACCATTGCCGTTCGAGCGCCGCCCTGGAAAGAAGTGCTACTTATGCGTATCGATGTCCGGGGCTCACGCCGTCTGTAACTCGGATTCGAAGACCGAACCGGGTGGACCAGCATAGCTGTTAATTTCACAATAACGATACAACTAAGGCGTAAGCTTTATATTCAGCAACTAATCCGGAATATGGGAGTTCCCCGCGGACCTTCTCCAACTTCCCCACCATTAACGTTTTGCGGGGGCTCCTTTACTTTTACTTTTATTTGATATCTCTCCAGGGGAACCTGCCCTTGATCGCCGAGATCACCCGCAGGTCCCTGGCCAGTCTTTCGCTCAGCACGGAGCCGTCCGGCACGCTCACCCGCACCCTCTCGTTCTTGTAATCATCCACGTTCTTGCCCATCCATTCCCCCTTCACCCGTATCCCGGTGCCCTTGAGGGTCAACGAGGTATGCAGGATGCTCAGGTCGTACAGCAGCTCGGTCATCAGCCAAGGGTCGTAAGCCATCGTCGAGGGCACCTCGTAAGGATAGCTGATCAGGAGCGAAGGCACCTTGTGGGCGTTGGCGTGCGCCCTGGTCTTGTCGTCATTGGTCAGGAACAGCACGTCCACCCGCTGTTCGAACATCTCCGACGCCACGGAACGGAGCATCTCATCGTCCCGGGCCTCCCGGTCCTCCACGAACGCGCCGCCCTGGGCCGACCAGCAGTTGTAGCTCTGCTTCATCGCCACCACCTCCGCCTGCCCGTTCAGCGCCTTCCGCCCGTTCTTGTTGAGGCAATTGAAAAGATCGTCGGCCACGCTCCGGTCGCGCACCGCCCGGCGGAGCTCCTCCACGTCCCTCCGATCATACTTCCTCCCTACGCGGCGGGAGAGCTCCTCCTCGACCATGGACGGTATCAGCACCTGCACCTTCTGGGGATCGAACGACCTCACGTTGCAGCCTCTTCCCGCTAGCAGCAGACGGGAGAACAACCGGCGGTAAAGGAGGTTGGTGTCCACCCCGAAGCACATCTGGCGCGGGAAGCGGTACGGATCTCCGCGCCTCTCGTTCAGACGGTAGATCTCGGTCATCAGGGCGTCCAGGTTGGTCGGGGGCATGAAGAGCGAGGATTGCAGCGCCTCGCGCAGGTCCAGAAAGGTCGGCAGGTCCCTGACCAACTGCTCCCCCAGGGAGGCCGCGACCTTGGCGTACGCCTCGTCGTAATCCCTCTCCCTGGCCACCCACTGCACCGCCTGTCGGTCCAGGTCCAGTGCCAGAAGGTCAACGTCGAGCAGGTCCGAGCGCACGATGAGGTTGCCCTTCCCGGCCATCATGGCCTCGTTGAGCACGACGGTGATGAACTCTTTGTCCACCTCCATCAGCGCACCTCCTTCAAAAGGTCGTGAGAGCTCTGCAGGTCCAGCGGTATCTCCAGATAGGGCCGGGAGGCGTTCTGCAGGGATTCGATGTACAGATAGAAGATGTGGTCGACCTTGACCTTCCCCGCCCCGATGACCGTGCCCAGTACGGTGGCCTTGGTGCCCGGGGTGACGTCGACAGCGACCTCGCTGCCCCTGTTATTCTCCTCTCCAATGATCTCGTTGACCTTCCTACCGATCTCCTTGACATCATTCGCCGGGACGTCGACCAGTACCACCTCGGCCGGAGAACCATGCTCCTTCAGCAGCACAACGAGCATCTCCCTGGCCATCTGTCCCCGGGCGGCCTCGCAACCGACGGTCAACACGTAGACCTTGTCCGGCAGGTAATCGAACTGGCGGATGTTGGACCAGACGGAGTTGAACAGCCCCCAGACGCTCCGTCCCATCATGGTCAGCAGGACCTTGCCCATGGCTAAGCCATGGGGATGCGTAATTTATTAGCCTTTCCTTTATTTAATCAGCGCAGCTATGGCCGCCTGGGTCTCCTGCGGGCTGGCGGTGGTGTTCACCAGGTGCACCCGGGATTGAGAAAGGAATTGCCGGAAGAACCGTTCCCGGACCTCAGCCTTACGCTCGTCCCGCACCATCTGGTGAGGATTGCACAGATCGTTGGCCTTAAGGTACTGCCAAGCCTCCTCCGGGTCCAGCTCCCGGACCAGGGTGGGGTCCTGACGGTCGCGCTTCAGCAATACCACCTCGTGTATGGTGGTCAGGGGGACGACGGAACCCTTTCCGGTGACCCAGCGCACGTTGACCACCGCCCTCTGGCGATTGTCGAACTTGGCCTTCTCCACCAATCCACGGTATTCATCCCAGATGTTGCCGATGTCCGCATCTATGTAGCAGTTCTTCTCCGAGCCGTAGGCCACCGGGCGTCTTTCCGAAAGGCGTACGAAATACCAGTCGTCCGTCACCAGCCGGGCGTCCTTGGAGCGCAGCAGCCCCCAGGAATGGGTGGTCTTGCCGGTCTTGGACGGGGCGATCAGGGTCATGCCTTTCCCATTGATGTCCAGGGCGGCGCCGTGCACCGAGTGGACCTGGTGCTCATCCTCCAGGATGTCCCCGGCCAGCGCCAAGGCCACGCTCTTGATCCACCCGTAATAGTCGAAGTTGAAGAGGAAGGCGGTCTTCGTGTTCGGTTCGAACAGCACCTCCAGGGAACGGTCCGAATCCTCCAGGCAGATCAACCGTCCGTGCGAGCGGACCGTCTCGGACATGGAGTAGAAGTTGTCCTCCCACATGTCCTTGACCGAGCTGCTCAGGGTGTATAGCTTGATGCAGCAGCCGCTGATGTCGGCCTTGGCGGTGTGGAACGGATACGAGGAGTATTGCTCGTAAAGCAGGTCCTTCTCCTCGTACGATATCAGCTTGACCGGGTAGCTCATGAGCGGGGGAACGTGTTACTGGCAATTCAAGCTAACGCCGTTCCCGTTCGATCCGGCCCTCATCAGCTTGTATTCGATGCTGTCGGTGAGGGCCATCAGTGACGCCTCGATGATATTGCCGGACACGCCTATGGTCGTCCAGGTCTGCACGCCGTCGGTGGAGGTTATGAGCACCCGGACCTTGGCCGCCGTTGCCTCCTTACCATCGATGACCCGCACCTTGTAATCTATCAGGCGCACTTCCTTCAGTACCGGGTAGAACCGTTCCAACGCTTTACGCAGAGCCCGGTCCAAAGCGTTCACCGGCCCGTTGCCGTCGGCGGCGGTATGCTCCAGGGTGCCGTCCGAATCCACGACGCGAACGGACGCTTCCGAGGTCATGACATCCCCGGTCACGTCCATGAAGGTGCGGAACCCCTCCAGCCGGAACGGTGAGGTGTTCTCCCCCTTCAGCTTGCGTATGAGCAGCTCCAGGCTGGCCTCGGCCGCCTCATACTGGAAACCCTCCGCTTCCCGGTGTTTCATCAGTTCCAGGATGGAACGCCCGCCGTCCTTCTCGGTGTCGATGCCCATCTCCCCGGCCTTGGCCATGATGTTGGAGACGCCAGAAAGCTCGGAGACCAGTATGCGGCGCTGATTGCCCACCAGCTTCGGCTCCACGTGCTCGTACGTACGAGAGTCCTTCAGCACCGCGCTGACGTGGATGCCGCCCTTGTGGGCGAAGGCGCTCTTCCCCACGTAAGGTGCCCTGGGGTCCGGGGACACGTTGGCCATCTCGGCCACGAAGTGAGAGAGCTTGGAGAGCTGCTCCAGGTTCTTGACGCCGGTGTCCACCTTCATCTTGAGGACGAGGTTGGGGATTATCGAGCAGAGGTTGGCGTTGCCGCAGCGTTCGCCCAACCCGTTTATGGTCCCCTGTACCATGGATGCCCCGGCCTCCACCGCCGCCAGGGAGTTGCCTACGGCAAGCTCTCCGTCATTATGGACATGCACGCCTATCGGCACCTTCATCTCCTTGCGCACTTTGGAGACCACCTCACCGACCAAGCTGGGGAACGCCCCCCCGTTGGTGTCGCACAGGCACAGCCATTCCGCACCGGCGTTCTCCGCTTCATGGAGCACTTTCATCGCGTAATCTGGATTGTTCCGGTGCCCGTCGAAGAAGTGCTCGGCGTCGAAGATCACCCGCCGCCCCTTCTTCTTGAGGTACGCGACGGTGTCGTGCACGATGCGCAGGTTCTCCTCCAGGGACACCTGCAGGGCCTTCTCGACATGCAGGTCCCAGGACTTGCCGAACACGCTGACCCATTCGGTCTTGGTGTCCAGCAGCGCTTCCATGCCCTTGTCCTGTTCCGGCCGGACCCCGGGGCGATGCGTGGAACCGAAGGCCACCAGCTTCCCGTTCTTCAGCTTGACCTTCTGGGCCGCTTTGAAGAAGGCCTTGTCCTTGGGATTGGAGGCCGGATATCCGCCCTCGATGAAATCGATCCCGAAGGCGTCCAGGCGTTCCAGGATCTCCAGCTTGTCCTCGGTGGAGAATGATACTCCCTCGGTCTGCGCGCCGTCACGCAATGTGGTGTCGAAGATACTAGCCCTGGCGGGCAATAAATAAATCCCACCCGTTGTTTGATTTCGGCATTGAGATACCTCAGGTAAGGTGTGCTTTATCATGGCACGACCTATTTAACCTTGCCGTTCAGGAGACAGGCGTTCCTCTTCAGCAGGCCGACCAGGTCGCTCATGATCGCGCTGGCCGTCTCCTTCCTTCCCGCGCCCCGCCCGGTCACGGTGATCGCCCCGGCCAGGTCGGTGTGCATGTGCAGCACGTTGAGCGTTCCGGAGATGGATAACGGGTGACCCAGGGGCACCATCCGCGGCGAGACCTCCACGCCTCCGCCGTTGACCTCCCCGATGAGGCGGATGACCTTTTTCTCCTTAGCGGCCAGCTCCACCGCTTCCTGGGTGATGCGGCGGATACCGGTTCGCCGGACATCGTGATAGGTCACGTCCAAGCCCATGATGGCGTTGGCCAGGATGGCCAGCTTGCTGGCGCTGTCGATACCGTCGATGTCATAGCTGGGGTCCGTCTCTGCGTAGCCCATCTCCTGTGCCTCCTTGAGCACGTATTCGAAGGGGAGTCCCTCCTCGCCCATGCGGGAGAGTATGAAGTTGCAGGTGCCGTTGAGAATGCCCTTCATCGACTCCACCTTCTCGGCCATGAGCAGTTCCCGGGAAAGGTTGATTATCGGGGTGGCGCCACCGACGGTGGCCTCGAAGCGCAGCTCCACACCGTTCTTCCTGGACAGCTCGTCCAGGGTCCGGTACTTCAGGGCCAGCGGGCCCTTGTTGGAGGTGACCACGTCCCGGCAGCATTCCAGGGCGGTACGGATGTTGGTGTAGCCCGGCTCAGCGTTCTCGATGTTGGTGGGCGTCATCTCCACCAGCACATCAAAGTCCAGTTCGCGCAGCATCTCCGCCACGCTCTTCGGCCTGGTCTTCCCCAGTCCCTTGCCAGATTGTTTCCTGGCCACCAGCTCCAGGGGCTTCAGGCCCTTGGGGTCCATGGCGTAGGTCATGGAATCGAAGGCGGCCACGATCTTGAGGTCGGTGCCGAACCGGTCAAAGATGAAATCCTTCTTCATGGCCACCGCTTCGGCCACACCTTGGCCGACGGTGCCGAATCCCACGAGGGCGAGGCGCATGTCACACCCCCATCCCGCGGATGAGAAGGAAGTCGTTCCGTTTGCTCCTCGCCTTCAGGTAGTCATCGATATCTCTTACCCGGTCCTTGTTGCGGACGTTGACCAGCAGCAGCACGGATTTATTGGCCGTGCTGGTAGAGAGCGAGTACTGGAGGTCGATGGTCTCCACTCCCTCCATCTTCTCGATGCCTTCGGTGATGGACCGCAGGGTGGAATGTGCCAGATCGCCAACCATAAGGTACTCGGCGGCGAAGGTGCGGAGTATCTCGCCCATCTTGACCACCTCCACGCCCCTCTCCTTCCAGGCGGAGAAGATGGCGTCAAGGGACCTCTGGTCCTTGTACTCGAAAGTTAGGTTGACGGATATGCGCCCTCCGGTGACCAGGTCGTGGTTGTGCACCACTCCCACTATGTTCCCCTCGTTGACCGATATCGGTTCCAGGGCTTTGATCAACTGCCCCGGCACATCCTTCAAGCGCAGATCCACGTTGACCCTCATCTGGTCATCTCCTCAATATATGGGCAAATTGCCAATCAGCGGTGCCCGGCCACATATAAGGGTTCGATTATGTAATGCTTTCAATCCACAGTGTCCGGGGGCAGGAGAAGGAACGGAAAATGGCGCCGAGGGGGAGATTTGAACTCCCGAGGCGTTGCCGCCACGAGCTAGCTGGCGGAAAGTTTCCAGGCTCGCGCCTTACCGGTCTGGGCCACCTCGGCACTCCAGCGGCGATAACCGTGGGCTCATTTAAAACTATTTGCCTCGAGGTTCAGCGCAAACTGCCCAGGGAGTCCCGGATGGTCGGCCTGGCCCTCCTGGCCGGTTCGGTCTGGAGCATATCGACGTCAACCACTTCCACCGACTCCCGCAGGTAAGGCAGCTTGGCCAACAGCCGTCCGCGGGCGTCGTAAGCCTGGCTTCCGCCGAAGAACACCATGTTGCGCTGGTTCCCCACGTTGTTTACGTACGCTATCGGACAAGTGTTCTCCACCGCTCTTGCCGGGATCATCCTCTCGAAGGGCATCCTCGAGGTGACCGGCGAGGCGGCCAGGCATAGAAGGAGGTCCGCTCCCTGCATGGCATAGGCCTTGGTGATCTCCGGGAAGAACAGGTCGTAGCAGATGCACACCCCGACCCCCCGGCCGCGGAAATTGAACATGGCCGGGGATTGTCCCGGGGTGAAGTACAGCCCCTCCTCGAAGGGACCGAAGTTGGCCGGGTGCAGCTTGTCGTAGCGCTGCGCTCGCCCGTCCGGTGTCACCAGCACCGCGCTGTTGGTGATGAGCCCATGGCTGCAGGGATCGTTCAAAGGCATCCCGAAGACCACCGCCTTGCCGGTGCGGTCAGCCAGTTCCATCACGTAGTTGACGGAATCCCCGTCGATGTCCTCGGCCAGGTTGACGAAGCGGTCCCTCACCATGTACCCGGTGACATACGTTTCGGGGAAAACGAAGAGGTCGGCGTCCGCCCCCTCGACCGCGTCGGTCATGTTCTTGAGGTTCCTCACCTTGTCGCCGACAGCGCTTCTTAGCTGGCAAAGGGCCAATCGCATGAGGTGTAGGATTGAGGCGAACGGTATTCAACCTTTGCCAGAAAGACAATTATTAAACGGGAGGGCATTATCCTATCCGATGCCGCAGTTGAAGGAGCTCACCGTAGAGGTCATCCAGGAGTTCATAAGGACCCAGTTCATCGAGTCTGGGGCCTCCGGGGTGGTGGTCGGCCTTTCCGGCGGCATCGATTCCGCAGTGGTCACCAAGCTCTGCGTGGATGCCATAGGGGCGGATAAGGTGCTCAACGTGTTCCTGCCTTCTCCAAGCACGCCCAAGCAGGACCTGCAGGACGTTCAGGAGATGTCCAAGGCCTGGGGGACCACGCTGTTGGTCTATGACATAGGGCAGCTGCTGAAGGCCTATCACAAGATGATGCCCGGTTCCGATAGGAAGGAGGTGTCCGGGAACCTTATGGCCCGGATCAGGATGACCGTTCTGTACGCCCATGCCAATCTGGACGGGCGATTGGTCATGGGCACCGGGAACAAGTCCGAACTTCTCATGGGCTACTTCACCAAGTACGGGGACGGCGGGGCGGACCTGCTGCCGATCGGCGACCTCTATAAGACCGAGGTAAGGGAGCTGGCCCGAGCGATCGGAGTTCCGGAGAAGATAATCGAGAAGGAACCCTCGGCCGGGCTCTGGGAGGGCCAGACGGACGAATCGGAGATGGGCATAGCCTACGACGACCTGGACATGGTCCTTTCCGGGATAGAGGACCAGCAGTCCCTGGATGTGATCTCGAAGAGGACCGGCGTACCCATGGCTCTGGTGGAGATGGTGGCGTCGAAGCACGTAGCTTCCAGGCACAAGAGGCGCCTGGCCCTTATACCAAAACTAGGCAACCGGACCATCGGCTGCGATTGGCGCGAGTGATCAGAGCGATCGGGTAACTTCCGCGACGAAACGGTCCGGGTCGGTCACGTCGAAGATGACCACGTCCACCTTCTTCCAGAATACGGCTGGAACGCGCTGGGCCTCCCTCATCTCCAGGCGTATGCCGTTGGCCTTGCTGTCGGTCATGACCAGGGTCCGGTTGAAGGCGTCAAGAAGCACTCCTTCCTTGGCCTCTATCCTGTCCAGACGTTGCAGGCGCTTGACCTGGTCCATGGGCACGACCAGCTTGGAATGCCAGCCCTGTCTGATGACGATCTTTCCGTCATAGACCTCGTGGCTGGTCAGCAGCGGGGACACTCCGATGACCAGGACGGTGATCGCCAGAATGAGTCCCATGACCACGATGAACAGCAACCGCTCTTCGGGAAGAAAGGCTAGCAGCACCATCAGCCATACCGCTGCGATCATCCAAATGACCAGGTTGACGATGGCCGGTTTGCGGTCGTGCTCGAACTGCATGGCGGAAATGATAGGTGGCGGGGGGATTATTATTGCTTCCCTCCGGTGGCCATCCGTAAGGTTTAATTACGGCCATTTAATTGGGGACCCTACACGCTCCCGTAGTGTAGTCCGGCCAATCATGAAGCCCTCTCGAGGCTTCGACTCGGGTTCAAATCCCGACGGGAGCACCAATCTTCATTCTTCTGTTGGCTCAAATATTATAAGGGACATTTTCAATTCCAATTACCCTGTTTCAAACCTATCCGTACAATCCCCCAACTAGCATGTTTTAATATTCTACGCACTGTAGGAATATCTGGGACCAATACCTGAATCAACACCACGGGTCCACTTCAAAGGCTATATTCCAGATTTAAAAAAAGCCTAAGATATTAATAAAAATGGAGGGAAAAATCATGCCGCCGCATTGCGACACTCGAGATGGGCCAGTTGTAAAAGCAGCCATGAAGGCCCTGGACACTGAAAACGTGAACCTCGTTCTGATATGGGTCCAAAAAGCAGCCGAAAAGGAACTGAAGGAATCATTTGATAAAACGCTCCAGGCCAGAAAATGTGGGAAGCAAGCGAAGCAGGTCGCTGATGATTGGTTCTTTGAGACTGCCATACGTTTACATCGGGCCGGGGAGGGGGCGCCATATACCGGACTTAAACCCGCCGGGCTTGATGAAGGTCCGGTGGTCCCTCGGGCTGAGAAAGCCATCGAATCCGGAGACCCTAAGGAGGCGATTGGTTTCGTTCTTCGAACGATCGAAGAGGAGCTGCAACGGAGATTCAACCAGGTCAATGCAAAGAAAAAGTACGATGAGAACGACGTTGTCGCGGGAAGGGAATATGTCCACGCATTCATAAATTTCGTTGTCTACTCCCATCACCTTTATGCTATGGTTAAAGGCGACGGGACGAACGATGAGGAGAAGGGTGGGCACGGTCATTGAACAAGGTGATGGAACGGTGTGTTGTTGGAAATAAGGGTGAAGGCGAATCCGTTCATTCTTTTTGATGTGTGAACGCCTCTCAGTAGTAAGCAGCAAAGTCCCAGCTATCACCAGTTGCACTGTGACCTATTCTCCCAGCAACGGTATGACGGCTTAGCCACGGCGTAGGGGCCCACTGAAAAGAAGGTACCGTTCCTGCTGGCGCCGAGATGTCTCAGGCCAATGGGTGGCACCACGCCTTAGCCCGATCCAAGTTCCGGTGAACGAGGTCGCCCTGGCGTAGAGGGGGCCAGCTATCAGAATCGGGTCGTTATCGCCGATGAAGGCCTTGGAGAACGGCACACAGAGGCCGAACAGCGTGCCCGCGGTGATCACGAGCAACACTGGACCTCCTTTCATGCGGGGGTGTGGCGGAAATTAATCGGCTTTTACATCCCTAGACCAATTTACGAAGGTCGCTTCGTGACGCTATAACTATATGGCATGCATCGGACCGGGGCGGCGATCATCCTACGAACGGCACATAAAAAGGTATCAGGGCATAACTAATCGTTAACGAACTCGATGGTGAGCGGTATGCCCTTCCTGGCGTTGGACCGGGCGATCATTCCCGCCTCCACCCAGGCGGCAGTAAGCACCGCTGAGGGCGTAAGGCAGTTGGCGCTCATGTCGGACCCTAGAAACTCACGGAAGACCTTGCTCTCCGCCTTGTCGGTCAGGTCGGTCATGGACAATGGGCTGAGCCCATTCAGGAACTTTTCGACCTTGGGACATGTGCTGGTGGCCTTCACCTCGAAATCGCCGTCATCGGTCATGCTAACTTCGATGTTCGACCGGTTGTCGCAGGGGAACATGTGATATCGGACCTTCGATGTCATCTGGCAATGCTCCTATCGTCAACTGTGCAGCGCTGAGAACGGATATAAACAATTTCGAATAATTTTTAAAAGGTAAAAAATTAGCTTTTTCCAGCATCCAAATCTTAGATCTCCGCGTTCCTATCGATCGCCGGGCCGAGGTTCGGCGCTTTGAGCACGGGCTCCCCTCGCTCATCTCTCAGATGGCCATGGGAAAGGACCACCCGCCCTTCGGTAAGCATCTTTATGGTTTCCATCAGCAACGGGACCTCCCGGCTGCGCTGCCTTTCCCGGAGCGCCGCTGCCAGTTCGTCGATGGAAGTGAATTTGCCTCTCAGCTCGTTTATCTTAAACTCATCATAGGCCACGGTCGCTCCGCGGTCCAGCTCCGGGGTGCAGACGTGCACCATGGAACCATAGGTGGGATCGTCGCTCTCCGCCACCCTGCGCACTATCTCCTCCCAGGTCCCCTGATAGGTGTTGGGAAGCGCAGGGTGCAGATTTATGATATCATACTTCGAACAGGTCTCGGGGTCCAGGATCAGCATGTATCCCGCCAGTACGCCGAAGTCCATGGGGTGCTCGGAGATCTTTTCGCGCATGGCCTTGCCGTAGGCGGCTCTCCAGGCAGCGAGGTCCTTTCCCTTCAGGTCGTTGCGGAAACCGTCCGAAGGCAGAATGATGACCGGCACGCCGTCCTCTTCGGCCATCGCGATCAGCTTCGCGCGGTTGGAATTGCCTTTGACCTCCCGGTTGATAAAGACAAAGGAGAGCTTGGCGTCGATCTCACCGCTCTTTATCAATGACCTCACGGTGCTGAAGAGGCCCAGAGAACCAGGTCCCCGCCCGGTGGTGAACCAGCCTATGCGCTTCATTTCCAAACCTCAATCCATTGCTAGGACATATTTATTCGGGCCTGAGAGCTCAGAACCGGTCCAGGGTCCCCTTGCTCCGGGCCAGGTACTCGAACCAGCGGAACATCATGTATCCGGCGATCATCACCACGAATCCGACCAGCGCCTCGATCCCCAGCAATCCGGAGAGCTCTCCCAGGGAGGCGCCCTCCACGGCCATCCTGGCCGCCTCAGTGCCATAGGTCATGGGGATGGCATAGGAGAACGGCTGCATCCATCCCGGGAGATACGAGACAGGGAAGTTGACCCCGCACAGCAGCAGCCCGATGAACAGGAAGATGTTGGCGATGATCATCGAGGTCCGCAGGAACAGGCCGAGCGAGCTGAGCATGAGCCCGAAGCCGGTCATGGCGAAGGTGGTGACCAGTATGACCACGGCCAGTCCAACGTAGTTGGCCTGGGAGAAGTCCACGTTGAATATCAGCGCCGCGTACATGAACGCTATGGTCACCGTGGCCAGACCATTGGCGATCTGGAACACCGCCCTACCGACGAACACGGAGAAGCGGTTGGCCGGGGACACCAGCAGGTTCTCGATGGTCCCCTGGTTCTTTTCCTCCCCGGTGATGTTGCATACCGCGAACACGCTGACATATGCTAACGATTGCAGGGCATTGCCGATCGCCACGTACTCCATGGTGACCTCCGAGTTGTTGACGAACTTGGCCACGTACACGAAGAAGGCGATCTGGAACAATGACATGCCGAAGAGCTGCATTATCCACATGGCCGGGTTAAGCCAGGAGAACAGGGCGCGTTTCGCCAGCACTGCCGAGCTCCAGAACACCCGCAAGGGATTGTTGACGTTATCGGACATGTCAGTACCTCATGAGGTTGGCGGTCTTCCGCGCCCGGTGGTCTACGGCCTTGTAGAGCCAGATGGAGATGGTAACATAGAAGATGGCCAGGACCGACATGTACAGTATGTCTCCCCAGTATCCGACGGCGAAGCCGTCCGCGTAAGCGGGAAGGGCGGCGTACCTTATGGCGTCGATGCCCCAGGTAGGCGCCAGGCTGTAGGACAGGGGATGCGTCCAGTAGGGCAGCAGGAATATCGGGAACATGCTGCCCGTGCCGACGTAGATGGGGAACTCCAGGCCGTTGGTCAGGACCTGCGCCGAACGGGTGAGCACGAAGGCGGCGCTGAAGAGCATGCCCAGGGCGGCCAGCGATAGCAAGGTCAGAACGAAGGCCAGCATGAACAGTCCGAAGTTGGCCACCTCCAATGGGGTCTGGAATATGACCATGGCGGCCACCAGCACGAACAGGCCGTTGACGATGCCGACGAAGGCGTTCCAGATGGTCCTGCCTCCGATTATCCAGATGAGCGGGCTTGGCGCCGAGAAGACGGCGTCCACCGTGCCCCACCAGCGGTCGGACTGGATGGAGAAACCGGAAGCGTACAGGGTGTTCCCCCACATCCCCATCATCCCACCGCCCAGCACTGCGTAGAGCACCGCCTCCGGGCTCGGCTCTCGGTACAACATGAGCACGACCATGGCCAGAACGAACGGGGCGATCACGTTGGGGATGAGCCATTGCGGCTCGGCCAGGAACATCGCCGCCTGATGACGGAACGAGGCGGCCGTCGCCCGGAGCCTAGGCATCTTCCCTCACCAGCCAGAGGTAGGCGTCCTCCAACGTTGGTTCCTTCACCTTCATCCCGATGACCTTGCGGTCCTCCAAGAGATGGGTGACCTTCGGTAGCAGTGATACGGGATCCCCGACCTGCACCCGCATGGTCTGCTTGTCCTCGCACATGTTGGCGGTGACGGTCCGAACGCCGTCCAGGGCCTTCAGGGAGTCCAGGTCCTTCTCGGTGATGCCGAACCCCTCAACCTCGATCACCGAGGTGTCCTTGACCAGGGACTTCAATCCCTTGGGGGTGTCCAGGGCGACTATCTTGCCCCGGGTGATCACCCCGATCCGGTCGCAGAGCTCGTCCGCCTCGTACATGTAGTGAGTGGTCAACAGAATGGTCTTTCCCTCCGCCACCAGCTCCTTGGTCATGTCCCGGGCGTCCCTGGCCGCCTCCGGGTCGAGGCCGATGGTCAGCTCGTCCATGAATATCAGCTCCGGGTCGTGGATGATCCCCTTGGCTATGTGCAGCCGCTGCTTCATCCCCCGGGAGTAGTCCTCCACCCGGGTGTCCGCCTTGTCCAGAAGATTGACCCTTTTCAGGACCTCCTCGATGCGCTTGTCGCGTATGGACATTGGAACACCATAGATGTCCGCGAAGTAGCGCAGGTTCTGCCTGGCCGTGACTCGGTAGTAAAGACCGCGCTCGCCTCCCAGGATGAGCCCGATGCGCTTGCGAACCTCCATGGACTCCTTCACCACATCGTAGCCCAGGATCTTCACGCTGCCCGAGGTCGGAAGGAGCAGGGTGGTCAGGACCTTGATGGTGGTGGTCTTTCCTGCCCCGTTCGGGCCCAACAGTCCGAACAGCTCACCGCGGCGTACCTGGAAGTCGATGCTGTTGACCGCCACGGTCTCCTTCTTCTTCTGATGAAGGATGCCAGTGGTGCTATGGTATTTCCTGACCAGCCCCTCCACGTCGATTACGACCTCATCGCCATCTACCATATGACTTCCCCTTTTTCGGCATTCCCTGTTCAGTAATAATCTTTACCTCGGGTGATCGAAAGTGATCGCCCGCATGCAAAAAAGAAAAAGAAATGAAGAGGCCGAAGGTCGATTCGAAAGGCTCATAAGGTGGCAAGGGCAAGCTCTACCAGGTGTTAAAATGACAGCCAAGAGGAGGCCCGCCCGGCAGGGCGAGAGACCGTGCCGCATGGCGGTCACGTCCAAGGGCGCCGGCCTGGACGAGGAGGTCGCCCCCATGGCCAGAAGCAACTTCTTCATCATCTTCGAGGGAAGCCCGGAGAACAGCATGGTCATGGAGAACCTGGTGAGGAAGGGGGGAAGCGAATCTGCCATCAGGAGCGCCGCCGAGCTGGCCAAACAAAAGGTCGACATAGTCATCACCGGGACCATCGGTCCGCGGGCGTTCAAGCAGCTCGAGTCTTCCGGGGTCAAGGTCCATGCCGGTTGCGAGGGCAGGGTCTCGGAGATCCTGGAGAAGTGCCTGAAAGGCAAGCTTCCGGTATGCAAGAAGGCCACCTACGGCGGGTATCTAGGAACCTGAGTCAGCGCAGAGGGGCGCCGCAGAACCGACACTGGAGGTCGCCCTCGGCGTTCATCCCGCCGCAGTAATCGCAGAGCAGCCTTTCCTTCTCCTCCTTCTCCCGTTCCTCGTGGCGGACCCTGGTCTTCCTCCAGATGTTCCAGGCGACCAGCATCATTATGGCCGCCACCGCGCACACCGCCAGGGCGGGGATGGTAAAACCGCTGACGCCCATTCCGGCCACCAGCAAGAAGAACAGTCCCATGAACAATAGCATTCCGCCGACCGAAGCTAGAACGATGGCCGATACCGGGACCTGGGGCGGCTTTGGTGTCTGTGGGGTGTTCTCGTCAATCCGGTGAAGGTCCGGTGCCACCTTTTCATCTCGCCCACCTCCGAACATCTGTCCCTGCACCTTCGGCCGACATGGGCTCCTGACGATTTAGTCGTTGCGAGACCGGCCCATAATTTCGGCGGAAGGTTCTCCATCATGCTTATGAATCAGTAAGTTAGTTCAATTGACCAGATACCATGATGTCCAAGATACCCGTAGAACTGGAAGCTCTGAAGGCCGATCATCTTGACCGCGAGATACTGAGGGCGGCCATCATCGCCGAGCTGGACGCCGTCAGCCTCTACGAGCAGCTGGCCGCCATGACCGGGGACCACAAGATCCGCCGCATACTCCTGGACGTGGCCAGGGAGGAGAAGACCCATGTCGGGGAGTTCCAAGCGCTGCTCTTGTTGATCGACCCGGAGCAGAACGAGGAACTGGAGGAAGGGCGAAAAGAAGTGGAGGAAGAGCTGGGCTGAATGACCGGCTCCTATGGGAAAGGGTTTCCGTCTCACTTGTAGCCGAACTTGTTGCGGAACATGGTGAGGGAGTCGGCGACGATCTCCGTGGCTCGTGCGCGGCCTTGCCATCCGATGACGTTGGTACCCTTCTTCTCTTCCAGCCTCTTATAGGTCTTGAAGAACTCGGAGATCTCGTCCAGCAGATGCTGGGGAATATCCTCCAGCTCCAGGTACTCGTTGTTGCGGGGATCTCCGCAGGCCACGGTCAGGATCTTATCGTCCTGACCTTTCTCATCGCTCATCTCCAGCACGCCTATGGGCCGGGCCTCGACCACGCAGCCGGGGAAGGTGGGCTCGCTGATCAGCACCATGGCGTCCAGCGGGTCGCCGTCCTCGTAGAACGTGCGCGGTATCAGCCCGTAGGCCAACGGGAACACCACGCTGGAGTGCAATACGCGGTCCAGCAACATGCAGTCGAACTCCTTGGACACCTCGTACTTGTTCTTGCTGTCCTTGGGGGTCTCGATGATGACATTGATGATCTCAGGGGGGTTTCGTCCGGAAGGAAGGTTCTTCCATAATGACATCTTGTTTCCTCTCGGCCGCTTCGATTGTCTTTAGTTACTTATCTTTTTTCCCCTGACACCGCATCTGGTTTTTCCTTCCCCGCACCAGGGAGAAAGAATGGCGCGAGGATCGGTCCCTCGCTCATCTGGTAGCCTGCTCAGAATTTAATATATCACTTAAAGCATACAGTACCCCGATGGGAGAGGACTTCATACAGACGGTGCTGTTCCAGCTTTTCGTCATAATCGTACTGGTCGAAATCGCCAGGATGATCTGTAACAAGGCCAAGATCCCCACGGTCATCGGGGAGATAATGGTCGGCATAATCATCGCCAACACCTTCCTGTATAACTTTATCAACCTGGGTTCCGACCGGGAGGTCTTCGAGGTCCTCAAGGAACTGGGTGTCATATTCCTGCTCTTCACCGTCGGCCTGGAGACCCCGTTCAGCGCCATACGCAAGGTCGGCAAGACCGCCATGTTCGTGGCGATCTTCGGGGTGATCATTCCATTCATCGTCGGCTACGCCTTCATGGTGCTCACCCTGGGGCCTGAGAAGCAGCTCGAGGCGCTGTTCGTAGGCGCGGCCATGGTGGCCACCAGTGTAGGGATCACCGCCCGCGTAATCAAGGACATGAACCTTATGCAGGCGGTGGAGTCCAGGGTCATAATCGGGGCCGCGGTCATCGATGACGTTCTGGGCATGATCGTCCTGGCCGTCGTGGTCGGCATCGCCAGCGGAGGCAGCCTGGACATCATACAGGTGGCGGCCGTTTCCATACAAGCGGTACTGTTCGTCCTGGCCATCATCTTCATTGGTTCCTTGCTCTTACCAAGGATGGTCAAGCAGAGGGACGAGAAGAAGGCGAAGGAGGTTTGCACCGCGGAACGCAAGCGCAGGGGCATCGGACCGCTGCCGCTGGCGCTCATAATCTGTTTTGCCCTATCGTCAATATCCGCATTCCTGGACCTGGCGGCCATAATCGGCGCCTTCCTGGCCGGAATGGCCTTCGGTGAGTTCAAGGACAAGTGGCCTTGCGAGGAGAAGATCGAGCCGATCGCCGAGTTCCTCACTCCGTTCTTCTTCGTGTTCGTGGGAATCGAGGTCTCGCTCTCCGCTTTCGGGGAGTACAGCGTGCTCATAATGGCGGGGATCATAACCGTGCTGGCGATCATCACCAAGTTCGTCGGCTGCGGTCTCGGGGCGAAGAGCCTGGGCGGCAAGTCGGCGGCCATAATCGGCGTGGGAATGGTCCCGAGGGGCGAAGTGGGATTGATAGTCGCCAGCATCGGTCTGGGAATGAAGGACCCGGTCACCGGCCTGGGGATAATCGAGCCCGGGCTTTACAATGCCATCGTGTTCATGTCCCTGGTGACGACGCTGGTCGCGCCTCCGCTACTGACCTATACCTTCCGCCGGAAGCTGGGAAAGAAGTGCGAGCTGGTGCCGCCTGACGCTGAATAAGAAACTAAACCTCTAACCTTTTGACCATCTATGTCGGGTAGAGGGAACTGGCCACCACCACGATGGCGATGGTTATGACGCACAGGGCGATGACCACGTAGGGGCTGAGCTTCAGGGCCTTCTCGTCCTCGTTGTCAAAATACCTGATGAGGCCCGCCGCGGACTGGAATCCCCCGGTCTTGCTTTCCTTTGCCATATCGATCGGACCTGCTACCTCCAAAAGGATATAAAAGAATTATGCACCCGGGCCCATGTTCCGCCCTAGGTACCCAAACGCGACAAACCTTATAACCGGCAGGGGACTTCACGGCTTGATAGCATGCATTGGGCAGACGTGATAGCTAACACCCTCATCGAGAGGGGCGGTAAGCATCTGATATCCACCGGCATCACCCCCTCCGGCTACATCCATGTCGGCAGCCTCAGGGAGTCCATAACCGCCAACGCGGTGTACAAGGCCCTCAAGGACAAGAAGGCCGATGTAGACTTCATCTACCTGGTCGATTCCTACGACCCGCTGCGCAAGCGCTACCCGTTCCTTCCAGAGTGCTTCGAGAAGGAGGTCGGCAAGCCGATATGTTACATCCCCTGCCCGGACGGCTGCCACGCCACCTACGCGGAGCATTTCATAACCCCGTTCCTGGAGGCGATAGGCGAGCTGGGCATCAAGCCCCGCATCATCTGGACCCACAAGCTCTACGAGGAGGGCAAGTTCACCGATATAGTCGACCTGGTGCTCCGGGAGAGGTCCAAGGTGGCCGCTATCCTGGGGGAGGTCACTGGCCGCAAGATGCCCGAGGACTTCTGGCCCTTCAGTGCGGAATGCCCAAAGTGCGGCATGTTCAGTGACAAGATAACCGGTTACGAGTTCCCGTTCGTCCACTTCAAGTGCCACTGCGGCTACGAGGGCGACGCTGACATTCGGAAGGGCCAAGGCAAGATGCCCTGGCGCGTGGAATGGCCGGCCAAGTGGAAGCTTTTCGGCGTAACCTGCGAACCGTTCGGCAAGGACCACGCCGCCGCCGGCGGTTCCTACGACAGCGGCGTACGGCTATGCCGGGAGATATACGGCGTGGAGCCGCCGCACCCGGTGCCCTACGAGTTCATCCAGTTCAAAGGCAAAGGTCAAATGCACAAGTCCACCGGGAACGTGGTCACCGGGACCGACGCCCTGCTGATCACTCCCGCACCCGTGCTGGCCTTCAGCGTCCTGCGCTACAACCCGGAGCGGCACATAGACTACGACCCGGGAATGGGCATCCTGGACATCGTCGACGAGTTCGACAAGGTCGAGGCGCTCTACTTCAACGGCGGGGCGGACGAGAAGGAGATAGACCTGCTGCGAGCGTACGAGATGGCCCAGCCTTCCGGGGTGCGCTCCAAGCTGCCCCTTCAGGTTCCGTACCGCCACCTGGTCAGCGTGGCCCAGATATCCGATTCCTTTGAAGGGGTGGTAAAGGTCCTCAAGCGTTCCATGGACATTCCCGAGATATCCGAGGAGGACATGGAGGTGCTGAAGCAGAGGCTGGACTGCGTTCGCCACTGGCTGAACGCCTTCGCCTCCGAGGAGGTGCTGTTCACCGTCAGCCAGGAGAGGCCGGACGTGGAGATCAGTGAGGAGGAGAGGGCGTACATAGCCGTGCTCAGGGAACGGTTGGCAGCAACGGAATGGACCGGGGACAAGATACACGACGCCATCTACAACACCGCCAAGGAGCGGGGGATGCAGCCCAAGGTGTGCTTCGCCGCCCTCTACCGCTTGTTCATCGCCAGGCGCTCCGGACCGCGGCTGGGCTTCTTCCTGTCCACCCTGGACCGGGACTTCGTGCTGAAGAGGCTGTCCGAAGCTTGAACTATCGGATCACTTCTTCTTCAGGGTGAAGAGGATTACGGCCAGGCCAAGCCAGACCAGGAAGCCGACCACCAGGAAGAGCACGTTGTCCGGGTAGACGTAGTTGATCGCCCAGATCACCCCGAAGGCTATGAGCAGCGTTCCCCAGAACATCAGGAAGTTGCCGTCGTTGCTCCGCCTCCGGTCGAGGGTGCCGGAGCGCTGCCTCATGCCTATGAACGTAGCGAACATACCTCCCAGTAGAAGCATGGAGGGGATGAACAGCGTCCAATCCTCCGCGATCCAGGCGATCAGGATGGCCGCCGCGGTGGCGATTATCAGGTAGGATACAGTCAGACTGGTCAGGGTGACCGAGGCGCGATCGTTCATTTCACTTCGGATGAAAAAGGAAGACTGGCCTTATCAAACTTATCCTCGCTCATTCGCGCAGCTTCTTTTCCGTTCCGTTCCGGCAGTAGAAGGAGTACCTCAATCCCAGAACGTCGGTCACCTTGCATACCGGGCAATCGCAGGTCCTGGCCGGCATATCGCACCCTTCGCTCTTGCCCAGATAACAGTACAGCAGCTCCTGGTATCTGGCGTTACATTCCGTGTAGGTGGCGCAGCCCGGGCAGCGGCACAGGGCCTTCATCTCATCGATCCAACCTTCCAGCTCCTCCGGCCGCAGGGCGTCCAGCCGTCTTATCTCCGATTCGAAGCGGTCCACATGCTCACCGCTCTAACAACGTAGCGCGGGGCATATAATCGTTGGCGAGGGCTACCGCAGCACTCCCATGTTGGTCAGCTTCTCCGGCAGGTACTTGTCGGTGACGAAGTCCAGGCCGTATTTGGCCAGGGCCTGCTGTTCCGCCTTTTTATTGAGCTTGAGCATGGTCTCGATCTCCCCGCGCCAATACTCGTCGGCGAACCTGGGGTCCTTCAGCTCGGCGTTCAGAGCCCGTACGTCCATGTCCGTCAGCTTGTCCGTCGGCAGCTGGTAGTTGGTGATGTCCGAGGCGGTTATTCCAACGAACTCCGCGGTGGGCGTGGCCAGATACTCCGATATATGCGCGGTCTTGATGGCCCCGTACGCTACCGAGGCAAAGATTCGGAAGGACCAGGGGTCGCCGTCGGTGAACACCACCACCGGCAGGTTCAGCTCCTCGTTCAGGCGCTTGATTATACGGCGCGTGGCCCGGGCGGGCTGCCCCTTCAGGTGAACCAGGATGGCGTTGAAGTCCTCGTCGAAACCGTTCTCCACCAGACGGTCGAACATACCACCGGTTTCGATGGCAATGACGAACTTGGCGTTCGTGCTGAGCAATTGGACCTTCTCCTTCTCCACGTTGTTGGGGATTCCGTAACCGGAATCGCCCACGTCATCACGGCAGTTTATCTTCTTCAGCCGCCCCTTGCGGTCCATCTCTGTTATGTCGATATCGCCGATGATGCTGGCCCCGTTCTCCTCCGCCCTCAGCTTGAGGTCCTCACGCATGCAGGCGGTGACGATCTCCAGGTCCTCCGCCAACAGGTTGCTCTCGTCCTGGGAGGAGAACTTGGCCTTCTCCCAACCCTCGGAGATGTAGTACATCTCCCTGAGCGTGGAGGACTTGCTGGTGGCGATCATGTCCTCGATGAACTCCAAAACGTACATGGTCCGCAGGAGCATCAGCGCCCCGTTGACCTTTTTTGCGGAACGAGCACCGGTGGCCTTGCCGTACTTGAAGACCCCGTGCTTCGGGTCGAACCTGATGTTCCCCTTGGTCCTCAGGGGGAGGGTCATCTTCGGTATCCTTCCGGAATCTATCTGGTCGTAGATGGATTGCGCTATGTCCGTCAGGGAGCGCACCGCCTTGTTCTCGTCCTCAGTCATCGTTGAGCGCCTCCTTGGATTCGTCGTAATCGACCTCTTCATCCTCTTCCTCGACCACCGGTGCTTCCTCGCTCTCGGTTATCTGCAGCCCCTTCAGGTCCCAATCGCCTGGCAACGGCTCGGCGCCGATTATGAAGACCGGGTTGATGCCCGAGGCGTAGATCTCGTTCTCGTCATAGTCATCCTTGTTCAGGCCGTTCAGGGAGAAGTTGATGTCCAGACGTTCCGTGGAGGTTATCTTCGGCAGCTCCCAGGAGACCTTGCCGTCCTCCCGGACCTCGGTCGGGAAGAATTGCAATCCCTTATAGTCGAACGATCCCGGCGGGAGCACCATGTGCAGATTGAACTTCTGCGATTGCGGTGTATAGTTGTAGATGGAGACCCGCACCCGGTGACGCCCTTTCTCGAACGTCACCGCGTCATCTATCCAGACCACGTTCATGATCTTGGTTATGCTCCCGCTCAGCTTCGGAACCGGCTTCCCCACGATCTTGGCGCTCTTCTGAGCGATGAGCGGCAGTATCTCCTGCACGATCTCGAACTTGACCCGGGTCTTGCTCTTGGTCTCCCGCTTGTTGAGGTGCGTCTTCAGCGAGCGGCCGCATATCTTCAGCGCCAGCTCTATCTCCGCCTGCAGCTCAGGGAGATTGGCTATGGCCTCCTTGGCCTCGGAGGTGAAGGGGACCTTGGTGGAGGCCACGTGCACGAGTATGATGGCCGGGCCGAACGGTATGCCGGAGCCGCCGCGCTGCTCCAGCCCGTAGCGCCGCCAGTCGGTGCTCTCTATCGCCTTCGTCACCACGCACGCTCCCTGCTGATAGAGCAGCGGAACACGGTTGGCGAAACGTAATATCTGCACTTGCGAGTCCTTCGGCAGATCGCCGCCATAGACGATGCCGACCTCGATGAGGAATGGATTGCCGGAATGCACCTTGGGGTCCCTGGTCACTGGCGGGGCGTAGAACTCCGGCCTGACCTCGTCCAGCACGTTGCGCAGCCCCTTCTTGATCAGGTTGGCCCCGATCGGGGAAAGGCAATCCGTGGGCGGGGCCATTATCTTCACCGCGGCTATGGCCGCCAGGAGCCTTTTCTGCTCCTCCAGGCTGAGCTTGGCCGGGTTTACCTCCATGCTCAGGCCGGCCTTCTCACAGATCTCCTTGGCCAATCGGTCGCTAATGCGCGAAAAGTCCAATTGCAGGAACTTGCCCAGGGTCTTGTTCTTGGTGTCCTTGGACATGTTCATCAGCGTTCCGAGCTCCAGCCCGGACGGGTGTGGCTTGATCTCTTTGGTGGCCGGGGGCATCTTGTCCGTTGCTCTCTCGAAGGTGGTCCTTTTGCCCTCCGGGTCCACGAAGGTTATCCGGGAGTGCGGGTTCACGATGGCGGTCTGCTTCAGATACTCCATCACCGACTGCTTGCCACCGACATAACGACCGTTCATGTGATAGGTGATCTTGGTCCCGTGCTCCTTACCGTCCCAGATGAAAGGGTCTTCCTTCAGCACGTCGGGCATGTTCTTCTTGGTGTTGACCATGATCTCCATGCGCCAGGCCACATCCTCCGTGCCCGTTTTGGACACCACCACCGCCGGTTTCCCGGTGGTTATCTGGCCATACATGACCGTGGCTGATATGCCGATACCTTGCTGGCCCCGGGACTGGCGAACGGCGTGAAAGCGTGAACCGTAAAGCAATCGCCCGAAAACGTTGGGTATGGCCTTCTTGACGATCCCGGGGCCGTTGTCCTCCACGGTCACCCGGAACTCGTCCTTGTCCACCCGCTCCACCATGACCATTATCTCAGGAAGGATCCCAGCCTCCTCGCAGGCGTCCAGGGAGTTGTCCACCGCTTCCTTTATGCCCATGATGAGGGACTTTATCTGGGAGTCGAAGCCCAATATGTGCCGGTTGCGTTCGAAGAACTCGGAGACCGAGATCTCCTTCTGCTTTTTCGCCAGTTCGTCAGCTATCGAAGCCATTGGACCATCCCTCCCTAGAAAAGACTGATTGCATCCCGGGGTGCATATCCCCGGGAGCGGTAAAAAGGTTTTGCGCCTTTAGAGCTTCTTGCCACAGTTCCAGCACTTGCTGTCGGACTTCAGGAGCTTGGCGGAGCACTGCGGGCACTTGAGCTCGTCGTCCTCGAACGAAGCGCCGCAGGACGGGCACTTGTCGGCCTCCCCGGGAACCTCGGCGCCGCAATCGGAGCACACGAACTTCTCGTCCTTGGCGTCCTTGACCTTCTTGTCCTTGTTCTGGGCGCGCTTCTGCTCCATCTCGAAGATCTTCTTCTTGGAGCGGTCCATCCACCAGGTCAGGAGTATCAGGATGTAGAACAGCACGGCCATGCTGTAGAACGAGTACACGGTCCCGGACATCAGGGATTGACCAAGCACTAAGTTCATATCAGCGTTCACCGGACCAAAGCTCTGTGATGTCTCAGTCCACGCAGTCTCATTGAGGGTTCCATACTGGAAATAATAGACATCCTCGTCCAATCCGCTTGTATTGTATGAATAGACGGCACCGTGCGAGGAATTATGGGTGAACTCCATCGTATAATTTGGATTGTTGTCGGGTCCACCATAAACTTTGTAAAGAAGCAGACTGACATTGGCGTCCGTTTCCCCGGAGGTCAGTGTCACACTGAAATTGATTAGGTCGCCCGGTTCTGCGTGTGACGGTGAAATAGTCCCTTCGATTAACAGATTGTTCTCAGAGCTGACGTCCTGGACCTCATAGTTTGCCGTTTGGCTGTATAAGGCGCCTCCCAGGGACAGTCCGATCACCAGGAACAATACCAGGCCGAACACGGCCAGCCTCTTCCGATCCTTGAGGCCGAAGTACGTGGGTATGTAATAGGCAAGCAGCGCCACCAGTATCGGCAGCAGGCACACCACCTGGGCCAGCCACAGCTGTACCGTCAGGGTAAGGGAGACGGTGACCAGGAGGGCCAAGGCCATGCCCACCCAGATGGACATCTTGGACTGCCGCACCCCCTTCATCATCTCGTTTATATCGCCGATTATTGACATCGGTCGGCCATAAATATAGTATCTTTAAACCCTTTCGTTAGGACCATGGCAGGAGCGAGACCGGGCGAAGGCAGGCTGGCGGTTCTGGCATTGGGGGGCAACGCCATCCTCAAGGCCGGCCAGGAAGCCCGGGACGATGTGCAGATCGGGAACCTGCAGGAGGCCTTCCGAATGACGTTGCCTTTGCTGGCACGATACCCGAGGATGGTGATCACCCATGGCAACGGCCCGCAGGTGGGCAACATACTGCTGAGGAACGAGCTATGCCATTCGGAGGTCCCTCCCATGCCCCTGGACGTCTGCGTGGCCGAATCACAGGGACAGATCGCCTACCTGGCTCTCCAGGCCTGGGACCGGGCCTGTCGCTCCGCCCGCATGGAGGTTCCCATGGTCCCAGTGATCACCCGCACCGTGGTGTCGTCGGACGATCCGGCCTTCCGGGACCCGGCGAAACCGATAGGGCCGTACTACTCGAAGGAGAGGGCGGCAGTTCTGGCCAAAGAGAAGGGCTGGGTGTTCCGGGAGGACCTCAAGAGGGGTGGCACGCGAAGGGTGGTCCCCTCCCCGGACGTGGTGAAGGTGGCCAAGGAGGAGCACCTTAGGACGTTGGCAGAGTCTCTCACCCCGCCGTTCGCCGTGCTATGCGGCGGCGGGGGAGGCGTCCCGGTGGTCCAGAGCGAGTCCGGGTTCTTGGGGGTGGAGGCAGTGGTGGACAAGGACATTGCCTCAGCCAGATTGGCCGAGGTGTTGCATGCCGATATTTTAATAATGGTGACCGATGTTGAGGCGGTCTATCTGGATTTCACGAGCGATCGGCCGCGCCCCCTCCGTAAGGTGACGGCCGATGAACTGGGCCGCCACGCCGCCGAGGGCCAGTTCCCCCCGGGGTCCATGGGGCCCAAGGTCGAGGCGGCGACCAGGTTCGTGAAGGCCACCGGCCGGAAGGCGGTGATCACCTCGGCCGACCGGTTAATGGATGCCCTGGAAGGTAAGGCGGGCACCACAGTGGAGTGAGGACAAGCGAAGATGGCCTCGACGATCGAAGAACAGATTAAGGCGATCCAGGAAGAGATCGACAAGACCCAGAAGAACAAGGCCACTGAATACCACATCGGAAAGCTGAAGGCCAAGATGGCCAAGCTGCGTGACGACGTGGAGAAGAGAAGGGCCTCCAGCGGAGGCCCTGCCAAGGGTTATAACGTAAAAAAGAGCGGCAACGCCACGGTGGCCCTGGTCGGCTTTCCAAGCGTGGGTAAGTCCACCTTGTTGAACACCCTGACCGGGGCGAGGAGCGAGGTGGGGGCCTATGACTTCACCACCTTGGACGTGGTGCCTGGTGCCTACGAGTACAACGGGGCCAAGATCCAGGTGCTGGATATGCCCGGGCTCATCCGCGACGCCTCCAAGGGCAAGGGCCGCGGCCGGGAGGTCATCTCCGTCGTCCGTTCGTCGGACCTCATCCTCTTCGTCCTGGATTTCTACGACACCAACCTTCAGGTGCTGATGAGGGAGCTGGAGAACGCCGGCATGCGCATCAACACCCACCCGCCGGACGTGGTCATCTCCAAGAAGGAGATCGGCGGCATCGACATCAAGACCACCATAAAGCTGACCAAGTTGGACCTGGACCTGGCCAAGGCCATGATCATGGAGTTCGGGCTGGTGAACGCCGACGTGGTCATCCGGGAGGACATCGACCAGGACCAGTTGGTGGACGTACTGGCCGGCAACCGCATCTACCTGAACGCGGTGCTGGCCATCAACAAGATCGATATCTCCGACGCGGAATACCTCAAGGAGGTACGCAAGAAGTTCAAGCACTGGGACCCGGTGTTCATCTCCGCCGTCAAGAACATAGGTATCGATGAGCTCAAGGCCAAGATATTCGAGAGGCTGGAGCTCATCCGGGTCTACATGAAGAAGCAGGGGGAGGAGGCGGACATGGAGGTTCCGCTGATCACCAAGCACGGGGCGACCGTCGGGGACGTGTGCGATTCCCTGCACCGCATCTTCCGACAGAACTTCCGTTACGCGCTCATCTGGGGCAAGAGCGCCAGGTTCCCGGGCCAGATGGTCGGTCTGGAGCACCGGCTGGCGGATGGGGACGTCCTTTCGGTGATCATTCGCCGCACCGGCGAGTGAAGGGAGAACGATTATACGCATCCATGGGGATTCCCGGACGATGCCGAAGAAAGGAATGTCCACCCGCTCCGTTCACGACGGAGACAAGTCCCTGCGTTACGAGGGCGCCATCAACACCCCGATATTCCAGAGCAGCACCTTCGCCTTCCCTACCGA